>Ga0302326_10012809_pt1 | contig 17830 bp, 14 predicted proteins | sample Palsa_T0_3_FD_202264 | JGI IMG/M metagenome (GOLD analysis project Ga0302326, IMG submission 202264) | Peat permafrost microbial communities from Stordalen Mire near Abisko, Sweden - Palsa_T0_3 | ecosystem: Environmental > Terrestrial > Soil > Palsa > Peat permafrost | place: Sweden: Abisko... | reverse complement strand
GTGAGCTGCCCGATCGAAAGCGAGAGCGAGCGTATCCGTCGGACGATTGCGGCAAGGGCCATGGGGTGTCGGAACCGGCTCGGGAAAGTCCGCTTTTATACGCCGGAATCGACCCCTGAGGGAACCGCCCGCGCAGCCCCGGCGCTGCCGGGCCAATGCCTCGATACACGGCCAACGAGGGCTCGGGACCTTAAAAAATCAATCCGCCGGGATACCCGCGTCCCTGACGACCTTGGCCCACAGCGCGATATCGGTCTTGATGATATCGGCGAACTGCTGCAGCGGCGCGCTCCTGGTCTCGCATCCGGCAAGGTCGAGCTTCTGCTGCACGTCCGCTGCCGCCAGCGCGGCTTCCAGCGCCTTGCTGATGCGATCGACGATCGGCTGCGGCGTACCTGCCGGCACCACGATCCCGAACCACGGCGTCACCTGCGCCTCGGCAAAGCCCTGCTCCGCCATCGTCGGCACGTCAGGGAAATATTTCGAGCGGCCGTCATTGATCGCCGCGATGATCCGGATGGTGCCGATCTGCACCTGCGCCAGCGCCTGGTTGGCGGACAGGAAGGTCGACGTGATCAGACCGCTCGAGATATCCGCCACCATCTGCGGATAGCCGCGATAACCGACAGGGATGACGTCGATGCCGGCCAGCCGCTTGAACAGCTCAAACCCGAGATGCCCGGTCGATCCCTTGCCGGGGTGGCCGTAGTTCAGCTGGCCCGGCTTCGCTCGGGCGAGCGCGACATATTCCGCCACGTTCTTCACCGGCAGCGACGCCGGGACGATGAAGAAATTCGGCGCCCGGCACATCTGCCCGATCGGAATGAAGTCGCGCACCGGATCCCAGCGCAGGGTGATATTGAGCGACGGGCTGGTGGTGAAGAATGTCGTCACCATCAGCCAGGTGTATCCATCCGGCGCCGCGCGCGCGACATCCTCGGCCGCGATCGAACCGTTGGCGCCGGATTTGGATTCGAGAATGATCGAGGCGTTCCACTGCGCGGCCATGTTCTGGGTGACGATGCGCCCGAACACGTCGACCACGCTTCCCGCCGAATAAGGGATGACGACGCGCACCGGCCGGTTGGGAAAGCGCTCCTGCGCCGATCCGGCGCCGGAGAGAGCGAGCGCCGTCAGCCACGTCCCCATGATCGCGCCGATGCGCCATATCTTCATGGTGAGCGCCCTGCCCTGACCGTTTTACGGCGCGTTCCCAATAGAAATTACACCGCGCCGACTTCAAACACCTCGCCGTCATAGCCGGCCTCGCGCGGAATACGAAGCTGCCGGCCGCCGTTGAGCTTCGTCATCACCGGCATCACGGTCACGACCGGCTTGTCCCTGCTGTCATCGAGCGCCGCGCTTACGCTTCGCTGCTTGCCGAGCTTGATCAGGTTGCGCGTGGTCGGAAACGGCAGCTTGAACCGTCCGCTCTCGCCGCCCGCCAGCGCCTCGCGCGGCGACAGCCAGATCGAATCCGTGGATTCCCGGCCATCATGGGCGCCAACTTGCGCCGGCGGGGCGGCGGCGAGAAAAAACCAGGTGTCGAAACGTTTCGGCATGCCCTCCGGCGTAATCCAGTGCGCATAGGGCACCAGTTCGTCGAGCGCCAGCAACAGGCCGTTGTCGGCCAGAATTCCGGAAAACGTCGTCTTGCCTTCGCATAGCGCGGCGCGATGTGCCGCCTCGATCGCGCCGGCGCGCCCGGCATCGACCAGACTATTCGATCCGCCGGCGCGCGCCAGCAGGATGCCGCTTTCCTCGAAGGTTTCGCGGATCGCGGCGATCCGGAAACTCAAAGCCGATGCGTCGAGCCCCTCGCCGCCGGAATAAAGCCTGGGATTGGCGATGATCTCCTGGTCGCCCTTGTCGACGCTGCCGCCGGGAAACACCAGCGCACCGGAGTTAAAATCGATCTCATAATGGCGCACCATCATGAAGACTTCGATTTCGTCACTGGCGACAGCGCTGTCGCGCAGCAGCAGAATGGTGGATGCGGGACGCGGCGTGACGGCTTCGGCCATGCGATCAGCCAGCAGCGCTGGATTGCGGCTGCAGGTTGGCGCGCTTGTCGACCCGTGCGACCCGCGACAGCAGATAATCCACTTCGGCCCTGGCGATCGGAGTAATGGTCGCGCCCGGCTTGCGCTGCGCGCTCGAGGCGATGATGCCGCGTTTTTGCAAGACATATTTCCGCGTCGCCAGTCCGGCTCCCGGCTGCTGCTCGTAACGCATCAGCGGCAGATGCGCGTCGAACAGATCATGGGCGGCGTCGCGTCGCCCCTCCTTCGACAGCCGCACCACGTCGATCAGCAATTCAGGGAAAGCGTAGCCGGTCATGGCGCCATCGGCGCCGCGCTCCATCTCGAAATCGAGGAACATGCCGCCATTGCCAGTGAGGATCGACAGCGGCCGCAGCGAGCCGTCCTTCTGGAAACCGCGCAGCGTGGTAATCTTCTCCAGTCCCGGCCAATCCTCATGCTTGAGCATCACGCAGGACGGATTGTCCATCACGATTTTACGGATCACCGCAGGCGTGAACACCACCGACAGCGTCAGCGGATAATCCTGCAGCACCCAGGGAATGTCGTCGCCGATCGCCTCGACCGCCTGCTTGAAATAGCCGATGATCTGGTCGTCGGTGCGCAAATTCGGCGGCGGCGCGATCATCACCCCGGCCGCGCCGGCGTCCATCGAGGCGCGCGCCAGCGAGCGCATGGTGGCAAATCCCGGCGCCGAGACGCCGACGATGATCTGCATGGTCTTGGCGCGCTTGACGAAGCGGATCGCGACCTGCTCGGCCTCGGCGGCGTCGAGTTTCGGCGCCTCGCCGAGAATGCCAAGCACGGTGACGCCGTCGCAGCCGACCTCGGCATAGAAGTCGGTCAGCCGGTCGATGGATTTGTCGTCGATGCGGCCGTCGTCATGGAACGGCGTCGGCGCAATGGCGAAGGTGCCTGCGGCTTTGTGGGTGAGTTTTGTCATTTTTTGTTGCCTCGATCTAATTCAACGGTCGCTTGTCGGAGTTAGCCTGAAGTCTTGCATCTCGGGAAGTGCGCCCCCTCCCCCGTGGGGTGTGGGTTGGGGTGTGGGGTTACGCTCTATCGTTAGACCGTAACCCCTCACCCGGCGCTTCGCCGTAGCCGAAGCTTCGCTTCGGCGTTCTTCTATAGGACGGCCGCCGAAGGCGCCCTTTGCCTCTCCCCCTGGGAGAGGTGGAACTAAAACCTCCGCGCGCCCATCTTGATCTCTTCCTCGGAGAAGAAAATCTCCTGCGCATGTTCAACCACATCCTGTGCCTTCCATCCCGTGTGCGGCGGCTTCCAGCCCGGCTTTTCCATCATCTTCATCTCGCGCACACCGCGCGGGCCGGAGACGCCCAGCGCCTTGCCGGTCTGATCCCCCGAGAGGTCGCTGACCATATATAGCACGGCGGGCGCGATGCCGTCCGGTCCGAGCGCGGCACCGGGGTTTTCGATATAGCGCGGCAAATCGGCGGTCATGCGGGTCAGCGCGCCCGGCACCACCGTCCAGATCCGGATGTTGTATTTGCGGCCCTCGATCGCCAGTACATTGGACAGGCCCCAGATACCGCCCTTGGCCGCACCGTAATTGGACTGGCCGAAATTGCCGATCAGACCCGAGGTCGAGGCGGTATTGACGATGACGCCGCCGCCATTCTCGCGCATCCAGCGAAACACCGGTTGCGTGCAGCAGAAGGTACCCTTCAGATGCACTTTCAGCACCTTGTCCCAGGCGGCTTCGGTGGCCTTGGCAAAGGTCTGGTCGAGCAGGATACCGGCATTGTTGACCAGGATGTCGGCGCGGCCGAAATGCTTGATGGCGTCGTCGAACACCGACTGGCCACCGGCCATGGTTGAGATATCGGCCCCATTGGCCACGGCGCGGCCGCCCTCCGCCAGGATCGCGTTGACGACCTTCTGGGCCATCGAGACATCGGCGCCGCTGCCGTCGCGGGGCCCGCCGAGGTCGTTGACCACCACCGCCGCGCCCTCGCGCGCGAATAGCCTGGCATAGGCCTCCCCGAGCCCGCCGCCCGCGCCGGTGATTATCGCCACCTTGCCGTCGAGTAAACCCATGATGCCGTCTCCTTAGTTGTGGTCGTCATTCCGGGGCAGCCCGCAGGGCTGAACCCGGAATCTCGAGGTTCCGGGTTCGCGCTTTCGCGCGCCCCGGAACGACGGTGTGTTATCCCAGCACCGTCTTCCCGCTCTTGATCACCGCGACGTTGCGCGCCTTCACTTTGGCTTCGAATGAAATCACGTTGCCGTCTTTCCATATATCCATGGTCACGGTCTCGCCGGGATAGACCGGCGCGGAAAACCGCGCGACGTGCTGCCTGAAGGCGCCGGGGTCGTAATCGGCATAGGTCTGCAGGATGCCGCGACAGGTGATGCCGTAGGTGCACATGCCGTGCAGGATCGGCTTCGGAAAGCCGGCGCGCCTGGCGAATTCGGGATCGGAGTGCAGCGGGTTGCGATCGCCGCAGAGCCGGTAGACCAGCGCCTGATCCGGCCGCGTCGAGATATCGATCGATCGGTCCGGCGCGCGGGTTGGCACCTTGTGCGGTTCGGGCTGGCCCTCGGACGGTCCGCCGAAACCGCCGTCGCCGCGCGCGAAACGCGACGCCACCAGCGTCGCCAGTTCCTCGCCCTTGTCGTTGCGCAGCACGGTCTTGTGCCGGATCACCGCACCCTTGTCCTTGCCCTTGTCGAAGACGTCGAGCACGCTGGAATCGGCGGTGATGTGGGCGGCGACGGACAGCGGCCGGTGGAAGGTGATGTCGCGCTCGCCATCCACCACCATCACGCGGTTGAGATTCATTTCACCGGGCCCCGCGCCCCAGGCCGCCACGGAAGCAAAGGTCGGAACCACCTTCAGCGCGCGCGGCGTGGCGGTGGCCTCGTTGACGAAAGCCAGTTCCTTCTCATCCATCGGATCCGCGCCCATCCCGATGCCATAGGCGTAGAGCATCACCTCGCGATCGCCATAGGCATATTTCTGGCCCAGATTTTTCAGCGCCATCAGTTCATCGTACTTGATCGGCATAAGCGGGATTTCCTCTAAGCTCTTTCTTTCGTCATGCCCGCGAAAGCGGGGATCCAGTAATCACCGGTGTTTACTGGATCCCCGCCCCCGTGCGCAATTGCGCACTAGGCGGGGATGACCGCCTCTCGTGTGGCGCGCGCCATGGGCAATGACATCACGCCACCGTAAAGAACGGCAGCGGCGCGCCGTCGGTCGGCTTGAACACGACCTTGACCTTCTGGCCGATCTTCAAACTGTCCATGTCGCAGTCGACGAAATTGGTCTGCAGCGACGGGCCTTCCTTCAGCGTGACGTAACCGATCGCGTATGGCCCGGTCGCGGATTTACGCATCAGGCTGAAGGTGTAGATCTCGCCCTCGCCCGCGCTTTCTTCCCACACCGTCTTGTCGGAAAAACAGAACGGGCAGATCGAGCGCGGAAAATAATGCGCCTCGCCACACGAAGTGCAGCGCTTGATCAGCAATTTGCCTTGCCTGGCCGCTTCCCAGAAGGCTGCGGTTTCGGGATTGCCCTGCGGCGCCGGATATTTTTTTGCATCAGCCATCACACGCGCTCCAGAATGCAGGTCGAGGCAGCGTGGCGAACGCCCAGAAGTCCGCCGGTGCCGTGCGCGATCGCGAGATCGCAGTTTCGCACCTGCACCTTCGGATGGGCTTGGCCCCGTAGTTGCCGCACCGCTTCGATGATTTTTGTCATGCCGCCGCGGTTGACCGGATGATTGCTGCAGAGCCCGCCGCCATCGGTGTTGAACGGCAGCTTGCCGACGCCGGAAATCAGATTGCCGTCGGCGACGAATTTGCCGCCCTCGCCTTTTTTGCAGAAGCCGAGGTCCTCGAGCTGCATCAGCACCGTGATGGTGAAGCTGTCGTAGATCGAGGCGTATTTGATGTCTTTCGGCGTCACGCCGGCCTCTTCGAACGCGCGCGGACCCGACCACACGCCGGCGGAATAGGTCAGATTGAGATCCTTGCCGCCGCGCGGACCCTTCATCGCCTCGCCGTGGCCGATCATGCGCACCAGCGGCTTGTTCAGGCTCCTGGCGATTTCCTGCGTGGTCACGATCAGCGCGCCGCCGCCATCGGTGACGACGCAGCAATCCATCCGGTGCAGCGGATCGGAGATCATCGGCGAGTTGAGGACGTCCTCGACCGTGACGACGTCGCGCAGCATCGCATGTTCGTTGTATTGCGCGTGATGCGATGCCGCGACCTTGATCCAGGCCAGTTGCTCGCTGGTGGTACCGAACTCATGCATGTGACGCATGGCGCACATGCCGTAAACGTTGTGCGTGGTGGCGCCGTAAGCGGCCTCGAAATCGACCTCGGCGCCGCTGGCGCGCGGCGGCATCGCGCCGGTGCGCGGCTTGCCGGCCAGCGTGATCAGCGCGATCGAACATTTGCCGGCCGCGATCGCCTCGGCGGCATGGCCGAGATGAACCAGATAGGAGCAGCCGCCGGTGTCGGTGGAGTCGAAATGGCGCACTTTCAGGCCGAGATAATCCACCATCGCCATCACCCCGCCCGGGGCGTCGCCGGCGCAGAAATAGCCGTCAATATCGGCCTTGGTCAGGCCTGCATCTTCCAGCGCGCCTTTGGCGACTTCGGCATGAAGCTGTGCGGTGGATTTATCCGGCGCGTGCCGGGTCGGATGCTCGTAGATCCCGGCAATGTAGGCCTTGCCCTTGATGGTCAAATCGTTCTCCACTGGCGTTTCTTAATTCCAGCGGTTTTTGTGGCCTGTCGGCGTGACCTTGGCAAGCGCCGAAATATTCCGCCGGGCGAGACGCGGTGGGCTCAAATCTGGTGCTGGGAGTTCAACTCAAGATGCCGCCAATAGAACGGGCTTTTCCAGTGAAGCCCGTCATGCCCGGCCGTAGCAGTCTGCCCCGCGCAGACTGCGTAAACTTGTCTGCGATGCCGGGCATCCACGTCCTGGCTGCCTGTCCGCAAAGAAACCGTGGATGGCCGGGAGGAGCCCGGCCATGACGAGATACCGAAGCCGGTTTCCCGCGCAAAGTGATCGCGGCAACAATCGACCGCTTTGATATCTGTTTCGAAATTTTTCAGTAACTCCGGTCAATCATCGATACGCTCACGGCTGCCAGTCCGAGTAAGCGGCCTGGTGCTTTGTGATGGTCCACAGTTCGCCGGTTTCCTTCAGGCGCTTCACCCCCTCGGTCAAATAGCGGCGCACGGCCGTGGAATCGGCGTTGGCGGGGACCAGCGCCCGCACCGGATACGCCTTGTAGAACGCGCGATGGATGTCTTTGTATTGCGGCTTGGACAGCAGCGGATCGACAATGTCCGAGCTCACGATCAAGGCATCGGTTCTCCCCAGCAGGATCTTGTCCAGGCTGCAGGGCACGCAATGCGTCTCGGTCACCGGAAACGGAAAGAACGACAGATGACCGGGTTCGGTCTCGACGGCCTTGGCGCGCGCCACGGTCTCGGCATTCAGGGGGGAAAGCTTTCTGGAATAGATGACGAATTGAACCTCACCGAAATCCGCATCCGTCAGATAGACAAGACCCTCCGGCGCCGGGGAGCCGTCGTTCTGAATGAACGGGATGTGGAAATCCGCATGGCCGGCGGCGGTTTCGATAAACGACCGCGCAAATGGGCGAAGCACGATCTTGGTCGACGAATGCGTGACCCTGTCGAGGGCGCGGAGCAGGTCGACCAGCATGCCGTGGTCGCCGTCGGGGCCGGTCTCGGCGGAAATCGGGGATTCGCCGACCGAAGCAATGCGGTCATACGCCTCGCCGGCAACGGCCGAACAGAAACTGCCGACCAGAACCAGTGCCATCATTGTCAGTCGGACCATTGGCTTTTCCCCTAACCGCCGAGGACACCGCGGATCTTGCGGGCCAGATCGAGCTTTCGATAGGGTTTTCCCAGCAACACGATCCCCGGATCGAGCCGGCCGTGGTGCACGATGCCGTCCTCGCTGTAGCCCGAGGTGTACAGCATCTTGACGCCGGGCCGGCGCCGGGCGACCTCGCGGCCAAGCTCTGCGCCGTTGATTCCGCCGGGCATGACGATGTCCGTGAACAGAAGATCGAACTGCAGCCCCTGGTCGACCAGCGCCAGCGCCTCTGCGCCGTTGCCGGCGGCGAGTGTGCGATATCCCAGGCTCTCAAGCTGTCTGATCACGGACGTGCGCACCATGTCGTCATCTTCAACCACGAGGATGGTCTCGTTGCCGCTGCGCGCGGCAACCCTGTGCTCCGGCTGCTCGGTACCGGCGCCGTCCTCGCCGGTGCGCGGTAGATAGATCCTGACGGTGGTGCCTTGTCCCTCCTCGCTGGTGATCGTGACGTGACCGCCCGACTGTTTGGCGAACCCATAGACCATGCTCAGGCCAAGACCCGTCCCCTTGCCGACCTGCTTGGTGGTAAAGAATGGCTCGAACACCTTGTCGCGGATCGCGGCCGGAATCCCCGCGCCGTTGTCGGTCACCGAAACCAGCACATAGGATCCGGGCGTGATCTCGGGATTGGCCTTGGCGGCGGCGTCGTCCAGCACCACGTTGCTGGTTTCGATCATGAGCCTGCCGCCTTCCGGCATGGCGTCGCGGGCGTTGACCGCGAGATTGAGCAACGCGGTGGAAAGTTGCGATGGGTCGATCATCGCCGGCCAGGCATCGCGCTGCGGCGTCACCTGAATTTCGATCTGCTCGCCGAGCGTGGAACGCAGCAGCTTGACGGTTTCGCTCACCAGCACGTTGACGTCCGTCGCTCGAGGCGCCAGCATCTGCCTGCGCGCGAACGCCAGCAGCTGTCGCGTCAGGGCCGCGCCGCGGGTGGCCGCATCGTCGATCAACTTCGCCGTGGTCGCGAGCTGCGGCCGATCGGCGAGGCTTTCCCGCAGCAGCTCGGCGATGCCCATGATCACCGTGAGAATGTTGTTGAAATCGTGGGCAATCCCGCCGGTGAGCTGGCCGATCGCATCCATCTTCTGGGTTTGATGCAGGCGCTCTTCCGCCTCGCGCTGTGCCGAGAGATCGGTGGTGGTGCCGCGATAACCGGTGAATCGCCCGGAATCGTCGAACATGGGCCGGCCACTGGTGGAAACATGGCGCACGATTTTGTCGGCGTCGCGCAGCGTGTATTCGAAACTCCGGAACGGCTCGTGCCGTTCGAGCACGGCGATATGCTCGCGCCATCGCTCCTGCTCAAGCTCGCCCTGCGGCGCAAGATCGCGACGCGACTTGCCGATGATCGAGCCCCCCTCGCCGAACGAGGCGCGAAACGGATCCGACACATAGGTGAACCTGTGGTCAGGCCCGGTCTCCCAGTACCAGTCCGACGCCGTTTCGGCGTAGTCGCGAAACCGATGTTCGCTGTTCTTCAGGTCCTGATAGGCGTGTTGCAGACTGGCGCACAGCATATTGAACGCCTCGACCAGTTCGTCCAGTTCATCTCCCTGCTTTGGAGATGCGCGTTGCAGGCTGAGCGGCGGCGGCGGATGCGCAAGGTCATATTGGCCAACAAACCGGGCAATGCTGAGGAGATGCCGGGTGACCAGCTGGTGGAAGATGTAGACGATGAACAAGGAGACCAGAAAGGTCTTTGCTCCCTGAATCAACAGCAGGATCAGCGTTCGTTCCGCAAGCTCGTGGTAGATCCTGGAGAGACTGGCCTCGACGCGGACGGCGCCGAACGGCTGGGTAACCGAATCCACCACGCGGGACAGCGGAAATTCGCGGACGACGATCGAGCGGGCACCGGGTTCGCCTGCCGCCACGACCGGCGAATCCCGCGCGGTGTCGGTCTCGCGCACTTCCACGAAGGTGACGTCCGGCAGGCGCCGAATGCCGGCCAGTTGCAGCTGCAGCTGGTTGGTATCCAGATTCCACAGACTTTCCGCCAGGCTTTCGGCATAGCCCTGCTGAATCTCGTCAAGCCGGACGTCGACCGCCGCCACGTCGCGTTTGTAATCGAGGTAAAGCTCCAGCGCGGTCAGTGTCAGGGTGACGGCGGAGCTGAACAGCAGAACGCTGACGAGCAGGCGAACCGCAATGCCGCCGCCTGCCGGGGCAGAGAAGAAACTGCGAACGCTTTCGAACGCGATCGCCGGCCTGCCCTGGCAATGGTCGCTTTCCCCAATCACGTCTGTTCCCTCGTCCCGGAAGACGTCGGGATCACTTCCGATCCCGCCTGCTCCGGTCGACCTGCCAGCACGCCAATCAATTCATTAGCAGATTCTGGGCGCGATAGAGAACCAAATGCGCAGCGGCCTTGCGCGGACGCCGGGTGAGAAGACCAACACCACGCAAAATTACGTAGTTAGGCATCGCGTCACTTCGCTGCGCTGCAGCGTCGGCCGCTATCCGAGCAGAGCGGACATTCGCGGCACCGCGCAGCGAATGCGGGAAATCTACTCCGCCGCGATCTGCCGCGGTGCCGCGGGCGGGTTCGCGAGATCGGCGGCGAGCTGCGCATAGCGCGCCTTGGCCTCCTGCACCGATTTCTCCTTCACCGGCCCGTAGCCGCGGATGCGGTCCGGCAGCGAAAGAATTTCGATCGCGGTGTCCAGCGTCAACGGCGACAGCACGGCGAGCACGGTGGCAACATCTTTCTCGTATCCCGAGATCAGGTCGCGCTCCAACCTGCGGTCGGCGCTGTAGCCGAAGACATCGAGGGCGGTGCCGCGCAGGCCGCGCAGGCCGGCGAGCAGCCTGAACAATGGCAACATCCAGGCGCCAAACGCGCGCTTGCCCGGCCGCCCCAGCGCGTCGGGCTTGCCGGCCAGCATCGGCGGCGCGAGGTTGAAGCTGATCTTGAAGTCGCCGTCGAACTGGTCGCGGAGCTGCTTTTCGAACCGGCCATCGGTATAGAGCCGTGCGACTTCGTACTCGTCCTTGTAGGCCAACAGCTTGGCGTAATTGATCGCGACCACGCGCGGCAAGGCGTCACCGAAGCCGCCGTTGAGCGCGGCATCGCGCACCTGCTTCACCAGGGCGCGGTAGCGCTCGGCGAGCCCCGCGTTCTGATAATCGGTCAAGAGCGCGCTGCGATGGGCGATGATCTCGTCCAGCGACATCGCATCCAGCGTCTTGGGTGCTGTGCCGGCGTCCTGGCCCTTCATCATCGCCGCCAGCCGCGCCGGATCGGCGACCGCCAGACGGCCGAGCTGAAACGCCTGGGTGTTCATCTTGATGCCGACACCGTTGATCTCGATCGCCTGCTCGATCGCAGCCGCGGTCAGCGGCAACAATCCCTTCTGATAGGCAAAGCCCATCATCATCATGTTGGTGGCGATGGAATCGCCAAGCAGGACTTCGGCGGGCTTGGTGAAATCGAAAAACGACGAATCCTTGCGCAGCGCCGTTTCCAGCACGGCGTTGACCTTGCCGCTCTGGAAGTTGAAATCGCGGTTCATGATGAAATCCGCGATCGGAATGAGGTGGGTGTTGATGACGCCGTGGGTGCGGCCGGATTCGCACAGCGTGATGGTTTCCTTGGCCGCCGCCACCACTTCGTCGGCGGCGAGCACGAGATCGGCGGTGCCGGTCACGATCCGCGAACAGGTGACGTCAGCGGTATGCTCGGAGAGCCGGACATGGCTCAGCACCGCGCCGCCCTTTTGCGCCAGCCCCGACATATCCAGGATCATGCTGGCCTTGCCCTCGATATGCGCGGCCATGCCGAGCAGCGCGCCGATCGTCAGCACGCCGGTGCCGCCGACGCCGCCGACCGCGACATTGTAGGGCCGCTGCAGCGAGGGCTTCGAGGCAGGTTCCGGCAGATCGCCGATATTGCCGAGGTCAGCCGGCGCGCGGCGGCGCAGCTTGCCGCCGTCGACGGTGACGAAGGACGGACAGAAGCCCTTCAGGCAGGAATAGTCCTTGTTGCAGGAGGATTGATTGATGGTGCGCTTGCGCCCCAGTTCCGTCTCCAGCGGCTCGACCGAAATGCAGTTCGACTGCACCGAGCAATCGCCGCAGCCTTCGCACACCGCGGGATTGATCAGCACGCGGCGCGCCGGATCTTCCATCGTGCCCCGCTTGCGGCGGCGGCGCTTTTCGGCGGCGCAGGTCTGCACGAATACGATCGCGGAGGCGCCCTTGACCTGGCGCAGCGTTTTCATGACCGCATCGAGCTCATCGCGGTGCGCGGTCTTGGTGCCCGGCGCAATGTCGGAGGCCGGATAGGCATCGGGATTTTCCGATACCAAATAGATGTCGCGGATACCTTCGGAGTGCAGCTGGAAGGTGATCTGCTGCGGCGACAGATCGCCGTCGACGTGCTGGCCGCCGGTCATCGCGGTCGCGTCATTGTAGAGGATCTTGTAGGTGATGTTGGCCTTGGAGGCGATCGCCTGACGGATCGCAAGGCTGCCGGAATGGAAATAGGTACCGTCGCCGAGATTGGCAAACACGTGCTGTTCGTCGGTGAAGGGCGCGACGCCGACCCATGGCACACCCTCGCCGCCCATATGGGTGAAGGTTTCGGTGTTGCGGTCCATCCACAGCGCCATGAAGTGGCAGCCGATGCCGGCAAAGGCGCGGCTGCCCTCGGGCACCTTGGTCGAGGTGTTGTGCGGGCAGCCGGAGCAGAAATACGGCGTGCGGGTGATCGGCGCCACCGCCTGCATCTGGCTGGCCTGACGGCCGTTGAACCAGTCGGCCTTGGCGCGCAGCATCGCCGCGATTTCGGGGTTCAGATTGAGCCGCAGCAGCCGCTCGGTCAGCGAGCTTGCCAGCGACGCCACGCTGAGTTCCTCGGCAAAGGGCAGAAAGCGCTTGTCGTGCTCGTCCATCTTGCCGACGATGCGCGGGCGGACATCGTCGCGCCAGTTGAACAATTCCTGCTTGACCTGGTTCTCGACGATCTCGCGGCGTTCCTCGATGATGAAAATCTCTTCGAGGCCGACGGCGAATTCGCGCACGCCTTGCGGCTCCAGCGGCCACGGCATGCCGATCTTGTAAAGTCTGAGCCCGATCTTGGCGGCGACCTCGGGCGTGACGCCGAGTTCGCGCAGCGCCTGCCGGATATCCTCGTAGCTCTTGCCCGACGCCATGATGCCGAACCGCGCGTTCGGCGAATCCATGGTGATGCGGTTGACGTTGTTGGCGCGGGCAAAGGCGATCGCGGCAAAGCCCTTGTAGTCCTGCAGGCGGCGGTCCTGATCGTAGCGATCATCGGGCCAGCGCAGATTGAGTCCGCCCGGCGGCATCTCGAAATCGGTGGGAATGATGAAGGGTTTCATTTCGTCTGTGAGATCGATCTCCGCCGTGGTCTCCACGGTTTCGGTGATCACCTTCATGCCGACCCAGCAGCCGGAATAGCGCGACATCGCGATCCCCAGCAGGCCCATCTCGATCATTTCATGGATGCTGGAGGGATAGAGATAGGGCATCAGCGCCGAGATGAAGGCATGGTCCGACTGATGCGGCACGGTCGAGGATTTGGCGCCGTGATCGTCGCCGGCGAGGCAAAGCACGCCGCCGTTTTTGGCCGAGCCCGCGGCATTGCCGTGGCGAAACACGTCGCCGCAGCGGTCGACGCCCGGGCCCTTGCCGTACCAGATGCCGACCACGCCATCGTGCCGGGCGCCGGGAGACAGATTGAGCTGCTGCGAGCCCCAGATCGCGGTAGCCGCGAGGTCTTCGTTGACGCCGGGCTGGAATTTGATGTTGTACTGCTCGAGATGCTTTCGTGCTGCCATCAGTTGCTGGTCATAGCCGCCAAGCGGCGAACCCCGGTAACCCGTCACAAAGCCCGCGGTATTGAGGCCGGCAGCGCGGTCGCGGCGGATCTGGGCCATCGGCAGGCGGACCAGCGCCTGAATACCCGTTAGAAAGACGTGGCCGGAGCCTTGGGTGTATTTCTGGTCGAGACTGATCGGACCCTGGTTGATTCCCATTCCACCCTCTTAAGCCTTTGGTCGCCCCGGCTCTTTTTAGCTAATGACGCAAACCCGCCAGAACCAGTCTATGTCGGTTTTTCCGGCGCGCGCACCACAATTCTCGGAAAGCGTGCCCGGCATTCGAAAATCGCAACTTCGTGCGGGAATAGCCCGCTTCCAATCTGGTTTGTGTCGCCACGACGCGGTATCGCGAAACGACATAACAATCCTATAATGCCGCGAAGGGCGAATGGGCGCCGGAAAGACATCCACCGATGCGGACGATTCTCACGGGTATGTTTTTTTGCTTGTTTTTGTGCAGTGCGTTCGCCGTTGGTGCGGCGCGGGCCGCCTCGCCGTCGGCCGAGATCATCGCCCACGGCAAGGCGCTCGCCGAGGCCGGGGATTGCGCGAGCTGCCATACCGCCGATCCCCAAAAACCCTTCGCCGGGGGAAAACGGATCGACACGCCGTTCGGCGCGATCTATTCGCCGAACCTCACCCCGGACCTCGATACCGGCATCGGCCGCTGGAGCGACCAGGATTTCTGGCGCGCTTTGCGCCTTGGCGTGGCGCCCGACGGCTCGCGTTATTATCCCGCCTTCCCCTATGCGAATTTCACCAAACTGACGCGCGACGACATCATGGCGCTCCGCGCCTATCTCGAAACGCTGACGCCGCTTCCCAACCGGGCGCCTCCGCCGCAACTGCGCTTTCCGCTGAATTTTCGCGTGGTGATGCGGGGCTGGAATTTCCTGTTCTTCCGGCCGGGTATTTTCGAGCCGGACCAGAACAAGAGCGCCGAATGGAATCGCGGCGGCTATCTGGTCGAGGGCGTCGCGCATTGCGGCGCATGCCATACGCCGAAGAACCTGCTGGGCGCCGACAGACGCGGCCAGAAATATGGCGGCGGCGTGGTCGGCGGCTGGTTTGCGCCGCGGCTCGACGGCGCCGAGCGCAGCGGGCTGAAATCGTGGAGCGCCGATGACATCGTGGAATATCTGCAGAGCGGCCGCAACGGCCGCAGCCATGCCGACGGCTTGATGGCCGAAGTGGTGCTCAATTCGACCTCCAAGATGAACGACAGGGATATCCGCGCCATCGCGGTCTATCTGAAGGACCTGCCGGCCGGCGCGCCCGAGCCCGCCGTGTCCCCGCCGCCGCCGGCGCAGATGGCCGACGGAGAAAGACTGTACAAGGGTGCGTGTGTCGCCTGCCATGAGATCGACGGATCCGGCGCGCCGCGGATCTATCCGCCACTGCCCGGCAATGCGAATTTGCAGTCCGCCGATCCCTTGAGCGCGCTTCGCATCATCCTCGACGGCGCCGAGACCGTGACCACACCGCGCGCGCCCAACAAGGGATCAATGCCGGCCTATGCGGCGAAACTATCGGATCAGGAGATCGCGGATGTCGCGACCTATATCCGCAATTCCTGGGGCAATGCGGCACCCGCGGTGACGCCTTCGCAAGTCAAGAACGCGCGGCGGTAGACGGTCCGCCCCTACCGCCGATCCTCGTTGAACTCGAATTTCGGCATCTCCCATTTGTAGCGGATCGCAAGCAGACGAAATGACAGGCCGAGCAGGAAGGTCAGCGCGGTCCAGACTTCGTCGTTCAGCTTCAGCCCGAACGCGGTGGCGTAGAACAACCCGGTGACGACGGAAACGCTGGCATAGAGTTCGCTGCGAAACAACAGCGGCACGTCATTGCAGAGGATGTCGCGCAGCACGCCGCCGGCGCATCCGGTGATCATCCCCGCCACCACCACGACCACCAGCGGCAACGAGGCATCGACCTGCCATGCCACGTCGCAGCCGGCCATGGTGAAGACCACCAGACCGATCGCGTCGAGAACCAGGAACGCCGCGTACAGCCGGTGCACCAGGCGGGCGATCAGAATGGTCGCCAGCGCGGCGCCGGCCGCCAGCAGCAGATACGAGGGGTGCTGCACCCAGACCAGCGGATAATGTCCGAGCAGCACGTCGCGAATGGTGCCGCCGCCGAGCGCGGTGATGCAGCCGAGCATGCAGACGCCGGCCCAGTCCATGCTGCGCTTGCCGGCCGCCAGCGCGGCGGTCATCGCCTGGGCCGCGACCGCCACGAACGACAGCATTTGCAAGACCGAATCGCTCGGCGGCAGACCCCACATCGCAACCTCACGAACAGGATTTCCGAATGGGTTCGAACCTACGTCGCGGGTTCCATTCTGAACAGATTGAAAAGGCGTACTGGCCGGTCTGTCCCGTTTCAGAAACCGCGGCTGGTTCCCGGAACCTCCGCGGCCAGCCGCGGTTGTGACTGGGATAACGGAGGAATCCCGTCATGGCCAACGAACCCAATCCGAACGATCCCTATCGCGGCAATCCCAATCGCGAGTCCAATCCGGCCGACGATCCCTATCGTACCCGATCACGCTCCGGTAGCCGTGACGACGACACCCGCCGCGCGGTTCGGCTCGACAATGAATTGCAGGTCGATCCCGAGCTTGGCGAGGGACCCGCGAGCGGCGGCCGAATGGCGCTGTTTGCCGTCGGCATCGCCGTCATATTGGGCGTCGTGTTCTATGGCCTGAATAATTCGTCGATCAACCAGGCCAGTACATCTCCGGTGGCCACCCCGGCGACAACGGCCCAGAACGCGCCAACGTCACCGCCTGCGGCGCCTCCGGGCATGCGTGACGTCACGCCCCGCAACAATAGCGCGCCGGGCACGACGACCGGGGCGGCTTCCCCGGACCCCGCATCCTCGAATCCCAAACCCTTGACTCCCAGATCCGCGGATCCGAAGGCGCCACCGGCTCCAGCACCGTCCGGCGGGACTGAATAGCGATTGATACGTTTTTGATCCGGGATTCGACGCGGCGGGCAGCTCCCTGCCCGCCGCGTCGTTCGCGCGTCAGCCGAACATCTTGTTCAATTCGCCGCCGGGATAGCCGTTGCCGAGTTCGGTGAAGGTTCCCTGCTCCGCCATCTCGCGCGCCGCGCGCATGAAACCGGCCCACGCGGTGCGCGCCAGCGACCCGCCGACGCTGATCCGCCGCACCCCGAGATCGGCCGCCTGCGCGACCGAAAGACCGGACGCCCCGATCAGGAGATTGACCGGCTTGGGGTGCACGGCCTTCACAACGGCCGATATCTGCTCGCGGGTCTTGATCCCCGGCGCATAGAGACAATCCGCCCCCGCCTCGGCGTAGGCGGTCAATCGGTCGATCACCATGGCGAGATCGGTTTGTCCGACCAGAAAACCCTCGCAACGGCCGGTCAACAGCACGCCGCTGTGGTCGGCATCGATGGCGGCGCGCGCGGCCTTGATGCGCTCGATGGCGAAGGCGCGTTCGTAAAGCGGCTTGGCGGCATCGCCGGTGGAATCCTCGATCGACAACCCGGCCACGCCGGCCTGGACCGCACGGGCGACATTGGCGGCGACCTTCTCCGCCTTGTGCGCAAAGCCACCCTCGAAATCGGCATTGACCGGCAGATCGATCGCGCCGCACAGCGCGGTCAGATGACCCAGGACATCGTCGAGCGTGACGCGGTTGTCGGATTTTCCGATCGACCACGCAAAGCCCGCGCTGGTCGAGGCGACCGCCTTGAAGCCGATCTGCTGCAGCGCCTTGGCGCTGCCGACATCCCAGGGGTTGGGCAACACGAAGCATCCGGCCTCGTGCATCTTGCGGAACGTCACGCGTTTATCTGCTGCGGTCGCCGGCATGATCCGTTTCCTCCTGTTGAAGGCTTCTTGTCTCGAAGGCTTCTTGTCCGGAAAACTTCGTGGGCGGCGACAATAGCCATGCGTACCCGCGCGCGCCAGTGCTCGGGCGGACACGATACGGTCACCCTGCGCAGCAACGTCCGCTCCTCGGCGGGCGGCGTTCGCCACGCTTCACTCCGGCTTGTAGCCGTCGT
>Ga0302326_10012800_pt1 | contig 17842 bp, 20 predicted proteins | sample Palsa_T0_3_FD_202264 | JGI IMG/M metagenome (GOLD analysis project Ga0302326, IMG submission 202264) | Peat permafrost microbial communities from Stordalen Mire near Abisko, Sweden - Palsa_T0_3 | ecosystem: Environmental > Terrestrial > Soil > Palsa > Peat permafrost | place: Sweden: Abisko... | reverse complement strand
CAGGCCATCGCGCATTTGATAAGAAATCGCTTCGTTGGCAGTCCAGATGCTTAGCAGCTTGTAGTCGCGATCGAATTCGAATACGAATTCGTGAAATTTGCGAATCAGGGACGCAAAGCGACGCTGATTCTCGGGAGAGACGGGCAGCAGCGGCCGGCCGGAAGGAAGGAAGGCGGAAGCCTCGGGGACAGGCTGGCGAAGCAGGCGCGCTGATGGGCGGGTGCGCGGTCGTTTGCCGGATGACTCCGGGGCAGTTAACGACATTTTGTGTTTACCATAAACGCGTTCCGAACATATCCCGCTTGATCGAGTACGGAGTTACGAAAAACATTCAAGCCGAAAGGCGACGAGTGGAGAATAAAGCCGAGCATTTGCGAATTGGTGGAGCGATGGTCAATGCGCTGCGCGATACGTTACTATGAAGCTAATACCATGTCAACCGTGAAAGTGGAGTAGTGCGATCAGGGGGTGCGTAATAGCCGCCAGGCGGGCGTCGTATTGTTGCGAATTGTCAGGTTCCCGGCGGGACGGTAGATTGCGGCATCTAGCTGGAAGGGGGAAGTTGCATCTAATGGAGTACACCGCATCTCCCGATAAGGTAAGTGGGATTTGACGGAACGTGGTTACCTCGTCCGGGCCGCAGTGGCGTTGGCCTCACCGCACGCCCTGAGAGGCTTCCGCTGCGGCTTCGGCGGGGTACAGCTGCGGAGTAAGGCCAAACTCCGTGGGTCAGGGATTGCCTGGGAATCAGGCCGCTCGGTGAAGTTGCACCGTGCCAATGGAATTGGGGTGTTGTTGGAAAAAAAGGCGTAGTGCCGCAAAAAAGAATCGCCGCTCTAGCTGGGAACTGAGCCAGCGAAGGCAGAGATGAAGCTGCGGGGCTAGGAAGAGCCGGACGGGTCGGGAAGTAAAGGCCCGGAAGAAATCAGGCGAGAGCTTTCCCTTTCCCAAAAGGGGAATGCATGTCCATTTCGATCGTTCGAATTCTTATCGTCGGTCCCACCACTTCTCACACGCAAGGAACACTCCAGAGGCTCGCGGGCTTGGGATGGGGCGCGCATTCGGTCGCGAGCGTGCGTGAAGCGGAAACAGTCCTCAAGACGATCCGCTTCAAGATCGTGCTGTGCGCTGAAAAACTGCCCGATGGAGTGGGCTACGAACTGGCGGGGCTAATCGAACGGCAAGGCGGAACGCTGTTTATCGGGGTGCGCTTGTCGGAGGCGTGCCTGTGGTTGCCGGTGGTGGAGAACGGAGCGAGATCACTCGGCCAACGAGCGATGAATCCGGCGATGCTGGAATCGGAACTGGAGGAATTGTTGAGGTTCCCGCGGGCGCCGGCGAGGGCTTGGCTATTCGATTCCAGGCCAGCGAGCATCCCCGCAGGCAACATTCGGGAACCAGAAGGAATGACCTCCCCACGTGGGGAACCGGAAATTGGCGACCTGCCAGGCAATCCAAACCGTAAGGGTTCGAGGGCGCCCGTGCCCGAAATGGCGGCGCGCACCTGGAAGCCGCCTGCGCCGCCGAGTCGAAGAGGCACCGAACCGGATGTGAGAGGCATGAAGCGGATGCCAAGCACAGGTCCAAACGAGAGCAAAGCCGTCGCGCACACGCTCGGAAAAAGCTGGCGGGGTTAAGGGACGCCGATGAAGACACCGACTCCGCAACGTGTGATGGACTCGAGCGCCATGCAGCGCGGCGCGAAACGAAAACCGGTCGTCCGCGAACAAATCCCCCTCAGCAATTTGCCGGATTGCCTGCTGGCCGCCTACGACGGGGTGTCGCGCCGGGCCTTCGAGAGATTTGTGGCGCGGGGCTCGAAAGCCGGCAGTGAGATTGCGGACTGGCGCACGGCGGAGCGGGATCTGTTCCTGCCGGTGACGGTGGACTTTCAGGATACGCAAGACGCTCTGTATGCGCTGGCAACCACGCCTGGAGTTAACGGCTCACAAATCGCGGTCGCCATCGAGGACCGCTGGCTGCTGATTTCGGGCCACGTGGACCCACCGAGCGGATGGGAAGACGATATGGGGCCGTCGCCGGATCCGGAACCGCGGCCGCAGAAGTTGCGGTGGATCGATTGGGACGGGCTGTATCGCGTCTTGAAAGACCATGAAGCGAATGACGAGATTTTACTTGACGAGAGCGACGATGCGGCCGGGCAGCCTGCAACGCCTGCGCAGCCGCGGCCGTTTTGCGTTGTGGAGTTACCGGTCGAGGTGGATGTGTCACGAAGCGTCGTGGTGCTCGCGGATGGGCTGATCGCGGTTCGCATGCCGAAGCCCAGGGCGCAAGCGCGCGGTGAGCTGATTGGCCATAAAACCTAGCCCGAGCAGGCTCAGTGGCTCACCGCGAAAATTTCGTAACGCTAGTGAACCGGGATTGGCGTTGGTTTCATTTTGCGCAGAATCAGGTATAGCGTGAGGCCCACAAGGGCAGAAAGGGCGCCGGCCGCTTGCGCGTTGGACATTCCCAGAAATGAGCGCGGGTTGATACGGATGAACTCGACCAAGAATCGGGCCACGCCGGTAAGAAACAGATACATCGCGAAAACCTCGCCGGGCCGGACCCCGACGGCATTTCCATCCTTTACCTTTTCGTTTTTCCGCGATTGAACATTTCCAGTTGAATCAGGCGAACCCATGCGCCACAAGATCCAGGCGATCGCGCAGGCCACGATCAATTCGTAAATGGGCGTGGGATGGACACGCGCCGTGGTCGGCACAAGGCCGTTAGGGAAGGCCATACCCCAGGGCAGGGAAGTCGGGATGCCGTAGTCGCCGTCGCCGGAAAGAAAACAGCCGATGCGGCCGAGGCCATAACCGAGGGCTGCGGCGGGCGAACCGGCATCGAGAATCGTGAGGAAGGAAATGGGTTTTCCCGCGGCGCTGCTTCGTTTGACGATGCGCCAGGCGACGAAAGCGAAGGTGGCAAAGCCGGCGAGCAGGCCGCCGAACCAGGCGAATCCGTAAGGACTGAAGAGCAGGCTGAGGGGATTGGCAAAAAATTCCGCAGGCGTTTCGAGCAAATGGTAGAGCTTCGCGCCGACGAACCCCGCGAGACAGGGCGAAGCGACGAGAGTTTCGGCTTCGCCGGATTTAGCGTCGGCGATCCCGCGGCGGGCGAGATCGGCACGCAACACGAAGTAGGCGATAAGCATCGCGCAGGCGACCGAAAGGCCAAAGGTCGGAATTGTGAGTGGGCCGAGGTGCAGAAAGGGAATCATGGCTGAATGATCTCGAGAGAAGTATATCTGTTTTTCAGGGCGCGACGGACGGCGAACGTGGGCCGACAAGTGGCCCAGGATGCTGGAGTTGCCGTCTGCGCCGATTCGTGCAACTAAAGAGTGCGAGAGCACGTCCAATTGGTTAGACTCGTGGTAGCAGGGTAGGCGAACCCTTCAGTCGCCCGGTCGGGTGGAGGGATACAAAATGAAACTCACCTCTTCAAGTCGCGGCAAAGATTTGAAATCCAGCGGAAACTTTGAATCGCGTGGTGATGTGACTCGCGGCGGGGCCTTCGCTGCGTTTCTATTTGCGGCGGCGCTGGCGCTGGCCCCGCTTCCTGCATTTGCGCAACATGGCGGAGGCGGCGGTGGAGGCGGAGCGCATGGCGGCGGTGGGGGCGCCTCCCACGGCGGCGGCAGCGCCGGCGGAGTTCATTCGAGTGCAGGCGGTTCAAGCTCAGCGCATCCGGCTAGCGCGGCCACAGGCGCCTCTGGCGGAAACGCCGGAACGAGCACGAATCACTGGTGGAATCCGTTCCACGGCAACAGCGCAACGTCGTCAAGTAATGCCAATGCTTCGGCGGGGAGTGGACAAGAATCTGGCGACCATGCCACGGCTGAAAAATTCGCGGCCGGAAACAATACGTGGCAAGAGCCTCCCGCTGCAAGCCTGCGTGGGGCGAGTTCGACGCGGGCAACGAACGGCGCGACGGGGATAGCGTCATCGCCCCGCCCGGCGATTGCGAGCCCACCGCACGTTCCGGTGCCGCGACGTCCTATCGGATATGGGGGCTACTATCCTTACTACGGCGGATTCGGTTATGGATATGGCGGGCTCGGCTTTGGCGGCGGATTCTATGGCGCATTCGGGCCGTGCGATCCGTTCTGGGGTTGTTATGGATACGGATACGGTGGTAGCGGCATAGGCTATGGATATTATGGCGGAAGTTTTTCGGGCGGTTACGACGCGGATTTGAGTTACGCAGGCGGGGACAATTCTGGCCCGTCGCAGGAACCGAATCCGACTCTTTTCGCGGAAGCGCCGGACACGTCGCAGCAGCAGGAAGCTGCCCCGGGTAGTGCGACGGCGAGACCAGTGACGGCGGTTCTATACTTGAAGGATGGGTCGAGCTACGCAGTAAGCGATTATTGGCTGGCGGACGGCAAGGTGCATTACGTCACGTCATATGGCGGGGAAAACGCGATCGACGAAAGCGAGTTGGATTTGCAGAAAACCGTCAATGAAAATGCAGCGCAGGGTTTGACGTTTACGTTGCGTCCCGCGTCGGTGGTGACTCGGGGGGCCGTGGTGGTTCCGCAGTAGCGCGGGAAGGTGAAATTTGCATGGGCGGTTGCCGCGAGGCAATCGCCCATTTTTTTTTGCAGGCCCTATAGGGATCAGGGACGCGATCAACGTTTCGTCCCGGCGGACCGCATTCGAGGCGACGATTCGGCGGAGCGCGCACGGCGGAAAAACGCATAGCGCTTTGACAACGGAACAGAATTTTGACTTGGGCGAGTTTCGTGTACATACAACACGATTTGACAAATTTGCGAAGTGCGCGTATAAATTTATTCGTTAACCTCGAAAAGTGTACGAAGCAATAACGTAGCGGCCGTGCAATGCGGCTGGGTTTGGCCCCTGAAAGCGCGGCACCGCAACTCCCCAAATTATCCGATGCCACATGCCATCTTCGGGCTTGCGCACGCAAGCTCAAGGCGGCGCTGTTTCAGCCGATGCTTCCGGGCCGCGATGTTCCATTCTGCCCGCAACGACTTATTCCGTCATCTGACGATTCCTGGAGAAAATGACCGATGCCGAATTACAATGCGCAGAATCCTCCTTATTCGATTTTTCCGGGCGACGTGGCGCTGGCTTTCAACAATGAATCGCCTTCGGCGGGCCAGGCGAGCCAGCAGTTCGCACTGCCAAGCTACGCGGGCTTTCCGGAAAATGGCCGGACGGTTCGCTGGCAGGTGACCTTCGCGACGGCGCCGAGCGCCGTGACGATCCAACTGCAAACCGCGATGAACGATGTGGACGCGCAATACGCGATCCCCACCGGGGCGGCGAACATGACGTTGACGGCGGGCGACAACCTGGTGGCCTCCGGAGTGCGCGCTAATTTCGTGCGCGCGAAAGTGACGTCCATCACGGGTGGCTCCGGGGTGACGGTGCAGATTCTCGGCTAGCGTGGCGGCAAGCAACCCGATTCGATCGCGCTTCCATCGCAGGACTTTCCGGTGATACCGTCTGGGTGACGGCATTCGCGCGCCTGTGGGCGCGCGAGTCGATCCGGGAGATCTTTTTGTCGGCAAGTTCCTCCAAAAAAATGGTTGCGGCCATGGCGGTCTTGACTGCCTCATTTTTGGCGGGAGGAATTGCAATTGTTCATGGATGGCTGACTCCCTTGAACTCCCAGGCATCATCCGCGGCGCGATTGCTGGAGGTTTCAGCCTGCGAATCCGCGGCAAGAGCCATTGCGGCGACGAGCGCGATTCCGGCCATCGATGAATGCTTCGCCAGCTCGCCGCAAACGGGGGCGCGCAAAGAGCCACAGCCGGGATCCGCGCTGCATACGATCACGGTGAAATTCGATTACGACTTTACGCGTAACCCGGTGTGCAAGGGCGAACTCAAAGACGCCTGCGTCAGCACATTCATCGTGTATGACATTTCCGGAACGAAACCATACAAACTGTTTTCCATACCGGCCCCAGCGGAGGCCAAGGGTTTGATGAAGGGCATCACGGCGACGAGTCCGCGGATGTTGTTCGGGGTGGGCAGGCATCGCATCGGAGTGGCCGCAGCGTCGGCAAATGGAAAAGAGTCGCCGCCTATCGATTGCAACACCATCGTGGAGATCAAACCCGTGGACGCGGGGAGTGTGCCTCCTGCACCGTGAGTATCACGCATCGTTTTGTAAAATCGTCGTGACCAGGGCCGGCTGACCGGCTTTTCTAAGCTGAAATTCTGAAGCGCCGCGCCGCCTCGCGGGCGAGCGCACCCTCGAGTCTGTCGTCGAATCTCTCCACATGAAAACCTGTATCGGATTTGTGCGCGCACGCGACGCCGCGAGCGCCTGGAAGCCGTGCGGGAAGGCGTCGCTCGCGGGCGACCGGCTGTGCGCGAGGCATCGCGACGCTCTCGATTCCGGGCTGCTTGGAATCATGGCGTTGGAGCAGCGCGAAGCGGCGAAAAAATCCAAAAGCCGACAAATTTCTACCCGTGTGGGACACGCGCGACGCCGCGGCGGCAAACCTCGACGCCCGAGCGGCTCGAACCGGACCCGGTAAGCGCGTGTCCCGCTCCCTTTGGCGAATGCAGAAGCGAAACTTGGCGAAATCACGGATCGTCGAGCGGAGGGACGCGCTGGGGGACTCGCGGACGCCGGCGGGAGGCGCGGACACAATGACGAAAGGGAACAGCGGAGCGCAGAAAGCAGCTCAGGCGTCCGCGCCGGGCGTGCCCGAGAAGGCAAAGAAGCGGGTCGAATTTCAGTGCCTGAGCAAATCGCGGCAGCGCCAGAAACAGATGCGAATCGCGGAAGCGATGCGTGAAGCCGGTTGCGACGAACCCGCGCTGGCGAGAGCGTATGTGGGAGTGTTTCAGAAACTGCTTGACGGCGCAGAGAGCAACGCCAGCGATAAGTTGCTGGTCGATCTGCTCAAGGAAATTTCGCGCACGCTGGAGCCGCAGGGCGCGGCAGGCGGTGGAGCGGCCGGCACGTCGGATCTACCTACGGTGGTGCAACTGATACACGACGTGCCGCGGCCGGTGCGAGAGCGAGCCGACGCGGCGGATTCGGGCTTCTTCGAATTTCAGGAACCCCAGTAGAGAGTCAGGAAAGAAATCATTCCGAGGAGCGAATCGATGAGCGCGAGCAAGACGACGATTGGATACGCAGTGCAGCTTGGCGGAATTGGAGCAATGGTCCTCGGCGCGGTGTTGAGCGCGCACCACGCGGCGATCGCGGCGGCGTTCCTGGCCGGAGCGGCGGCGTTCTACGTTGGCGAGAAGATTCGCACGCTGGCATAAAGCATTGACCAGAGATCGTGTGGCGGGACCGGATGATGCGCGTGACGGCGAGGGCGAGCGTCCAGCCGTAAGAATCTTCTCGGAAGCCGCACGCATCCTGCAGCTCCGCTTAGAGTATTCGCCTTTTCCCAGGCAGCGTGTTTTTCACCGGTCTCCGGCGAAATATCGCTTGTTCGGTGGGGCGGCGGGGCCGGGAAAAACCAAGGCGCTGCTGATGGAAGCGGTCCTGCAGGCGCACGATTTTCCGGGCGTCAATACTCTGGTCCTGCGGCGAACATTTCCCGAACTCGAAGGCTCACTGCTGCAATATTTCCGGCGCGACGTGCCGCGCGACGTGTACCGCAGCCATTCCGAATCAAAGCACCAGGTGGAACGGCTGAATGGGTCGGTTACGCGGTTCGGTTACTGCGCGAACGAAAGCGACGTTTATCAATACCAGGGCGGAGAATATCTTTTCATCGGCGTCGACGAACTGACCCATTTCACTTTGCGGCAGTGGCAATTCCTGACCAGCCGCAACCGATGCTCCGCGCCACGAAGTTTTCCGAACATGGCAGGGGCGACGAATCCCGGCAACATCGGCCACACGTGGGTGAAGGCTCTGTGGGTGGAACGCCAGGCGGCTCCCGGCATGGAGCGCGCGGACGAATATAACGCCAGGGACTACGACTTTATTCCCGCGCGCTATTCGGATAATCCGATTTTCGCCCGGGATGAAAGCTACAAGGCCACGCTGACCGCGCTGCCGGGGCATTTGAAACGCGCGTTCCTGGACGGCGATTGGGACGTGATCGCGGGGCAGTATTTCGACCGCTTCGATCTGCGCCGCCACGTGGGGCGCGCGGAAGAAATCGAATGGAAGCCGTGGTGGCCGCGCTGGATTTCCATCGATTGGGGATTCGAGCATCCCGCTGCAACGTACTGGCACGCGCAGGCTCCCGCGGCGAAGTCGAAATTGGGCGATGCGGCAGGAAACGTCGCTTTCGCGCCGCAGTCGGCCGCGTCGGGCAGTGAATTCGATTCACGCGAAAACGACGGCGACAAATTTATTGCGGGCGGAAATATTTGTGAACGCTCTCGCGAGCTGGCGAATTCGCGAATCGAAGCGGAGGCGCGCGCCGCGACGCGGGTGGTGACGTATCGCGAGTACGTGACGCATCGCACCGCGCCGCGGGATCTGGCGCGGCAAATCATCGCGCGCAGCGTGGACAGCAAAGCTCCGCGCGAGATTGCAGCCGAGAAAATTGAAGCGATTTATCTTTCGCCGGATGCTTTCGCGCGGCGGACGGACGAGGCCTCGATCGCCGAGCAGATGGGTGATGTGTTCGCGGCGGCCGGGCTCCCCCGGCCGATTCCGGCTGACGACGACCGCATCGGCGGCTGGATGCTGATGTATCAGATGCTGGAAGCCGGTGAGTGGCTGATCACCGACAACTGTATCGAGCTGATTCGAGTGTTGCCGACGCTGATTCGCGACGCCGCGAGAATTGAAGACGCGGAAAAAATGGATGGCGATGACGCCGCGGACGCGGCGCGCGACGGGTTGAAATCGCGTTACGCAGCGCGGCGCAGCGGTTCGATGCGAGCTCCGATCGAGCAACGGTTGGCCGAGCAGGTGACGTCGGCGGATCCGACGATTCGCGCGATGCAGGCGCGCAAGGCGCAGGTAGCGGAGTCGAAGCGCGTGTTTCCGGTTACGTTTGGGCGGCGACGCAGGCCCTGAAGGGCGGTGGATCATTGGCGGCGAGTGCGCCAATCGCGAACGACAAATCGCGGGGTTGCGAACGGCCAGGGCGTTTCAAAAACGAGGAGAAATCCAGAAGCGGATGTAACGAAGGCGGCAAGGATCGCGAAAGCGAAAATGCGTTTGAAGCAGGTCCCTCGTCGCTGCGCTCGCTCGGGATGACAACGAAACAAGTAGGCGGCAACTCGGGAAGGATGCGCTGCTCTGCAACGCACGCACGATTCCTTATAAAACGATCGGTGCTACGAGAGCATCGTTATCTGTCCCGAGGGCAAACCCAGGCGGCGGTGCGGAGATGTGAAATGACTTTGCGGGAACTCATGCAGCGGGTCACGAGCTCGAAATATACACGGGCGCTGGAAGCGGAAGTGGCGCGGCTGCGTGGGGAGAATCGCGCGCTGCTGAATTCGATTCTGGGCATTGCGGGTGTGCCGCCGATTGTGGTGGCGGAAAACGATGTTTCCCCTGCGGCGGGATTGAAGCTGCCTGCGGGAAAAGCCACTGCGAACGTGAGCGCGGCGAACGCGCCGGCTCGACCAAACAGCGTCATGCCGCGCAGCGGCGCTCCGGCGTCCGCAAACGAGAAGACGGCGCCGGCGATGCGGCGCCGGTCGTGGCATCAGATTTACCGGATGCTCGAAATCAATTCGGCAAGAAAGAAAGAGGCAAGCGAAATTCTGTGACGGAGGGAATATGCCATTTATCGGCGGGCGGTATTACGCAAACGCTTTGGCAGGGCACGCGATCGAAGCAGCTCGTGAAGCAGAGGCGGCTTTGCTGGCTTTGAAACAGAAGGGCGCAGTAAAGGGAAGCGCGAGCGGCAGCGATAGCGATTCGGATGCGGATCAAGCCGGCGACGAGGGCGATTCGTGGCAACAGGGCGACGCGCCAATTCATCGCGTGGAAATCGAGGCCGCGGAATTGGTTCTGTCGCACAGCGGGCGTGCCCATCGGGGATTTGTGGCGCGGGTGAAAAAAGAGCGCGAATCCTCCATCTAGGCGGGGCAGTACTAGCTGGACCTGGTTTCGGGCGTCTCGTTGATTGTTCGATCATAATAGCCATCTTATAATTTCGATAAAAAATGAATAGTCTCTTGGAATTCTCCAGTAGCTGAAATGTTAACCAACAATAATGGCCTGTCGGAAAGTTCGGCACCGAGCGTATTCGCGTGGAAATGCAAGGTGGTCTAGAATGACCGCAGCGATGGGGTTTCGCTGAGGCTGCGATGGGGCGATCGCTGTGGGATACGCCGAGTGGGCGGGATAGGCGGTGGGCGAAACGAAGCGGCGGCTACACTTCGGCGCCGAAATACGTGCGGATCACGGTGGTGCTGCTGGCCGCGGCACTGGTTGGGACGCTGGCATGGCAGGGAATTCAGTCGCTCTTGCATCCCGCGCCGAAGTATCCCGCGATCAACGTGCCGGGGAGCGCCAATTATGTGGCGCGAGGTGGAATCGTAGCGGGCAGTGGTCCGGTTGCGGCATGGGAAGCGGACGTGGCGGAAGCGCTGCAGGGGGCGACGGCGCAGGGGACTGCGGGAAACGTCACGGCGGCGGAGGTGGAAGTCGACCGTGCCGCCGCGATCGTGCTGTCGGCGCGAATGCAGGCGCAGACACCGTCACCGAATTTTTGGGCGCGCAACACCGCGGCCCTCGATCGCGTGCTGCGCACACAACCCGACCATGCGAGGCTACTCGAGCACGTAACGCTGGCACGCATCGAGCTGGCGGACCTGCGGTCGTCCGAACCAGATAGCGGCGGTGGAACGCCTGCCGCGCAAAATTCCGAAGCGCCGAATTTGACGACCTATCCCGGCGCATCCGCGACGCCGATTCTGAACGCGGGGCCCGAGGCGGAAGCTCCTCACGCGGCGACGCCGCCGGGACACGTGGTCCTGGCGTCTCCCCGGGCCCTGAGCGCGGAAAGCGAACTGAACAGCGCGAGCCTTGGGGGGAACTACCTGGACGCAACGCTGATGCCGGAAACGTCGGAGGTGCTGCTGCCGCCCTCGACCCGGAATTTCAGCGACGAGGTGCGCGTGGAAGGATTGACGATCGAGGGAGCGTCCCAAACGCTGGACGGGGTGCGCTGGAAGAACGTGACGTTCGTGGGGATGCGGCTGAGGTATGAGGGCGGGGGGATTTCTTTGGAGAATGTGAAATTCGTGCGCTGCCGGTTTGGATTTACGGCGGACGAGCGCGGCGCGCAATTGGCTGACGCGATTGCGATGGGGAAGACGTCGTTCGAAATTCAGTAAGGCGCGGTTTGTGGGACGACGAGAATCAGATGGCCCAAGGGTATTAGGGTTTCGGACGAGTCTCGCTCCTGTGAAATTTAAGGCGGCCCGGTCTTAGACTGGCCCCTCCAGTTCGAGTGGCGTGAGTTGTGCGAGGCGTGGTGGGCTGTCGCGGCGTAGTTCCTCCCAAAAGCGAGATACGAATGCCAATTCAGAAACCTGTTCCGAAGGCAAATTCTGCGCTTGTGCCGGTCGAAGGCCCAGTGCCGGAGGCAGCGGCACAGCGGGGGCAATCCTTCGGCGCGCGCGCGAAGAATCCGTACGGGGCAAACAACGAACAGCTGCCGGAACTTTTGCAGGCGGGCTTGCGGCGCCTGGTGTATCAGTATTCGTTCGAATCGGAATCGACGCGGCGCCACGAAGTGCGGCGGATCAAGCAGGCACACCAATTCTGGCGCGGCTTGCAATATTTGTGGTGGAACGAGCGCGATCAGAACTGGCATTTGCCGTTCGAGCAGAAGCTGGCGGATGGCAGTTCGATCGAAGAAAGACTATCCCGAAACAGGACCGGGCCGGTCAGCCGAAGCGAACGAGCGTCTTGGCGCGGTTCAATCGAGGCCGGCGGCAGGTGAAGGCAAAACTCGCAAGCGCCACGGCCCCGACGATTATGACGCCGCGACAACTCCCGCCGGGATTGCGAACCAGATCTACAATGAGACGGCAAGTTTGCGTCCGACGACCCAATCCGGACACGGAAGCGACGTGGACCTCCAAAACGCGCGCCTGGCAATGTCGCACGTGATTCACAAGCGGGCGTCGGCGGGGATATTGGGCGGCCTTGGCAGTGACGAGCTAAGCCCGAAGGAAGCGACAGCAACACGCGGGTTTCCTTCGAAAGCGTATGATGCCTTTGGCGCGTCAAGGTACGAGGCTCTTCGCGCAAACGGTCCAGATCCAACCGGCGGCGCGACACACTTTTACATGGACTTCGGACAGAAAAGCGTCCCGTCCTTCGCTAAAGGCAAGAGTCCGATCGCTGTGTACGGCCCATTCCAAAACACTGTCCGCGAGAGGGGCGCACGGCACGATCAAGGACTCGAATACATTAAGGTTTTTGAATAGGAGGTAGTAAATAAGGTGAAATGGTGGATTGGTGTCGCGATCCTGTCCGTTGGTTTGCTGTCACAGGAGCCGCATAAGCCGCAACGCGGGGAGCGTGACGCAGCGCAAACGCTCGTTACCGCCATCACCGAACGAGCGGTAATTCAAGCGATCGAGGACGAGATCTACGACTGGGGTTGCCAAAACAGCGTCGATCTGGTTGCCGTCGAAATTTCTCCAGGCAAGTTTCAGCTTCCGGGGTACATCAATCCGGTGATTGTGGATGGCCGCGGGGAAGTGATCTACAAATTCATGCCGATTGGTGAATGATACAGATCCTTCTTTCCGGAGACGGATGGATTGGCGCAATTGGATGATGACCCTGGCCTTGGATTTGGGGCGGAGCGTCCTTCGCGCAATACTCTATTCATGCAGGACGATTTTATCTGCGCGGCTAAACACGACTGGCTGAAACGATATTTTTTCGTTGAAGGCCGCCCCAGTCTGGATCGAATCGGGCGAGCTCGCGCGAGACAAAGAAAACGGCTTGGAGATAGCTATTATCCTCACCCAAAGCCTTGCGACCTCTAACATGACCAGCAGGCTTTCGGGCCGTTTCAGGCGTGGAGACATGAAGCACGAGCGCCGGGTTTTACAGGTTGCGTTCGACTGTGCCGTGGTTGGCGCGGGCTGAGCCGTAGGCGCTTTTGAGGGATGGCGGCGGAGAAACCAGGCGCACGACGTGGAGCAGGCGTTCGGGCTTGAAGGGTTTGGCCATGCAGACGACGGCGCCGAGCTGGTGGCTGGCGGAATAATCGGCGGGCTGCGCGGACTTGGTAAGCAGAATTACGGGTACGCGCTGCAGGCGGTCGTTGCGTTTGATGATGAGGCAGAGGTCGTGGCCGGACATGTCCGTGCCTTCGACTTCGGCGAGGAACACGGCGGGAACGGTGGTCTTCAAGACTTCGAGAGCCTGTTGCGCGGTGGGGACGATGATGACGGTGTAGCCATCATTGGAAAGCACGTTGCGCATGATGTCGGCGGTTTTTGGGTCGGCCTCGACGGCGAGGACGACGGACTGCGGTTTGACGAGCGTCGCGGTGGATGAATCGGGAGCGCCGGCGAGCGAGGGATCCACTGCGCGCGGGTTCACGGCGGCGAAATCCTTGGCATTGACGAATTGCACGGCGACGGCGTATTGGCCGTTGTGCTCGGTGACGCGCACGATCTCGGCGTGCTGGGCGGAATTCAAATGCGCGGCCGCGGACGAATACGGAAAAATAATTTCGAGATGCTGGCCCTTCCAGTAGCCGGCGCGGGCGGCGGTAAACAGCAAGCCGAAGCGCGAAACGTCGATGCTTTTGCACACTTCTTCGAAAGGCTCGGGGCAGTTCACTCCGCGAACGTGAACCTGGGCGGTGATTTTGGCGCGTTTGCGGCGGCGGCGATCGATGCCGGGCTGAGCGGCGGCGACGGCTTGCGGATTCGGCTTAGCCTCTGCGGAGGCGACTGGCGTGGTGCTCATAGCGTGACCTCAGGTTCGACGGGCTGCCTGCGTCCCCCACGGACGGCATTACAGTTTCCCCCGCTGTAGCTTCAGTTTTACGGAACAGAGCCGGCGGAGGCCATAGTACTGTCGTTTCAAATTGTGAAACTTTTCGTTGGCGGCGACGGAGTTGCTCCATAAGTCTTTGCAGGGAAGGCGCTTCGAGGGCGCCTGCCGCGCGAAGTTTTTTGGGCCGACGACCGATGCCCCATATTCCTGGAGACCAAGAATGGCGACGAATACGATTGTGCCGTCAGCGCCCGCCGCGCAGGCGAGTGATGATGAAATCCTCGGATTGACGACTCACACCACGCGAAGACCGGGGCGGCCAGCCTTTGGGAAGAAGGCAGGAGATGCAAATTCGCCGGCGGCGCTGCCAGCGGACGCGGGCGGACTATTCGCCGACTCGGATACCGGGGAAACGAACGCCGACGATGCCGCAGGTGGCGCGGATGATGGCGGCGATGATGCGCAGGATGCGCGTGTCGACGGCAACCCTGAAAAACTGAACGAAGTGTTGGACGCGAATCCCGAACTACGCGACGCCTGGCACGATGCCAAGGCATACCGCGAAGTGTTCGCGACTCCGGAAGAAGCGCGCACCGCGACGAAGCGGCTGGATGATCTTAATCGGATGGACGCGCTATTTTTTTCGCGACGCCCGGAAGATCATGCGGAGCTGGCGCGGGCGGTTTCGCAGTTGGACCCGCAGTCGTTTGCTTCTCTGGCGCGGGCGATGAGGGAACTGGAAGGAAAGCCCGGGACAAACGGGCGAATGGCAGAAGCCTCCGATGCCGGCCGGCCCACGCGGGGCCTTGGACAATCTGGAAACGCCGGCGCTACGGAGGCGGCAAACACTCAGGCTCACAACCCAGGAGTGGCGGCGGGCTTTACTCCCGCCCAGTCGGATTTTTTTCAAGCGACAAACGCGGCGGCGGTGCACAGCGTAATGGACGCGATTGAAACGCAGGTGGAGCGATTGCTGCCGGAGGGAATCTCAAAATCGGCGCGCAACCGCGTGGCTGGCGAAATCTACCGGGAGCTAGATACGACGCTGCAGGGGAACCGGGCACTGGGCCAGCAGATGCGCGACGCGTTCCGATCGGGCGCGCTCGATGACGCACACCGGCGAGCCATCGCATCGCTGGTCACGGGGCGCGCGCGGCAGGCGCTGCCCGGAGTTGCGAAGCGGGTGCTGAACGAGTGGACAAATACGATTGTGTCGGCGAACCAGGAACGGCGCACGCGCCAGAGAACCGCGGAGCGCCGCGTGGATATCAGCGGATCGGGCGGGGACGGCGAGCGGCGGGCAATTTCAGCGCGCGACATTGACTACGGGCGAATGTCAGACGGAGACATTTTGAATTTGTAGGGGCCATAAACCCAGGGAATCGCGGGGTGCGCGATGCTCGGTCACATCGACGAAAGATCCCTTCCTTCCGTCGGGTCCCGGTTCGCTGCGCTCAGGGCGACCACGCAACCGGGGCTGCCGGGTGCGGCGTGGCGCGGAGGTTCGCTGGGCGGTCTCCCACATCTCTTCGGGCGACGCGCATTTGAGATCTTGGCCTACAACGTTGCGCGACCGGTCGCGACTTTGTAACCGGAGATAATGCGGGCCAGGGTCATCGCGAATGATTTCAATTCCGGCGCGGTCATGTCCGAGGGAACTTTCATCATGCCGGAGGCGATGAAATTATCGATGGCCGAGGACAGGCTGGCGTCGACGGCAGGCCAATTCACGGTGCCGCCCGTTGTTCCGCTGACAACATAGGAATCGATGATGCGGAGCGAAACGCCAGGGGTGAGCATGGCCATCGTACCTTCGTTGTCGTTCATGGCGCTCGTGACGTCGAGCGAAAACCACTCCAAATCCTGAAGGCTCGCCGAGGATGTGTTGGCGAGCTTGTCCGTGACCGCCGCGCTGACAATTTGCGTGACGGCGAGATCCTGCGCCGCCTGATTGGCGGAGCCATTGGCGTTGGTCGGCGGCAAGGCATCGGCGATTGCGCTGGAAGTGCCGACGAGCACGAGATAAGTGTGATGCGTTTGCAGGATATTCGAGACCGCGACGCCATAGGCTTCGAATTGGGCCAGGGTCATTCCGTAGCGAGGCTTCGTAAGGTCCGTGGCGACCGCGTTGGCCACGAAACACTGCACGGCGGCTTTCTGGCTCGAGGCGCAATTGGTGGCCTGAGCGGCCGCGGGTGCGGGCAATGCCGTAACCGCAAGGAATAAGAAAGCCGCCACAAGAATCGTTCTGGAAAAATTCATGGTGAAACCCTCCGGTGGATGCGTTTCTGGGTTCCTTCCCGCGAGGAAGGGTTCGCGGGAAGCCCACTACGAATCTGCTTTCTATTGCCGAATTGCGCCGCGTAGAGATTGCGGGCTGCGATTGATGCCAGACAATCATGACTGCTGCCCGCCGGCGGCTCAACTGGCCAGTGGAGCAGTGCGAGGGACAGGCGAGAGTTCAGTGCCGAAGCATGCGCCGCGCATCTCTCCGCAAAACAATTTCTCGAAGCCGTCCGTGAAGGACATCCCGTAAGAAGACCGCGCATCGCGCTCGGCGACGCTCCAAGAGGTAACGCCAAGCGAGGAGGGCGGTCACACAGAGAGCGGCGGCAGGAACTTCGCGCGCGCCGCACAAATCCAATCCAAGGGAGAAATTCATCACATGACACAAATGCAGAACGCACAATCGGTCGCGCTGCAACTGGAAAAAGTTCGAGATAAGATGCCGAACGCGACGACATTTTATTGACGATGATCCAGCAGCGCGGAGATGTGGAACGAGTCAGCTCGCGAAATATGCGGCTGCCGTTGGAGATCCGCCCGGGAGGCAAGGCGGGCCTGGCAAATATGGACGGCGGAGATTTGGGTCGTGGGTCGGGGACGGTGTACGACGTGGCCCAGGTCACGCCGGTATTTTTCCGCCACGCCGTGGAAATCACCAAGCTGATGGAGTACGCCTCGAATTCGCCGGAAAAGGCGATCGAGAACACGGCGAAGCGCGAGGTGAAAAACGCGATGGCGCAGTTCCGCGCGTTCCTCGACAAGGTGATGCAGACGAATGGAAACGGCGTGCTGGGAACGATCGGATCGATCGTGACGACCGGGTTGCCGAGCGGAGTCGCGGCGCAGTTCGGAATGGCCAAGCCGCCCGGCGCGCAGCTGTTCTACTACAACCAGACGGTGCAGGTCTATGACCCGACGCTGACTACGAATCGAGGATCCGCCAACGTTTTGCTGGTCGACCCGTTCAATTCGCTGCTGCAAGTGGATGCGCTGCCCACGGGAACCAGCGTGAACGACGTGATCGTCCACGACGGACTCACCGGAGCGCAGCCGAGATCACTGTTCGGGATTCTGTATCACCAAACGAACGCGACGACCGGAACATGGCTCAACCTGAACCGGGCGACGTATCCGGTGGAGCTGGCGACGCCCGCGGTGAACGGAAACAATTCCGCGATCACGCCGGGGGCCGTGCGATTGGCGATCAACAAGGTGCGGAAATCGTTGGGCTCGAATCAGGTCGCAAAACTCATCGCCTACACCGCGCTCGAGCAGGAACATCAGTGGGAACAACTTGGCGTCACGATTTCGCAGATCATCAAGGAAGGGGCGGGCGGACGCGCGAGCGACCTCGACCTGCTTTTTACCGGCGAGAAATCGATGGCGGGCGTGCCGATCAAGTCGTCGATCAATGCCAACCAGACGCGTGTGGATTTCCTGGATTTGTCGCACTGGGGACACGCGCGGTGATGCAGGACATCGATTTTTACGATGTCGGCGGGCAAACGGTGTTCCCGATTTATGGCACCAGCGGCGGACTGGCGGCGGCGTACATTTTTTATTTCGTCACCGGGTTCCAGGTGTGGAACGAATCGCCGCGCAGCGGGTCGTATATCAATAATTTGGCGATCCCGACCGGGTACTAAAGGCAGGA
>Ga0302326_10012795_pt1 | contig 17846 bp, 17 predicted proteins | sample Palsa_T0_3_FD_202264 | JGI IMG/M metagenome (GOLD analysis project Ga0302326, IMG submission 202264) | Peat permafrost microbial communities from Stordalen Mire near Abisko, Sweden - Palsa_T0_3 | ecosystem: Environmental > Terrestrial > Soil > Palsa > Peat permafrost | place: Sweden: Abisko... | reverse complement strand
ACGCGGCCTCTCGCTGGTGGAGAGCATACCCTTTCCGAACCCTCCCCCTACGGCGCTCATATCGGAGATCAAATGTGACCCCAAGGGCGGCAAGATCTACCTCGTCCAGAGCGGTAGTCCGCCCTTACTGATGGGCTCCGACGGCCTTTCTCGTTATCCCGTCCAGAGGTTGTCCACTGGTTCGAGGTCCACCGTTGCGTACCCAGTCCCAGCGCTCGATCACTACCGAGGCACCATCAGGATTGGCTTCGATGTGAGCGTAGACGGCGATCTATACGCGCTGCTGGAAGCCGTTGATGCGGACAGCGGAACGGGGCCTTGGTTTTTCGTAGCCAAGTACCACGAAGATGGCTCCCTGGACTCCTATTTCAAGCTTGAGGAGCAGCCAGAGCGTCTACAGCCGGCTCGTCTTGCCGTATTCCCGAGGGGAGGTGTGCTGGTCACAGGAACACTGAAGGAAGGAGGTTCACTGCGGCCCTTTATCGCCGTCTTCGACAAAGCTGGGAAATTCGTTACGTACGTCAATGGCTCTCTCCAGACAGCTTTTCCCGCTCCTAGCCCCAAGGTGAGCGCAGAGGCACACGGGAGGTCGGCTGAGGATGAAAAATTGAAAAGCGGCGACCGCGCCATCGCAATAGCGAGCGGTAGCCTCATGGCGGGTGCGAGCGACGGCAATATCTACCTGCTCTGTGGAACTGACCATCCTAGGATGTATGCTGTGTCGCCCTCTGGGGAAGTCGTTCGGGAGTTTGATGTCCGGGTGCCCGCACCTGGCCTAACGGCGACGACCATGGCTACGACTGGAGATGGCTCTCTTTTCATCTCGTTTGGCATCGTCCAAGGCGCCTCAGTGGCCCCCGCAAGTTCCGATGCGACAAACGCGCTTATTAGCGTGATAAACCCGCAAACCGGGGAAGTAAGTGCGGTGTACCGGCTGCCAGCCCAGGCGGACCCGTTTAGCACGGCCGCTTGCGCCGTCTCCTCCAACAACTTCCTGTTTCTCGGGGTTACCGCCGACTACCAGCACCAACAGGTCGCAAGGTACGCGCCACAGTAGCTCGTAGCGCTAGGTATCGACAAGTATAGCGCAAAGGTTTGGGGGGCGGCGGCCCCAAGAATCTGATTAACGTTCGTGCTAACGGCGTCCCGAACGTGTTCCACGTCACGAACAACCTGCAAGTAGAAAAATAACCGCGCGGGCGGACGGACTTGACGTAGGCTGCTGGAAAGACTATTGTTAACGTCATGCACCGTAGACGTTTCTTTGGTACTTCCGCAGGTCTGCTCGCCACATTGCAAAGCGGCGCCCTCTTGAAGGCCGATAAGGCAGTGGATGCCATATCCGGCCGCCCCGCCGATACTGTAGCGCGCGACGAGGATTTCTGGTTTAACGTTCGGCACGCGTTCACGGTCGACAGGAACATGATTAATCTGAACAACGGCGGCGTGTCGCCGGCGCCGAAGACGGTCATGGATACGGAAATCCGCTATTTAGAAGTAGAGAACATGAGCCCGTCCTATTACATGTGGAACGTGCTCGATCCTGGGGTGGAAACGGTGCGCCGCCGCTTGGCGCAGATGTTCGGCTGCGATACCGAAGAGATTGCGATCACGCGCAATGCCAGCGAAGCGAATGAGATTGTGCAGCTTGGCATGAAGCTGAACCCCGGCGACGAAGTGATCACCACCAATCAAGACTATCCGCGCATGATTACCACCTGGCAACAGCGGGAACGGCGTGACGGCATTGTTTTGAAGCAGCTTAAGTTTCCCGTGCCGCCGCCGAGCATGGCGTACCTGACGAAAATGTTCGAAGAAGCCATCACGCCGCGCACGAAAGTGCTTTCGATTTGCCATATCACGAACCGCACTGGGCAAATTTTCCCGGTAAAGGCGATTTGCCAGATGGCCAGGGAACGCGGCATTGAGGTTATGGTGGATGGCGCGCACGCGTTCGCGCAGTTTCCTTTCAAACAAGCGGATCTGGATTGCGATTATTACGGCACTTCGCTGCACAAGTGGGTGTTGGCGCCCATTGGCACCGGGATGCTCTATGTAAAGAAATCCAAGATAGAAAAGATCTGGCCGATGATGGCCGCACCGCCGGAGATGAATGGCAACATCCGCAAGTTTGAAGAGATTGGCACGCATCCGGCTTCGCAGCGCAACGCGATCACAGAAGCGTTGGATTTTCACGACAGCATCGGCGGCGATCGCAAGGCCGAGCGTTTCCGTTATCTGCGCAAGAGATGGTCAAACCGCTTGCGCGATCTGCCGGGAGTGAAAATTCTGAATAGCGAAGACCCCGAACAATCGTGCGCTATCGGTTTCATCAGCGTCGACGGCCTGGATGCACCTAAGCTGTCCGCCTATCTGTGGTCGAAATATCGGATCTGGACAGTGGCCATTGTCACGCCGGGCGAATACCAGGGATTGCGGATTACGCCGAATGTCTATACCACGCTTGAAGAGATTGACACTTTCGCGAATGTGATGGAGAAGGTCATCAAGAGCGGCACGATTCCCTCGTAATAACGCATCTCTCTTACCTTACGCCAGCACCTGATTTAGAAAATTTCCGATTGTCATGATGCGGGCACCGCCATATTCACGGAGGCGAAGCAGGTCCTTGTCTTCCGTCACGATGTAATCCGACCTCGCCGCCACGGCGCATTCAAGAATCCGGTTGTCGTCCGGGTCTTCCCTTATGGCCTCCGCCGTCTCCGACGGCGTGACTTTGTTGCACAGCTTTTCGAGCTTCTGACGGACATCGTGAATCGTGTACGGGTCGCGCTGAAACTTCTCACGCAGCACGTCTGTCGTTTCCTTTAGAATTGCCTCCGAAATATCTACCCGGATATTGCCGTCGCGAGCATGTGCCAGAAGTACCGCAGCAGAACCCCCGAAGTTGAACGCCCTGATGTAAACGTTGGTATCGAATGTGGCAGAAATCAACGTCGGCGCTTCTCTTGCCGGTATTCACCAATGAGGCGCTCAGTATCCGATTCCTGCAGGCCCAGGCGTCGTGCGTTTTCCTGACCTGTGGTAACCAGCTTCGCCCACGACTGCTCATCTACATAGCGGTTCCACGCCTCTTCGAGCACTTCGGCCGGCTCGCGGTTTTGCGCGCGTGCCGTCTGCTCTACCTGGTGCAAGAGGTCTTCACTGATCAGTGGTCTGTGTTCGGTCGCCATGGCTTTCCTCGATTTTCTCATCTTGCCGCACCCAAATTGAGAGAGAGCCGTAATTATTCATGACGTAGAGCTTGGATGGGGTCGATGCGCGCCGCACGCCAAGCGGGAAGCAGGGACGCGCAGGTAGCTGCGAGGAGCAAGATAAGACCGGCTAGCGAATACGGCAGAATATCGTGCGGCGCGATTCCGAAGAGTAGACTTTCGAGCAGTCCGCTGGCGTACCAAGCTCCGCCTAAGCCCAACGCGACTCCGGCCACAGCTAGTTTGATGCCGCGCAGGAGGGCATCAGCGGCGATGCCAGCGGGTTCCGCGCCTAAAGCGAGACGCACGCCGATTTCCTGTGTGCGCTGCGCAGTTTCGTGCGCCATCAAGCCAAAGATACCCAGGGCAGCGAGCGCTAGCGCCACAAATGCGAAACCGCCGACCAACAGCGCGGCCGTGCGTGGGGCGGAACGGGTTTCGGCGGTGCGCTCATCCAGTGCAACGACAGTCGAGAAAATCTGGCTGCTGTGGACCGCTTGTATTTGATCATGTACGTAATGGGAGATATCCGCCATCGGCCTCTCTGACCGGACTACGAAGTTCATCAAGGGCCAATACGTTGCACCCCACGGTACGTAAACTTCGGCGGCGGGTTCGCTGTCGGTCGGGCGGGACAAAATTGATCCCACTACGCCTACGATGCGGAACCAGCGGAGACTGCGACTCACACCAGTGCTGGCAATCTCATGGCCGACGGGGTCTTCTCCAGTAAAAAGCAGGGTTGCGAGGCGTTCTGAGATAAGGGCTTCGCGAGTTCCATTGATCCCCTGCCAATCGCGATAGACGGAGCCGGATATCACTGGGATACCAGCTGCGGCAAAGAAGCCCGGACTCGCGGTGCGAAAGCCGAACTCCTTTTCTGCGAGTGAAGGAGGGAGGGTTTTGCCGCGCAAAATAAGGAGGTTGGACTGACTGCCGCCGTGCAGCGGCAAACGATCGACAACCCCGCAGGAGACTGTTCCGGGAAGAGCACTCAGACGGGAGAGCGTATCCGCCGCGGTGGAATTCAAAACGCCCGGCTCGGTGTCCCAAGGAAATTCCAGCGTGAAGGTATAGGCATGGGCGGAATTGAAGCCGGGAGAGCGTGTGCGTAGCTTGAGAAAGCTGGTGGCTAGCATCACCGCAGTGACCAGCAGGATAACGGAGAAGGCGACTTCCGCTGTAACCAAAAGAGCCCGCAACTTGTTCTTGCGTGTACCCACGCTACCCGCGCCTCCGTCTTTCAACGCGACGTTTTGCGCACCGGCGGCAAATTGCCAGGCCGGCAGCGCGCCGAACACGACGGCAGCTACGAGCGATAAAACAACGCCGCAGAGCACTACGCGAACGTTCACAGAAACGGCGGCGAGATGCGGAACCTCGGGAGGCAGGACGGCTTTGAGCAGCGCGACACCGGCGAATGCCAGCATGAGACCAAGCGCGCAACCTGCTGTGGCGAGCCACAGACTTTCGGCGAAGAAAAGTCTCACCAGCCGTGCGTAACCGGCACCCAGGGAAACGCGAATGGCCGCTTCACGACGGCGCGCCAAGCCGCGCGCCAGCAGCAAGCCCGATATGTTCAGGCAGCCGATGAGCAAGACGCTGGCGACAGCAGAGAACAAAACGAGCAGCGGCTTACGAACCCCCTCTCCCACATGCTCGACTAAAGGTGTGAGGCTTGCGGAACGGTCGCGGTCGGTCGCCGGGTATTGGCTGGCAAGACGAGCGGTTGAAACATCGATTTCGGCTTGCGCCTGCGCGAGCGAAACTCCGGGCGCGAGCCGCGCGACAATGCCGAGAAATCCGGCAGCGCGCGATGTCTTCTGAATTTCGCGCAGAGCCGGCGCCCATAGATCGATCTCTTCGGGATAGTCGAGGTCGGGAGTTAAGACGCCGATCACTTGATAGGCTGTGCCGCCCAGGTGAAGGATCTGATTTAAGATCGCCGGATTCGATTGAAACTGCCGGCTGAAAGCGGAAGCGGTGAGGAGAGCGACGGGCTGCCCTTCACCGCGAATCTCCGAGGCCGTGAAGCCGCGGCCCAATTGCAGCCGCGCCTCCAATACGCCGTTCATGTTGCCCACAGTGCGTAAAATCTGCAGCTGCACGGGGCCATGCGGGCTCACCCAGACCGCACCTTCGGAATAGAAGCCGGCGGTCGAACTGAACGAACGCGCGGCTTGCCAATCCGCCAAACGCGCCGGATTCCCGCCCGATTCGTTATGGCCTTTTGAATACTCTTGCAGCCAGACCAGACGATCGGGCTCGCGGGCGCTCAGCGCATGAAGCAGCGCGGCATCCAGCACGCTGAACAGTGCCGTGGTTGCGCCAATGCCGAACGCCAGCGTAACGATGGCGATGGCGGTAAAGCCCGCATTGCGGCGCAGCGTTCGGAAACTGTGAAGGAAATCCTGCGCGATGTTTTCACGCCACGCCAAATTGCGCGCATCGCGGCATTCTTCTTTGTGAAGCGTGGCGTTGCCAAACTGGCGGCGTGCCATGGCGGCCGCTTGGGAGGCGGGAATACCACGGCGAACGAGGTCTTCTTGCTGCATTTCGAGGTGATAGCGCAGTTCGTCATCGAGTTCGCGATCAACCGCCGGGGAACGAAACAGGCTGCGCCAGCGCAGTGAGAGGGTCCGAAACATGATTTAGATCTCCGTGAGGCGGACAATTTGACTGATGGCGCCCGACAAACGCTCCCAACTTTTGCTTTCTCTATTGAGGGCGCGCCTGCCCGTGCCAGTGAGTGAATAGAGCTTCGCGCGGCGGTTGTTTTCGGTTGTCTGCCATTCGGCTTTGATGAAACCTTCCTGTTCCAGCTTGTGCAACGCCGGATACAAGGAGCCGTCACTGACTTGCAGGACTTCGCTCGATATTTGGCGGAGGCGCTGGCTGAGAGCCCAGCCATGTTGCGGTTCGAGCGCCAGAATTTTCAGAATCAGCAGATTCAGGGTGCCCTGCACAAGGTCGGAAGGCTTGCTCATATCGGTTACCAAGGGTAGAGTAGCACAACCTCCCCTCGGTAAGCAAGGGTAATCAGCCTGCCAGATTCCTCACGCTCGCCGCAATCAATTGCTTCGTGCTCTCATAAGGGTCTCCCTCGCTCTCCGACTCCATCGAAAAATAACCTCGATAGTTCGCTTTCTTGGCAATCGCAAAGATGCGATCGACATCCACCCGGTACGCCTTGCCGTCTGAGAACTCGACATCTTTCACGTGGCTGATGTTCGAAGCGAGCGGAAACAGCGCCGCCAGCGAGCGCGCGTTGTAATCCTGGTCGTCGTGGATCAACATCGAGTTGCAAAAATCCGGCAGCGCGCGCAGGTAAGGCGTTCCGGCGGCTTCGATTACCTTGACAATTCGCTCCGGGTCTTCCGATTTCGGGTCGTCGTTCTCTAAATTGATCACAATCTGCTTCGAGGCCCCATATTCCGCCAGCGCCTTGAGTCCAGACACGGCGCACGAAATATCGGCTGGATCGGCACCCATCGGGCAATGCACCCGAATGCTGGGCGATTCCAGAATCACCGCGGCATCCACCCATCTCCGGTAGGTGGCGAGCGCCGCGGCGCGCTGCTCGGCAGTCCCGCACAGTTTCACCGGCACATCGCAAGGAATATTGACAACTTTCAGCCCCGCCTTCTGGAAAGCGTCCGCCAGGCCCTCGATATAAGCAGGTTCCACCGATGCGAAGTGCGGACTCCAAGGTTCAATGCCGTACACGTTGAATTTCTCGACGAGCGTCGCGGCGAATCCCGCCAGTGTCAGCTTTGCCGCGGGTTTACGCCGGGAAACAATCATGTCGCGAAAAGGATAAGTCGCGACCGCCAGTCTATGGCGCGCGTCGGAGGGAAATTTGAGAGCCTGTCCCAAAAGCGGCGCGCCGATCGAGGCGGCCAGAAACATCCGGCGGTTCAATTGATATTCCACACGATCAGCTTAGTACGGCGGGAACTCGCACACCAAATCCGGTGTCTGTTCTGATGAGGCAGGAACTTCCCCATGTTCGATCAGACCTTCATTGAAGCGGGAGCGAGAGGCAAAAAGCGCTTCACGCTGCTACTCTCTCTACTACTCCAAATCATAGTTCTGGCGGCCCTGATAGCAGCGCCTTTGATCTATACCCAGGTCTTACCCAGAGCCCAACTGAGGAGTGTATTCGCCGCACCCACCCCACCTCCTCCGGCTCTGCCGAGACCTCCCATGACAGTGAGGACGCAAGTCAGCTCCTTCCGTCCTTTCCGATTCGACTCTTCTGACCTAAGAGTCGCGCGTCCGCCCGCACCCTCCGCCGACTTACCCACGCCTCCCGGCATCTCCGATGGAACTACCGGTGGCGACCCATCTTCCACAACAATGCCGCTGGTCGTTTCTCCCATGAAACCGCCCGACCCTCCACCCGCAACCACGGCGAAGAAGCCCGTCTCGAAACCACTCCGCATCGCCAGCATGGAAGCGTCGCAATTGGTTCACAAGGTTCAGCCCGCTTATCCCGAAATGGCCAAACAGGTGCGCGTGCAAGGTGTGGTTGAGTTTACTGCGATCATCGGGAAAACGGGCAGCATCGAGCACCTTCAACTTGTGCGCGGACACCCTCTGCTCGTGAAAGCCGCCGAAGAAGCAATTCTTCAATGGAAGTACAAACCAACGCTGCTGAACGGCGAACCGGTGGAAGTCATCACCGATATCGTCGTGAACTTCACACTCACACCCTGATCAATCGGCGTAAGCGATAAACAGCGTGCAGCCGGTTAGGGAATGGAGTGGCTCGTGGGTTATCCCTTTAGACACCACCACAAAATCGCCCGTATACACCGTGACTCCGTCTGAGTCGGTGAGACTGCCTTCCAGCACATAACATTGCTCGGCTTCCGGGTGTTCGTGCCGCGGAAACACAGCGCCGGGCTGCATGCGGACCATCAGCGTTTTGTCGCCAATTAACCGACGGATTTCGACGCCGGGAAAGGGCATCTTGATCCACGGGGCATCCGTTCCCCGCACAATCTTCATGTGTTCGAGTTGAGATTCCCGATTGCACCGTTCGATGCGATCCAACAGGCGCTGCCGCAGTTCCGGTCGCGGCGCAACGGGCCAAACAGAAAGCGACAACTGCTCCGCCACGGCGGCATAACGCTCCACCTGCGCCGCGCAAAATCCACAGCCGCTTTGTAAGCGCTGCTCAACGGCGCGCGCCTTTTCAGCAGGCAGCGCGCCTAACGCATAAAGCGCCGCTTCAGTCGCAATGTCTTCCAGATCTTCATTGTTCATCTGACTGGCTCCCATCCTCAGCTTGCAGCAGGAAAATTCGCAGCTTATCCATTGCACCGCGAATACGCGATTTAACGGTTCCCAACGGCACACCCAGCTCACTCGCGATCTCGACATGCGTCAGACCCGAAAAATAAGCCAGTTCCACCGCTTGGCGCTGACCGCCTGGCAGACGTTGCAAAGCGCTGTTAATCAAATTCCTTTCCTGGTCAAAAATAGTCACTCGATCCGGCAGCGGTTCTTGGCTCGCCAGATCCCAATGCTCAGGCATCGCAAGGTTTTTCCGATCATGCCTTGCGGCCGCGCTCCGCAAGCGATCCACTGCCCGGCTTCGCAGCAGCATCAGCAGCCAACGCCAAACGTTGCCGCGGGCTGGGTCAAAGCTAGGCGCCGTGCGCCAAACCTGCTCGAACACGTCGAGCATAATCTCCTCGGCATCGGCCTCGTTCTTCAAGGTCTTCAACGCTAATCCAAAAAGCGCCGCCGCACACTCCTGATATAACTGGGAGAGCGATTGCGAATCGCCTGCAGCAATCTGGCTGAGGTATCCGCGCCAGCGTTTTTCTCTATCGGAGACGGGTTGGCCGAGTTCCTCCTGAAACGCTCGCATGATTCCCCCTTCGGGAAACATAGCACGCAGAGTCACAGAGGCACCCATCTAAGAACTAGTACGGGGCCGCGCCTGCTTCAGATCGGTGCAAACTTAACAATTTTCAGTTTTTCTGAAGTTGTTCCGTCGCAATGCGAACCAGCTTGAGGTGCTCTGCAGCCTTTTGTTTGTTGCCCTTGGCCAATTCCGCTCGCGCCGCGTCCAAATTTTCCCGGCCGCTTTTCATGGCGGCGACCTTTGCCGGGTCAACGACCCTGCCGGCCTGCGTGAACGGTTCGCTCGCTTTCCTGAAGGTCTCGGCGGTTTCGGAAATGTCGGGAGGTGCAACCGCCGGTGCCGGTACAACGGGGGCGGCGGGAACGTCGCGGGACACGGCCGGAGCCCTCGCAGAAGGCCAGTTGGAGCTTTGGTAGAAAACGGTTCCCGCCGTCACAACTACAAAGGCCATGGCGGCCACTTTGAGGCCGGTGCTGGATAAGATGCTTCGTTTAGGAGCGGGGGGCGCGGCGGCGGTGGGCGCGGGAAACCTCACTGCGGGCGCAGCGGGTGGGATCGAAATACTTTGCGCTCCCCTCCCAAAGCTGGCGGCGGTTGGCGCGCCAACATTCACCGAGCCGAATACCCTAGGCTCCTCACTCGCCATTCCCACTGGAATCCGCACCACATTCAGCAGCGGCTTCATGGCCGGCAATTCGGCCTCGGCCACGCAATTCGTCCGTAAGCGCCGGTACCCTCTGTCCGCATCTTCCCAAACCAATTCAATTGTCACTGTCAAGAATCCCATGCGCTGAGGTGTAAGCAGGAACGGGCAAACCTCGCTATCGGCATTCACAGGAACAAAAATATTCTTGCGTTGCGCCGGCGGCGAAAAGTCAGGCGAGGTTAATTCCACAGTCACCTTCAATGGATCGGGCGCTCCCGTGGGTCCCTGGGGAAAGGTGACTTCGAAAGGTCGAGATCGCACATCGTCCGGCCGCGCTTCGGCTTCATCATCTTCCTGCAAAATCCCGCTCAGCCCCTTGGATTCCGGGAGGCGAATCAGCACCAGCAGCTCAGTCGCGCGATCTTTCACAATGTGAGTGGGCATAGCCGCATCCAGCACGCGCGCTTTCGGCGTGGCTTGATCGGCTAAGGGTGCGGGCGCCGGTGGCGGCACGGCCGGCTGTTGAAAGCGCACTACCGTTTCGCGAATCGCTTTGGCAATCTCGGCAAATGCTTCATCCTGATTCGACCATAAGGTAACAGCCTTGGCGTCGCGCGGCAGCGCCTGCAAACCGGCGAACGGCGCGCCCGACCAATCGCACGGCCGCAGCACGATGGGAATCACAATCGCCTGCTGTTTCGCATGCCGCTCCAAGGCAGCCTTCATTTCTATGTCGAAACAATAATCCGAGGCCAGAAAGTCAGGGCTAATCAACAGCAGAACGATTTGCGCGGTGCGCAGGTGCTCGTCAATTTGATTCGCCCACTCGTCGCCCGCGCCGATGCAACGGTCGTTCCAAGGCAAGATCAGCCCATTGCGCTGCAACAGCGCCAGGTGGGTTTCAAGGCGCTGACGCAGTTCTTCATCTTTGTGGGAATACGAGTAAAAGACCGCGAGGGGCATGTAACTCCAGCGATTGCGCTTCCCATCATAGCGAGCTTGCGCTTCACGCCAAATACATGCGCGGGTGATATTCTTTCTGAGGAGTTATTACCTATGCCATTCAACCGTAAGTTTTTCTTAGCCGCCGCCTTAGCTGCCGGGTCCGCCTTCGCGCAAGATTGGGTTCCGCCAAATGGGTGCGACTCGCTGCCCAACCAGGCGGCGTTGAAGTCCGCTCTCGTCGCCTCAACCGCCACCGAAACCAGTGGCCTCAACAATCAAATGTGGGGCACCATTGTCGATCGTGATGGCATCGTCTGCGCTGTCGCCTTTACCGGCGTCAACCGCGGCGCTCAGTGGCCTGGCAGCCGCGCCATCTCCGCGCAAAAAGCCAACACGGCCAACGCTTTCAGCCTGGACAGCACATCGTCCAGCGACGGCTCCGGTCAAGCCAACGGATTAGCCCTATCCACCGCCAATCTCTATTCGGCGACTCAGCCGGGCGGCAGCCTGTTCGGCTTGCAAGCCAGCAATCCCGTGGATGCGACGGTCGCGTACGAAGGCTCTTCAGCTCTCAATGGAACCTCTGCCGATCCCCTGGTCGGCCACAAAATGGGCGGTGTGAATGTCTTCGGCGGCGGCTTGGCGCTCTTTGACAAAAACCACAAAATCGTAGGCGCTATCGGTGTCAGTGGTGACACCTCCTGCGCCGACCACTTTATAGCCTGGCGCACCCGCCACGCCCTAAAATTCGATCATATGGCCGCCGGTACTCTGCCGGCGGTGAGTGGCGTTTCAGGCGATGCCGCGCATCCAGACAACATCATCTTCGACATCACTCCCAATCCCAGCGGCGGCACCGGTATCAGCGCCGGAGGCTTCGGTCATCCCATGTGTATCAATACTGGGAACCCTTCCGCGCTCCCTCCAGTAATACCGTAACCCTTTTCTTCGCCTGCCTGCCGCGCCGATTGCTCGACTTTCTACATTTTGTCGACGCGTAGGGCGGGCACTCATGCCTGCCGGCCGCCTTTCCAGGCGGCCGTCGGCAAGTCAGTTCCCCGAAACCGGAATACTGGCAACGCCCCCGGAGGCGATCTGCACTCGATGGCCAGCCTTCGGTGTTTTGAAATAGTAAGTGAGATTGCTCAACCCAACCTCGTACTTCTTCACAAACCACCCATCATCTACCTTGACAAGCAGGAGAGAAGCTCCCATGGGAGGTTCACCATGCTCGCGGTATGTATCGACGGTCATTGGCACGATGAAGCGGGCCCCCGCTGGACCTCGAACCAGGAAAGTCGTCCTCCCTAAATATCTCTCTGGCAAGGTCACCCGGTATTCACCGGGCGGGCACACCACGCCCTCCCACTTCGCCTCAAATGGCAGGCGAAACGATCCTTGCTGTGCCGAAGCCGACACCGCGGCTCCGCACCATACAGCGGCTAGCGTAGCAATGCTGCAAATGCGATTTCCGAAAACGCTCATAAGTCATCTCCTCAGTCGATCTGAACGGCAGAACCTGATGGCTCAAATTCCGTACAAAGCCTAAGACGAAGAAAGCGGCGAAGGGATGGGTCAAGAAAAGCTCAAGAAATCGTCAGTCGAGTCTTAAGAGACACGCGCAAGACGGTCGCGGTGTCAGGCGGCCACCGGAAGAACTGAGGAGTGTTTCTTCTCTCATGGTGGCGCGCATCCGCGGCCTTTGCGCTAATCAAATCTCAAATGGCGCTGGAGGGCTAAGAACTCCGGTTCGGAGCGTAAGGAGGCGAGGCGCGGGTCAACGTTCACCCAGAGCAATTGAGGTTCACGGCGCGAACACGCGGTTTTCAGTGCTTCCAAAGCTAAGTGCCGCTGTTTAAGTCCGGCGTGTATCACAGCCATGGAACACGCCGCTACGTGACGCCGTTGCGATTGATCCGCCAGTTCAGCCAGCAGGCCGCGCGCTTTTTCCGGGAAGCCGGCGGCTGCATACACATAGCCAAGCGCAGCCACGGCCATCGCATCCCGGTCTGAACAAGTGCACGCATTTTCGAGCTCAGTAATCGCTTCGTCAAGGGAGCCGAGTTGATGGTAAGCCAGACCCAGAATCATTTGCGCAGGAGCGAAAGCGGGCTCGAGTGTGAGTACTCTCCAGGACTGAGCCACCGCCTGGTCGAAACGGCCCGCTAAGAAGAGAAGCCACGCCTGTTCGAAACCGATCGGCAGAGACAGTGGATCAAGCTCCTGCGCCAGAGAGATCTCTTCGAGCGCATCGTCGTGGCGGTTGCGGGCCGCGGACAGCAGCGCTCGGCCGCGATGCGCTTCAGTGAGAGAGGGATCGAGATCGCTGGCACGGCTCCATGAGTCGCTGGCTTTCCTCCAATCCCAATCGAAGATCAGGCGCACCTGACCCATCGAGACATGCGCCTCCGGCAGAGCAGGTTCCATTCTCACTGCCGCGCTCGCAAAATCGCGGGCCGTAGCACAAACATCGGACACGCTTGCCGCTCCGCTGAGGGCGAGCCGGCAATAGGAATCAGCTAGTCCCGCATTGGCTAGGGCGGAACCAGGATCTTCGTTCAGTGCCGATTGAAAACAACCGATCGCCCGCTGAATACCGTCGCTCGTCATCTTGTTAAGAAAGAATCGCCCCCGCAAGTAGTCGTTGTGGGCGCTCGTCTTTGCATTGGGAAGGGGAGCGTGCCGCACGCCGCTTGCCTCTTCCACCGGCGCAATGAATCGATAGCCCAGCCCCGAACGCGTTTCAATATAGCGGCATTCGCGCGACGAATCCTCAAGGGCCTGCCTGAGAGTATTCACCGCGGAATTCAGACTGTGTTCAAAATTAACATGCAACCCCGGCCACAGTTCTTTGGCGAGTTCTTGCCGGCTCACCAATGCTCCCGGTTGCCGCAGCAACAGCTCGAGAATGCGAAAGGGTTTGTGCTGCAAGGGAATGCGGGCGCCCGCTTTGCGCAGCTCGCGTTCCTCTAAATTAACTTCGAATGGAGCAAACCGAATCGTTTTGGACTGCATAGTCTGGGTGAGAATTTCTTGACTATTTCTTGACCAATCCTGGACCTTGCATGCTCGTAAAAGGGTTATACGGAACACGAAAGAGAGTGGTTCCGTGAAACAGGAGACGAGCAATGAGCATGAAAAGCATATTTAGTTTTGGCCTTATGACGATGACGATCGCCGCGGGAGCAGCGCATGCCGCAGTGCAAGCGAAGTTCCATTTGCCGTTTGGCGCGCGCTGGGGTCAAATGACTCTAGCCCCTGGCGACTACCAAGTGTTACTCCCGGAACGTTCCCTGGGATCTCCGCAATTCGTCGTCAAAGGCGACGAGAGAACTGGGTACGTACAACCTATTGTGACCGACAATAATAACGGTTCAGTGAATGATTCGAGTCGCAGCTATTTACAATTCGTAAAAGTGAACGGCACCTACTTTGTCGCCAAATATCGATCCGGCGCTACCGGGCAGATCTTTAGTTTTGCCGTCCCGAACCACAAGCGCAGCGAAGAACGGGACATGCGAAGACTGAGTTTTTCCGGCAACTGACCTAACCGTTACCAGCGGGACTGCCCAATTACGGAATTGGGCCGTCCCAGTTTTGACAATCAATGCTTCGCGAACATCGCCTGGACGTCTTGCCGTAACGCCGCCTTGCTGGCCGCACGGCTATAGAACATGTGACCGCCCGGATACTCATGCACGGAAACGCGCGTGGGATCGCCCATCACCGGCATCTGGTCTACCGTCAGCACGGAACCCATAAACGGGCATGACAAATCATTCCATCCGTGGGCAATGAGGACGCGCAGCTTCGGGTCGGCCGCCACCGCGCCTCGCAAATCAGGAACCGCACCCGCGCGTTGCCCCCGGTTATCGCCACGGTCCCACTGCGAATTCACCTCGTAGCTGAGTGCGTTGTAACGCGCATCGGTCTTCCAACCCACCACGCGCGTCACAAAATCAACCATAGCCGTGGTGGTCGGTGCGATGATGCTCTCCAGTAGCGGATCGCTCGTGCGCTGCTCCGGAGAGAACGGATACGGGTCGTAACCAGTCACATTCGAGTCATAAACACTCCCAATCTTGCCACTCTCCCGGAAAACCTCCCGCAGATAAGCGCCAATCTCCAACCTCCCACCCGATCTCCGAACAAACTCCTCTTCTAAGCCGGTCATCTCCGTCACTCGCTTAATGATGCGCGGCGTCGCCTCTGGATCGGAGTGGCCTTTCAGCAAGTCAGTCGCATATTCGCCGCGCGTGTAGGCAATCACCGGCGCCATCGCCTCCGGCGTCAGCTTATGTTCGCGCTCGAGGTGCGCAGCCGTAATCGAGGGTAGAGTCAGCATCCAAGGCACGGGAGAGATATCTCCGTACTCATTCAGTCCCGGATTCAGATACGGTGATACCAGCACCACGCCGTTCATCGCCACGCCCAGTTGCGTTTGCAGGAAGTGAGTGATGCGCGGCCCGCGATAGCCGCCGTAGCTCTCACCCGTCAGATACTTTCGCGAGCTCATGCGCCCGTTCTTCACCAGCCAGTCGTAGATAATGCGCGACAGGTAATGAATATCCGCGTCCGTGCTGTAAAACTGCTTCTTACTCTCGTCCGGCGTAACGAGCGACCGGCTGTACCCCGTGCCGACAGGATCGATGAACACCAAGTCAGTGAAATCCAGCCACGTACCCTGGTTGTCCGTCAACTTCGTCGGATCGGAAGGGCTATCACCCTCCTCGCCAAACTCCAGATGCTTCGGGCCGATCGCGCCGAAATTTAGAAAGACGGAAGCCGCGCCTGGCCCGCCATTCAACGCGAACGTCACGGGCCGCTCTGGGCCTTCAACCGTGTATGAGGTGAAGACCACTTCGCCGATCTTCTTGCCGTTATCGTTCACCGGCAGCGTGCCAACTGTCACTGTGTAATGGAGCGCCTTGCCCTCGAGCTGCATGCTCTGCGGCACATGCGCATCCGCCGGCAGCGGAGCTTCTTTCTCGGTCGCTTTTTCTTTATCTTTCGCGTCGGCTGCCGCGGGCGGAGTCGCGGGTTTCGTTTCCTGCGCCGCGACATAGGCCGCACCGAAAGCCACGACCACCGTGGCCAACACGAAACGCATCAAAAAGGAGCTCATCTGGCCACAATAACGTAACTGCTTTTTGGCGAACAAAGCCGGGACCCCGCTACGCTATCCCAACCGCCGGATAGACCTCGACATATTCCTCTCCGTTGCAGCCGCAGTAGGCGACGGTTCGCGCCGCGAAATCGAACATCGTATCGGACGACCCCCGAACGCCACGTAGCCTCCAAAAACTCCGGGAAGGTGCTTTCCCCGGCCTGGTCGGTTCGCAAGGCTCGAATCAGCGCTTCACGGTTGAACGCGGGTACGTCCGTTGTGCCGGATACCAATGGCTCACCCTGCGTCACCACCGGACCGTCATGGGTCAGATACAAGCTTTGGCACGCGGGCAGGAACCAAATGTTTTTTGTCACGCCTGCACGCCGCAATGCTTCGGCCAAATACGGGAACCCGCCCGCCTTCGGCCGGTTCGCCATGGCCCACTTCTGGGCGGCCTCTAAGCTCTCTATGGCTTTGCTCATTGAGTTTCTCCTTTTGGGGGCGCACGGCAATCGATACGGACGGTTTCCCGGCCGTCAAGCTGGAGCCCATACATGCTATTACGGAACCCTTGCTTCGTCAACGCAAGCCTGAAAAAGGCCGCCCGCGGAGCGTTAGCTTAAGATTTGCGACGCCGGGTTGTGCCTAACGCCTGCTTGCTTGAAGTGCATGGTTTCGGGCATTGGCCAGCTCCTGGCGAAGGGACGGCTCGGTCAGCACGCCATCCGAGTACCCGGCTATGAGGTTAGCCACTGTCCTCGCGAATTTTCGTGCATCGCTCTCTTCCTCGTTCCCAAGGTCCCACGGAACAGGCATAAACCAATCTTCAAATTCCTGCAGGGTAGTGCCACCATTTAGGTAACGCGAAAGGGCGTCGTGAATTTCCTGGCCGCTTTCAAATCTCATGGCAAACACCTCAAAGAGATTGGTTCATCCATCCACCTTACTACGAATGTTTAGGGGACTGGGATATGAGCAGGCCATTCTCGATGGCTCAGCTACCGCTGGCCGTCCCTTCAAAAGCAATCCTGTTCCGTCCGGACACCACCAGCCGATTGGAGCGAAATCGGAGATAGTTCCTTACTACATTCGTGGAGAGCAGAAAGCAATTTGCCATCAATATCGAAGCCCAGACGGCTCACTCGGCGCAAGCGGAAAACCAGACCCAAAAGATGCTCGAATTCCGTGGCACACGATACTATTGCCATTCGCAGCCATGTGAGACCCCAACTGCACAGTGTGCAAGAATCCGTCGGAGGAATGGCGCAACCTAATTGAGACGGCCAGAACACTAGGACGTTCGGATCGGGAGCCGTATTCGGTGTAGCGGGCGCGGAGGGCCACGATGACTTGCCGGAAAAGTTTGCTCCAGGATCAGCATGCCAAACGCCGAATACTTCGCGAAACGGAACCCATGCGGCCACAATAACGTAACTGCTTTGTGACCGGCGCTTTCCCGGCTAGCGCGCTCTGGAACGTCGCCCTGTCAAATAGGCCGGGGCGTTAAAATAAGACCGTATGTCTGTCCGACCTGCCTTGTAAAATTATTGATATGCATGGTGGCGCAGGCGGTTCCGCCTGCGGATTTCTACCTTCGCGGCTCATTTTAGCGCCTATGGTCAAATAGGCAAGCCACCCCGAGGCGGCTAACAACGTCAGCCTCAAAGCGCCCGGCTCTGGGGAGGCAATTCCAGCCGTGCCTATTCTAACCGTCGCGGATTCGCTGTTCGCGGTAATTGTGTTCAAGCTCGAGTCGAGGAGCGTGATATTGCCGGCGCTGACCGTCGTCATCCCCAACCCGATGGCTTTGAAATCGAAATAGGCCAGTACCCCCTTTGAACCCGTTACTCCAGGCACCGGCCCGACAAGCGTATCGGCATTGGCCGTCACCGAACCCACTCCGTTATCGATCGCACCCGGAATGAAGAATGTTGGCCCCGCCGAAGACAGCGCTGAGCCCTCCGAAATGCTAATCAAGGAGAGGATCGCGGGATTCCAAGTCAGATCGAGCTGCCAAGCGTACAGATCGGTGTAGGAACTGACGTCCACCGC
>Ga0302326_10012794_pt1 | contig 17848 bp, 14 predicted proteins | sample Palsa_T0_3_FD_202264 | JGI IMG/M metagenome (GOLD analysis project Ga0302326, IMG submission 202264) | Peat permafrost microbial communities from Stordalen Mire near Abisko, Sweden - Palsa_T0_3 | ecosystem: Environmental > Terrestrial > Soil > Palsa > Peat permafrost | place: Sweden: Abisko... | reverse complement strand
CTCGTTCCGTGTTTGACTGCCACAGACAGCTATTCGACCGCAATGTGCGGCAGATGAAAGTTGGGAAGTGTAGGAGATATGAAGTTCGTTGAGAAGTTCCGCGGTACGGCAGGTCGTTTGCCGCGCCGGTTGGCAATTGCGATCACAGGGGCATTGCTGCTGTCCGGTCTGGTCGGTGCTATCGGGGGCTCGGCGACGGTGGGGGCTTTCTCCAAAAAAGGCCTGCCGGTCGAGTACCTGAACGTCCCGTCCGCAGCCATGGGCCACGACATCAAGGTGCAATTCCAGGGCGGCGGACCGCACGCGGTCTACCTACTAGACGGGTTGCGCGCACAGGACGACTTCAACGGTTGGGACATCAACACTCCGGCGTTCGAGGAGTATTACCAATCCGGCCTGTCGGTGATCATGCCGGTCGGCGGACAGTCCAGCTTCTACAGCGACTGGTACCAGCCGGCGTGCGGCAAGAGCGGCTGCCAGACCTACAAGTGGGAGACGTTCCTGACCAGGGAGCTTCCGACGTACCTGCAAGCCAACCGCGGTGTCTCCCCGAACGGCAATGCTGCGGTGGGTCTTTCGATGGCCGGCGGTTCCTCAATGATCCTGGCCGCGTACTACCCGCAACAGTTCTCCTACGCGGCGTCGCTGTCCGGTTTCTTGAACCCCTCTGAGGGCTGGTGGCCGACGCTGATCGGTCTGGCGATGGGCGATGCGGGCGGTTACAACGCCAACAACATGTGGGGTCCGACCAGCGACCCGGCCTGGAAGCGCAACGACGCGATGGTCCAGATACCCCGCCTGGTGCAAAACAACACCCGCCTCTGGGTTTACTGCGGCAACGGCACCCCGACCGAACTGGGCGGCGACAGCATGCCGGCTAAGTTCCTGGAGCAGTTCACGCTGCGCACCAACGCGCAGTTCCGCGACAACTACGCTGCCGCGGGCGGCAGAAACGGCACCTTCAACTTCCCTCCCAACGGAACGCATGACTGGGGCTACTGGAACCAGCAACTGGTCGCCATGAAACCCGACATTCAGCGGGCCCTGAGCGGTGGCCAAGGCGCCACCTAGACATATCCACCAAGCCATCGGCAGCAGCGCACCCCCGCGCTGCTGCCGATGTGTCTGTCCGGCAGTCTATTCCAGCAGCGCGCGGCGGTCCTGGTGAAAGTACGTGTATCCGGTAGTCAGCGCGCACACCGCCGAAGCGACCACCAGCATCCCGGTTCCGCTAACAAACAAGCTGATGGCACCACCCAGGGTGGCACCGGCGACGAAGCTGGCGAACAGTAGAAAGTAGCCGAGCCAATCCGAGAAGTCTCCGCCGGCGATGTGACGTTCGATGCCCTGACCCATCTTCACCAGCGTGCCCGTCACATAGCTCAACGGCACCCACACCTCGCCATCTTTGACGAACGAGGTGTTCAGAGCGCCGATGCCAAAGGCCACCAACATAATCGGAGGGAAGTCCAGTTGCATCGCTTCCCAGCCCTCGTCGAGAACGTCGACCCCGGTGGCAGCGAAGAGGCTGACGGTGGCCAACATGGTCGGCCCATGCGGATGCGCAACCCAGAAATGCCGCCGGCACACTGAGGCGACCACCACGCCGGCGACGAAAGACAGCAGCAGCAGTCCGGCCGTCACCGACAGCAACACGTCGTCGCGGAAGTAGCCGAGCACGGCGCGTTGCGCGTTTCCGGTCATGAAGGTGACGAAATACCCGGCCGAGTGGGTGTATGCCGTCGCGCCCAGTACGCCGGCGAGCGCCGCCAGCAACCACGACAATCGGGCCTCACTATCGAACGTCACTCGCTGCATGTGAACATGCTTTCATCGGCACCACGGTGCCCGCAGCACAGTGACGGCGACTCAGATGAGACTCACATCAACCTGCGACCAGCTTGGCGATCGACCGCAGCGGAATGGGCAGCCAACCGGGCCGGTGCCGAGACTCGTAGCCGGCCTCGTAGACCGCCTTGTCCAACTCGTAGGCCGCCAGCAGCGGCGCCGAGTCACGCGGGTCTACGCCCGATGCGGCGGCATAGCCGTCACAGAACGCTGTGCGGTTGCGCTGCACCCACTCTCGTGCACGTGCGGCGAGTTGCTTGTCGGCCGGCTGGTCGACAAGTGGCCCATAGGCGGCGTAATCGAAGGAGCGCAGCACGCCCGCCACGTCCCGCAGTGGCGAGTCGGGGGCGCGGCGCTCGTCCAAAGGCTGACCCGGCTCACCTTCGAAGTCGATCAACAACCAGGACTCCGGTGTGCGCAGCACCTGACCCAGGTGCAGGTCCCCGTGCACCCGCTGCACCGTGATCTGCTGGTCGGCCAATTTCTGGAGGCGCTCCTCGAGCGTCGCCGCGTACTCGTCGAGTTCGGGCACCGCCGCGACCACCGCCGCAAGCCGGGCAACCATGGTGTCCACCGGGAAGGCGGCTTCCGACGTGCCGAGCGTCTGGGCCAGCGTTGCGTGGACCGAGGCCACCGCCTCACCGAGGCGGTGGGCCTCCCCGGCGAAGTCGCCGCCGACCTCGTACGCGTAGAGATCGCCCTCGGCGAACAGGTCACGCACGCTCGCGGTGGCCATCGCCCAGCCTTCGGCCGCGTTGGCGGCGTAGTGGGTGACCATGCCAAGCGGCACTGTCGTACCGGCATCCGTACTGGCATCGCCTGACGTCAGCTCGTAGCTGCCGAGTAGCCGTGCAACATGGGGATTTTCGGCCCGGCCAAGTACCCGGTTCAGCTCGATGTCGGGGTTGATTCCAGGACTGACACGGCGAAAGACCTTGAAGATCGCATCGCGTTCGAAGATCACGCTGGTGTTGCTCTGCTCGACATCCGACACCCGCGGATGCGCGTTCACCGGCAGCGTCACTCCGGGTTCCTTGCCGAACCGCACTGCATCCCGGCTGGCCGAGGAATCGATCAGTGACAGCAGGAACGCCGCGGCGCCCGGGTCGTACAGGGCGTCATAGCCGACGTAGCCGATGCGATCGCCGTCGTCGCCGATGCTGGCCGTAATGCTGTACTCGGCAGGCAGCTCGGAATTCCAGCCGACGATCACCTGGTACCGCTCGGCTGAACCGTCGGTGTAGGCGACGTCCACCAGAACCAAATCAAGATCGTCGCGCAGGGGCACGACCTGGCCCGGCTCGGCGGAAGTCAGTTGACGGCCGCGTCCGGCATACCAGCGCTGCTGGGGCAGCCATTCCGACCAGGGCAAATTCATTGCGACTCCTCGGACCCACACAACTGGAACCAGTAGAACCCGTGACCGGGCAACGTCAGCAGGTAGGGCAGGTTCCCGATACGCGGGAACTCCACCTGCCCGGTCAATTCCACCGGGATGTATCCGGTCCAATGCTGCAGGTTCATTTCGATGGGCTGCGGGAATCGGGACAGGTTGTTGACGCAGATCACCACGTCATCGTCGGTGACGCGGGCATAGGCGAGGACCGACGGGTTCGAGCCGCCCAGCTCTTGGAAGCTTCCGAGGGCGAAGGCGTCGTGCCGGCGGCGTACGGCCAGCATGGTGCGGGTCCAGTTCAGCAGCGACGTCGAGGTGTCGCGTTGCGCCTCGACGTTGACGGCCTGGTAGCCGTACACCGGGTCCTGGCTCGCCGGCAGGTACAACCGGCCCGGGTTGGCGGTGGAGAATCCACCGTTGCGGTCCGGCGTCCACTGCATCGGGGTGCGCACCCCGTCACGGTCACCCAGCCAGATGACGTCGCCCATGCCGATCTCATCGCCGTAATACAGCACCGGCGACCCGGGCAGCGACAGCAGTAAGGCGTTGAACAACCGCATCTGGTTGAAGTCGTTCTCCAGCAGCGGCGCCAACCGGCGGCGGATGCCGACGTTGGCCTTCATCCGCGGGTCCTTGGCGTACTCGGAGTACATGTAGTCACGCTCTTCATCGCTGACCATCTCGAGCGTCAACTCGTCGTGGTTGCGTAGGAAGATGCCCCATTGCGCCGTGTCCGGGATGTCGGGCGTCTGCGCCATGATCTCCGAGATGGGAAACCGGGACTCCCGGCGAACCGCCATGAAGATCCGCGGCATCAGCGGGAAGTGGAACGCCATGTGGCACTCATCGCCGCCGGTGCTGGGGTCGCCGAAATACTCCACCACATCGGCGGGCCACTGGTTGGCCTCGGCCAATAGCACCCGACCCGGAAACTCGTCGTCCACCACTTTGCGGCACCGCTTGAGGAAGGCGTGCGTCTCGGGCAGGTTCTCGCAGTTGGTGCCCTCCCGCTCGAACAGGTAGGGCACCGCGTCGAGCCGGAACCCGTCGATGCCCAGGTCGAGCCAGAATCGCAGCACGTCGATCATTGCTTCCTGGACGGCGGGGTTGTCGTAGTTCAGGTCCGGCTGGTGGGAGAAGAACCGGTGCCAGTAGAACTGCCGCCGCACCGGGTCAAACGTCCAGTTCGATTCCTCGGTGTCGACGAAGATGATCCGCGCGTCGGTGTACTTGTCGCTGGTGTCGCTCCATACGTAGAAGTCGCCGTACGGCCCATCGGGGTCGTGTCGGGACTCCTGGAACCACGGATGCGACTCCGAGGTGTGGTTCATCACCAAATCGGTGATCACCCGGATCCCGCGCCGGTGCGCGGCGTCGATCAGCGCGACGAAATCTTCGACGGTGCCGAACTCGGGCAGCACCTTGTAGAAGTCGCGAATGTCGTAGCCACCGTCCCGCAGCGGCGAGTCGTAGAACGGCGGCAGCCAGATGCAGTCGATGCCGAGCCAGTGCAGATAGTCCATGCGCTCGATCAGGCCGCGCAGGTCACCCACGCCGTCTGCGTTGCCGTCGTAAAACGCCCGCGCCAGCACTTCGTAGAACACCGCGTGCTTGAACCAGTTTGCATCCGGCGGGAGTTGGCGGGCGTCGCCGAAGTCTTCGGCATCGGGATGCTCGACCAAACCGGCTTCGACGTGACTTCCCTCCGCGGGATCGTGGTCGGCCGTGTCGTCTCTATCCCTCGTCAAGTCCACGATTTTACACGTACCCGAGGCGTCGCATCGAAAACCTCATCCTCGCATACGAATTGGACACAACGCTGATGAGGTGCGATGTTGCGTCAGCCCGGCGGACCGCCCGCCAACGTCACGTTGGCGATCCGACCTTCCAGTCCCACGCTCACGTCTTCGCCGGGGTGGTGCTGATCGAGAATATTGGTGAGCGCGGTGGCCGAATTGACGGGTTGGCCGTTGACCGAGCTGATCACGTCATTCGGATTGATCCCGGCGCCGGCCGCAGGACCGGTCGGAATCACTTGGCGGACGATGGCACCCGAACCACCAGGTGCGTCGTTGACACCGACACCGAGGAAGGCGGTCGGACCGATGTGCACCGACGGGGACGACGCGCCGGATCGGATCTGGCCGGCGATAGCCATCGCCTCGTTGATCGGGATCACGAAACCCTGCCCGCGGCCCAGGTGGTAATTCTGCGATGCCGCGGTGGTCATGCCGATGACCTGGTTGGCCTCGTTGACGGTCGGCCCACCGGAGTCGCCCGGGCGAATGGCCGCGTCAATCTGGATCAGCCCGTTCAGCGTCTCGGTGCTGCCGGTCAGCGCATCGTTGGCCGACACCTTCTGATTCAAGGCGGCGACGCGACCGTCCACCGCGCTGGGCACCCCGCCGACGCCACCGGCGTTACCCAGCGACACGATCGGCTCGCCGACCGTGACCGTCTCCGAGTTACCGATATTGGCCACCGGTAGCCCACCCCCGGCGAGTTGCACTACTGCGATGTCATGTTGGCGGTCGTAGCCGATCACCGTGGCTGGATAAGTCTGGCCGTTGCCGATGGACCTCGCGGTGAGGTTGGTGGCCCCGGCAACCACGTGGTTGTTCGTGAGAATCACGCTGCCATCGATCACAATGCCGGTTCCGGCGCCGACCGCGCTCTGGTAACCCAGCTTGGCATCGAGGTCGACGATCTGCGGGCCCACCAACCCGAGGGCGGTCGACGCGTCTTGCGGCGCCGGCGGCGTCAGTGGTGACGCGTGCCCGGGCGCCGTTGCCAGGCCCAGACCTAGCACTACCAGCAGACTGAGCAAGCGCAGCGACCCCCGCGGGTTACGGCGGCGCGATCCGCTCATCCCAATTACCTCCTGCGTAGGTTCCAGCCCGGAATTAAGCCAAAAATGTAGCAACGTTCGACTGTCGATGGCGCGACTATGTTTCATTTCACCGTAGCCTGCATTGCTCGACTGAGCACTGCAGCGTCTCTTTTCGGTGTCTTGCTGCGACGACTCTCGGTTTCGTGACGGGCTCGGCAGTAGCCACATGGTCGAGCGGTATAGCTTCATACGGTCATGCGCAGGACGGTTAGGGAGGTGTCTTTGGATGGGCGTGCTTGATTCATTCCGGCTGGACGACAAAGTCGTGATCGTGACGGGCGCTTCGTCCGGGCTGGGCGTGTCATTCGCCCAAGCGTTCGCCGAGGCCGGCGCGGACGTCGTGCTGGGCGCGCGCCGCGTCGACAAGCTGACCGATACCGCTGCCCTCGTGGAAGCCGCCGGCCGCAGAGCGCTCACGATCGCCACGGACGTGAGCGTGCCCGAGCAATGCCAGGCCCTGGTGGACTCTGCCGTGCAGACCTTCGGCCGGGTCGACGTCTTGATCAACAACGCCGGCGTCGGAACCGCCCACCCGGCCACCCGCGAGACACCCGAGCAGTTTCGTTCGGTGATCGACGTCAATCTCAACGGCGCGTATTGGGTGGCACAGGCCGCCGGGCGGGTCATGCAGCCCGGCAGCTCGATCATCAACATCGCCAGCGTCCTGGGAATCACCACGGCCAACCTGCCCCAGGCGGCCTACAGCGCCAGCAAAGCCGCGATCATCGGGCTGACCCGAGATCTCGCGCAGCAGTGGGGCGCACGCAAAGGCATCCGGGTCAACGCACTGGCGCCGGGATTCTTCAAAACGGAGATGACAGACGAGTACCAGCCCGGGTACCTGGACAGCCAAGCGCATCGGCTGATCCTGGGCCGGTTGGGCGATGCCCGCGAACTCGCCGCCACCGCGGTCTGGCTGGCATCAGCGGCCGGCGGTTACGTCACCGGGCAGACGATCGTCGTCGACGGCGGCCTGACCATCACGTAGCTCTTTGCTGCTCTAGGCTCGTTCCGTCCTCTAGGCTCTGCGACGTGGTCGACTTCGACCCCAGGGTCCGCTTCGCGCAAGCACCGGTAGCCCGCCTGGCCACCGTCTCCCCCGACGGCGGGCCGCACCTGGTGCCGGTGGTGTTCGCGCTCGACGGCGACGTGGTCTACACCGCTGTGGACGCCAAACCCAAGACCACCCAGCGGCTCCGACGGCTGGCCAACATCGCCGGCAACCCGCGGGTCAGTCTGCTGGCCGACCACTACGCCGACGACTGGGCGCAGCTGTGGTGGATCCGCGTCGACGGGATCGCTTCGGTGCATCACGACGGGGACGCGCTGCGCATTGGACTCGACCTGCTGCGTGCCAAATACAACCAGTATCAATCGGTTTCGTTGAACGGCCCGGTCATCGCCGTCGCGGTTCGACGCTGGAGCAGCTGGCAGGCCTGAGCACGGCCACCTGGTCGGTGCCATGCTTGCCATCTGGTGCCCAGCTGGGAGCGTTTGAGATCACGTCCTGACCGATATTTGCCGTCGAGCTGGGCAGATACAGATGCTTTGGTCAGCTAATCGCGACTCGCATAATTTACAGCAGGTTTGCTGAGGCTCAGATAGGGCATATTAGAGATACGCAATGTGAGCTCTTTGCAGGCTTGCATCATCTCGGGAGGGTGGACACCGTGGGTAGAGCGATGCGCATCATGTGGCTCTCGATATTGCTCGCAGTGCTGGTTCTGGCGGGATCGGGCGCCCCGGGCATGGCGGCGATCGCACCGCCCGACCCGGCCGGCGGCGTCGCATCGATTCAGCCGGCCAGCGGGGCGGTGGTCGGCGTGGCCCACCCGGTGATCGTCACGTTCACCGGGCCGGTGACCGACCGGGCCGCGGCCGAGCGGTCAATCAAAATCACGGCTCCGGACCACATCACCGGGCGGTTCAGCTGGGTCGACTCCACCGTCGTGCAGTGGAAGCCGGACGGCTATTGGCCCGCCCACAGCCACGTCGGCGTTCAGGTGCACGCCTTATCGACCGGTTTCGACACCGGCGACCAGGTGGTCGGTGTCGCCAGCATCTCCGAGCACACCTTCACGGTCAGCAGCAACGGCGAGGTGCTGCGCACGATGCCTGCGTCGATGGGTAAGGCCACTCGCCCGACGCCGATCGGCCATTACTCTGCGCTGTCCAAAGAGCGCACCGTCGTGATGGATTCGCGAACCATCGGCATTCCGCTCGAGTCGTCCGAGGGCTACAAGATCACCGCTCAATACGCCGTCCGAGTCACCTGGAGCGGGGTCTACGTGCATTCGGCTCCCTGGTCGGTGGATTCTCAGGGCTATGCCAACGTCAGCCACGGCTGCATCAACCTCAGCCCGGACAACGCCGCGTGGTACTTCGACACCGTCCACCTCGGCGATCCCATCAACGTGGTGGCTTAGCGTCGCTGTGGCGACGGTCACAGCTACGCAGTGGAAGACATCGGCGAGCCGGTGAGTTGGCCCCTGCAGACGGCTAACCAGGCGTACTCGGTGCGTGTTGCCAAAGTGGTTGCAGACGAGCGCAACCCGTAGCGGCCGTGCACGAGGAATAGGGAGACCAGAATGGCAGCTACCCGAACGCGAGCAGTCCGCTTCGATCACTACGGCGGGCGCGATGTGTTGTACGTGGCCGATATCGATCGGCCGGTACCCGGTGCAGGGGAGGTGCTCGTCGAAGTCCGCGCCGCCGGCATCAATCCGGGCGAGGCGGCGATTCGCAACGGCGCGCTGCACGAGCGGTTCCCCGCCACCTTTCCGTCCGGCGAAGGCAGCGACCTGGCCGGCGTCGTGGTCGAAGTCGGTGACGGGGTAAGCGATTTTGCTGTCGGAGACGAGGTGCTCGGGTTCAGCTTCCAGCGGTCAAGCCACGCCACTCATACCGTCGTCCCCGTCGACCAGCTGATTCCCAAACCGCCCCAATTGAGTTGGGAGGCCGCCGGTTCGCTGTACGTCGTCGGCGCCACGGCGTACGCCGCCGTGCACGCTGTCGCGCCGCAGCCCGGTGAAACCGTCGCGGTGTCAGCCGCGGCTGGGGGGGTCGGCAGCCTGGTCGTGCAACTGTTGGCTCTGCGTGACGTGCGGGTTCTGGGTATCGCCTCGTCGGGCAACGCCGAGTGGCTCCGCGATCACGGCGTGGTGCCGGTCGAGTACGGCGACGGGCTGGCCGAACGATTGCGGCAGGGCGCACCGGACGGCGTCGACGCCTTCATCGACTTGTTCGGACCGGACTACGTTCAGCTCGCCGTCGACCTCGGCGTGCCACCCGAGCGGGTCGACACCATCATCTCGTTCGAGAAGGCCGCCGAGGTCGGCGCGAAGACTGAGGGCAGCGCCGAGGCGTCGACTCCGGCGGTGCTGAGCGAGATCGCCGATCTGGTCGCCTCCGGCAAGCTCGACTTCGATGTCGCGGCAACCTACCCCCTCGGCCGGGTCGCCGACGCCTACGCAGAGCTCGAACAACGACACACCCACGGCAAGATCGTTCTGCTGCCTCAGGTTTCGTGATCCGGACTAGGACGCCGTTGCCCGCCCGGCCAAGCCGTGGTCATGGTCGACGGCACTGACCACATACGGCGGCTTCTTTGTGATCCGGCTGCGGTAATACGACCAGGGCGGACGCTGCTCTGCCGGCACACCGACCATCTGGCCGAGCAGGTTGGTGGCAAGCAACGCGTCGGCGATATGACGCTGCAGTTGCGCCGAGTCGCTGAACGCCCTGAACATGTCGTCGCACCGGGCGCCGGGATCGGCGCCTTCCGCGAGCAACTCCAAAGCACGGACGAGAGCCGCACGGACATCTCCGCAGGCTCGGTGGATCTGACGCTCGGGATTGGGACGAACCATCAGCATTCTCCTTAATGCCACAAGCCACTTCCATCGCCGAGCAAAGTTCACCCGCGCTTGACCATTGGCGCGCGAATTGGACGCAGGCACAACCGAAACCGCGTCCGAACGGGCTCAGGTGGCGAAACGAAAGCCGCTACCGGGTCGGGACGAAATGGACATCGGATATGGATGCGGACTGTCGGATCGACTCATATCGCCCTCACCTCCTCGCGGCCAGGACACACGGGGGTGTCGCCAACGTGCACGCGCGACAGAGGATTCACGCCCGAGAGCGGACGCACCCCCATCGTCGGAGCTTTGGCACTGCATGGCGTATCCGGAATGACATCCAGAAGCCACTTGGACTCAACCCTTAAGCCGGGAAGAACTGTCCTTACCCGGGGCGTCTCTCGACGTTCGGGGTCAGTGGCCTGTATCCATGCAGACGCCTCGCCTACCGAGGTGCTTGCCGTCGATCCTGGCACCGGAGTCCGCGCTCGTCAAACGTGGTAGACGCCTATTTGCATCGTCGCGCGGCTAGTCTCGAAAACATGCCAACCACATTGCAGGATCACCGAGTCGCGGCAGCGCTTGACCGGATGTACACGGCGGCGCGGGAACAGATGCCGCTACTGCGCGGCAGGGGAAAAGCGATGTCTGCAGCGCGGACCATTCAGGAACGCGCCGACACAATGAGCGAGTTCTACATCCCCGTGACGCCGGAGGCCGGTCAACTGTTGTACGCGTTGGTGCGGGCAACCCACCCCACGACGATCGTGGAATTCGGTATGTCCTTTGGTATTTCGGCGCTGCATCTGGCATCGGCAGTGCGCGACAACGGCAGCGGCCGGGTGGTGACCACCGAGCTGAGCACGGCCAAGATCGCCGCCGCAAAGCACACATTCTCCGAGACCGGGTTGGACGACGTGATCACTGTCCTCGAGGGGGACGCGCTTTCCACCCTCGAGAGCCTGGACGGACCGATCGATTTCGTGCTGCTCGACGGCTGGAAGGAGTTGTACCTGCCGGTGATCAAGCTGATCGAACAGCGACTGTCACCCGGAGCCCTTGTCGTCGCCGACAACACCGAGAGTGCGGACGCAAAGGCCTACCTCGACTACGTCCACGACAGCGGGAATGGCTACGTCAATTTCAATTTCGCCGTCAGGGACAGTGACAGCATGGAACTCAGCTGCCGCGCCGGCAGTTAATCACTTCTTTCTCAGCGATTCCTCGAGCCACGGCGTCAGCCACTGAACGCCTTCGTCGGTCAGGTGTACGCCATCGCTGCGGACCTCGATGTCGCCGACTTTGGCGGTGTACACGCCTGCGGGGCACAGCTTCTTTTTGAGGTCCAGTATTCGCACGTTTGGACGATCTTCAATAGTCTTGCCCAGCAGTGTGTTCCAACGATCAACCCGGGCAGGTTGATCCTCTTGATACAAGCTCCCATCCGGCCGCTCGCCCCTTCTGCTGTAGGGCAGGTTGGCAACGGTCAACGGGGCGCCGCTGAAGCTGAGGATGTCCACCGCGCGGCGTAGCTCACCGCTGATGTAGGAATCGAAGGCCGGTTCACCGATATGGGTCCATCGTCCTTCGTTGACCCGATCCACCGTTTCCCAGCGGCCGATGACGAGCAGCACGGCGTCGGGTTGGTCGATCGCAATCTGTGATGTCCATCTGCCCGGCCACGATTCGCATTCGCTCTTTTGATCCAGGGTCTGGTCGAGATAGTGATATGGGCCGCCCCGCACCAGGCTGCAGCCGATGACGGTGTGGTCGATGAATTCAAACCCCGGCGTCGGCGGCAGGAAGTGCATCCACGTCCAGCCGATCGAGTCACCGAACACCGAAACGGTGAACGGCCGGTGTGGGTCTCGCTGCCCGACAGCTCGCGCGGGTCTGAAACCCACCGGAGCGGACGGCGAAACGACCGCGACCGGAGACACACCTGGAGGCAGGCTGGCGCCAAGCGGTCCGCCGCCGGACCGGGGGACGACCGGAACGACCAGCAGCGTCACCGCGGCGGCGGTGGCCGCGATCGCTCCGGCGAGTGGCAGCAGCGGGACCTGCACCGGTCGCCACTTTCGGACGGGCTGCTCGATCGCCCACCACGACACCGTCGACACCGCCAGCGTGGCGGCGCACCGGATAGCGAACAGCGAGAGGCCCGACCAGCCGGTCCGTTGACCGTTGAGCACCAGAAAAATCGGCCAATGCCATAGGTAGACGCCGTACGAGATGGCGCCCAGCCACGCCAGCGGACGCCAAGCCAACACGACGGCGACGGGTCCGCGCTGGTCCAGCGCCACCGGGACGATCACCAGCGCCGCCGCGACGGCGGCCACGATCAGCAGACCGTCACGGAATTCGCGAGCGCTGCCGGTGGCGAAATGCACGCCCGCACCCAACAACGCCAGCCCGATCACCGGCAGCAGCCTGGCGATCCATCGGCCGGACCGGGACCGGATCAGCGACCAGCCACGGTTCAGCGACGACCAGTCGCCCACCAGCAACGCCGACGCTGCGGCGCCCACCAGCAACGCCTGGACCCGGGTGTCGGTGCCGAAGTACACCCGGTCGCGGGTTGCATCGGACGCGAGCAGGATCGCGGCCGCGGCGGACCCCAGCGCACCCAGCGTGGCCAGCAGAAACACCGTCAGGCGCACTCCGCCCAGCGTGGCCCGGCTGTCCCGACGGCGAGCTCGCGCCGCCAGCACGACCGCGACCGCAACGAGCACCAGCGGCCACACGATGTAGTACTGCTCCTCGACGCCGAGCGACCAGGCGTGCTGCAGCGGCGATGGCGGAGCACCCCGGCTGAAGTAATCGGTCTTGTCGGCGACGAACATCCAGTTCGCCACCCAGAAAAACGCGGCGACGGCGTCGTCGCGCAGGCCGGCGATGGCCTCCGGTGAGAAGAACTGACGCCCGACGGCCACGGTGAGCACCATCAACACCAGCGCCGGTAGCAACCGCCGGGCGCGCCGAATCCAGAAGTTGGTCAGCTCGATACGGCCGGTACGACCCAGCTCGTCGAGCAGCAGCGACGTGATCAGGAAACCGCTCAGCACGAAAAATACGTCGACGCCGAGGAATCCCCCGGTCATCCCGGGTACGCCGCCGTGATCGGCGAGCACTAGCGCGACGGCCAGCGCACGCACTCCGTCCAGCGCGCGAATACCCGTCCGCTGCCCTGACCGTTCGCCGTCATACCCGGCCCTGGTGGTGGTCAGCCGGCCCGCCGGCGGCGGCGCAACCCATCGGGGGCGCCGAGCACAACGAACCGGCGCGGGGTAGGCCCCGGCCGGTTGCATGCTCACCTTTCCTGCGCTCCGACCGCTGTCCTGGTCGGTGCCGTTCTTGCCGGCGATACTTCGGTACCCCTCCCTGCCGATTCACGCGTCAGTTTAGGTGCGACGCGCACGCATCAGCGGGAGACACGGCGCTGCGGCAACCGAAATATGCTGCCCGCCCGGCGACTCCGAGCACAGCCGGTGAGCCGTGCGCGGATTGTGCGCCGGCGCCCGGTGTAGTGACCCGCGACAGACTTCAGCTGGCGAAATCGATGACGCCGCGAATGTTGCGCCCTTCGCGCAGATCGACGAACGCCTCGTTGATCTGATCCAGCCGGTAGTGCCGAGTGACCAGTTCGTCGAGTTTCACGGCGCCTGCCTGGTATAGCGACAACAGCATCGGGACGCTCGCGCGCGGATTCATCCCGCCGTAAAGCGCTCCTCTGAGTTGTTTGGCCGACAGCGTCATCTCCTGCAGAACCATTGGAACCGGCGGCTCTGTGTACGGGGTGATCCCGGTCAGCACGCAGATGCCGCCTTTGCGAAGCAACGCCATCGCCAACGGGATCAAGTCCACGTGCACAACGCCGGGGCAGACGATGACGCGGTCGGCCATGAGGCCGAGGGTGATCTCTCTCACCAGCGGTATCGCTTGCTCAGCGGACTCGGCGCTGTGCGTGGCACCGAAGATTTTCGCCGAGTCTCGTTTAGACTCAACCGGATCCACTGCGACGACATATTTAGCGCCGACGGCGCGCGCCCCTTGCAGGGCATTCATCCCGACACCGCCGGCTCCGATGACCACCACGGTGTCGCCGGGTTCGGTGCCTGCCGACACCGTCGCGGACCCCCAGCCGGTACTGGCCCCGCACGACACGAGTGCGGCGGCGTGGAACGGCACCGCGTCGTCGATCTTGATGACGGACCTTTCCGATAGCACCGCATATTCGGCGAATGTGCCGAGTTGTCCATAGGCCAACAGGTTTTCGTCGCCGAGATGCCGGCGGCAGGTTCCGTCAGTCGGCATCTCCCGGACGAACAGGCTCGCGCCGATATCGCAGATGTAGCTTTGACCATTGACGCAAAATCGGCAACTGCCGCACGCTGGGATGAACGAGAGCGCTACGTGATCCCCTGGTTGGACCGCCGTCACCCCGGGCCCTACCTCCGCGACGACACCAGCGCCCTCGTGACCACCAAGCAGCGGAAACCAGTCCGGAGCCGGCTGACCGCTTGCGGCCAGCACCTCAGGGGTTGGCACCACGTCGCCGGTAAACAGATGGTCATCGGAGTGGCAGATTCCGGCGACGGCCATCCGCACCAGGACTTCACCGTTGCGGGGGGGATCAAGATCGATCTCGCGAATCTCCCAATCCATGCCGACCCCGCGGATCACAGCGGCGCGACATTTCATCATGACCTCCTGTGCGATGCTCTCGGCTGGCGCGGGTGCCGATCAGTCGTTTGGCGACAACGCTCGCCAGCCTCGATGTCGGCGTTGCCCGTGACCGTCAGCTGGGTGCGTAGCCCAAGATGCTCTTGACTTCCAAGTACTCGTGGAACCCGAACTCGCTCCACTCTCGACCGTTGCCGCTGCGCTTGTAACCGCCGAACGGCGCATTCATATCGAATGCGTGATTGATCGTCACCCAGCCGGCGCGGATCTTGCGGGCCACCTCATGCGCCTTGTCGAGGTCGGCTCCGGAAACAAAGCCGGCGAGGCCGTACTCGGTGTCGTTGGCGATCTCGATGGCGTGGTCGATGTCGTCGTAGCCGAGGATGCACAGCACCGGCCCGAAGATCTCTTCGCGCGCAATCGTCATGTCGTTAGTGACATGGGCGAAGACGGTCGGTTTGACGTAGTAACCCTTGTCCAACCCCGCGGGCCGGCCTGGACCTCCCGCAACCACGGTCGCGCCCTCGTCTACGCCCTTCTGAATCAGGCGCTGAACCTTGTCGAACTGCGCCTTCGAGGCCACCGGTCCGATCGTTGTCCCCGCGTCAGGATGGCCGACCGTGACCTGCCCGGCCGCCTCCCGCGCGATGGAGATAGCCTCGGCCATCCGGGAATTCGGGACCAGCATGCGCGTCGGCGCGTTACAGCTCTGCCCAGAGTTCGGCATCATGTTGACCACGCCGGCGCTGACGCCCACGGCAAAGCCGCTGTCGTCGAGGACGATGTTGGGGCTCTTGCCGCCGAGCTCTTGGGTCACCCGCTTCACGGTCGGGGCAGCAAGCTTGGCCACCTCGACACCGGCCCGGGTGGAGCCGGTGAACGACACCATGTCGATGTCGGGATGGCTCGCCAAGGCCACGCCCACGCCTGCGCCGTCGCCGTTGACCAGGTTGAACACCCCGGCCGGCACACCCGCGGCATCCAGGATCTCGGCGAAGATGTAGGGCGAATACGGCGCCACCTCAGAGGGTTTCAGGACGACGGTGCAGCCGGTCGCCAACGCCGGATAGACCTTGACCGCGACCTGGTTGATCGGCCAGTTCCAGGGCGTGATCAACCCGCAGACACCGATGGGCTCCTTGGTGATCAGGCTTTCCCCTTTGTGCTCCTCGAACGAAAAGTTCTTCAGCGCGTCGATGGCCGTGGTCAGGTGCCCGATCCCGAGGAAGACCTGCGGCCCTGCAGCCAGCGACGCCGGCGCACCGATTTCCTCGGTGACCGCCTCGGCGAGATCGCCTGCGCGCTTCTGGTATTCGGCGAGGATGGCCTGCAACAGATCCAGGCGGTGTTCGCGCGTCGATTGCGACCAAGTGGCGAACGCCCGGCGAGCGGCGTTGACCGCCACGTCGACGTCGGCCGCCGAGCCCAGCGAAATCTTCCCGGAAACCTGCTCGGTCGCTGGGTTTTCCACATCGACAGGATTCGGCCGCAGTGGGTCGACCCATTGTCCGTCGATGTAAAACTTCAGGTATTCGCGCATCGGATCGAACCCTTTTCTACTCGGTTGGCCTTACTGAGTGCCTTCGGCATACCAGGTCCGGAAACGGTCGTACTTCGGCATCTCCTCGGAATTGGCCTTCGGATCGATGCACACGTGCACTACGCCGACTTTGCCACTGGCATAGGCACGCGCGATCGCCGGGCCGATCTCCTCTTCCTTCTCGACGTACTCGCCGTGGCAACCGAAGCCCTCGGCAACCTTGTCCATCCGGACATCCTTGCTCCAGTGCACACCAGGCTGCGGCGACGGCTGCTCGAAGGTGCGCTTGTACACGCCCACTTCCAAGCCCCACTGGTGGTCGACGCCAACCACGCACACCAGCGGCAGGTTCTGCCGGGCCGCTGTCTCGAGTTCGGCAATGTGAAACAGGAACGCCGAGTCACTGGTCAGCAGCATGACCGGACGTTTGCCGCCCTCGGCGACCGAGGCGCCGACGGCGTACGGCAGACCCGTGCCCAAGTGACCGAAGTTCTGATTCCAGATGACGTCGCGCGGCTTGGATTGCGAGTAGGTCCACTGGAAGATCACGGTCGCGCCGCCGTCGCGCACCATGATGCCGTCCTCAAGTTCCTTGAATGCCTTGGTGGCCTCGACGACGTAGCGCGCCGGGTGGATCGGCGAGCGTCCAGACGGTGCCGATTCCGCCACGTCCGCAAGCTCTTTCGCGTCCTTTTCGATCAGGACCTGCAGTGCGGGCGCGGGTTTGCGCGGAGAATCCTTAAGCGCCTCGACCAGCTGCGGCACGACACCGCGCAGATCGCCTACCAGCGCCACGTCGACCGGGCGGTTGACGCCGATGGCGGTCGGGTCCTGTTCGACGTACACCCATTTGCGGCTCGCATTGTTGTCGGCCCAATGCTGGGTCCGGCCGTAGTGCATGGGCTCACCGAGTTCGGTACCCAGCGCGACGCACAGGTCGGATTCCTCGACGGCCACGTTGGCGGCCGGGGAGAACAGGTACGGGAAAGTCCGGTCCTGCAGGCCCGGGATGAACGACGTACCGCCGGAGGTCTGGATGACCGGGCAGGCCATCAGCTCGGCCAGCTCCTTGACTTCCTGCTGGGTGCGGGAGGTGTGCACGCCGTGGCCGACGAGCAGGATCGGGCTCTTGGCCTCGCGGATCAGCTTTACGGCTTCAGCCACCTCTCGGGTGCCGGCGCCCTGGTTGACCAGCCGATAGCTGGACGGTGCGGGCGCGGCGGCGACGTCGAGCTCTTCGAGGATGACGTGCGACGGGAATTCGACATAGGTCGGGCCCGGGGTGCCGGACATCGCCCTGCGAATGGCCTCGTGAATGATCTCGTCGGTCTGGTCGGCGTACTCGATGGAGCTGCTGTACTTCACTGATGCAGCGAAAAGTGGCTCCTGCTGGACGAACTGGATCCGGCCGCGACGCACCCGGCGCTCGGTGATGCGGGCCCGCTGACCGCCGAGGAAGATCACCGGCGAGTTCTCCACCTTGGCGCACTGGATCGCCCCCGCAATGTTGGCCATGCCCGGGCCGAGCGTGCCAATGCACAGGCCGGGCTTACCCGTCATTCGCGAAGCCGCCTCGGCCATGAAACCCGCGCTCAGTTCGTGATGCGGTGCGACCACCGACCACCCGCGAG
>Ga0302326_10012793_pt1 | contig 17848 bp, 15 predicted proteins | sample Palsa_T0_3_FD_202264 | JGI IMG/M metagenome (GOLD analysis project Ga0302326, IMG submission 202264) | Peat permafrost microbial communities from Stordalen Mire near Abisko, Sweden - Palsa_T0_3 | ecosystem: Environmental > Terrestrial > Soil > Palsa > Peat permafrost | place: Sweden: Abisko... | reverse complement strand
CGCTGGTTGCCGTGATGGTGCCGCCGCGCCGGTTGTACTTGACCGCGTTGGACATCAGGTTCACCAGGATCTGCATCAGGCGGTGCCGGTCGGCGTGCGCCGCGAGAGCAGGCAGCGCGCAGTGCTGAACGACCGTTATCGAGCGTTCGGCGGCGAGGGGACTCATGAGCTGGCAGGCCTCTTCGATCAGCGGAAGGAGCGAGACCGGCTCGAGGGACAGGCCGAGGTCACCAGATTCGATGCGGGCGATGTCGATCAGCTCGTTGATCAGGGTCAGCAGATGCCGCCCAGCGTCGAGAATACGTCCGGCGCTGTCGTGGTCCTCGTCACTGAGGTCAGAGATCTCCAGCAGCTGGGTAAACCCGAGGATGGCGTTCAGCGGGGTCCGCAGCTCGTGGCTGGTGTGCGACATGAACGCGTTCTTGAGTTCCGTGGCCTTCAGCGCCATGTCCCGGGCGGTGGTCAACTCCCCGGCGTAGCTGGCGAGGAGGCTTTCGGCCCGTACGAGGGCCCTGGACAGGTCGCCGAATTCGTCCTCCGAGCGGTCGGCCGGTTCCAGGGGCTGTCTCTCGCCCAGCCGGTCCGCGTTCGCCGCGGCCGCGGCGACCCGGCGGGAGATGCCCAGGGTGAAGAGCGCAACGCCGATGAGGCCGGCCAGCAGCCCCAGCGCCAGAGCGGCGACGTTGAGTGAGTCGATCGCATGTTCCTGCCTGGTGATCTCCTCGGAACGAGTGACGATCAGGCCCGCCGGGCCGTCGGCCAGGTCGGCTACCTGGAGGCGAAGCCGGTCCATGGTCTTCTTCTCGGGGCCCAGCTCCGCACGCAGGCCCGAAACGGAGATATGGCGGCTGACCGAGGAACGGAGGTGGGCAAGCTCGGCGAACACCGTGCCCGTAGTGCCATCCACCACCCGCTCCGCGCCGCTGTCACCTTCGGTGACGGCGGCGGCCCGCAACGACGTCCGGTCCGCGCCGATCCGCGTCAGCGCGAGGTTGTACGGGGCGAGGTACAGCGGCTGGTCCGTTGCGGCGTAACCACGGACACCCGTCTCCGCGTTCACCGCGTCGGACAAGACCTGAGCAGCGGTGATGGCCAGGCCGCGGCCTGCCACGGCTACGGCACGGGCCTGCTGTTCGTTGTACTGCAGCACCAGGCTGGCCGAGGTGGTACCGATCAGGGCGGCCAGCGGGACCGCGATCACGATCAGGCCTTTCGACCGCACCGACAGGTCGAGCCACCACTGCCGGAGCCGCCGCGGAAAGGCCGTGAGCAGCAATGTCCCTATTTCATGTGGGCGCATGACATTCCCCCGGAAACTACATTAAGTAGTCAATCAATTACTACATGTTACAGTGCGCCAAAGCTCGGCCGGAGATGCAACTGGCACGAGCTACCCGGAAGCCGGATCCCTCACAGCGGCGATTCCACGTCGACCTTCTCCGGGACGGGCCCGGATTGCGGCTGATACCGCAGGCTCTTGACGGCCCGCTGGGCCAGCAGCACGACCGCGAGCAGGGCGGCAGCCACGATTCCGTCCATCCAGAAGTGGTTGGCCGTCACCACCACGACCAGCAGGGTGAGGGCCGGGTAGCCCAGGGCCAGCCAGCGCCACCGGCTGGTGGCGGTGCCGATCACCAGGATCGCGACCAGGATGGCCCAGCCCACGTGCACGGACGGCATGGCCGACAGTTGGTCGGGGTCGAATCCGGCCTGGGTGCCGTAGACCGACTGGCCGTACCGGATCGCCGTGTCCACCATGCCGGCCTCGGGCAGCATCCGCGGCGGCGCCACCGGGATCAGCTGGACGAGCAGGCACAGGCCGGTGAACGCCACCAGTGCTGTCCTCGCCGCCGGGTACCGATCACGGTGCCAGACGAACAGCCAGATCATGCAGCCGATCAGGACGGGGAAGTGCAGGCCCGCGTAGTAGAGGTTAAACGCCTGGATGATCAGCGGGTGCGGCAGGAAGACGTGCTGCAGGCTTGCCTCGCTGGGCAGGTGCATCACCCGCTCGGCGTGCCAGATCCAGCGTGACCTGGCCAGGGCGCCGCCCGGTCCCAGCACGGCGAAGGAGCCGGCGAACTGCCAGAGCGCGAACAACGCGAGCACCAGAGCGGTCTCCTGGGTGAAGACGCCGGCCGCGGCCAGGCGGGACCGGCGTGACCTGCGAAGGACGAGGGCGGCCACGGCCAGGCCACCGGCCAGGATGGCGGCCGCCTGCCAGGACAGCTCAAGATCTGGCACGGGTCAGTCCCGCCCGCTCGATCCGTTCATTCCGACCCGCTCGATCCGTTCATTCCGCCGGCTCGATCCGTTCATTCCGACCCGCTCGATCCGTTCATTCCGCCGGCTCGATCCGATCGCCGCGACCCGCTCGATCCGATCGCCGCGGCCGGTTCGATCCGTCCATCCTGACCCGCTCGATCCGATCGCCGCGAATCCGCCACTCGTTCACGTCGATCAGGGTACGGTCCGGCCGTCAGGATGCCGCTATTGGCCCGGGACGCTACCGGGAGGAGAATCGGCCGATGCGAACCAACGATGCCCCGGGTGAGCGCGGGGACTTAGCTGACAGCGGCGCCGGAGGCCCCGATGCGCCACAGCGCCGGCCTGGCGGTGCCGGCGACCTCCGGCAGCGGCTCGCGGCCCTGCGGGCCGGCCATCCGTCATCACCGGAGTACGGCGGCCGGGGCGGGGAAGCTGCCGACGGCGCTGGGGGGAACGACCGCGCCGGGGAGGACGACGCCGGGAAGATGGGCCGCGCCGGGGAGATTGGCGGCGCCGGGGAGATTGGCGGCGCCGGGGAGATTGGCGGCGCCAGGGAGGAGGACGCCGGGGATATAGACCGCGCCAGGGAGGACGCCGGCGCCGCGGAGGGGGATCCCGACGGTCTGCCCGGGCCGGAAGGCGCGCGGTCGCGCGGCCGTTCCGGCGGTCGCGGCCATGCCTCGCCCGGGAGTGCCGAACTGGGGCAGCCCGGGCTGCTGCGCGGCAGCGAGCCCTACCGGCCCTGGTTCTCGTCGGGCGAGTCGCTGGAGCCCTGGTTCACCGGGGATCCTGGCGATCCTCCCGGCTGAGCGTGGCCGGATCGGGCTCCTGGCGGGGCAGCGACACCTCGGCGCTCACGTCGCCCGCCAGCCGGACGGTGTCGCCGTCGGCGAGCCGCACGCCGGTGCCAGGCAGCACCCGGTCGCCGTTGACGAAGGTTCCGTTGGTCGAGTGCTCATCGCGGATGGTCGCGTGGCCAGCATCGTCCACCGTGACCGTCGCGTGCCGCCTCGATACGTTCTCGTAGCTGGCGAACGCGGCAGCGACAAGCGAGTCTTCAGGATCGCGGCCGAGCAGCAGGGAGGTTCCGGCGGGCACCTCGACGTTGCCGGTCGGGAAGGCCAGGCGCAGTACCGCGGCGGAGATCGGCCCCCTCGCGTCGTCCCGCCTGAGGTACTCCTGCATGACGGTCACCGGGGCGGGCGGGTCATCGTCCCGGGAACGTGCCAGCGGCAGGTTCGCGCCGCAGGTAAAGCAGATGAGGTCAGTCGGCTTGACCTCGGCTGCGCAGACGGGGCAGGTCAGGGTCGCCATCACATCCTCCACCGCGGAACTACAGAAGGCGGGTCACGGCCGCTTGAGCGTGACGCACTTGGGGACGACATGAAGTCCCGAGCCAAACCTTAGCCGCGCTCCGCACGTCCCCACATGCCGTGTACTGATTTAGGGTCGTTATCGGGCTGGGGTACTCTCGTCGCACGTGCCCGCGCGCCCGTGAACGCCCACGCGGAGCTGGCCAGTCACCGGCCGAACGCATACCGTCAATTTCCGGCAAGTAGATCTGACTGATCGCCCGGGCAAGGCAGTCTTTCCCAATAGTCGATAAAACTGACGCAGTCGATAAAACTGACGCGATGAGCGTGACACTGGAGTTACGGAAGGTGATAGGCAAGGTGATCGCTGCAGGCAGCTCAGCTTGCGGTCCGGAGTCGGTGCTGACGGATGCTGGTCACGGGTAGCGGGCGTGGACAACAGAGAGCCGGCCGACGGGCCGGCCGGGCCGCACGGCGGGCGAGTGGTGTCGGGCGCGGTGCCCAGGCTTGCCGATGGTTTCAGCGCCCGGCTGGAGACGGCGCCTGGTCTTGGCACGGCGCTGGTTCCTGGTGCCGCAGTGGTGCTGGTGCCTGGGCAGACCGCCGGGGAGGGGTCGCGCGACTGGCTAGGGTCGTGCGGCAAGACCCAGCTCGCGGTCTATTTTGCCGAGTCGCTGTGGCAGTCCCGGATGGTGGACTTGCTGGTCTGGGTCGTTGCCACGAGCCGGGCGTCGATACTGTCCGGCTTCGTCGCGGCGGCGGCGGCCGCGATGGGCACCGATCCTGCGGGTGATGCCGAGTCGGTCGCTGCCCGCTTCGTCGGCTGGCTCGGCGAGACCAGCCAGTCGTGGCTCGTGGTACTCGACGACGTTTCCGACACGGCCGATCTGGACGGGCTCTGGCCGGAAGGGCCGACGGGCAGGGTGCTGGTCACGACCAGGAACTCCGCGCCTTTCCCTGGCCAGCAGCGGGCGCTTGTCCTCCCGGTCGGCGTTTTCAGCCCTCGCGAGGCGCTGAGCTACCTTATGGGCCGCCTCACCGCGGATCCAGACCAGCGCCTGGGCGCGAAAGACCTCGTCGAGGACCTTGGCTACGAGCCGTCGGCGCTCACCCAGGCCACCGCGGTGATCTCGGGTTCGACGATGTCTTGCCGTGACTACCGGGGCTACTTCGTGCGCCGCCGGCAGCAGATGACGGCAGCGTCCGGCGTCAAGTCGGCCGCCGCGGTCACCTGGACGTTCTCTTTCGAGCAGACCGAGCATCTGTCGCCGGGCGGCGTCGCCCGGTCCTTGCTGCCGATTGCCGCGCTTCTTGACGGCCACGCGATTCCCGGCGCGGTCTTCAGCACGTCGGCTGCGCGCGAATACCTTGCCGGAGAAGGCGCCAGCGGCCCGGTGGATCGCGAGCATGGCCAGACCGCGCTGCTCCTGCTGGAGCGGACGGGGTTGCTGGCCATCGATCTGGCGGGTACCCCGCCGATGGTCCGGATGAGCCCGCTCGTTCAGGCGGCGGTCCGGGAGGCGATGCCCAAGGGGACTATGGAATCGGCGTGCCGGGCGGCAGCCGACGCGTTGCTCGAGGTGTGGCCGGAGGACGAGGCGCGGGCGTGGCTCGCTGGCGGCCTGCGGTCCTGTGCGGCCAGCCTGCAGCGTGCCGCTGGAGACGTGCTGTGGGCGGACCGCTGCCACCCGCTGTTGTTGCGGGCCGGGCGGAGCCTGGACAGCGCGCGGCTGACCGGCCCTGCCGTGACGTACTGGCGGGAGCTTGCCACGGTCAGCGACCGGGTCCTCGGGGCGGGCCACCCGGACACCCTGGTGATCGGCCAGAAGCTGGCGGATGCGTACCTGGCGGACGGGCAGGCGGCGGAGGCGGTTCCGTGGTTTCAGTGGGTTCTGGGCGACCGGCTCCGCGCGCTCGGGCCGGATCGTCCCGGCACCATCGCGGCCCGGCGCAACCTCGGCCATGCCCTGGTGGCCGCGAACCAGCTCGCGGACGCGGTCACCGTCCTGGCCGCGGCCGTCAGCGACTACGGGCGCTTCCTCGGGGCTGACCACCTCGACACGATCGGCGCCCAGGACGAGCTCGCGGCCGCGTACCGCGCTGCAGGGCAGTTCACCGACGCGATCCAGTTGTACCGGCGGATACTCGCCGACCGCGAGCGCCTTCAGGGACCACGGCATCCCGAGACCATGACCACCCGCCATGAGCTGGCTGGCGCCTATCTGGCCGACGGTCAGGTCAAGGATGCTGTTTCTCGCTACAAGCGGGTCCTCGCCGACCGGGAGCGCGCGCTCGGCCCTGACCATCTGGACACGATCGCTGCCCGCGGCAGCCTCGGCTCCGCCTACCACATGGCCGGCCGGATGAGCTCCGCGCTGCAGCTCTACGAGCAGACCCGCACGGGTTACGAGCGGGTTCTGGGTGCCGATCACCCCGATACCCTGGCCTGCGCTGCGAATCTGGCCAACGCCTACTACAGCGTAGGCCGGCTGACCGACGCGACGGCGCTGCTCCGCGACACCGTCGCGCGCTGCGAGCGGGTACTGCCAGCCGGGGATCCGTTGACGCAGACCGTGCGGGAGAGCCTGACGAACATCGCAGGCGCAGAGGGATGACCTCGCGCGCGCGAACGGGCGCTGGGCAACTGCGCTGAGCTGGGCGACGGCGCTGAGCTGGGCGACGGCGCTGAGCTGGGCGACGGCGCTGGGCTACGTCCGGTCGGAACTCGGGCTGGCCTGCTGCTGGTCGCTCTCCCGCCGGATGTGGAAGAACGGCGATCGCAGGATGAGACGCGCGTAGAGCATCATGACCAGGCCGACGCCGATGACGCCGATCAGCGACCAGCGCTGCGCCCAGGGGGCGGTTTTCAGGTACTCCGCCACGATCCAGGCGAGGAATACGGCGGCAGCGAAGGGAAGGATGCCGAGGACCAGCGCGTCCCAGACACTGGTGAAGACGCGGCGCCGGTAGTAGACGATGGTGGCGATCGCGGTGAGGATGTAGAAGATGGCGAACAGCAGGCCGGTCACGTAGACCACGTCGGTGAAGGCGTTCTGGACCGAGGTGGTGAGCAGGTACACCCAGGTGAGCCCGATGATGAGCACGCCGATCACGATGCTGGCGGCGACCGGGGTGCGGAACCGGCGGGACACGTTGCTGAGGAACTCCGGCAGCGTCCGGTAGCTCGCCATCCCGTAGACGATCCGGGAGGTGAGCACGATGCCGGTGCCGGTGGTGGCGATCACCGACAGCGCCAGGCTGAGCGCCATTACCTTGGCCCAGGTGCCGCCGCCCAGCGCTTGGGCGACGTAGACGAGGATGTCGGCCGAGTTGGCCTGGAGCTTGGCCGGCGACACCGTTCCTTGCAGGCCCACCGTGGCCAGGGTGTAGATGATGGCAAGGAGGGCCACCGCCATGATGGCGGCCCTACCCGGGTTGGTGCGCCGGTGTTTCACCTCCTCGTTGACGTAGAGGGTGCCGTCCCAGCCGGTGAACATGAACACCGCGGCGAGGAACCCCGCCACGATGCTGCCGCGTCCGTCGATTCCGGTGAGGCTGAACCAGCCCTTCGTGATCGGGAAGGTCCCGTGGTGGTGGCCGAGCACGAACACCAGGCCGGTGATCGCAAAGCCGATGAGGATGCCATACTCGACCACCGCCATGCCGACCTGGGCGCGCGCGGTGATCTTGATGCCGACGACCGCGATCACCAGCATGACCACGCCGACGCCGGTGCCGATGGCGATGTTCGCCCAGGTGCTGGTGGAGTCGGAGCCGAACACGGCGAGGACGGATGGCCCGAGGACCTCGACACCGCTGACCGTCGCGATGACGTAGGCGGCGATCATCAGCCATCCGGTCAGGAAGCCGAGGTACGGGTTGATGGCGCGGCCGACCCACTCGAAGGAGGCGCCGGCGTTGGCGTTCCACAGGTTGAGCCGTCGGTAGGCGTTGGCGATGATGATCATGGGAATCGCGAGCACGATGATGATCGGCCCGCTGCCGTAGGCAGCAGAGTAAGCCAGCGCGGCCATCGTCAGCGCGACCGATGCCGCCGGGGCGGACGAGGCCATGCCGATGACAGTGTCCTGCGCCACGCCGATCGCGTTGGGCTCAAGCCGGGCCGCGGGGGCCGACGCGGATCCTGCGACGGCGGTTGCGGATTGATCCGTCATCTGTCTTCCTATCGTGTCGGCCTAGAGTGATCTAGGTGTTCCGCACGAGCAACCAGAAATGCTCGTTCAAATGCCCGGGAGAAATGCGCATGCGCTGAGGTCTTTCTGGCGTGGTTCCCCGCAGCTCAGCGCCGGCGCGCCCACCTGGATCAATAGCGCCGCCGAGTGGGCGTATCGGCCAGTGCGGCGAAGGCTGCCGCCGGCCGGCCCCAGACTCAGGTTTTCCACCTGCGAGATCATAGCGATCATTTTTGGCGTCGGGATGACAAGCGGGAAGAAATTTTCCGCTTCGTCATGGAATGTCGCACCAGCGGAACCTGTCTCCCCTCCTGACACTCGTAAAATCCTATAAATCGGGCACGAGGCGAGCCGGGGAGACCGTCCGGACTGCAGGCCGGCGAGTCCCGCACGGCAGGGGCGAGCGCCGCACGGCGGGGCCGGGGCGCAGTGAACGGCGCAGTGAACTCAGTGCCTGCAGTGAAGTCAGTGCCTGGCGTGGCCGCGAACTCAGTGCCTGGTGTGGCCGCCGTCGGCGACGATCATCGCGCCGGTGACCCAGCTGGCTTCCTCGGAAGCCAGGAAGGCCACGGCCGGCGCTATGTCGGCTGGTACCGCGCGACGGGGAATGGCCTGCAAGGGCACGACGAAGTCAAACGCTTCGGCGTGCGGCCCGGCCATGACTCCCTCGCTGGCCGTCAATCCTGGTGCCACCGCGTTAACCGTGATGCCCCAGCGGCCCAACTCGGTCGCCAGCGCCCTGGTAAAGGCGAACACGCCGCCCTTGGCCGCCACGTAGTGAGCCATGTTCGGCGTGCCGGCCAGGACTACGTTGGACGCGATGTTCACGATCCGGCCGTAGCCCGCGGCCTTCATGTGCGGGTAGACCGCGCGGCAGGTCAGGAACACGCCGTCGAGGTTCACCGACATGATGCGGCGCCACTCCGCGAAGTCGAGGTCCTCCCACGGGACGAACGGAACGATCGCGGCGTCGTTGACCAGTACGTCGATCTTGCCGTAGCGGTCGAGGACCGCGGTGGCGAGCCCGGCGACCTGCTCCTGGATGCTCACGTCCACCGGATAGGCGAAGCCACCGACGTCCGCCGCCGTCTTCTGCGCCGTTTCGGCGTTCACGTCCGCGACGACGACGGTGGCGCCCTCCTGGCTCAGCTTCTCGGCGATGGCCCGCCCGATACCCTGCCCGGCACCGGTGACGATCGCGACGCGGTCCTGAAGCTTCATGCTGTTGTCTCCTTCCGGGGCTGCGCTCGGCAGCATGGACGTGCGCTGGCGGGTAGTCCGGGTCGGCGGGGGCGGTCAGCCCTCATGCCGCCTGCCCGGCGAGCACGGCCAGCGCGGCTTCCGCGCCGGCCCCGATCCGCACCGGCACGCCAAGGTCGGCGAGGGACCTGCCGAGCGCCATGAGCCCGACGACGGGGTGCAGACCGCTGGCCGTCGGCCCCATGTGACCGATGCGGACGAGGTTTCCCGCGCCCTGGCCGCCGGACAGCATGACGCCGTAGTGCGCCCGGACATGATCGCGGACGCTGTCGTGGTCCAGGCCGTCGGGAACCACCACGGCCGTGACGCAGGCCGCCGAGATGTCCTCGCTCTTCGGCCAAAGCCGCAGGCCCATCGCCGTGACGCCCGCCCGGCAGGCCGTCGCCGCGCCCTGGTGCCTGGCGATCGACGCCGCCAGGCCTTCCTCGAGGACCTGGTCGCAGGCGGCCTCCAGGCCGTGCACGTCGCTGACCGAAGGGGTGTAGGGGAACCGTCCGTTCTCGTGCCACTGGTCGCGCCAGTCCAGCAGCGAGAGGAACGAGGCGCGGGGCGCGAGCGGATTGCCCTCGATGGCAGCCCATGCCTGCGGGCTGACCGCGATGAGCGACATCCCGGGCGGGCCGCCGAGGCACTTCTGTGGTCCGGCCACGCACACGTCCAGCTGCCAGGAGTCCGGGTCGAACGGCATGCCGCCGAGTGACGACACGCAGTCCACCAGCGTCAGCACTCCGTGGGACCGCGCGATCGGGCCGATCCGGGAGCAGTCGTTGAGCGTGCCGGACGGGGTCTCTGAGTGCACCACGCACAGCAGTTCGATCTCCGGGTGCTCGCCAAGGAAAGCCTCGACCGCGTCCGGGTCGACGGCGTCGTCGTAGGGGACCTCGATTTCGTGCAACTGTGCCCCGAAGCCCTTGAGCCAGTAGCCCATGCCCTTGCCGAAGACTCCTGAGGCCAGGTTCAGCACCGGCATCCCCGGGCGAACCAGGGAGCGTGCCGCCGCCTCGAGGCCGAGCACGGCCTCGCCCTGCATCAGGATGATCTCGTTCTCGGTACCGAACACCCGGCCCACCTTGGCCTCCGTGCGGCGGAAGGCGTCAAGGAAAACGGGATCGTAGTGATAGGTGACGGGGCTGCCGAGCGCGGCCAGTGTCCGGGCGCTGACAGTTGTCGGTCCGGCAGCGAGAGTGAAGTCTGGCTCGCGCAAGGGTGGAACTCCTTTGCTTCTCTTCGCTTCTTTTAGCTCGGACGCGCTTCTTTTAGCTCGGACGCCGATCGCCGGCCTGCAAGGGGAGAGCCGGCTGGCTGCCCGCGGAAACGTGGCGCCAGCGCTGCCCCGCCAGGGCCGGCCAGAGCCCACCATCCGGACTGGGCCGCTCCCCGCGGTGACCATATTGGCATGTCTTACGACAAAATTGGCACGTCTTACGACAAAGCTACATCCCCGACTCGCGCCCGCCGCCGGGCCGCGCACTTGCGCCGGCCGCCACGCCGGGAGGGCCGGGCCGGTAGATGGCCAGCTGAACGGCAGCGCAGCAGGCACCTGCCAGGTACCCGCGGCCAGTAGCCTGGCAGCTGGGCGTGCCGCGGCGGGGGCCTGCTGGTGGCGGGGGCCTGCTAGTGGCGGAGGATCGCTTATCTGCGGAGGCCCGCTATCTGCAAAGGGGCAGAGATGATCAGCTACCGGCTGGGCGACGAGCAGGAGCAGCTCCGCGCCGTCGTCGCCCAGTTCGCTCACGACGTGGTCGCGCCGGTGATCGGCGGCTACTACGAGCGCGGCGAGTTCCCGTACGAGATCGTCGCCAGGATGGGGAAGCTGGGCCTGTTCGGGCTGCCGTTCCCTGAGGAGTACGGCGGCATGGGCGGCGACTACTTCGCGCTCTGCCTCGCGCTGCACGAGCTAGCGAGGGTCGATTCGTCGGTGGCCATCACGCTCGAGGCGGGCGTGGCGCTCGGTGCCATGCCGATCTACCGCTACGGCAACGCCGAGCAGCGCGTTCGCTGGCTACCAGAGTTGTGCCAGGGGGAACGGCTGGCCGCGTTCGGCCTGACCGAGCCGGGCGGCGGCTCGGACATTCCCGGCGGCATGCGGACGACGGCGCGGCTCGCGGACGGCGAGTGGGTGATCGAAGGGTCGAAGGCATTCATCACCAACGCGGGCACGTCGATCACGTCCGTGGTCACCGCGCTCGCGATCACCGGCGGCTCCGAGGGCCGCCGGGAGATCTCCGCGATCATCGTGCCGTCAGGTACCCCGGGACTCACCGTAGGGCCGGAGTACTCGAAGGTCGGCTGGTGCGCGTCGGACACCAGGGAGCTGGCGTTCGCCTCCTGCCGGGTGCCGGCGGCGAACCTGCTCGGCGAGCGCGGCCGGGGCTACGCCCAGTTCCTGCAGACGCTGGACGAGGGACGGGTGGCGATCGCAGCGCTGTCGGCGGGGCTGGCCGAGGGCTGCGTGGATGAGTGCCTGCGGCACGTCAGCGAGCGTGCGGCGTTCGGTCACCGGCTTGGCTACTACCAGGGCATCCAGTTCAAGATCGCTGACATGGAGGCGAGGGCGCACGGGGCGAGGCTCGCATGGTACGACGCGGCCGCCCGGCTGGTGGCGGGCGAGCCCTTCAAGAAGCAGGCAGCGATCGCGAAGCTGACCGCGTCGAATGCCGCCATGGATAACGCGCGCGACGCGACGCAGATATTCGGCGGGTACGGGTTTATGAACGAGTTCCCGGTCGCGAGGTTCTACCGGGACGCCAAGGTCCTGGAGATCGGCGAGGGCACGTCGGAGGTCCAGCGGATGGTCATCGCGCGCGAACTCGGGCTCGGCGGCACTGATAGCCGTCGCTAGCCGGGAACCATGCTCGCCACGCTCGCCAAGCTCGCGGCCTTCGCGCTCGGCGGCACCTGGCTTCGTCGGCCGCTGCCATGTCTGGGACTGCGGAGGTACCTGGGGCCGTCGCGCTACCTGGGACTGTCGCGCTACCTGGGACTGTCACGCTACCTGGGACTGTCGCGCTACCTGGGACCGTAGCGCTACCCCGGGGATTGTCGCGTCGTCTGGGACTGCAGCGTTAGCTGGGGCCTGGGCGGGGCACCAGCAGGGTGAGCGACAGCAGTGCGAGCGGCCGGAATGCGGGCGTGATCCGCCGGCCGTGCAGACGCTGGCGCCAATCTGGACAAGCTGCTGGCGCCAATCCGCACGGGACGCATGAGGCTCCGTATAGCGCGCGGGTCGCAGAATCGGCCGTCCGGGACACGATCGTGGGGTGGTTCGCTACCTTAGTGGCGCCCGTTGGACGGCCTCAGTAGTGCTATGCCGATTTTTCGCGTCCACATGGGTATTGGGATGCGCTGGCCGGTTACGGGTTAGAGTTGGGTCGGCTTTGCTGTAACGCTGCGCACGCAGGACAGCTGCCGGGAAGGGGTGCCATGTCGGTCCCGCTGCGGTACCCGTATGTCGGTCGGCTCCTAGCTGTCTTCGGGGCTGAGCGCCTCGATGCGGACGAGACCGAGCAATACCCGTATCTGGCCGCGCGCGGAATCGTGCGTGTGGCCTCGGCCACCGACCGGATGTGAGCGCAATGCTGGCCGACATCTGTCTGGCGATCCTCGTGCTGATGGTCGCCGTCATCGTGATGATCGATGTATTCAGGACATCAGGCGAGGTTCCGCTAGAGCAAGACGGGGAGCAGCCGCGAGAGATCATCCGGGAGACCCGCGGCGTCAGCGCCGATGCTGTGCGGCCGGAACCGGCCCGTTCCGGGCCGACCGCTACCTTGCCGGACGCCGGCCCGGTCCCGCGTCCGGCTGATGGCGGCGACCTGCCGGCCGGCCGCCACCAGCGCGTCGGCGGCGCGTCGCCCGCGTCAGCCAAGACCTCCCGCCGCGCGCTGAAGAACTGGCGCGTGCGCTCACGTCTTCTTCTGCTCGTCAGCATTCCGACCGCCACGGCCGTCGCTTTCGGCGGACTCCGCATCGCTTCCGCTGCCCGGAGCGCCTCGATGATCTCCCGGAGCAGCTCGCTACACGACAGGGCCGTCACGTCGGTGATCATCGACAGCGTCGTGGTGTTTCTCGTCCTCGCGCTTGCGCTGCTGTTCACGGTAATTGTCGGCAGGTCCATGGTGCGGCCGCTGCGCAAGCTGCGGGCCGGCGCCCTCGATGTCGCTGGACAGCAGCTGCCGGAGGCAGTGCGCCGCATGAGCGGGACCGACGGCGAGGACGTTTCGCTGGACGTCGAACCCATCGACGTGAATTCCTCGGACGAGATCGGCGAGGTCGCGCGCGCCTTCGACCAGGTGCATAGGGAGGCGCTCCGGCTGGCCGCCAACGAGGCCGCGCTTCGCGGGAACGTCAACGCGATGTTCGTGAACCTCTCGCGTCGCACCCAGTCCCTGGTGGAACGCCAGATCCGCCTGATCGACGATCTTGAACTCGGCGAGCAGGACCCGGAGCGCCTGTCGAACCTGTTCCAGATGGACCACCTCGCCACCCGGATGCGCCGCAACTCGGAGAACCTGCTGGTGCTCGCGGGGCATGACGTATCCAGACGGTGGAATCAGCCGGTCGTCCTGGTGGACGTGCTCCGTGCGGCGGTCTCCGAGATCGAGCAGTATGAGCGCGTCACGCTGAATGTCCAGCCCGGGATCGCGGTGCGGGGACAGGCGGTCAACGACGTCGTGCACCTCCTTTCGGAGCTCGCCGAGAACGCGACGTCGTTCTCGTCCGCGGATACCCCGGTCATCGTCGCGGGTCACCTGCTGAGCAGCGGCGGCGTACTGCTCGATATCACCGACCAGGGCGTGGGCATGGGCGCCGAGGAGATGGCGCACGCCAACTGGCGCCTCGACAACCCGCCGGTGGTCGACGTCGCAGTTTCCCGCCGGATGGGGCTGTTCGTCGTCGCGCGGCTGGCCGCTCGGCACGGCATCAGGGTCAGGCTTCGCCCTGCCGCCTCGGGTGGCCTGACGGCACTGGTGTGGCTGCCCGACGAGGCGGTGACGCACGACGCCGACGGCAGCTCGTCCGGGCTGGGCCGGTCCGACCTGGACGCCGCGCCGGACCCGGCCGCCGCGGCTGGTTTCAGCGCTCCTAGGTTCGCCACCGCAGGGCCGGCGCTGGCCGGCTCGGTGGCCGGCGTCTTCAGCACGGACGAGTGGGGGACCGGCGAGCGTTCCGTCGCGGAAGAGGCTGTCACCGCCGCCAGGACGCCGAGATTCGCTCCGCTGCGCGCCGACGCTGATGACACCGGCGGATTCCGCACGGACACGGGCGGATTCCGCACGGACACGGGCGGATTCCGCACGCGCCGGGTGCCCGGCGCCGGTCCCAGGCCCGGCGAGACGACCGGTCCGCAAGAACCGTTCCGTACCAGCCCGCAGCCGGCGTCAGACGCGGGTATCGCGCCGTTCGCCGCTGGCCTGCGCGCGCCTGCCGACGACAGTCCTGCGACGGGTGGCCAGGAATCCCCCTTCGGAGGTGGCCAGGAATCCCCCTTCGGAGGTGGCCAGGAATCCCCCTTCGGGGGTGGCCAGGAATCCCCCTTCGGGGACGGCATTGACATGTTCGGCGGGGGAACCACGGGCATGTTTGGCGGCACAGACGGGTCAGCCACCGACACGTTCGGCGGCGCAGGCACGGACGTGTCAAGTGCGGGCATGTTCGGCGGCGCGGGCGGGTCAGGTCAGGACACGTTCGGCGGGTCAGGAACGGACACGTTCGGCGGGTCAGCCACGGACACGTTCGGCGGGTCAGGAACGGACACGTTCGGCGGCGCGGGCGGGTCAGGTCAGGACATGTTCGTGCCGGGAGGGGACGGCTTCGGCGCAGCCGCGGAGCCCGCAGCCGCGGAGCCCATCGACGAGGAGCCGGTGGTCACGGAGCCCGCAGCCGAGGAGCCCGTATTCTCGCACGCGGACCCCTTCGCCGCCAGCGCCGATGGGTTTGGCACCGCCCCGCAGCCGGTGCTGGGCGCGCCTCCGGCGGGCAAGGTGGCCGATCGACCTGTCGTCTCAGGGGACAGCCTCTCATCCATGGGCTGGTCGCCAGGCTCGTCGGTGCACAGCGGTGTGGTCGTACCGCCCAGCGTGCCCATCGGAGAGGAGAGCCGGCTGCCGATCTTCGAGTCGGTGGAGTCTGACTGGTTCCGGCGAGGACGGCACGCTGTCGCTGGGCAAGGGCCGGAGCAGGAAGAGGAGAAGGCCGACAGCTGGAGCTCGCCTGCCGATGACGGCTGGCGCGCGGCGGAGCTCGCCAGTTCACCGTCCTCCGACGGCCTCACCCCTGCCGGTCTGCCGAAGCGCGTGCCGAAGGCGAACCTCGTGCCAGGAACTGCTGGGCTTGAGCCCGCCGCTGCGCCGGTGGCCCTCCGTTCAGCTGCGGCTACCAGGGAACGCTTCGCGAGCTTCCAGCGCGGTGTCAAGGAAGGCCGTGCCGCTGGGCGCGGTGACGACGAGACTCCGGATCGAGAGGACGACGGTGGCATGTGAGGCGCGGGCCTACTGCATCGAGGCGGTCATTCTGAGGCCACCGCCGCAGCTGCGCCGGAAGGCTGGTGCGCAATGCCCTGGGGAGATGCCGGGTACGCCAGAAGCAGGTCGTGAATGGAAGGAGCGCTCGTGAGTCCACTAGTGCGCCCGGCGCAGGACCTGAACTGGCTGATCACGAACTTCGTCGAGCGGGTAGCTTCCGTCGCGCACGCGATCGTCGTCTCGTCCGATGGACTTCCGATGGCGTTCTCGCACGGATTCCCTGCCGATCGGGTGGACCAGCTCGCGGCAGTGACGTCGGGCCTGACCAGCCTGACCCAAGGCGCTGCCCGCGTGTTCGAGGGCGGGGCCGTGACCCAGACTGTCGTGGAAATGCGCCGTGGCCTGCTGATCGTGATGGCAATCAGTGATGGGTCGAGCCTCGCCGTCCTTGCCGCCGCTGATTGTGACATGGGCCTCGTGGCCTACGAGATGGCGCTGCTCGTCGAGCGAGTGGGTAGCGCCCTCACGCCGGAAGCGCGTAGCGCCCAGCAGCCGGACTGGCCGGAGAATGGCGCACAGTGACGGGAGAAGCTAGTGCCGGGCTCAGCCAGGAATGACTGGGAGCCAACTGACGGCAGATATCTCCCGGAACGGGCCGGTAGTCAGCTCGTTCCGAGGAGCGATCCGTCAGCAGGCGGCATACCCAAACCCCCAGGTCCGGGTCAGCACGACTCGCATCCCTATCGGACGACCGAGGGCAACGCTAGTGCGCTAGTCCGGCCCTACGCGGTTACCGGGGGCCGGACGAAACCCAGGTATCAGCTGCAGATCGAGGCTATGGTTGCGGCTTCCCATTACGAGGCGCGCGACCTGTCGGTGCTGAGCCCGGAGTGCCAGGCCATCCTGGGATTCTGCCGGGATTGGCGGTCCGTCGCAGAGATTTCCGCGGTGCTCCGGATGCCATTGGGCGTGGCGCGCGTCCTCATCGCCGATATGGCGGTCCAGGGCCTGGTCAGGGTCCACCAGATGGACCATGCGCACGGGCGTCCTGACCTTAACCTGCTCGAAAGGGTTCTCAGTGGACTTCGCAAGCTCTAAAGCCGGTCCGGGCGACGTGGCGGAAGCGACCATGACGTCCGTCAAGATAGTCGTGGCGGGCGGCTTCGGCGTTGGCAAGACCACTTTCGTCGGCTCGGTGTCGGAGATCACCCCCCTCACCACCGAGGCGGTCATGACCTCGGCGAGCGATGGCGTCGATGACCTGTCGCATACTCCGGACAAGACCACCACCACCGTGGCCATGGACTTCGGCCGGCTGACCCTCGATGCCGGGCTGATCCTCTACCTGTTCGGTACGCCTGGGCAGCACCGATTCTGGTTCATGTGGGATGACCTGATCCAGGGGGCGATTGGCGCGGTAGTCCTGGTGGACACGCGCAGGCTGGCCGACTCCTTTCCGGCCGTGGACTACTTCGAGTCGGCCGGGCTGCCCTTCATCGTGGCCGTCAACGGATTCAACGGCGACTTCCCGCATGCCGTCGCCGACGTGCAGGAGGCCCTGTCTGTCAGCGCGCACGTGCCGATCGTCCAGTGCGATGCCAGGGACAGGAACTCGACCAAGTCGGCGCTCATCGCGCTCGTCGAGCACGCCATGGCGATGCAGCTGAGTGTCAGGTAGCCCACGACGGCCCGTTCCGGCCGTTGACTGGTCCACCTCAGCCGGGTGTTCTGCTGTAATTTGTTGACGCGGCTCCACGGGGCGGTAGCTCAGCTGGTCAGAGCAGCGGACTCATAATCCGCCGGTCGTGGGTTCGAGCCCCACCCGCCCCACTCATCGAAAGTGCCGGTCAGGGCTTTGTGACCAGCAAATATGGGTCTGTTCGCGATCTTGGCCGACGGGCGCTTGTGCGGTTGTGCGCGGCGGGAGGCCGGTTTATGCGGGTCGCTGTGCCCAATACGTGCCCAAGTCCAAGATCGCCAGTGGGCGGCGGCCCTATCAGTCCTGTCGCAACGCTTCGCATATGCGGTGCTTCGCGAGTTCGTCCTGGCCGACGACGCACTTGGCGTAGATCCGCAGCAGCACCTCCACGCTGTGGCCAGCCCAGTCAGCGACCTGGGTCGGGTAGACGCCGCCGTTGAGCCAGGTAGACAGGCAGGCGTGCCGCAGGTCATATGGGCGCCGGGCGAGCGGCGAGGCTTCTTCTGCGGCAGTCAGAGCCGTCTGGCGCGCTTTGATCCAGGCGCGCCGGTAGGTGATGGTCGGCAGTTCGCCGCCACGGACACCGCTGAAGAGACGGCCGTCCGGGGCAGCGCTGAATTTGTCGAGATGCTCGCGCAGCAGGCTTGTCAA
>Ga0302326_10012790_pt1 | contig 17851 bp, 17 predicted proteins | sample Palsa_T0_3_FD_202264 | JGI IMG/M metagenome (GOLD analysis project Ga0302326, IMG submission 202264) | Peat permafrost microbial communities from Stordalen Mire near Abisko, Sweden - Palsa_T0_3 | ecosystem: Environmental > Terrestrial > Soil > Palsa > Peat permafrost | place: Sweden: Abisko... | reverse complement strand
GAGCTCCAGGATAGCGGTCGCAACGTCGTCTATCGAACGGCCCTGCGCGCTTGCCGCGAGTCCGGCACTGAGCTGGTCGAAGATCTTGGCGACGTCACCGTACGATGCAACGCGCGCCGCATCGTCGGCGGTGGTCGTCGATGCAAAGACGTTCGTTTCGTACGCGCCGGGCTCGACGATGGCGACGTCGACCCCGAACGGACGCAGTTCGTACGAAAAGGTCTCCGCGAGCGCTTCGATCGCCCATTTGCTCGACGTATACACGCCCGTAAACGGCACGGCGAAGCGGCCGACGACCGAGCTGACGAACACGACGAGTCCTTGGCGGCGTTCGCGCATCTTGGGAAGGAACGCACGGTTCACGCGCAGCGGACCGACCACGTTGGTCGCATACTGTGCCTCGACGGCCTCCGGCGTAAACGCCTCGGTGATGCCGAAGTACGCGTTGCCGGCGTTATTGACCAGCACGTCGATCGCACCGGCTGCCGCGTGGATTTTGTTTGCAGCGCGAGTGACCGATTCGTCGCTCGTGACGTCCAGCTCGACGACTTCCGCGCCGAGCGCGCGCAGTTCCGCGGCCGCCGCCGCGTTGCGGCCTTCGGGAAGGCGCAGCGTCGCGAACACGCGCCAGCCGTCACGCAGGAACGCCTCCGCGGTCTTACGGCCGAAGCCGTTGCTGGTGCCCGTGATAACGACGGTTTGTTTCGAATCTGACATTGGTTTTTGCGTACCACCTTGAGAAAAAGAGTTGACGGTTAGTAGTATATGCCCCATACTATCTAAAAGGAAGTACGCACTTTTGGGTAAGTTAGACGCGATGCCGGCACGTGGAGATTGTTTCCAGGAGGCGTGCCTCACCCGCGATGTTCTCGACCACGTTTTCAGCCGCTGGGGCGGCCTCATTCTCGGCGCGCTGCTGGACGGCACGAGACGCTATTCAGAACTGCGTACGCAGATCGGAGGCATCTCCGAGAAGATGCTGGCGCAGACGCTGCGCGCGCTCGAGCGCGACGGATTGATCGAACGCCGCAGCTATCCGGTCGTTCCACCGCACGTCGATTACCGCTTGACCCCGCTCGGTCGCGAGTGTGCGCGCCGCGTCGGATCGCTTGTCGACTGGATCGAATCGCACGTGCGCGCGTTCGCCCGGGCGCGCGGGGATTACGACGGCGACACGCAGGGCGCGGCCTAACGCGCGCAATTTGTGGACCGCGTAGCTGAAGTCCCGGCGACCCCTCGACAAGCACGGGGTGACTCGGGGCAATGATGTGGCGGAGGCGCGACCGGAGCGCGACTCGAAATGCGGCCCTTCCTCGCTGGAGCATGGGCCGTGCCAAGCTCGACGACAGAATTTTCGGAGCTGTTGAGGCGTTTTCGCCTTGCATCCGGCGTGTCGCAGGAGAGCCTGGCGGAGCGAGCGCGGATGAGCGCCTCGGCAATCGGCGCGCTCGAGCGTGGGGCGCGGCGCGCACCCTATCGCGAAACGGTTGCGCTTCTGGCGGACGCGTTGGGGCTCTCGCCCGCAGAGCGCATCGAGTTCGAGGGCGGTGCGGAACGGGAGCGGGGCCGCAAAGCGCGGCCCCGTGCCGAAATGCCGGCAACGCACAACTTGCCGTCGCGACTCACCTCGTTCGTGGGACGTGAAAAAGAGATCGCGGAAATCCAGGACCTGTCGAGGGCGCAACGCCTCGTCACGGTGACCGGCTCGGGCGGCGTCGGCAAGACGCGCACAGCGGTCGAAGCCGCACGGCAGCTTTTCGACGAAGGGCACGAAGACGTCCGGTTCGTCGACCTTTCGCCGGTCGACGACGGCGCGTTCGTCGCGGGGGCGATTGGTTCGGCACTCGGGATCCCAGTCGCGGACGGGCCGAGCGCGATCGGTTCGCTCGCGGCGATGTTGAAGACGCGAAAGCTGCTGTTGATCGTCGATAATTGCGAGCACGTCGTCGCCGATGCGGCAGCGACGGCCGGCGCGGTCGTGCGCGGCTGCGCGGGGATCACGATCCTGGCAACGAGCCGCGAGCGACTTGCGATCGAGGGCGAGTTCGTCTACCGGCTGCCGTCGATGCCCGTTCCCGCTAGGCCCCCCGCCACGTTCGAAGAAGCCCGCGCGTTTTCATCGTTCCAACTCTTTATCGAGCGCGCGAGAGCCAGTGGGGCGAGGCTCGAACTCGACACGCAACGCTTGCGCGCCGCCGCGGAAATCTGCGGCCGACTCGACGGAATTCCGCTCGCGATCGAACTGGTAGCGACTCGAGTCCCCGCACTCGGCTTAGGCGCGTTGAACGATCGTCTCAAAGAACATTTCCTGACAACGCAAGGTGCACGCGATCTCCCCAGTCGGCAACGAACGATGTTCGCAACGATCGCGTGGAGCTATGACCTTCTGGGCGAAGCGGAGCAAACGTTTCTCCGGCGCCTCGCAATCTTCCGCGGCGGAGCCACACTCAAAGCGGTGGAGGCGGTCTGCGCCGATGAGACCCTCGGAGTCAGAAAGGTTGTCTCACTCGTATCGTCGCTAGTCGCTAAGTCGCTGTTGAACGTGACGTCGATCGACCGGTACGAACGATACGTCATGCTCGAGTCCGTTCGGTCGTTTGCTGCGGCGAAGCTCGCCGAGACGGATGAGCTCGCGAAGATGGCCAAGGCGCATGCGGAGTGGCTTGCAAATCTGGGCGACCGGACCGAAGAACACTACGCTGAGATTTCTCCAAGCGGTTGGAGCCGCGAATTCGCTGGTGAGATCGACAACGCGCGCGCGGCGCTCGCTTGGGCCTTGAATTCCGGCTCTGCCGAAGACGGACGACTTGCCGCAAAAATCGTCGGCGGCTTACGCGGACTCTGGGTTGCGACGGATCGGATGGCTGGGATTTCCCGCTGGGCGGAAGCTGCCTCGAGCCGGATTGACGAGACGGACGACCCGCTGGTTGCGGCCCGGCTGGTGCGCACTCGCATGCAGGCCGCGTCCGGTTACGACGCGCTGGCGTTTGCCGACGATGCCATCGCTCTCTTCGAACGGAGCGGCGACATTCAGGGGCTCATCTGGCTGCACGGACACATCGCGGGAGAGTACGGCGTTACGGGCGCGTTCGACCAAGCCGAACGGGCCATCGCGCGGGCCTTCGAGCTCGCAACCGGGGAGGGCATGGAGTCCTCTCTTCAATACCTCCGGCTCCTCCAAATGCGATGCGCAATTCGCGCGTATCAGGGATGTTTCGATGAGGCGCGGCGTGATCTAGCCAGTCGTACCGAGCTCGAACGAACGCTCGGCGGAGAAGTCGATGCAGCCTTTACGTCCTATTGGGAAGCGTACATCGAATTTGGCTGCGGCGCGCCCGAGCGAGCTGCGGAACTTTTGGAGGCGACCGTGGAACATGCGCGCGCCAGCCTCCGGAGTCCCGCAGGACAGCTAGGCGACCTCGCCGCAACGCGAATCGCGCTCGGCGACATCGATGCGGCATACGCCGCGGCGCATGAGGCACTCGAACTGGGGCGGCTCGGGCGCGTCGACGTGGCGTGGCAAGCGATCCAAAACCTCGCGGCGGTTGCAAGCCTGCGCGGGCGCGCGCGATCCGCAGCGCGACTGGCCGGCTTCGTCAACGCTTTTCGGGAACGTAACAAGCGCTTTTCCAGGCTGTTACGTGCGCGCGAGCGACGAGATTCTAGCAGCGTCACTGCGAGCTCAGCTCCCAGCGGACGCAATCGCGCAACTCGAAGCGAAGGGGGCGCTGCTCGATCTGGAGACGGCCATCGACGAAGCGTTGGCCCTCTAGGTCCACATCACACGCGAAAGGATACAGGCTTTGGGTAGGTTATGCATGCGCTCGTTGGCTCGAGCGCGCGAGGAGTATGACGGCGACACGGAAGGCGTCGCGTAAGGTGCGCGTGTGCGTTTTTTGCGGTTCGGCTCCCGGAACCGACCCGCGCTTCCTCGAAACCGCGAGCGCCGTCGGGCGGCGTCTCGTCGAGCGAGGCGCCGGAGTGGTCTACGGCGGAGGAAGCGTCGGGCTCATGGGTGCGGTCGCCGATGCAGCGCTCGCCGCGGGCGGCGAAGTAATTGGCGTGATTCCCGAAGCGCTTGCGGCGCGCGAGGTCGCGCATCGCAAGCTAACCGAGTTGCACGTCGTCGGTTCGATGCACGAGCGAAAGGCACTGATGGCAGCCCATTCGGATGCGTTTCTCGCACTGCCCGGCGGCTTCGGAACGCTCGAAGAACTCTTCGAGGTCGTCACCTGGCACCAGCTCGGGTATCACAACAAGCCGATCGCCCTACTCAACGTCGCGGGCTACTTCGATTCGCTGCTCCACTTTTGCGATGAAGCCACGGCCCAGAAGTTTATCCGCGAAAGCGATCGTGCGACCTTGCTCTCGGGCGACGATCTCGAGGCGGTGCTCGACCTGATTTTTTAGTCGCGCGCCGCGTCAGAAATGCTGGTATTCGCTCATAGAACTTGGCATCGGCATGCTGCCTGGTTGCATCAGGCGGTATCCCGCGGGGACGTCGAAGAGCGCCGGATCCGGGTTGTCGACGGTCGAAAAATTTGAACGCTCGACAAAGGTGACCGATGACTGGTCGTCAGCGGCGATGAATCGATAGGTCGAGGTCGATGGAACCGCCGGCTGGGTCTGGCCAAGGGTGTATCCGGGCGGCACGAGGTCGCTTGCGACATCGGCTGCGACGGTCGTGTCCGTATCGGGCGCGAGCAGGCTTTCGGAAAGAGTGACGTCCGGCCCGTCTAGCACCGGGTGGAAGACGATCCGCAACGGCGTTCGAAGCGCGGTGACTTCTTTTGCTTTCGAGTCGTAGAGCGTAGCGGCAACCGGTGTGCCGGCCTCGACCGATGCGGTAACCGTTTTCAGCGGCTCGGTGTAAAACGCTTGCATTTGGGTGTAGAGATGGTATCGCAGATTTCGATCGGGGCGATCGATGACGACGTCGTCGAGCGTCTCGCGTCGCTCGAACCCATTCCAACGAATGACGTGCGCGAAGTGGGTCGTTTGGCGCAAAATGGCCGCCTGCTGCATTGCAGCCACGCGATCCGCCATCGCCGCCTTCATCTTCCGCATTTTCGCGGCTTCCATACCCCCTGAGAGAAAGCCGCCGATGATCGGGACGGCGCTGACCGCCATGGCGCCCGGGTCGATCCCCATGTGGGGCATTGCGGCGTCGCTCGCCGGCGGTTTTAGCCGTGCGAGGTCGCCGCTGAAACAATCGACGGGCGGCGGCGTGGACTGCGCGGACAACCCGATTTCGATTTGGTCGTAGCTGACCGCCGGGCTTACCGCCGGCGCGTCGGCCTGCACCGGCGAGTTCGAAACGGAAGCCAATGCGGCAACGCCGGCCGCCAGGAGCAGAGCGCATTTCATGGGATGAGCATAGCGCTGTTGCGTTTCCGTATCGTCTCGGCGACTCGGAACGATACGGAAACGCAATGTCCCTAGGCTGATGGCATCACCCATTCGCCCTACGGGAGAAACCATGCGAATCAGAATCCTCGCGACCCTCGCGTTCTGCACCATCCCGCTTGCCGGCTGCAGCGGCGCCGGTGTAGCGGGCCTGCTCGGCGTGAAGTTGCCGGCGGCGCCCACCATCTCGGCTACACCAAAGACGGCGACGCTTTCGCTCGCCACGTCACCGACCGCGACCATCACGATCTCCGAGAGCAACGGGGGCACCTACTTCAACGCGACGTCGAGCGACGTCACGATCGCCACGGTGACGGAGTCGACGACGCAGTCGAATGCGTTCGTCATAACCGCCGTTGCAGTCGGAACGGCAAAAGTCACCTTTTCCGACGGATCGGTCACGTCGACGGTCCCGGTGACCGTGACTCAGTGAGCGACGCGGCGGACTGCGAGCGCGCGGCCTTCGTCGTCCGCCTGTGGCGTCGCGGCGCCGCCGGCGACGCGTGGGTCGGGCGCGTCACCCGGCTCTCGTCGAATACGACTCGCTCGTTCAGCGGCGTCGACGAACTCCTGGCGCTCGTCCGTGACGAGGTGACATCCGCCGAGGTGGTGCAGCGGACAGAGCCGTAGGGCGATGGTTTGCGCATACCTGCGCACGGGGTTCGCGCCGGATGCGCAGAAGCGGCGGTCAGCCGAAATGCTCAAGATCCGGTTGCTCGGGCCGCCGGCACTGACACTCGACGGCGTTCCCTTCGTACTTCATGCCTCCAAGGGCGCGTTCTCGCTACTCGCGTACTTAGCCATGCACGCGAATGAAACGGTCACGCGCGACGCGGTCGCCTTCGCGCTGTGGCCGGATCAAGACGAGGACGCCGCTCGAGCGACCTTGCGCCGCCACGTTCACCGCCTCTCGAAGGCGTTGCCCGCGGGCGACCCGCCCTGGCTCGCGATCGAGGGGCGGCGTTTTCTGGCGCTCAACCCGGCAGCGTCTATCGACATCGACGTCGGTGCCTTCGAAACGGCGCTCGAGGCGGGCGACGATGCGCGTGCCTGCGCGGCCTACGGCGGGGACTTCTGCAGCGGCCTCGACGATGAGTGGCTGGACGCTCCGCGCGAACGTCTTCGACTCTCGCAAATAGCCGCGCTGCGCCGCTTGGCTCGCACGGCACGGACGGATCGGCGCTTCGACGATGCGGCCGCGACGCTAACGCGGCTCCTCGCGTTCGAACCGTTCGATGAAGAAACGGTGCGCGCGCTCATGACCGTGCGCAACGATCTCGGCGATCGCGCCGGGGCACTCGCGACTTACGATCGCTTTGTCGAACAGCTGCGGCGCGAACTCGACACCGATCCGATGCAAGATACACGGGCGCGGTACGAAGCGATCCGGGATGGCCGCGACTCAACGATCGAACCCCTCTCGCCGCCCATCTCGGGAGAGTCGGCCTCTGGGGTTCTTCCATTCCTCGGGCGTCGCGATGAATGCGAGCGCGCGGACGCATGGCTGCGCAGACCGGATCCGGCTAACCGCGTCTTCGTCGTCAGTGGCGTCGCCGGCATTGGGAAGTCGCGTTTTGCCGAAGTCGTCGCGCTCGGCGCCGAGCGAATGGGGAGCCGCGTCGTTGTCGGAACGACTTCGGCGCCCGAGTCGCGACCGTACGAGTCCGTCGTGCGTGCTCTGAGCAGCCTCACGCCGTTCATCTCGGATGCAACCGGAGAGAGCTTGTCCGCTCTTTTGCGACCGGCTCATCCCACCGGCGCGGCCGCTCCGCCCGCGGGGCGTTCGCGCGAGCAACTCTTCGAGAGCGTCGCGTGCGCGCTTGCCGAGGCCTCGCTTGCGCGACCGCTGCTAGTCGTACTCGAAGACCTGCATTGGGCCGAAAGTTCGACCGTTGCCCTCGTGGAATTTCTGGGGCGCTATCCGTTTGCCGGCCGTTGCGATCTGTTGATCACGATGCGCGAAGACGAGGCGCAACACAGTCCGATCGTCGCGCTGCGGCGGCAACTTTCTTCGGACGGGCAAGCCCTGTCGATCTCGCTGTGCCCCCTGAGCGCGGGCGAAGTCGAGCCGCTGACGCAGAGCGCGGAAAATTCGCCACTCCGTCTGAGTGCCGATGAACTCGTCACGCGCAGCGGCGGTAATCCGCTCTTCATCGCGAGCCTTTTGGAATTGGGAAGCGACGCCACGACACTCGAGGAGACGCTTCGCGCCCGTTTTCTACGGCTGCCGCCCGATGCTCGGGAGGTCGCGACCGCGGCGGCCGTGTTCGGCCAATCGTTCGACGCCGAACGCGTGGGGCGCCTCACCGGCGACAACGAGGGTTCCGTCTTACGCGCGCTCGGCACACTGCTCGACGCGCGCCTCGTGCGGGACGCCGGCTCCGGAGCTCGTTACGGCTTTTCGTTCAGTCACGCGCTCATTCACGAGACCGCGTATGGCTTTCTCAGTGATACGGCGCGGCGCCGCCGGCACGCGCGCGCCGCGGCGCTCGTTGAGGAGGAGGCTGCCGAAGATGCGGCCTTGGCAAATGAAGTTGCGGGCCACTACCGTCGGGCAAATCAAGACGTCGAAGCGGCACGGTGGTACCGGCATGCTGCGGACCACGCGTACGCAGCCTACGCATCAGAAGAGGCGCTGCGCCTAGCGAACGAGGGGATCGTGCTCACGTCGGAGCGCGACACGCGGATCGCTCTCTTATTACTACGCGAGGCGGCGGCGCGCCGCTTGGGGCGCGTTGGCGAGTCCTTAGCGGACCTGCGCGAACTCGATGCGCTGGCGGGCGACGACCGGGAAACCGGTTGGGAAATCGGGCTTCGCCGCGTGTTTATCGGCAATTTCAAATACGACGTTGAAACGTGCGAGCTGGGCCTGTCAGGCCTCGAGCGTTTTGCCGACACCCCCGCGCGGCGAGCGACCGCGCTCGACATGCGCGCGCAAATCGATGCCGGCCGCGAACGGCCGGAGAATGCCATTACCGGTTTTCGCGACGCGTCGCAGCAGTATGCGGAGATCGGCGACGCGCGATGCCAACTGCGTTGCGACATTTGGCTCTTTCAGCAGAACGAGCTACTCGACCGTCACGACGACGGTGCTCGCGCACGCGAAGAAATCATGGGCAGGTCGAAGCCTTCGGAAACGACGCCCTTCTGTTATTTACGGGAGGCGCCGTGTGCGGCACCGGCAGCCTCGCCACTGAGGACCGGCTTATGCTCGACCTCAGCGAAAACTTCGTGGTGACTGCCGAGCGGTTAAAGAGCAATTGGTATTTGGGGTTCGCACTCGATTCGCTGGCCGAGCGGCTGTGCTATGCCAAACGGACGTCGCACGCCGACGTCGTGCTCGAACGCGCTCGAAGCTTTTGGCAGACCGGTTCCGCGACAGCGGGACTGTGGGAGCAGCGTAAGCTTCAGGTCGACGTGGCAGCGGGCCGCTTTGCCGACGCGTTACGGCGTGCCGGCACATGCGATGTGCTGCTCGCGGAGATCGAGCGCCCGCTCGCGCCGTACTTGACCTCGTTGCACCGCCTGGATGCCGCTCTCGAGTCGGACGACGTTTCCGGCGTGACCGAGTACGCGACGGAATTCCGCAAGCGGCTGGCCGGCGTACGATACACGCTCTATCAGCGTTTGGCGCGCTTGACGGAACAACGAATTCGATTTGCTATTGCCGACTTCGAGGGCGTAATCGAGATGGGCCGCGCCATCGCAACGGAATTCGGGCACGACGAACGACGCTATCGCCGGCTGCTGCTCGGTGCGGCGCAACTGCGCGCGCTCGCCGCAATCGAGCTCGGGGACGGCCCCGAGGCTCGAAGCGCAGCCGCCACGATCGAGCACTCGTTCGAAGCAGCGCTCACCGCCGGTTATTCCGACGGGGCGATCGCTGCCTACGCCGTCGCAAGCGCCTATCACTGTGAAGGGCTTCTTGCGGACGCGGAACGGTGGTTTGCCCGGGCGCGTACCGAACTGAATGACATCTGCGCCCGTTTCGGCGATTCCGCTGCTTCGGACGCCTACCGCCGGCGCCCCATCATCCGCGACATCGAAGGGGCTCGACCCGCTTTTCGTCTCGTGCGACGCTAGTCGCGGGCGGCGTTCTGCTTCGCTTTGACTAAGCGCACGAGCGCCTCGTTATACGGCGTCGGGATCCCGAGACGGCGTCCCGCTCCGACGATCGCGCCGTTGACGTAGTCGATTTCCGTCTTCATCCGCGCGGCGAGGTCGACGGTCATCGAGTTGCGATCGTCGACACCGGCCGCTACGATCGAACGGACGTATTCCCACGGGTCTGCGAACGGCAGATTGACCCGCAGCGCGTGTGCGACCGCCGCACCTTCGAGCGCCACCGCACGCGCCAGTTCGGCGGCATCGGGGTCCGTCGCGACGATCCCGTTGGTCGCGTCGGCGAGCGCCGAGATCGGGTTGATCGCGGCGTTTGCCAGCAGTTTGCCCCACATGTGCGGCCGGATATCGTACGCCATCGAGCACTCGAGACCGCAGGCCGCGATCAGCCGCTGCACGCCGCGCACGGTTTCGGTGGAAGCACCGGCCGAGCCGACGACCGTCGCACCGGCCGCGCCGCGACGCGAACGGCCGTGACCGACCGCGAGCGCAGCTTCGTTCGTGATGCCGATGACGAGTGGTACGGTACCGCCGAGCGCGGTCTTGATCGCTTCTTCGTTACCGAGGCCGTTTTGCAGCGATACGATCGGCGTTGCCGGGTTGAGCTGTCCCGCGAACGGCCGCACGGCGCCGAGGGTGTTGGGCGCCTTCACGAACGCGAAGAGGTAGTTCGTGGCGAAGGCACGCGCGGGATCGCGCGTCGCCACGACGTGGCGCACCGGCAGATCGTCGACCTGCACGCCGCCGCTCGCGTTGATCTTGTCCACGACGTCGCCGCGCACGTCGACCAAGGTCACGTCGTTCTGCTCGGCTAGCGCAAAGGCGAAGAGCGTCCCCATCGCGCCCGCTCCCAAAATCGCAACCCGTGGCCGTTGCTCGCTGTGCATCGTAGCTTTAATGATGATAGCGATAGCGCCGGCCCTGCCGCCGCGGCGCCGATTTCGCGAACAGCCCCACCAGCAACACGCCGCAGAGGAACCCGCCGATGTGGGCAAAGTACGCGACGTCGCCGCCCTGCTCGGATAACACGCGCGTCGAGAGCGGCGCAAAGCCGTGCATGAATTGCGTTGCCGCCCACACGCCGATGATAAGGATCGCCGGCAGTCGCAGGAACAGGGGAAAACAGCCGATCGGGACGATCGTCTCGATGCTGTTGGCCGGAAAGCGTACGACGTAGGCCCCGAGGATGCCCGCGATCGCGCCCGACGCGCCGATCCCCGGCACGTGGCTCCCCGGCATCACCGAGAATTGCGCGACCCCTCCGGCAATACCGCACAACAGATAAAACGCAACGAAGCGGACGTGCCCGGTCAGGTACTCGATCTCGGGGCCGAACACGACGAAGAACAACATGTTGAAAAAGATGTGCAAGATGCTGCCGTGCAAGAACTGCGACGTGACGAGCGTCAGGATCGTGGGCGGCGCGTGCGCGAGCTGCACGCCGTGCGACAAATCGTACGGAATCAGCGCATAGCCGTCGATAAACGCATTGCGCGCAGCTTCCGTCGGCAGGTCGACCTCGCGCAAGAACACGATCACATTGAGCAGCACGATGCCGTACACCGCGAACGGGAAAGCCGCAGGTCGATTCGTGTTGTCGCGTATCGGGATCATCCCTTCGACTCGCTTCGCTCGCTCAGGGCAGGCTCTTCGACTCGCTTCGCTCGCTCAGGGCAGGCTCTTCGGCTAGAACTCGAACTGCATGCCGAACGTCGTCCGGCGCGACGAGTGACTGATGTCCCGTTCGCCGCCGAAGAGCTGGAGTTTGGGGCGCAGGAACAGGTTGATGTACTGATCGAGCGTCGGGTGACGCAGATCGTAGGCACGCGTCTCGAGGCCGAACGTCTTCGTCGCGATGCTGGTCGTGACGCCGAGGCGCGAGTATTCCATGCCGCCGCCGTACGTCAACCCGCCGCTGCGGTCGAGGATCATGAAGTTGGCCGTCGACGTGCCCACGCCGCCTGAATCGTTGACGCCCGCTTCGAGTCCGGTGCGCCCCTTGGGCAGCAAGAAGACGTTGAAGTCGGTTTGCGGTCCACGATCGGCCGTCAGCAGCGGCGAGACGTTGCGATTCAAACTCCCCGGGCGCGCGGGCGAGAGTTCGCTCGCGCGGACTTGCAGCAGGACGAGGTCCTTGGTGAACGAGTCCAGTCGTTTGCGCAGAGCGTTCAGCGCGGTCGACGACGGCCCACCGCTCGAGGACGCCGTACCGCTCGATGGCGCCGTACCGCTCGAGCTTTGCGGCGCAGCCGATCCGCCGGGCCCAGGCGAGGGCGGAATCAGGGGCTGCGACGTCGGCACTTCACCGGGGTTCGGGGTCGCCTCTGCCGGAGCCGGCGTAGCGCCCGCATCGACGCCGTACACTTTTGAGCGGCCGCCGAGCTGGCCCACGAGCGAATCGACCTTTTGCGAGGTCGCGTCGAGCTGCGCAACGGTGTCGCGCAGCTGGTTTTGCGTTTGCGGATTGCCGGTGACCTTGCGCAAGTCGCCCGTCAGGTCCGCGAACGCCTTTGCGGTCAACGCAAACTCGCGCGTCGTCTCGATGAGGTTCTTCTTCACCCCTGGGTTGGTCGCGACGTCGCGCAGCGAGTCCACCGTCTCCCCAAACGAGCGCGAGGTACGATCGAGCTGCGCGAGCAGCGAGTCGACCTGTCCCGAATCGCGCTTCACGAAAGTGTCGAGGGAGCCGGTGAGATCCACCACGTTGTTGCTCGCGACGGTTAGATTCGTTTGTAGCGATGCCGTCAGCCGTTCCGCATCGTTCGAGGCTTTGGTGAGCGCGCGGTTTGCATTCGAGGTCAGCGCATTGGCGTTCGCAAGGGTGCTCTTGAGCTCGCCGAGCAGCGCAGGCTCCGAAGCCTGCAGCTGCGCTAGCAAGTCGTCGACGCGCCGGATCTCGCCTTGGCCTTGCTCGAGCAGATCGGCAAACGATGTTGGGTTGACGCCCTTCGGCTGCTGGTCGATCGGCAGCACTTCGTGCGGTAAGGTCTGCATGTTCTCCGCCACGTTCTTCGGCGGCTCGATCAACACGGTCGGCTCACCCGTGATCGGCGCCTGAATCAGAAAGCGCGAGCCTTCTGGAATTTCGTAGCCGGGTTGAATCGCAATGACGACTTCGGTCGTATAATCCGGCAGCAATTTGATGTCGTCGACGGCACCAATCGGTACGCCGCTCAAATATACGAGGGCAGCATCGCGTAGCCCGGATGCGGCCGCGAAGTGCACGCCGATCTTGTAGCCGCGCGATCTCGTGCCGAAATCGGAGAGCACGTAAAACACCGCGAAAAGCGCCAAGAACCCAACGATGGTGAACAGGCCGACCTGAGCTTGTTTGTTCATATCCTTGTTTCGGGCACGTCCGCTAGAGCGGGATCGGCCCGACTTCACTCCCTTGCAAGAACTGCTGCACGATCGGATTAGGCGAGCGCTTCATTTCGTCGACCGTTCCGTACGCGATGATGGCACCCTCGAAGAGCATCGCGACGTAGTCCGCCATCGCGTAGATGCTCTCGAGGTCGTGCGAAACCACAACCACGGTTCCGTCGAGCTGCTGACGCTGCCTCTTGATCGTATCCGTGAGCACGTGGGTGATGATCGGATCGAGCCCCGTCGTCGGCTCGTCGTAGAGAACCATGTTCGGGTTTGTGACGACCGCGCGCGCGAAGCCGGCACGCTTGAGCATACCGCCGGAAAGCTCTGCCGGCATGCGGTCGCGCACGTTTGCCAGGCCTACGGAATCGAGCGTTTCCATCACGGCCTTGTCGATCTCGGTACGGCTCATCTTCGTGTGCTCGCGCAACGGCAGCGCGACATTGTCGCCCACCGTGAGGCTATCGAAGAGCGCCGCGAACTGAAACGCAAAACCGATCTTGCGCCGGAAGTCGATTAAGTCGCGCGACGACAGCGTCGCGAGATCCACCCCCTGTACGATCACGTTTCCCGCGTCCGGGAGGCGGAGTCCGTTGAGCAGCCGCAGGACGGTGGATTTCCCGGCTCCCGAGAGGCCGATCAGGCACGTGATGGCGCGTTCTTTGACTTCGAGCGAACAGTTCGAGAGCACGACCTTTTCGCCGAATCGGACCGTCACGTTCCGAACGCTCGCGAAGCTCATCCTTTGCCGAAAAAGATCAGCGACATTACGAAGTTCGAGATGAAGATCAGAATGATCGAAATGACGACCGCCCCCGTCGTCGCCTTGCCGACGCCTGCCGCGCCGCCGCGTACGCCGAACCCCTGATAGCACCCGACGATAACGATGATGACCGCGAACACCACCGACTTCCACAAGCCTTTGACGAAATCACCGTAATCGGCGTACACACGCGCGGATTCGATGTATTCGTGATAGCTGATCTGGGCGACGTTCTTGGCAAGCACCATGCCTCCCACGATCGCAACCACGTCAGCGAGAATCGTAAGCACCGGGAGCATCGCGATCATCGCCACCAGCCGCGGCACGACGAGCATGCGGATTGGTGAGAGGCCGAGCGCCTCGAGCGCCTCGACCTGCTCGGTCACGACCATCGATCCGAGCTCCGCGGCGATCGCAGCTCCGGCGCGACCGGCGACGACCACCGCGGTCAGCATCGGCCCGAGCTCGCGTGAGGATACGTAGGCGACCGCCCCGCCCACCAAGTCAGATACGCCGTACGCCTTGGCCGAGTTTGCGGATTCGAGCGAGATGACCATCCCCGTGAAGAGCGAGGTCAACAGCACGATAACCGTCGATTGGATTCCTAAGCTCTGGGCTTGGGCAATCGTCTCGGCGCCGCGAATGCGCATGCGACCGATGAACGTCGCGGACTCGGCCGAGAGCTTCGCGGTCCCACCGACGTACTCCAAAAACCCGATCGTGCCGCGTCCGACGTCGTCGAGAACCTTCATCCTCGCGCGAGTTCCAGGACACGCGCGAGGACGCCTTGCGTGGCCTCGACACGCCGCTCTGCCACCCCGCGTTCCGCGGTCAGGTTGAACTGCAATTGGCTCACCTTTGCGAGCCGCCGGTCGACGTCGGCAAGACGACCGCGCGCTTCGCGTTCGAAGCCCACAAAATACGCTCGCACCGCTGCGCAGTAGCGTTCGACCGTCGCATCGTCGGGCACACCGTTCGCGAGCGCGCGCGCGATCTCGGCCTGTGCGCGGATCATGTGTTTGTCGCGAATGTGGAATCGCCCGATTTCGGCGACGAGTGCCGCGAGGCTCGTGGGATCAGCCGGCACGGACGGCGTCGAGGGCGGAGCGTTGAAAGACGAACAGCTCTTCGATGCCGTGCTGCGCGAGCGCCAGCATTACATCGAGCTGCGCGCGATCGAACGTGCGGCCTTCGGCGGTACCTTGCAGCTCGACGTACGCACCGGCATCGGTCATCGCGACGTTCATGTCGACCTCGGCCCGGCTATCCTCGGCGTATGCGAGATCGAGGTGCGCTATCCCGTCGACGTAACCGACGCTGATCGCACCGATCTGCGCGACGAGCGGCCACTTCGGGCCCGGGGCGAAATCGCGGCGCAGCGCGAGCGCGAGCGCCACGTAGGCACCCGTGATTGCGGCCGTTCGCGTCCCCCCGTCGGCTTGCAGCACGTCGCAGTCGACGTTGACACTCTTCTCTCCCAATATTTTGAGGTCGGTGACCGCGCGCAGCGCGCGCCCGATCAAACGCTGGATCTCATGGGTCCGTCCGCCGACCTTGCCGCGAGCTGCTTCGCGCTGCGTGCGCTCCTGCGTGGCACGAGGGAGCATGGCGTACTCCGCGGTCACCCATCCGCGGCCTTGACCCCGGAGCCACGGCGGCACCCTTTCCTCGATCGTCGCCGCGCAGAGCACGCGCGTATTGCCGACGCTGATGAGCGCGCTGCCTTCCGCATAGGAGAGCGGATTGGGTTCGATCGTAACGGGTCGCAGCGCATCGTGCATACGGCCGTCGAAGCGGGGGGCAGTCGTAGGGGGCATTGTCTTGTAAAGTCGAGGCGCGCCCGCGAGTTTCCCGCGTGACCGCGTAAGCGCGCTCGCCGGCGGGGAACGCATCTTCCGCTCGAGGTCGCGGCGCGGGGAAAATTGTGCTGCCGCCGTACGGAGATGATAATGACCTCAGCTCGCGGTCTTCTTCTGATTCCACTCGCGGCGGCCGCGCTGTTCGCGGCGTGTACGACCAGCAGCATCAACGTCCCGGCACCGCGAGCCTCGGCGACGGCGACAGGTGCCGCGACGGGAGCCGGCGCCGCGACGCCGACGCCGAGCGGCGCGACGCCGGTGCCGAGCGCCACGACGCCGACGCCGAGCGCCACGACGTCAAATGCCGGCGCAAACCCGACGCCCTCGGCGACCGGATCCCGGGCGACCTCGGGACCGAGCGCTTCACCCGGTGTGACGCCGTCGCCCACGGCAACCACCGCGACCTGCATTTCGGGCCCGAACCCGGCGTCGACGACCATCGTTCGCAACCCCGTGAAACTCGGCGCGTATAAGGTCGATCCGAGCAAGATCTTCGTCGCCGGCATCTCGTCCGGCGGATTTTTCGGGGTGCAGATGCACGTCGCACACTCGGCGACGTTCAAGGGCGCCGCGATTTATGCGGGCGGGGTCTACGACTGCTCGGGAAGCGGCAACATCGCTCAGGCACTGCTCGACTGCGGCGGTGAGACGCTCCCGAACTGTCAAGCAGCCTACAGCAGCGAGCTTTCCTCATCCGAATCGTATCTCGACGCGCAGTCCGCGGCCGGCACGATCGATCCCTCGAGTAATCTGCGGGGACAGCCTGTGTATCTTTGGTCGGGCACGAAAGATCAGGTCGTCAACCCGCAAGAAAAGGCCGATCTCGACAGCGAGTATCTGCATTACGGCGCAAAGGTCACCTTCGAGAACACGTACCCCGCGAATCACGGATGGGAGTCTCCGCAAGGCGAGGTCCCGTGCCCGACCGCGACGGAACCCTACATGATTTCGTGCGATAACGGAAGCACGCCCTACGACTCGGAGAAAACCTGGTTGACGCTGTTCTTCGGAGCGCTCAACCCGCGCAACGACGGAACGCTCGGCGGATCCTTAATCAATTTCGATCAGACCGAGTTCGGCGCGGCCGCGACCAACTCGATGGACACGAACGGCTGGGTATTCGTGCCGCAGAGCTGCGCGACGGGCGCAACCTGCGGCTTCATTCTCGCGCTCCACGGTTGCATCCAAAACCAGGCGCTCGCGCAGCAACAGGTGACCGGACCCGGCACGAAGTGGACGACCGAAGCCGGGATCGACGAATGGGCCGACACCAACAACATCATCGTGCTCTATCCTTTCGCGATCGAGGCCGACGCGACGCAAGTCGGGACGACCGTCGGAACGAACCCGATGGGATGTTGGGACTGGTGGGGCTACGACGACCCGAACTTTGCGCTGAAATCGGGAACCCAAATGAGCATCCTTTATAAAATGGTTCAGCGCGTCACCGGAGTTCCGTAACGTGCACGGGCCGGACACGCCCGATATCGCCGCGCCGCCGCCCCTGATATTCGCGGGCGCCTTCGCAGCTGCAGCCGGTGCGAAGCACTTCGTGCCCTTGCCGCCGCTGCCGGCTGCGCCTTCCCGCCTGCTCGGTGCGGCCGTCGTCGCGGCTGGGCTTGCGTGGGGCGGTGCGGCGGTGGCAACGATGCGCGGTGCCAGAACCAACATCAATCCGTACAAGCCCACGCACGGGGTCGTCGAAACGGGACCGTTTCGTTACTCGCGCAATCCGATCTACGTCTCGATGGCGGTCATGTACGTCGGCGGTTCGCTGCTCATGCGCAGCGTCGTGCCGTTGCTGCTGCTGCCCGTCGTCATCGGAGCGATCGACCGCGGCGTGATCGAGCGCGAGGAAGCCTATCTCGAAGACAAGTTCGGCGATCGCTATCTGGCCTACAAAATGCGGGTGCGTCGCTGGGTCTAGCCTCGTCCTTCGACAAGCTCAGGATGACAGGCGCTACTCGACGGTGACGGTTTTTGCGAGGTTGCGGGGCTGGTCGACGTCTTTGCCGTCGAGATCGGCGATGTGGTAGGCCAGCAGCTGCAGCGGGACCACGTTGACGATCGGCGAGAGCAGTTCGTCGACCTTCGGTACCCACAGGATGTAATCGGCGAGTGCGGCCGCTTCGTGATCCCCGTAGTTGGCGATGACGACGGTGATCGCTTCGCGGGCTTTGGCTTCGGCGAGGTTCGACAGCATCTTCTCGCGGACGCGGCCCTCGGTGACGATAGCGACAACCGGGACGCGCGAATCGAGCAGCGCAATCGGGCCATGCTTCATCTCGCCCGCAGCGTAGCCCTCAGCGTGGATGTATGAGATCTCTTTGAG
>Ga0302326_10012787_pt1 | contig 17852 bp, 15 predicted proteins | sample Palsa_T0_3_FD_202264 | JGI IMG/M metagenome (GOLD analysis project Ga0302326, IMG submission 202264) | Peat permafrost microbial communities from Stordalen Mire near Abisko, Sweden - Palsa_T0_3 | ecosystem: Environmental > Terrestrial > Soil > Palsa > Peat permafrost | place: Sweden: Abisko... | reverse complement strand
AGAATGGTGCTCTGTCCACCGGCGACGACAAGAGGCTTGGCCGAAGGAAGGGTCGGCAGGGCAGTAACGGCATTGCCAGCGCCCTGTGGGTGATCTTGCGGAATACCCGGCGGGGCGTTTAATTCGGGCGGCAGCGGTTCATAGTCCCACGCATTCACCAGCGACTTGGTCTTCAGATCGCGCATGGTCAGACCGGAGACCAGTGAATCGGTGAAGTTGGGCACATCCATGTGCGGGACCACGGCATTATTCATCTGATCCTGCAAATCATGGGCGGGGCCGTCGTAGATGACCTCGTCAACATCTCCCGGATTGACGCTGCCATAGGTGAGGAACGGGGCCTCGACGGGATTGTTGACGAGGTAGGACCAAATGATAAATCCCAGGAAGCCAACGCCGAGCGCGACGGCGAACCATTCCACATTTTTTTCAAGAAACGCCAGGATTTTTTGCAGCATAACTCACCTGTAAAACGCAGCTGGACGGCCAGGGATTCGTCACGCCAATCAGCGACCCCCTTGGTCGGGGGTTGCATTGGGATCTCCGCCACTCTGGTCCGGGGTTGCGGCAGCCGCATTGGCGGCGTCGATGTCGATATCCGAATTGCCCTGATTCCCAAGATTCGGTTTTCGTGAATCTGGAAGGATGGGGTCTGTCCACTGATGCAGGAACAACTCCTCACATCTAAATTCGACCTCAAGGCAAGGCTTGTCGCCAAAGCGATATCCGGCGACGGCTTGGACAGCAGGATCCATGACCTGAACGATCTGCACCATTTGCACGGTGAGGAACCGATTGGCCTGAAATTGTCGAATGACCAGTGGAAGTTTTTCGGCATCAACCACGAGGCGAATCTGATATCGCACGACGTCATACATCGCGTTGCAGACGCGCTCGGTGTCGCTTGCCGGTGCATATTTGACTAAAGCGGTGTGAATGTCGGGTTGAGCCGTGCCGCCCGCCTGAGCGGAATACGGCGTCATAATCTCCAACATCTTTATTGGCGCATGCAAGGCATCATCCACCGGCGGTCCCCCCGGGACGGCTGGATCGGAGTAGGTTTTGTTGCAGTCGGCGATAGCGTGGCAGACATCGTCGATACACCAAATATTCATCTGTGTATCGAAAATCATTGCCGGGGTCATATTCTGGGTGTTGGTGACATTAATGTTTGTGGTATCAACCCCCTGCAACACCTTGTCTTCCAGATAGCAGGATATCTGCATGGCCCGCAGCTTCTGAACGTCAGACGCGATCGATGGCAACTCGGTTTTGTACTCGGCATCGGCGATCTTCTGCGAATCCGGATCAATCCCGCCGCCGTTGGGGAGTTGAATCAGGTATTGGCTGTTGATCGCGGCCCTTTTGTCGGCCTGAGCCTGGGTAATTTCGGCGGCGGTTGGCTTGCCTAGCGCGTTGAGAATCGCGCGCCAGCGAGCATATCCCTTGGTTTCCGCGACGTATTTCTCGGCGTAGTCGTATTTATCCTTGTCCTGAGGGTTGGGCAGTTCGGTGGGTGTCAGCAGATCGTGCTGGTTCGCCTTGACGGCGACCTGAAACATTTCATTCGCGCGATTAGTCAGCGCTGTCAGAGCGTTGTTACCCGCTTCGATCACCCGCTCATTGGGAAATGTATTCAGCGGATCCTGGACCGTGGTGTCGATCCTGAGCAGTGGCAACGTACGCTGGGCTTTTAGCAAACCAGAAACCTGGCCGCCAACAATCAAGCGACTCCGCAACTCGGTGCCCAGCGTGACGTAAAGCCCTGGGATCGGCCAAACATAAATGGCAACGACACCCAGAATCGCGACCACGCCCATGATGATGCTGACGAGGTTTTTCTTGACGATCTCCATAAATGCTCCCCAGAGTAATTACATCCAGAGTGTTTTCCGTTCCTATTGTCCCGGTTGCGCAAGAGGTTTGGGGGAATCCACGACCATCACGATCATCGGAATCTTCATCGTCCAGTCGTTGTTGCGCAAATCCCCGGTTGCGCGGCTCGTCCACACCTGCGGATCGACGCCGCCCGCAGGCGCGTTCGTCGGTTGCCCCGGTGTTCCGTTGGTTGGATTCTGTGGCGGCGGCTCCAGCTTCAGCAATGAATCGCTGGATGTTTTCATCAAACCCGGCCGGTTCTGATCATTGATCAGAAGCATCTGGCTGGTCGGATTGCCAACGGCGGCGATGTAAAACTCCCGCTGATCGTTGGGATTGGCGGCGTTGTATTGGTCCATGTAGGCCCGGCCGAGTTTGCGGAGGGCGGGGACGTAATTGTCGTACACAAAGCGATATCCGTTGGAGTTGGGCGTGGTGATGGTCATCAAAACGTAAAAGCCGCGCGATCCCACCGGAACATTCGCGTCGATTTGGCCGGCGGGCGTTCCGGGCAGGGGAGTCCAGGTGAATCCGGCTAGCGAAACGCTGCCAATGTTCTTCGTCAAATCTTCGGTGTATTGCGAGCGAATACTGTTGATCCAGATGACCTGACGCTGCTCGCGCTTGACGGCCATCTCGTGTTTGGGGTCGGCAGTTGCCACGTTGGGCAGAGTGCCATAAATATCAGCCAGCAATTCCGGCCAGACGTTTCGGTAATCGACCATGCTTCGAATGTTGATGATTTGCTGCCGATCCGGACCACCCCCGCTGCTGACGCCGCTCCAGGTCTGATCGAATTGCTGTGCGGGGTTGTAAATGCCTGCGATCATGTCGCGGGTGGAGGAGGCATTTTTGAATTCAATGTCTCGCACGTAATACCCACCAGCCGCAACTCCGGTGCCCAGCAGGAAAAGGGCCGCGGCGGCGCCGAACCATTTGGTCTTGTCGCGCCACATTTTCTCCCGACGAATGTGCTGCGGGAGCAGGCTGCTGTTGATCTTCGCATCCCCCATCGCCTGCATCGCCAAACCGTAGGCACTCACGAGCGAGAGAAGATTCTGGTTGTACGTTGCCGCCAATTTCGCATCTTCCGGCGGAATGGCGGCCAATTCCTTCACCTTCTCCACCTCAATCTGCAAATTCTGCTGAAGATATTTCTGTAATCCTGCCAGATTAAATGCCCCGCCCAGCGCCACGATCTTTTTGATCCGCGAATCCCGATGGACTGAAGAATAAAACCCGATGCTGCGCTGAATCTCGGCAACCAAGTCCGCAAACACTGGTCGCATCGCCTGGAAGATCTGCCGGGCGTACTTGCTGGTGTTGGCGGTGCGTTTCAATTCCTCGGCCTTCCCGAACGGCAGCTTGAAGCTCTTGGTCAGCACATCCGTGAAATTGTTTCCGCCGATGGGAATAGACCTGAGCCAAATCGTCTCGCCGTCGGCAATGATCAGATCGGTGTTCTCCGCGCCCAGGTCCACGATCATGGTCGTGCCCTTGATGCGGTCGTCGTGGTACATGGCGTTGTAAACCGCCAATGGATTCATCTGCACGACCTGCACGTTCAGATCGACATCGGTGAAATGCTTGATGTGGGCGTTGATCAGTTCGCGCCGCATGGCGAAGATGCCGACTTCGATGTCCGGGGATTCAGGATTCTGAAAAAGCTGGTAGCTCCACTCCACTTCATCCAACGGAAATGGAATCTGCTGGATGGCCTCGAATCGGACGATCTGTGGAATCTGCTTGGGCTCGACCGGCGGAAGTTTGATGAATCGCGCAAAACTGGAAACGCCGGAAACACTAACGGCCGTGACCGCGCCTTTGGACGGATGCCGCTGGACGAAGCTGGCGAGCGCGGATTGGATCAGAGATTCTTTATTGTCACCCGCATTGGAAAGCACCTGTTCGTGCTCGATGACTTCAAAATCGGCGATCTGATAGCCAGTTTCGGTACGAACCAGCCGGATGGCCTTAAGGGCACGATTTCCGATATCGATTCCCCAGGCGGAGCGAACATTGGCCATTGGTATCTCCTCAAACTCGGCCGCGGCAATTGGAAGGACGGCAAGAAGGAATATCGCCAGCAAACATCGCCAGTGGCCGGCAAACTCGCCGCTGGACGTATGGTTTACCAGCCCGGCGATCAGAGTTCAATATTGATCTTACGATTCTGAGCGTTTAGGGTGCGGAAAACTGTTCGGGCCTCGATGGTGACGACCGGTGGGAAAACGGCCGTTGACCGACCCTGGCCCTCATTGGGAATCATTCGATGAAATCACTCCTTGCATTGAAGTCTCTAGTGGCGTTTCTGGCGGCAGTGGGAATCGGTTCGATGGCTCTGGCGGCCAATGACGGCCCGCCGGTGGCGCCCATGAATCCGGTCACGGACGACTATTTCGGCATCAAGGTTATCGACCCCTACCGCTACATGGAAAACCTCGATGACCCCATAGTGCAGGATTGGTTCAAAAAACAGGGGGATTACACCACCGAACAGCTCATGGCCATCCCGGATCGGGCCCAAATCCTGGCGGACATCGAAAAGTACGTCAACGCCGCCCCGGCCCGGGTCGCCGATTGCGGCCGGGTGGCCGGGCGATATTTCTATCTCAAGACCCTCGCCAATGAGAGTTTGGGAAAGCTGTACATGCGCCAAGGGCTCGACGGCCAGGAAAAGCTGATTATCGATACCGACCAATACAAAGGTCCCAACGGCGAGCCGGCCGCGATCAATTCCTATGCCCCTTCCAATGATGGGAAATATGTGGCGTTCGTGATTTCCCAGGGTGGGGCGGAGATCGGCACCTTGCGCATTCTGGACGTGGATGCGGGGAAAGAGACCGGCGACGCCATCGACCGCGTCTGGGACCCCGGCGTCGCCTGGCTGGCGGACAATAAATCCTTCACCTTCACCCGAATGCAAAAGCTCGCCCCGGATGCTTCGCCATTGGAATTGGAGGAGAAGAGCAAGGTCTACATTCACAAAGTCGGCGATTCGCCGGACAACGATGTGCCCGTGTTCGGCTACGGGCTGTCATCGCGCGTCGATGTCGATCCAGTGGACCTGCCCGGCATGATGGTCGAGCCCACATCTGATTACGCCGTCGCTGTCCTCGAACACGGAACGCAAAATGAAGTGACCGTGTACACCGCTCCCGTCGCGACGCTCGGCCAGACCGACACGCCCTGGTCGAAGTTGTGCGATGTGGATGCGGATGTCACGGACATGGCATATCAGGGGGATGACATCTATCTGCTGACGCATCTGGACGCCGATCGCTACAAATTAATCAAAACCAGCCTAAGCCACCCCGACGTCGCCCATGCCCAAGTCGTAGTCCCGGAAGGGAAAGGCGTTCTCCGCGGCGTGGTCGCGACGAAGGATGCAATTTATGTTCCCGAACTCGTCGATGGGCTCGGCCAGATCATCCGCGTTCCCTATGGCGGGACTCCGGCGGAAATGAAGCTGCCATTCCTCGGCGCCGCCGGCATCGAATCCGCTAATCCCGCCGAGAACGGAATCATCCTGAGCATGACCAGTTGGACCAAAAACTGGAAATATTACGAATATGATTCGCAAGCCGACAACCTGAAACTCACCGACATCCAGCCCGCCGGGCCGTACGATGATCTGCCGGACCTGGTATCCGAGGAGGTCCAGGTTCCCAGCTACGACGGCACGATGGTCCCGCTTTCGATCGTTCACAAACAAGGAATCACGCTGGATGGAACCAATCCCACGATCATGGAGGGCTACGGATCGTACGGCATCACGCTCGATCCCGGATTCGCCTCCAGCTTTTTGGCGTGGTATCAGCGCGGCGGAATCATGTGCGTCGCCCACGTCCGCGGCGGCGGCGAAAAAGGCGAGGCCTGGCACCTGGGCGGTTACAAACTCACCAAGCCCAACACCTGGCGCGATTTCATCGCTTGCGCCCAGTATCTCATCGACAAGAAATACACCTCCCCGCAAAAGCTCGGCGTCTTTGGCGCATCCGCCGGTGGAATTCTCATCGGCCGCGCCCTCACCGAACGCCCGGATCTCTTCGCCGCCGTCCAGGCTCGTGTTGGGGTCATGAATCCGCTCCGCTGCGAGGCCTATCCCAACGGCATCCCCAACGTCCCCGAATTCGGCAGCGTCAAAACTCAGGAAGGATTTGAAGATTTATATTCCATGGACGCCCTGCACCACGTCCGCAACGGCGTGGCATACCCCGCGGTCATGCTCACCTGCGGCATGCACGACCCGCGCGTCACCCCCTGGATGCTCGGCAAAATGGCCGCCGCCCTGCAAACCGCCACCTCCAGCGGCAAGCCGGTATTGCTCCGCGTCGAATACGAAAACGGCCACGGCATGGGCGCCAGCAAACAGCAGCAGATCGAACTGCAAGCCGATACGTTCGCATTTTTCTTGCAGCAATTCGGAAATGCGACGCCGACAACCGGACCATGATGTCCCGACCGGCTTGACGACTTCAGTCGCCACGGGGCGGAGGGTCAAGACGGAGCATTCGCGCCACCTTAAAGTTTTCGGTTTCGCTTCTTTGATGGAATGACCGGAAAGCCTTGCTGTTCGTCGCGGGAATCACGGTGTCTTCGAATATAGCTACGCAGTAATCGCCCAAGTACATAGTACCAAATAACTCCGCATAATAGTTGGAAAAACGAATAAACCATATCGTCTGCGGTGGCTGAAGAAAATCCTTTCCAATAATCATCCAGCAGGGCTTCCCAAGCGAAGCCCACTAATGAACTAGGGAAATTCACAATCGCCACGAGCAAATACGGCCAAGCGACGTCTCCGAAAGTCACACCACGGGCGAGCGCGATGATTGCGTAACAAAGTAAGGGGACTGTCATCGTAACGTTAATGAGGACAAATATCGCCGGCAAATGCCGCAAGGTAGCTGATTCAGATTCGTACCGATACTTACTCATGGGCGAACTTTCCGAAGCCGGAAAATGTACCATCCCCTCTTCCGCTTCCCGCTTTACCCTAGCGGAAAACTAGTCCCCAGTTTACCCTAGTTTAGTTAAGTTTAGTTAGTTTGGTGGAAAACACACCGAACGTTTGATTTATTGAGCTGGTCGGGATGTTCCGGGGAAGCGATTACCTTACCCCTATGCGACGCAACACGCCCATACGGTCGGCGGCGGACGCAACTCGATCAAGCCAACTGTCTGCAATCCTTCCCCACCGAGTTCGCTTTATTTTCCAGAACCAAAGGAAGTAGGCGACGTGGAAAGCGCATAGCCATTCCAAAGCATTTGAAACGAATACATGTGTATGAATCGTAGCGTTCAAAGCTGGGCTGCGGGTCAAATGAAACCTGTTTCCGGGGATGAGCTCAGCGCCGGGTCGAAGGTATGCGATTAGAAGCCCTGAAACAACGGTGGCCGCCACTCCGAGATAGATGCTCCAATTTGTTAACTGCCTGATTGTGGACAGCGGCGCCGATCGCAGCGACGCGGCGGCCCATTGCCCGCCGGCGGAGCGTCTGTTTCGCACCCAGATAAACCGAATCAGGAAAATGAAACCAACAATCAGGCCCAACTTCACTTCCCCTTCCATTGCAGCAGAGTTGATCATCGCGCGTGATGTTTCGCCATTGAAGATGAACGCGTAAAGCAGCACGAACGCGCTGATCCAGTGAACTCCTCCATTGACCCATCTCAATAAACGGGACGCGTTAGCCGGCTGGCGGGTTATTTCAGAGTTTGTCATGCAGGTCTCCAGTACAATCTTGAGTCCATCTTTATGCCGGGTATAATACGACGAATTCGTCAGGTTTGACTATTCGCATTGGCACTTGTCCCATGCCCAAACGCCGAAGACCACAGATTTCCCTGCGGAAACAACCCAGGCAGGCGCGCTCGACTGAGCTGGTTTCCATCATTCTGGAGGCTGCTGTTCAGGTTTTGGCGAAGGAAGGGGCGCAACGCTTCACCACGGCGAGGGTGGCCAAGAAGGCTGGATTCAGTGTCGGATCGCTGTATCAGTATTTTCCGAACAAGGCGGCGATCCTCTTCCGGCTCCAGAGCGACGAATGGCGGCAGACGAGCGAGTTGCTGCGCGGCATTCTTGAGGACGTCCAGAAACCGCCGCTCCAAAGGCTGCGCACTGTGGTCCACGCCTTCATCCGGTCGGAATGTGATGAGGCCGAGATGCGTGTGGCGCTGAATGACGCCGCGCCTCTCTATCGCGATGCGCCCGAGGCGCGGGTGAGGGCGTCGGGAAACCGCGCTGTCCAGATTTTCATTCAGGAGGCGTTCCCCGTGGCCTCAGAAGCGACTCAAGCATTAGCCGGTGATTTGATCGCAACGACGCTCAGCCAGGTGGGGAAACATTTTTCGAAGAGTCCTCGAACCCCCGCAGAGATCGAAGCCTACGCCGACGCCATGGCCGATATGTTTTGCGCCTACCTCAAAGGCATGGATAAATGCTGAGATCCTCCCTCATGATCCTTCCTTCACCCGAATAATAATATTCGACGCAATAGAACTATTCGGCACGATGATCCACCGCCCGTCCTCGGTCATCAATTTCGTGTATCCCAGCGAAAACTCTTTGACGGTTCCAGTTTCCTTACCAGTCGGCGTGTTGATGGTCAGCACATCGCCCAGGGAAAATGGCCGGTATAGCAGCAAAGAAACTCCGGAGATGAGATTGCCCAACGTGTTTTGCGCGGCCAGTCCGATCACCAGCGACACGACGCCCGCGCTGGTCAGCAGCGCCTCGCCTAGGCGCTGCAATGCGGGGATCAGGTGCGCGTACATGATCGCAGCTGCTAAAAAACAAATGAGCTGCGCGAATCGGCCGAAGTAACTAACGGTCGTCTGATCGATCAGTGTTGTCGAATGGCTGGCCAGTCGCCGGGTCCAGAATCGAAGCAATTTGGCGGCGAAAAGCGCAACGGCGAGAAATATGCCGGCCAGAAGCAACGCGCCCCACGGGCGGTTGGGATCGAGAATTTCATGCAATATGCGGTCCATGAACGAACCGGATTATCCCGAAACCCGCGATTCATGAGAAGGCAGCAAATTGGAATTTCCTACGGAGCGACATGCAAAACGATTTTCTTCATCTCGACCGATGAAGGTCCAACCATGATGTCTACATCCCCCGGCTCGACGACATCGTTCATCTTGATGTCGTGAAACGAAAGAGTATCCCGATTGATCGTGAAGGAAACCGTCTGGCTCTCGCCCGGCTCCAGGTGAATTCGCGCAAATCCTTTCAGTTCTTTGATCGGCCGGGTGACCGATGGTTGTCTCACATGAATGTAACACTCGGCGATCTCGTCTCCGGCGACCGATCCCGTGTTGGTGACCACATCGCTGACGGTTGTCTGCCCATCGGTTGGAATCGTATCCGCCGAAAGCGTCGGCTGGCCGTAGGAAAAAGTGGTGTAGCTCATTCCAAATCCGAACGGAAAGAGCGGCTTGTTCGTCTCATCCACATAATTGTAAATCCGCGCCCCGGGTTTGCAGTCATAATAATCCGGCACCTGCCCGACCGAGCGCGGAATCGTGATCGTCAGTTTGCCGGAGGGATTGCAATCGCCGAACAAAACATCCGCCGCCGCGTTGCCTGTCTCCTGGCCCATGTACCAACCCTCCAGCACGGCATCGGCCTTGTCCACAATATTCGGAATCCCCAGCGGCCGGCCGTTCATTAGATAAACAATCACCGGTTTGTCCAGGGCAAAAATCGCATCGGCCAATTCATTTTGCGCCCCCGGCAGATCGAGGGAATCCCGATCGCCCAGATGATCCGCCGCCCATGCCTCGCGAGTGAACAATTCGTTTTCACCCAAGGCCAAGATGATCACATCCGCCCGTTTGGCCGTCGCCACCGCATCCGCAATCGCGGCCTGATTTTGTTCCTCAGTCGGATATTTGGGAACAATCGACCCATGCCAAGCGCTCAAGGAATCTTTCGGCAAATTCGTAACGATCTGGCAACCGGGCGAATACAAAACTCTCGGTGAATCGCCCAATTTCGCGCGCACGCCGTCCAGAATCGACACCTTGTAAAGCGGAACACCGCTGTAGCTCCCCAACCGCGCATCGGCCGCGTTGGGGCCGATGATGGCGATGACCTTCGGTCCATCCTTCGCCAGCGGAAGCAGATTCCCCTGATTCTTCAGCAGCACAATCGACTCCCGCGCCGCCTGCAGCGCCAATGCTTTGGACGAATCCAATTTCGCCAGCGCGATGGCCGTGTCGGCATCGCCATAGGGATGCTCGAACAGCCCCAGCGAAAATTTCAGCCGGAGGATTTGCCGAACTGCTTGGTCGATGTCGGCGGTGGAAACTTTTCCCTCCTGCACGAGCTGCGCGAGATGTCCAAATGCGTCGCCGGCGGGAAGATCAATTTGAACCCCCGATTGCAAGGCCAGCCGCCCCGCATCCGCATGATTGGCCGCGATATGATGGACATCGCTTAGATATTCGATCCCCGTGTAATCCGAAACCACCAATCCCTGAAACCCAAATTGCCCTCGCAACACATCCTTCAGCAGCCACGAATTGCCATGCGATGGAACGCCATCCACTTCCGTGTACGCCGGCATCACCGCCGCCGGGTGCGACTCCGCAATGGCGATGCGAAACGGCACCAGATGCGCATCGTACATTTCGCGGGGCGGGATATCGGCCGGCGCGCGATTGATGCCACCCTCCGGCGCGCCATGCCCCGCAAAATGCTTGAGCGTCGCCGCGACGTGGCCAGCCGGGATGGTGCCATCGGCGCTGCCTTGCAATCCGCGCACCACCGCCGCTCCGAGTTTGCCGTTGAGATAGGGATCTTCCCCCATCGTCTCATCCACTCGCCCCCAGCGCGGGTCCCGGCAGATATCCACCACGGGACAGAGCACCTGGCTCACACCCCGCGCCCGCGCCTCCGCCGCCACCACCGAGTAAATTCGCTCCATCAACGCGGGGTCCCACGCGCACGCCATTCCGATCGGCACCGGAAACGAGGTCGCCCCATCGGTCAGAAATCCGTGACAAGCCTCGTTGTGAAAAATCGCCGGGATGCCCAGCCGCGTCTGTTCTACCAGAAATGCCTGCATCGCATTTCGCTCGGTCACTTCCTTCTGGGCATCCGAATCAATCGGCCCGACTTCGCCAATGCCATTTCCTAGAATCGTCGTCGCCTTGTCCGGATCGAACTTGCCATCGGTATCGAGCGTTTGATCGGTTTGCCAGATGCAACGCAATTGCTGGATTTTTTCCGCCAGCGTCATCCGCCCCAGAAGGTCATCCACGCGTTTGTCGACATCGGCCGAAGGATCTTTGTAAACCGGTGATTCCGCCGCACGACAATCCAACGCATAGACCACTAGCCCGATCACAATGGCCGCCACTCCGATTTCCAATGATTTCAAGATTCCTCCACCAAATGCACGGGGAAAAACTACACTATGTCTCCTCAAAACGAAACTGATTCGCTTTATCCGCGCCCATCCGTGGTTCAAAAAAATTGTTGACCACGGATGGGCACGGATAACACGGATAAGACGGGAATTGTGTGTTAGATTAAACATTGTGAATCGGCGTCGATGGATTTTAGCTGTGGTACTTTGCGTGCCCGGTCTTGTGGCGATGTTGATCGGCGTAATGGTCCACCGCCAACATTTGTACCACCACATCGACTTGGCGTCGTTGAACTATCCCTTCGATGAGACTCGTGGAAGGATACAAGACATCCCAAAATCTTTACGCGATCTGGATGGGAAAAATGTTTCGGTGGACGGCTATATGATTCCGCTCGATCAAGCTGAGAAGATTACATCATTCGCAATTATTCCCGTGCTTTTCGGGGATCCTTGGCCCCCACCACCTAAATTACAGCAAGTTGTCGTCTGCAACACGCCGAGCGGAGTAACATTGGCATACATGCCCACACAGATCCGGGTCTACGGGCGTTTGCATGTCGCGGTCGAGAAGGATGGGGGATTCATTGTCGATCTTTACCACCTCGACGTGGCCCGAGTTCAATCCTTAGAGCCGTTTACGCTCCCTCGTTCCGTAGTCGTAATAACGATAGGTGCCGCGGCGATGCTTCTCGTTCTCACGGCGCGGTGGGCATTGCGCCGCAGGAAACGGCGATTGATCGGTCATTGCGTCGCCTGCGGTTATGACCTCCGCGCCACGCCGGAAAGATGTCCGGAATGTGGCTTGGTTCCTAAAGGGGCGGTTTCGACCTAGGTCATTTTACGCATTCTGCTAATATGCCGCGACGATGCGGACGTTTTCCATCCAAACCCTCGGCTGCAAGGTCAACCAATATGAAAGCGAGCAGATGGCCACGCTGCTGCGCGCTCGTGGATGGACGCAAACCGAAGCGGCGGGGGCGGGGCTGCGCATCGTGCATACCTGTGCCGTCACCACCGAGGCGGCGAGCAAGAGCCGATCGGCGGTTCGGCGAATGGTGAAATTGCCGGTTCTCGGCGGCGGGGGGGCGAAGACGGTCGTCACGGGTTGCTGGGCCACTTGTGATTGTCCTTCGGCGACCAATATTCCCGGCGTCGCTGCCGTAATCACCAATCATGAAAATGTCGCCGCGCGATTGGAGGGATTGATCGAGAAATGGTCCAGTGATCCGCCTCCCAAAATCCCAGCCGTCTCGTTGCCGCTGCTGGGCGAACATCAGGATCGCCAGCGCGCATTCCTCAAAATCCAGGACGGCTGCGATGCCCATTGCACTTATTGCATCATCCCATCGCTTCGGCCAATGCCCGCCAGCAAATCGATCACTGACGCCGTCGAAGAATCCAAGCGACTCGTGGCGGCGGGGCATCTGGAAATCGTGCTCACCGGGATTTTTCTAGGGGCTTATGGATATCCCACCGCGCTCCGCCGGCGACAGGAAATTAAATCCCGCCGGCCCATTAGAGATTTGATCGAAGCCCTCTGCACGCAGGTCCCCGGCCTCAAGCGCCTTCGCCTCTCGAGCCTGGAGCCCGGCGATCTGGATGACGATCTGCTGGAAACGCTGGCATCATTCCCACAGGTCGTGCCGCATTTTCATTTGCCGCTGCAAAGTGGGTCCGATGTGATTCTTCGTCGAATGAATCGTCAATATCGCCGTGACGATTTTCTGAGAATGGTGGATCATGTGCGACAAACATTCGATCGCCCAGCCCTGACCACTGATATCATCGTCGGATTCCCCGGCGAGACGGACACCGAATTCGAGCAAACGCTCGACGTGGCCAAACGAGCCGCGTTCATCTACATCCACGCCTTCGCATTTTCGGCGCGTCCCGGCACGGCAGCAGCGCGTTGGACAAAAGATTTTGTCCGAGGCCCGATCGTCGGCGAGCGAATCGATCAACTGGCCGATCTCGCCAGACAATGCAGCTACCAATTCCGAAAATCATTCCTTAATGAAATGGTGCAAGTCGCGGTGGAACGCAATCACACATCCGACCAGCAAACACGCCACGGCCGATGCGAGCGATACTTCGATGTGGAATTCGCTGATGCCGGCAGAGTAGCCACGGGATACCTGGCCAACGTCCGCATCACCGACGTCCATCAGGAAAAAACCGTTGGGATTTTGGTCGACGAATCGCTCAACCCTGCGTGATCGGCAGACACGTCTTCCGTCGCCGCCGGGCCGCCAATAGCGGCAAACCAATCAGGCACAAACTAAATGACGCCGGCTCCGGCACGCTCCACGCAAGGGCGTAAGTATCCGAGTTCGAAATCACGCCCGCCGTGACCCCAGGTATTCCTCCCTGTTTCATCACCATCAGGTCGTAGGTGTTCCCGGCGTTCACGGTGGCGTAAATCTCCTGCAGATTGTCTGCCGTGCTGATGCTCTCGGCCACGCCGGTGCTGGTCGTGACATCGTAGAGATACAGGAAGATGTTATTGATCGGATCGGCATAGGTCGGATCGTCCGCGGTCGGTTGGCTCCACCAGTTCATGTTGGCGGTGAAGGTTTCCGAGCCCGATCCACTGGTCGGGATGACGTAATGCTGGATCGAACTGTTGGTCGAGGTCGTGGTTACACTGGTTAAAATCCAGCCGGCCATCGGGTCCGTCGAACTGCCCGCCGCCGGGGTCGGATAAGTCGCTGCAGATGTACCCGCAGATTGCGTGCTGCTGGCGACATGACTGTGCAGGCCATTTTCAAGGTTGACGAAGGAATTGTAAATGTTCAGAACGCCCGCGCCATAATACGAATTGAGCGGGCTCGTCGATGTCACGCCGGTCGACCATCCCGAGGGTTTTACCGCCCCGTTCATGAGCAGGGCTTTGACCACTCGGGGATCTTGCGCGGCGGTCTCGGTGGAAGATAGACTTCCGCCGTAACCAGCGGCGCCGGCCTGCACCAAAATAGCAGCCGATCCGGAAACCATCGGCGTGGCGTAGCTGGCGTCGGGGGTCGACGTGTTGTTAGCGTACGCGGAAATATCCGGATCCTGCAATCCATCGGCTGCGGGACCGGTCACACCATTTCCGCCCATTCCAGCGGGGTTGACCGAAATTCCGTTGTATGCGGTCCCGGGCGCCTCCGGCGTGTACGGATTGGTCGCTCCGCCCGCTCCCGACACAATTATCGTTGATGGGTAAGCGCGCACATATAAGTCGTAGTAGTAATCCAACTCCGGCTCATCGCTGACGTTGGGATCCGCAAAGCTCTGATTGATGACCACATCGTTATTTTGCGTTGCAATCGAATTGGGGATGAGGGTATTGATGAAATACCCGGCATCGTAGTCATCAATGTGATTGACCCCCGGCGCCACGCCGTACATGTCATTGCCAAAAAAATTGTCGCCAACGGGGTCCGCGTGGTTGGCGCTATGGTTGGTGGTACTGTAGGTGCTGGAAACACCTCCGCCTGAATCGATGTAGGTGAACTTGCTGGCAGGTTGAGTGACCGCTGCGGGGCTAACTTCGTACCAATCCGGGGTCGTGGCCGGATTGCTATCTGCCTCGACAATTGCGACGTTTACGCCGCTGCCGTTGAGCCCGGCCGGCAATTGAGCTTCATCAATAGTATCGGCCGACACCCAATGCGCGGCAGCGAAACAGGCGACGCCAGCGGCCGCCATGATGAGACGAGGGTCCACGGACCGTTTTTGCCCAAATGCGCGTCGAGCCATTCTCTCCTCCGATTCAACCGCCAATTCCAGGGGGGACAGTAAAAACTTATACAGCAGTAAACGTACCTAGCAGTAAAACTCACCCAGCAGCCTCAACCCGCAATGAATCTACCACGATAAAATCGACCGGACAAACGAAAAAAGCCTTAAATATGAAATTTCGCCCAATCTTTGCGCTTTTCCAATCTCCCATGGGTTCCCAGACTCACATAACCGCCTCTGTCCGATAATCTTGTCGCTGGGCCATGACAACCATCGTATTTTCGGTAACTTACGTCGCGGCGTGATCGAGCGCCATGGCATGATCGAAATTATCCATATTGCCCCGCCACATCGAGATTTCCAAACCCAGCGCTGCCTGGAGCATCTTCGGCATGATTTAGCCGGCAATTTCAAGATAACGCTCCATACCCTCGGACCCGGCGGGGATTATCAAAATGTGCCTGCCGCGATCTTGGCCCTCAAATCCGCCAATCGTGATCGTTGGCCTCTCGTGCATGCCTGGGGATTGGCCGCTCTCTCCGTCGCGGTCTTTGCGGGATTTCGCCGAATCGTCTTCTCCCCCGATCTTTTCTATCGCCCAATGGCCATCGGCTGGCTTCGCATTCTGGCTGATCGCGCGCCGGTGCATTTCGCTTGTCCCACCGCCGCGCTCCAGCAATTCTTCCTTGCTAGCGGCATCGCCAGCCCCATCCGGGTGATCCGCCCCGGTGTGGATTTTTCCCGGCTTCGAGTCGAACGCAATTCCAAGCTTCGCGCCGAACTAGGCGTCGCCCCTAATGATTTTCTCATCTTCTCACCTGGCGAATCCACCGAGTTCACCGCCCATCGCAACGCCGCCTGGGCGGTCGGAATCATGCACGCACTCGACGAGCGCTATCGTCTGCTGCTCTGGGGCCGGGGATCGGAAACGAATCTCGTGGTTCGCTTCGTCCGCAAACTTCGCCAGCCCAATCTCATGATCAGCGCTGAATCCCGCCTGTCCCGCCGGGTGCGATTTGAGGAACTGATCAGCGTCGCGGATGCCGCCCTGATCTCATCCCGTCCCTTTGCGCCAACATTACCGGTGCAAATCTGCATGGCCGCCGGCCTTCCGATCGTCTCGACGGTCACACCGTGTCTGGCCGAGATTCTCGCGCCTCGTCAATCCGCCATTCTCGCCCCGCGCAACACCCCAAGGATGTTAGCCCAAAGCATGCACGATCTTCTGCAAGACCCGACGCTGTCCTACCACATCGCCGACACCGCCCGCGCCGAAGCGCGTAAATCTTTCGACCTGCCGATTTTTCTGGATCAATACCAAACCCTCTACCACCAAGTCGCCGCCAGAGCGGCATTGCAAGCGGGGTAGAAGAAAGCCCTCAATCCCTTCCGCGGCCGATCTCGAGGTCGAGCTCCCAAGGCCGCGCAACCACATTTGTGCTTTCAGTTCATTGCCGAGGCTAGAGGTAAATACCCTTCATGAATAGCCAGATCCCGCATGCGGCTGTGAGCAGGAGGCCAACCACACTCAATCCCCATACGCTATACCTCTCCAACCTACCCAATATCAAACCTGTCAGTCCCAAGATTAAGGCCAGGCCTTGAGCAATCATAATAATCAACCCAAGAAATGTACCCACGATGAAATTGCCTGAATGCTGTTCGACGAGATACTTAGTGATCGCCCCCGATAGCGCACCTAGTATCGCAAGAACGCACGAACACACTCCGCACGCCAAGCTCGCGCCTTTTCGGTACGGGCGCGATGGCGGCCTTACTGATTCGTAATCAAGTGGTTGCTGCATTATATTATAATGTTTTCTTGGAGGGCTCAGGGCCGCACTCCTAAACTCGGCGTTAAATCCGGCCAGCTGGCGGTATTTAGCAGACCCATACGCTTCATAACGAGGTTCCAGTAATACTGCGTCCTTACGTTGTCATAATGGAACTCAGCGCTATGGTCATCAGCGGACGAACCGAATCCTCCCGCTACAGCCGAACTCAGGTCTACTTGACCCCGCGTTGTAAACGGGCCACCAACATTCGAGGTCGCGCCCAAGCCTGTTGAGTACACCTGCGTTCCATAGGCTAATATCTGCCACATATCAGGGTTCACGAGCGGATTTAAAGCCTGCCCCGCGCTAAACACAGTAAAACCCATCCGACCAAAGGTGCCAGTCAAACCGCATACCTACACCGCCCTATCCGAATACCGCAAGACACGTTATGCAAAGCACCGTCAGTAATATGCCGACGAGGCCCGGATGCCGCCAAGAAATTCCGCGCCGGCCCGCAAATACTAGCCCGGTCATTCCCAATAGTACGGATAGAATTAACAAAGCCCAAAGAAATAGACCGAGGTAAATGAGACCAAATGCCGGCATGTTGCCCGGCAGGACACGTGTGTGCAACTCGTTATAGAACTTCACCTCGATAATGGCACCTAGCGCAGAGCCACAAATCGCAAAAAAGCAAGACGCCACTCCAAAGGCGATTCCAAGCTTAATCCGAACGGAGCTCTGCGGATCGTTGGGCGACCGATAGTCCACAATGTTGTTCATGGGTTCAAGGCACAAATGACGGAAAATCACGGCCGCGTTCCAAGTCCGGGACTTAGATCTGGCCACTCGGCGGCATTCAAAAGACCCATACGTTTCATCACCAAATTCCAATAGTATTGTGTGAACACATTGTCGTGTTCGAACTCAGCACTATGATCGGCTTGCGAGTTCGTAAATCCTCCCGCCGCCGCTGTGCTAAGGTCCACCTGTCCTTGGGCGGTAAATGGTCCGCCGACGTTCGCTGTCGCACCCAATCCAGTGGAGTAGACCTGCGTTGCAAAACTCAGAATCTGCCACATAT
>Ga0302326_10012786_pt1 | contig 17852 bp, 20 predicted proteins | sample Palsa_T0_3_FD_202264 | JGI IMG/M metagenome (GOLD analysis project Ga0302326, IMG submission 202264) | Peat permafrost microbial communities from Stordalen Mire near Abisko, Sweden - Palsa_T0_3 | ecosystem: Environmental > Terrestrial > Soil > Palsa > Peat permafrost | place: Sweden: Abisko... | reverse complement strand
CAAGGACTCCGGCTACGGGCGCGAGCTTAGCAGCATGGGCATCCAGGAGTTTGTGAACAAAAAACTGGTTTGCGTCGAAGCGATCGACGCGCCGGTATAAGCACCGGCTCTGCCGAGCGTTTTCAACTTTGGAAAAAGGAGTTACCTATGGTACTCAAAACGAACGCCGCGGTAATCGATCAGCCTGTTTCCTCAACGCGACAGGAATGGGACATCTCACCTTCCAAGGCAAGCCAGATGCGCGTCGCAGTGGTCGAGCAATTTGGAAAGCCCTTGCTGCTGCAGGAATGGGACATCCCGTCTCCGGGGACGGGCCAGATCCTGATCAAAACCGAGGCCTGCGGTGTCTGCCACACCGATCTCCATGCCGCGCATGGGGACTGGCCGGTCAAGCCTACGCTCCCCTTCATCCCGGGCCATGAGGCTATCGGGCTAGTCGCCGCCGTCGGATCGGGAGTGACGATCGTTAAGGAGGGCGACCGGGTCGGAGTGCCCTGGCTTTATTCGGCATGTGGCCATTGCGAATATTGCTTGAAGGGCTGGGAAACGGTCTGCGCCCAGGCGCAGTTTGGCGGCTACACCAGGAACGGCGGCTTTGCCGAATACCTCCTCGCAGACCCAAACTACGTTGCCCATGTGCCGGCCCGACTCACGGCGGTGGAAGCCGCCCCGCTGATCTGCGCGGGCGTCACCACTTACAAGGGAATTAAGGAGAGCGGAGCGAAGCCCGGCGAATGGATGGCCATTTCCGGCGCTGGCGGACTGGGGCATCTGGCGATCCAATATGCCAAGGCTATGGGACTGTTCGTCTGCGCCATCGACATCGATGACGGCAAGCTGGCCCACGCCAAGCAGGTTGGCGCCGATCTCGTGATTAACGCCAAGACCAGCGATCCGGCAGCCACCTTGAAGAAGGAGACTGGCGAAGGAGCTCATGGCGTTTTGATTACGGCGCCCTCGCTACCCGCATTCAAACAGGGAGTTGGCATGACCCGGAAGCGCGGGACTTGTGTGTTGGTCGGTTTGCCGCCAGGCGAGTTCCCGGTTCCACTGTTCGATGTGGTGGCGAACTGCATCACTATCCGGGGTTCGTTCGTCGGAACGCGCCAGGATATGGCAGAAGCGCTCGCTTTTGCTGCCGAGGGTAAGGTCAAGGCCGACATCGAGCTCCAGCCTTTGGCTTCGATCAACCACATTTTCGACCGGCTTGAGCATGGCCGGGTTGCGTCACGCGTTGTGCTCGAGTTCGCGCGGGGCTGAAACGCGGATGATTAATTGTTGTGGCTGAAAATAGAAGCCCGAGCCACACGGTCACCATTCGGGCCCCGAATGGTGATCCGGTTTTGTAGCTTCCTCTCAGGAGTTAAGCCATGGCTTTTATGGAAGATGTCGTCATCGTATCGGCAGTACGGACGCCGATTGGGAAATTTCAGGGCTCGCTTTCCGATTTAGGCGCGCCGCAACTGGGCGCCATCGTCGTGCGCGAAGCCGTCCGCCGCGCCGGCATCGATCCCAACAGCGTCGATGAATGCATCATGGGTAATGTCATCTCCGCCGGATTGGGCCAGAACCCGGCGCGCCAGGCTGCTCTCGGCGGCGGACTCTCCGACAGCGTCAGTGCCCTAACCATTAATAAAGTCTGTGGCTCGGGATTGAAGGCGGTCGCGCTCGGCCAACAAGCTATCCAGACGGGGAACTCGCACTTCGTTGTGGCTGGCGGCATGGAGAGCATGACCAATGCTCCCTATCTCCTGCAAACTGCGCGCAAGGGATTTCGCCTGGGCGATCAGAAGGTAGTCGACGCGATGGTGCACGATGGCCTCTGGGACATTTTCAACGACTACCACATGGGCAACACTGCCGAGAATGTCGCCGAGAAGTACCAGATCACCCGCGAGGAGCAGGACCAATATGCCCTCAACTCGCATCGCAAGGCGGTGAGCGCGATGAACGAGTGCCGATTCAAGGATCAGATCGTTCCCTTCGAACTGCCGTCGAAGAAGAAGGGCGTACCTCCAGTGTTGTTCAGCAAGGATGAGTCGCCGCGCGCGGACTCGACCATTGAGTCCTTGCGCGGTCTGAAGCCGGCCTTCAAGAAAGACGGGACCGTGACCGCCGGCAACGCACCGGGCGTGACCGACGGCGCTTCGGCTCTTGTGCTCATGTCAGCAGCGAAAGCGAAGGAGCTTGGGCTGAAGCCGATGGCGCGCATTGTAGCGCAGGCCAGCAGTGGCATTGCTCCCGCGTGGATCATGATGGCGCCCGTTGAAACCGTGCGCCGGCTCTGGCAGAAGACAGGATGGAAGAACGAAGATGTTGACCTCTACGAGATCAACGAGGCCTTCTCGGCAGCGGCGATCGGGGTCACGCGTGAACTGGGACTCGATCTCAACAAAGTTAACGTGAACGGCGGCGCGGTTGCTCTCGGACATCCTATCGGCGCGAGCGGCGCGCGAATTCTTACCACTCTGCTTTACTCGATGATCCAGCGCGACGTGCACAAAGGCATCGCTGCGCTTTGCCTTGGCGGCGGCAATGCCATGGGATTGGCGGTAGAGCGCTACGCATCATAACTCTGGCACCTGATTTCGCTCGTGCCGTTTTGGGCGGGCGAGCAAAAAGAGAGTGGGTATTCGCTTATGTCCACGATTTCTGCCATCAAAGTCCCGGCTTCTCCGATCGATCCACGCCCGTCTTGCGAAGTTTCCCGCTCCAAAGGCCACCCCCTTGATCCTCTTTTTCTCCCCAAGAGCGTTGCCGTGATCGGGGCTTCCGAGCGTGCCGGTAGCGTAGGCCGCTCGGTGCTGTGGAACCTGCTCAGGAGCCCCTTCGGCGGCACGGTTCTTCCGGTGAATGCCAAGCGCTCCAATGTGCTCGGGATCAAGGCCTACCCCAGCCTGCGAGAGCTGCCCGACGAGGTGGACCTGGTGGTGGTGGTAACGCCGGCCGACACGGTACCCGGGATCATCGCCGAATCCGTGGAGCTGGGTGTTCCTGCCGGCATCGTCATCTCTGCTGGCTTCAAGGAATTCGGCGAGCACGGCAAAGAATTGGAGCGGCAGATTGCCCAGACTATCCGCGGCAAGATGCGGCTCATCGGCCCCAACTGCCTGGGCGCGATGAATCCGGTCCGCGGCCTGAATGCGACCTTCGCCCACACTATCGCACGGCCCGGCAACGTGGCTTTCATCAGCCAGAGTGGCGCGCTGTGCACTGCAGTGCTCGACTGGAGCTTGCGGGAGAATGTCGGCTTCAGCGCCTTCGTGTCCATCGGTTCCATGCTCGACGTGAACTGGGGCGACCTGATCGACTACTTCGGCAACGATCCGCAGACCCACAGCATCGTCATCTACATGGAGTCCATCGGCGATGCCCGGACGTTTCTGTCGACGGCGCGCGAGGTATCGCTAAACAAACCCGTGATCGTGATCAAGGCCGGGCGCACTGCCGCCGCCGCTAAGGCCGCGGCCTCGCATACCGGATCGTTGACCGGCAGCGACGAAGTCCTGGATGCTGCTTTCCGCCGCTGCGGCGTGCTTCGCGTCAACAGCATAGCCGACATCTTCTTTATGTCGGACGTTCTGGCGAAGCAGCCGCGGCCTCGCGGCAAACGTCTGTGCATCCTGACTAATGCTGGCGGGCCCGGGGTGCTGGCCACCGACGCGCTGGTTGCGGGCGGAGGTGAGCTGGCCGAGCTGTCGGAGGAAACCATAAGGGCCTTCGACACCATCCTGCCTCTGCAGTGGAGCCACAACAATCCGGTGGATATCCTCGGCGATGCAGAGCCGGAGCGTTACGCCAAGTCGCTGGAGATTGCCGCCAAAGACCCTGCGATCGACGGCATGCTGGTGATTCTCACTCCCCAAGACATGACCAACCCGACGCAGATTGCTGAAAAGCTGAAGCCTTACGCCAAGGGGTTGGGCAAGCCGCTGCTGGCCAGCTGGATGGGCGGCGCTGAGGTCCTAGCCGGGGAGGAGATCCTGAACCAGGCCGGCATTCCGACCTTCGAGTTCCCCGACAGCGCGGTACGCGCCTTTAACTACATGTGGCGCTACGCTTATAACCTGAAGGAAATCTACGAAACCCCAACTATGCCGCAACTTGCTGGCGGGGCCCTACAGCGCGGCAGGGCCGAGACCATCATCCGCGACGTACGGCAGACCGGCCGCACCCTCCTGACCGAACACGAGTCCAAGCTGTTGCTTAAGGCCTACGATATTCCCACGGTCGAAACACGGATCGCAACCACCGAGCAGGAGGCATTGCAGGCCGCGGAAGAGATCGGTTTCCCGATTGTGCTGAAGCTGTACTCGCTCACCATCACACACAAGACCGACGTGGGCGGCGTGCAGTTGAATCTCCCCGATGCCGCAGCGGTGAAGAGAGCATTCCATGGCATCAAGCGGTCGGTCACGGAGAAAGCCGGCGCCGAACACTTCCACGGCGTCACCGTGCAGCCCATGGTGAAGCTCGACGGCTACGAGCTAATCGTCGGCAGCAGTCTGGATTCGCAGTTCGGCCCGGTGCTGTTGTTCGGCACCGGCGGTCAACTAGTCGAAGTGTTCAAGGACCGCGCGCTGGCCCTGCCTCCACTGAACTCCACGCTGGCACGGCGGCTGATGGAGCAGACCAAAATCTTCCGGGCGCTTAAGGGGGTCCGCGGACGTAAGCCGGTTGACCTGCAAGCTCTCGAAGAATTGCTGGTGCGCTTCAGCCAGCTAGTCGTTGAGCACCGCTGGATCAAGGAAATCGACATCAATCCGCTGTTGGTTTCGCCCGACCGACTGATGGCTCTAGATGCGCGCGTGGTCCTATACGGGCAGGAGGTGACAGAGGAGCACTTGCCGGAGGCGGCGATCCGGCCGTATCCGATGCACCTGGTCAGCGACTGGACGATGAAGGATGGCAGCGCCGTGACGATCCGGCCGATTCGCCCCGAGGACGAGCCGGCCATTATCGAGTTCCACACCAAGCTCTCGGAGCGCAGCGTCTATCTGCGTTATCTCCAGCCTCTGAAGTTCACTCAGCGCACCGCTCACGAACGCCTGAGCCGCATCTGCTTCATTGACTACAATCGCGAAATGGCGCTGGTGGCCGAGCGCAAGCTCGAGAACGGCGGGACCGAAATCCTCGCCGTCGGCCGTCTCAGCAAGCTGCACGGCCGTGAAGATGCCGAAATGGATGCGGTGGTCATCGATTCCGCGCAACACAAGGGCCTCGGGACGGAGTTGTATCGCCTCCTCATCCGGATCGCGCGCGACGAGAAACTAAAGATGGTAGTCTCCAACATGTTGATCGAGAACGGCGAGATGCGCGCGATGTGTGTGAGGTACGGCTTCAAAATGTTCTCAAATTCGAAGGACAATATGATCCGGGCGGAGTTGGCGCTGGAAGGCTCAACCGATTTGTCCCACCAGATTGTGCGCAACCAAGCGGTGGAGAGTGCCGCTTAGCTCAGGTGCTCTCCTGTCGATCTCGACGACCGGAGGTGCGCTTGCTCTGGGTATAAATCCCGTTGAGACTTCAGTGGCGCCAGGTAGGGAAAGCTGAACGGCAGTACCAGATTCTCGACCTTGACCGACGCATGCAGGCGTTCAAGGCCGCTGATTTCCGTGAAAAGCACGAGCGGTTCCGTTCGCCTTTCTGTGTGATAGCTCCTTGATCTCGCGCTGCGGAAGAACCGCCCGGTATTCACCGTCTGTCTATCTGGAGCAAATCGCAACAGTCGGTTATCACAATGCCGCCCTGGAACAGGATGCACGGGCTCATGAAGTGGGCGCCTAGCTCGACGCAAGGCTCCTGGCAAGTAGCAAACTTCAGGAGGGCGCTATGAAGGTGTTCATAATTGAGTCCAGCATCCCGAGGATTTCTACCGGCGGGAACTGGACGGGAGCGCGGCTCAAGGCATTTTGAATAATCTCGGTATTCGTAACGAGCTGCGTTTAGCAATGGATCGCGAGTATTTCCAGAAGGCCATCGCGGACGCTAAAACTAGCGATTGCACAGTGATTCATCTGTCTTGCCACGGCAATAAGGATGGCGTGGCGTTGACCAGTAACTACCAGCCCAGTTGGGACAAGTTTGCAAGTTTCTTTCAGAACATCAGATGGTGCCCGAAAGCATTATTGCATTAGGTTCGTTGGGTTTCCCCATCCTAAATTTCAAACTCAGGCACTACACGCGCTATTCGCCCGCCGTTTGCATTGGCTGTGACATGAAGGTAGTGAGCGGCGATCCTGACCCGAAGGGCGTAAGCACGTCCTTCGTGGAGCGCCACAACTTGAGTATGAGAATGGGCATGAGGCGCTTCACCAGATTGACCAACGCATTCTCGAAGAAAGTTCAGAATCACGAGGCGATGGTTGCGATCTACGCCGTACACTATAACTTCGCCAGAATCCACAAGACGCTGAGGATCACTCCGAGCATGGCCGCGGGCTTGAGTGACCATGTTTGGAGTCTTGAGGAAATCTGAAAGAGCAGAGTCGGTTCTCATGGTACATGCCACAACCCGGTAAGCGCGGCCCTCACAAGAAGCGTGGCACGGAAAGCAACACCATATATATGGCAGAATCAAATAGCGGACAGGTATTCAAGCCGGGCGAAGAATGCCCCCTATCTGGTGTCTATCGCGTGGTCCACGATCCGGTGCCTACCAAAGAGCACGAAGTCACATGCGTCTATGGGAAGAAATTTCCCCCGTGCAATAGCTGCGGCCATGACGTCCGTTTTGTGCTAAAGCCGGAGCACATCAGGTGGAGGTAGACGACAACTTCAAGACGTAGGTTCGTTGGGTTTCCCCATTCTAAATTTCAAACCGAGGCACTACCCGCCTTCCATCGCGACTGTGCCTCGCTCATTCGATCTGCCATAATCTCAATACCATGTGGGGGCGGCCATCTCAGATTAAGGAGGCCCCAAGAATGCCTGCAGACAACAAGGAACGACACCGCACCGGACGCATCGGTTGGTTACGCGCAGCGGTATTGGGCGCGAACGACGGCATACTTTCAACATCGAGTCTGCTGCTTGGTGTCGCTGCTGCAGATGCGACCCACAGCAACGTATTAGTCGCGGGCGTTGCCGGCCTAGTGGCTGGGGCTATGTCGATGGCTGCTGGTGAGTACGTGTCTGTCCAGTCACAGGCAGACACCGAACAGGCAGACCTCGCCGTTGAGCGAGCGGAACTCAAGGCAGACGACAGGGGCGAGCACAAGGAACTAATGGCAATCTACGTCGCTCGCGGGCTGGAACCTGCGCTCGCGAAACAAGTTGCCGAGCAGTTGATGACCCATGACGCGTTAGGCGCGCATGCCCGTGACGAACTTGGCATCTCCGATACTCTCCGTGCGCGTCCGATTCAGGCTGCGTTGGCATCGGCTGGCAGCTTCGCTGTCGGAGCAGCTATGCCTCTCTTGGTCACTGCCCTGGTTCCGGCGGGGGCGTTGATCCCTTTTGTTTCTGGAACGTCACTCGTGTTTCTGGCCCTTCTCGGCGGGTTGGCTGCACGTGCGGGCGGCGCAGGAGTGATGGTGGGAGCAATACGGGTTACGTTCTGGGGTGCGCTGGCCATGGCGTTGACCGCAGGCGTCGGGGCGCTATTCGGAACAGTCGCGTGAGCGGGACCAACCCGATGCAGGAGCGGTGATATGCACTAACGAGCGTTGGAGACCTGCTCAATCCTGACCACGGCCCCGAATGCCGTGACCTCTGCGTTTTGGAAGATCGCAAGGTTCAAAGCTGATGGAGTGCATCGAGAAGCAAAAACTCCAAGAGAAAGCCCCCGCCCCGAAACAATATCCCAGCCCAGCGTAAGAGTCACGAAGTGGCTGGGCACCGTCCGAGCTGTTGGCGTCTGCACGCATTGTGAGATGAACTTCGAGTTCCGCTAGATTCCCTCAAGGGGACATCCGATGCGCAAGAAAGTCTCCGCAAGCAATAGTACGGCCGGAAGAAAAGGCTAAGTGTCTGAGCTGTGCGGCCCGGCGGAATCTAGAATACATAGGGCTCCCAGGCATTGATGACAACGAACCGCTCGCGATCAATCCGGTACTTGCCGTGCGCAGGTTTCAATATTCACGACCCCCGACACCACACACTTGAGGGAGGTTGGAAGAGAATGTTCATGCGCAGCCACCGAAAAGCGGAGAGATGAAATGATCGAGTTCAGACCCCGCAACGGATAACAAGGAGGGTTGATTTGGACTGTGTCCCGAAATAATGAAGGTCCAATGAATGTTCTGACGATGGGGCCGTAAAACGTCACTGCAGCCGGGCAACCCGTCGCAGAACCGCGGGGTCGGCACTGCCACACCGAGGCAACGCATTAGTCCATAGGAAAGCACCATGACAGCAGGCATTAGAAGCAAGATGGGAACGTACCAAGCCTTCGCTTCGATCGGCCCCTAGTCGAAGCCCCTGCTGAGTAGCGCCTTCGCGCCGACGGTTCCATTTTCTCGCCGGGCGAGAATGAGGGCGGCTAGTCCTGGACAGACATAAGCGTGAGCGCGGCCACAGGGAGACGCGGTAACAACTGAAGTCTGGTCATCGCGCCGACCACCCAGAAGGGACGGCAAGAGCGAAGGCCAGCACGAGAAATGCTAAAAGTGAGCTGCTATGCTTTGCGATAATGTTCGTTAAACTGGCCAGAGTCGCGGGATTCCGGACTGATACGAGACTGAGGATCGTAATGCCGCACCAGGCTAGATTCTGCGCGGCCCCGGCTTCGAGATCGCCGATAGCAGATTCTTCCCCAGTGCAACCGAAGCGCTGATGACTCCGCCATACAATGCGCCTACCACGCCCAGACTGGACACATCCTGTCCCGTGAGATAAAGCCCTCGGATAGGGGTTCTGGCCCCGAGCCCGCGAACGGCAAAACGCACCGGCGTGGAGGCGATGCCATAGATCTCCCCGTGGCCATAGTTCATGAAATGGTGAGTGCTGACCGGTGTGGATAACTCCGCACACGCGATGTTGCCGACAGCCGCTGGTACCTGCCGCTCTAGCTCCGCACGCAGACGGCCTGACAGCCTCTGCTTCAACGCGTCATACTCGTCTCCGCGTCGCTGCCAACGCGTCTCTCCCCACCGGGCAAATGCCTCATATGGAACCAGCGTGATGGCCTCAATCGTGCCTTTCCCCGGATGACGGCGCTGAAAGTCTGGGTCTTTGGCCGAAGGAAATGAGATATAGACGACTGGGAACGGCGAATCGATGTCCCGCGCAAAACGCTCAACACTCGCGTCGTGATCAAAGTTGGAATAAATCCAGAGATTGGTGCCCTTCAACCCTAGCGCGCTAGCGCTCTGCGACAATCCGACATAAAGGCTAAGGTGAGCAGTGGAAGGTTGAAGCGTCCGCAGTTGGACGCGCAGCGAATCCAGAGCGGGCAGACCTGCGGGCAGCAACCGTTCGAAGGTATTGGCCGCACCCGCATCGCTGAACACCATCGGCGCACAAAATTCGCGTCCATCGCTCATGCGCACGCCTGCGGCTTTCGCGCTTTTCAGCAGGATGCCTTGCACATCCGCGCTGGTAACCACGCTGCCACCGTTGTGCTCAATCTGCGGCACCATGGCGGCCGCGATCGTGCTCGCGCCTCCCACCGGATAACTGCCTCCCCCGAAATAATGCTCAGCGATGCTGGCGTGAACAGCAAAGCTGCTTTTTGCGGGGGGCAACCCGTAGTCACCCCATTGCGCCGTAAGCACACCTATCAGGTCTCGATTGCTGGTAAGACTCTCCAGCACCTCACGAGTGGTGCGTCTGGCCCAGCGCATGTACGGAAGCCGCATCAGGCCTCCCGCCAGCGCCGCCAGCGGCGCAGGGATCGCCTTCTCGGCATAATAAAGTCCGCTCGCGCGTTTGCACGCCTGAACTGCCGCGATATACCGGTCAATGGCTCTGGCTTCGCGGGGGAACCATTGCTTCAGCCGTTCTCGAAAACGATCGACACCGGCGATAAGATCAAAGGTCTGGCCCGCGATGATGATCCGGTCGTACACCTCCGGCATGGCCTGCCACCGCACTCGGCCCGCGGTAAGGTGATCGAACGCGCGCCGCTCCCTTGAGCCCTTGTCCTGCACTTGGCCGATGTAGTGCAGACCCACGTCCCACTCATACCCTGGGCGATGAAACGTATGGGTGAAACCGCCGGCCTCGTAGTGCCTCTCCTGTACCAGGACCCGTTTCCCGCCGTGCATCGCCAGTAACACCGCAGCGGTGAGTCCGCCAATGCCGGAGCCGATGACGATCGCATCCCATTGCTCCGACAGCTTTGCTTGTTTGTAAGGAGTACCGGTGGCCATCACTTCTCTTTCTGACGCAGCCTTGTACCATCATTGTGGATGTTGACACTGACAACATCGTAGATCTGCCAAGTTGCTGCTGTCAACATCTTCTGGTAAGAATCTAGTGTGACCGGTCAGCAGCCTTACCATCACGCCAATCTTCGCAGGACCCTGCTCAATGCCGCTATAGCTCTGATTGGCGAAGTCGGCCCTCGCGCCTTCACGCTGCGGGAGGTTGCTCGCCGCGCGGGCGTTTCGCACAACGCGCCCTACCGCCATTTTGCGGGGAAGGATGAACTGCTCGTAGCGGTTGCCGAGGAGGGATTCGACCAGCTCACGGTGATGATGCAGAGGACTCTGGGCCGTGGCAAGTCACCACGGGAGGGCCTCCGGTTGTGCGGTTGTGGCTACGTAAAGTTTGCCTTGCGCTGGCCGCAGCATTTCCTCGTGATGTTCGATCTGCCTCCCGCTCTGCGCAAGCACGGCCACAATCAGGGCATCGGAGAAAATGCGTTTCGTGTTCTGCTCAACTGCATCGCTGCAGCACAGCAATCCGGCGATCTGCCGAAAGGCGATCAGATGCCTCTCGCGTGGACAGCTTGGTCGCTGGTGCACGGCATTGCCAAGCTGGCCATCAGCGGGAATCTGCCTCTAAGCGCCCGCTCCACAATCGAATTCACCCGCCGAGCCTCGCAGGTTATTTTCGCCGGCGTGGAGGTGCGAGGCGGTGCTCGAGCCCGCTGACGGCAATCCATCGCTTCCACGGTTCTGACGGACTTCGACACCATGACGGCTAAAACCCGAAACTACGCGAATAGACACGCTTGCCGGAATACCCGCAACGAATATATGACATGGTCCCAATCAGTAATCCTCATGCCTTCCTAGAATCTTGCCCCGAGTGATGAAGCGCAAGTAAGAACGCCCCCGCGGATGCGGAAAATACCGAGTAATCCAACGGAGACTTAACGCGAAACGAAACAGCCATGGCTGTACCGAACAGGAAAAGCAGCGTTGCCGCGCCGATAGCCACCCAGCGTGGCCAGATACCGATAATCAGCGCGATGCCAAGCGAGAGTTCGGCGACAGTAGCTGCCCAAGCAAGAAAGGGGATGATGAACGCCGGCATGAAGGAGTTAACTTGCGCCGTGTACTGCGTGAAGTTAGCGAAATTCCCCCAACCGCTATACTTGCCCCAGAGGCCGAAGCAGTCGGCGACGGCCGACAGAAAGGCGGCACCTAGCGCAACGCGAGCGTAGAGAACTGCCAATCGCTCGAAAGCTGCCGTGCGCGCCCTTGACTGCGTCATGGGAGGGGCCTCCAGATCCAGCCATCGGTGTATTGTTCACGGTTTCCCTCCAGCCACCGGAGCCACCGGAGCCTCCGGCGCCGCGACACTGAGCGGTGTGTCGTGATCGCACACGAAATAGGCGATGAACTTCGCTGGTTTTTTGTTGCTGGCGTTCGCCGAGATCAGATGAATGCCATATAGGGAGCTTCATAGAAACTCGGCCAACTTTGTAAGTGGCCGAGGGTTGGTCCTTCACTTGAATTCGAACCGCTCCTTCGACGCTAGCAGGCTGCTGAAACACCACTCCTCTTTCGCAGTCGTGTTATGAGTGGAAGCATGCGAGGGTTCATCAGCAGAGTCAGATGTTCAGTTATTTATCTGCAAATTCCTGACTGGAGCGCCCAGAGCCGCGGTGACCAGTTCGGTATCCAGGTATTCCGTCATCTCCTGGAGCTTTCCGTCAGCCAGGTGGAAGACATAACAATAGATGTTGTTATATGGCACTCCGTCTTTAGTAGTGTTCCTACCCCGCGCTTCCACAACTACATAATCCTCGTCAGCGATGAAGCGGTGGGCTTCGACAACGATTGGAGGAACGAGTTTGGTGCGCAGAGCACCGAACAATTCGTCGGTCACCGCCCGTTTGCCATCGTACCTTTTTGACCATTTGGTGGTGCCGGTTATCGTCCAGCTAAAGTCGTCAGCCATGCTCTCAACGAATGGCTGGGAGTTGCCCTTCGAAAGCTCGGAAAAAATATATTGCATCACTTTCTTGTTCTCGATTGAACGCATTACACATTTCTCCTTTTCGTTTGTCGTTTCTGCAACGTCGTCGGCAGTGCGATTTTTGGCCTTCGCCCCGTTGCCAGCCATTGTCCATAGAAATCGATCTTGTGATCGATTAGCTCCAGTGCTTGCGCCCATTCCGCGATTCTCGCTTCGACGCGCGTGCGATGTGCTGCGAGGATCTCTCGCCTTCGCCTCAGGGAACTGCTGCCTTGCTTTACGAGTGCCGCATGCGGATCTGGGCAATCGACATGCCTGTGCGTCTCAACCGGTGGATGAGATCGATCCAGCTTAGATGCAACTCGCTATAGACCCGCCGATTCCCACTATCGCGTATCACGCCGGGCATCAATCCTTGCGCCTCGTACCAACGGAGAGCATGGATGCTGCGCCCGGTCCTGGTGGCGAGTTCCCCTATGTGGAAAGCCTGTGACATCGCTAGGACCTTCGCTACGCACAGCCCTCATTAAACATGCTAGAGCGCACTCTATGTCAAGGGGAAATCTATAACCCAAACACTTAGCAGGCTGCCGAAGAACTACTCCCCTTCCACAGCCAAGTGATGTTAGGAGTGGAAGCATGCGAGGAGTCGATCATCAGCAGAACCAGATGTTCAGTTACTTGTCTCCGGAGACACGAGTGCGGAAAGATCATCCGCTACGCGACATCCGGGCCACGGTTGACGAAGTGCTTACCGAATTGTCGCGGCGGTTCGATGCGATGTACGCCAGCGCGGGGAGACCGTCGGTCCCGCCGGAGAAGTTGCTGCGATGCAGATGCTGTATTCGATTCGCAGCGAGCGGCTGCTGATGGAGGAGATCGACTACAGCATGCTGTTTCGCTGGTTTGTGGGATTGAACTTGGATGAACTTGGATGAAGAGGTGTGGGGCGCGACCACGTTCACCAAGAACCGGGACCGGTTGCTGGAGGCCGAGGTGGCGAAAGAGTTCCTTGCGCAAGTGGTGGCGCGAGCGCTGACGAAAGGCCTGACCTCGGACGAGCACTTCACGGTGGATGGGACGTTGCTGGAGGCCCGGGCGGGAGTGAAAAGTTTTCAGCGAAAGGACGCAAAGACCCCGCCTTCGTCGGACGATCCTGGCAACCCAACAGTTAACTTTCACGGGGAGAAGCGGTCCAATTAGACCCACGCATCGAAGACCGATCCCGGTGCCAAGCTGGCGCGCAAAAGCGCGGGCAAGGAGGCCAAGTTGAGTTACAGCGGGAATCTGCTGGTGGAGAACCGGAACGGATTGATCGTGAATGCGGAAGTGTTCGAGGCCAATGGAACCGTGGAGCGCAAACGCTGCGCTGGACATGCTGGAGCAGATTCCGGGTGCGAAGCCGGTGACGGCGGGTGGGGACAAGGAATATGACACGGCGGATTTCGTTGCAGAGTGCCGCCATCTGCGGGTCACACCCCACGTGGCGCAAAACGTTGGGCGGAGAGGCGGCAGCGCCATCGATGCTCGTACCACACGCCACGCAAGCTATGCCATCAGCCAAGAAAAGAGGAAGCGCATCGAAGAATGTTTCGGGTGGCTGAAGACGATCGCGCTGATGAGGAAAGCGCGTGATCGACAAGCAAGGCGTTTGGCATGACGAGGAAGCGCAGCACTGGCGTCCTAGTCAGGCTGCCGCCAGGCGAATTCCCAGTTCCGCTCTTCGATGTCGTGGCGAACTGCATCACCATCCGCGGTTCGTTCGTCAGGAGCCGCATCGGAATGCGTTTGATACACCGCGATAACTGAATTTTCTGTTGACATTCTCTGGTCTCCTCGGCAACTTGCCGGCGTTCTCCAACCATTTACAGATCTCTTGCGGAGCCGGCACCCGCGGTTGCGAAATGCTGATCTACTTCCGAGCGCTGGCTCTTCGTTTTAACTGGCGCGAAGTCGAGGACCACGCGTGACGGCACATCGCCGTGCTCAAGGCGAAGGAAGATCTGGTTAATGAAGATAGCGGCTGCAGCTCGATGTCGGCTTTGACCTTGCCTCCGACAGCGAAGTCAAGGGCTTCCGCCATATCCTGATGTGGAGTAGCGCTAAGTAGTCTACATTTTCTCGTCGCGTCCGGCCCAGTAGGGTTCACGGAGGACGCGCTTAAGCGTTTTACCGGCGGTACTGCGCGGAAAATCCTCCATGAGTACGACCGCGCTGATGCGTTGATTCTTGGCATCAACGTGCTCATTAATCCAGACGCAAAGCGCCTCTGCCGCGACAGCACGAGGCTGGTGGAGAATGACCGCAGCCAGTGGCGTCTCACCCCACTTGTCGCTCGGGACGCCGAACACGGCCGCTTCACGAACGGCCGGATGCTGCACGATGATCTCTTCAATGTCCTTCGGGAAAACATTTGTGCCGCCACTGATGATCATGTCCTTCTTTCTGTCCACCAGGTAGAGAAATCCGTCTTCATCAACGTATCCCAGGTCGCCCGTGTGCAGCCAGCCGTTAATAATTGCCTGCGCAGTCAAATCAGGTCGCTTGTAATAGCCTGGTGTTAGAGCCGGCCCACGCCCGACAATTTCTCCGATCTCTCCGGGAGATGCTTCTTTACCTTGCTCATTCAGGATCCGCATCTCAAAGAACGGTTGTGGGGGGCCCACAGAAGTTGACTTGGACGCGTAATGATTCTTGTCAAGAACCGTCATGAATCCTTCTGTCAGTCCGTAAAGTTCATAAAACCTATCTGGCAGGCAGCGATTCAGTTTTTCCTTGTGCTCCATATGCAGTGGCGCACCGACAGTACCAATCATCTCGAGCGATTTAAGTGCTTCCGGCGAAAAGTGTGGCGAGCCAAGAAGAGCGACAATCTGTGAGGGGACCATCATGACGTGAGTGACGCCTTCGCCCTCTACCGTTTCCACAAATCTCCGGGGTTCAAAGCTCTTGTGCAGAACGTACTTCGCCCCTAGATACATCGAAGGCATGAGCGTAAGGAAGGCGCCGTTGAAGACGATGGAGCCAGAGTGAAGCACAACGCTCTCGGGGCTCATGCGAAAGGTTGAAGCAAAAAGCGTGCAGTAGATGGCGCGTATGTAGTGCGTGAGAACGATTCCCTTTGGAGAACCGGTCGTGCCACTGCTGTAAATGATGTTATAAGGATCGTTGTCTAGAATTTCGGTTTGCGGAGGCTCGGCCTCACTGGCTCGAAGCGTAAGCTCGTCATAACTTTGAAATTCCGGGATCCGTGATAACCCAGTGAGGATGAAGCGTTCATCGGGAACATTTCGCAGTTCACGTCTCACGGAGGCGAGGGGGCCGGCAAAATCGGGGCTCGCGATGATCGTACCGGTGTCGGAATCCCGAATGAGTGTGGCTAAGGCCTTCTCACGCAGAAGAGGACTGAGCGGCACGACGACCGCACCGATTTTCGCGACGGCCCAGTAGGTCTCGAGCAAGCTCAGACAATTGGGCAGGATGGTCGCGATTTTGTCCCCTTTCTTCACATCCAGACTCGAAAGCACATTGGCAAGCCGGTTCACTCGACGGTTGAATTCCCGAAAGCTCAGTTGGCAGTCTTCGACAACGACAGCGGTGTGGTTGGGGCGATAGCGGGCGTGCTGGGGAAGAAGCGAGCCAATGTTCATCTTGTTGTCTCACTCGATGATGGGTGCGAGGAGCCTGGAGTTGACAGGGAAGCTGTCGAGTTCAAACCCGCGTGGCAGAAGAAGCGCCAGATTTCCGCGCTGGCATTGGGACCCTTGGGGTCACCGTATTTGCTGGGTTTAGGGGAACCCGACCAGGCGTGGCCTAGACCTCGAACTAACCATTTTTCCATCAACAGCCGGGAATCGTGCTCTAGGTAGACATGCTTTCGGTAGGCATAACCGCCCGGCACCTCGCTGCTGATGACTCTTTCGGTCAGGGAAAACCCGGTCTCGGAGTGTTCTACCGCAAGGCATGCATTGGTTTTGCCCCACTGGGCAATGACCTGATCGGCATTGACCGGAGCCACCCGGTCATCCGCGGTGCCGTGAAACACAATCAATGGCATGCGTCGCCTTTTCGCTTGGGCGAAGCCGCTACGCATCACCTCGAAAGCAAGTTGCCCTTGCCGGGTAGGATCCGGCCCGCCTCGTTTCATCACAGCAAACCCCTCGGACGTACTGCTGGCAGCTTTGAATTCCGCGCCGGCAAGGACCGCAAGGGCGGCAAAAAGATCGGGATAGGTTGCGGCAAGAATGGTGGCCATCGCGGCACCGGCCGAGACGCCCGCCACGTAGACCCGATCTGGATCGACATTGTAAGTAGAGCGAATCTGGCCAACAACCGCTGCGAGAATCGACGGTTCACCCGCTCCACGCTCCTGGTGTTCGGGGCGAAACCAGTTCCAACACCTCAGCAGATTGGCTCGGCGCGACTGCTCCGGGTATACCACCAAGAACCGGTTTGCTTCTGCAACGTCATTCATTCCGGAGATCGCTGCCATGTGCTCGGCATCGAGCCTGCAACCGTGCAGCAGCATGAGCAAAGGCCAAGGCTGTCCCGATTCTAGCGTCGTCGGAACCCACAGCTTAAAATTCCGCGAACCTCCAGCGGCGCGAACGATTCCGACTGTCCATCCTGCTTGCGGCACGACGTGCGTTCCTCCCGTGGGATAGTCTGCAATTCGCGTTGGACCTTCACCTCGGATGGGGTCCGCTGGCAAGTTCACTGATCAGATCGGCGATCCTTGCCGCTCCGTACTCACCCAATGCAATCGTGTAATGAGTAGTACCGACGAACTTTTGGTCCTCGACATGGGGAACATAGGTCCGAAATTCCGGTACGAGTGCATCCGCAAACAGAGGTGGCTGCCCGGGAGTGAAACCATTCTCGGCGCGCAGCCACAACGTCGGAACCGCAATGGATTTCAGGCGTTCGTTGACCGCGTCGCGATTAAACGCTTCGCCCAAGTCGGCGCGCACTCCTGCTTCTGAGGCTTTCGGCTGCACGGACGAATCGCCGCCGACTTCATAGTCCAGAAAAGCCTCCACCCAGGGATTCCATTCGTGGGGAGGGAAATGTGGCTGCGTTCGCCAGAACTCCCGATAGTTCTGACGTGAAGGATAGGTTTGGCGCAACTGCGTGATGCGTGGCGCGAGCGCTGCGTTAATGCCTTGCCCGGGAGAATTCGTAATTGGTGTATCGGGTACGTACCCCCCGTCGATCAGGACGAGACCAGAGACGAGACTCGGCTCCTGTGCAGCGAGAGCAGTCGCCACGAAGGCTCCCATCGAGTGACCCACGATGATGCTCGGACCGAGTCCCAGGGCACGCATCGCTGCGGCCACGTCGCGCGCGTGTTGGGCCAAGCCGTATGGTCCTTCGGGTTTGTCGGAATCGCCGCGGCCTCTCAGATCGAGGCCAAAGAGCGCGCATCGGCCAGCCAGGCGTTCGGCAATGCCGATGAAATTCATGTGGGAAGCGGTCAGGCCATGCAGCGCCACAACCGGCGCAGTGCGGCCTGGCCAATAACCGAAGGCGAGTTCCACCCC
>Ga0302326_10012784_pt1 | contig 17855 bp, 15 predicted proteins | sample Palsa_T0_3_FD_202264 | JGI IMG/M metagenome (GOLD analysis project Ga0302326, IMG submission 202264) | Peat permafrost microbial communities from Stordalen Mire near Abisko, Sweden - Palsa_T0_3 | ecosystem: Environmental > Terrestrial > Soil > Palsa > Peat permafrost | place: Sweden: Abisko... | reverse complement strand
TGATGGAACATCCGCACGCGCTTGCCGATCGTGACGTTCGGGTGGATCGCAGAACCGAACCCGTTGTGCACGAGGTACAAGTCGCCTTCGATCTCGCATTGATAGCACAAGATCGCCTTGTACACGACGAAGTTGAACGTCTTCAGCAGGAAGGCAAGGGGAATATTGCCGGCCCGATACGCGCGCGTGCTGTAATACCAAATGCGCGCGGCCGTCAGATGCGTTTGCGCGAACCGCACGATCGGCCCGAACACTAGCCGGCGCCTTTGGCGATGAGCGCTTCGCGAATCTTGCGATACGAATCGAGCTGCACGAGCTCTTCGTCGGTAAATTCTATCCCGAATTCGCTCTCGAGGCTCGTCGCGATCACGATCGATCGCATGGAGTCCCACTCGGCCGACGTTTCCGTCGACAGGCCGTCGTCGATTCGGTCGGGCGACGTCTCGAAAGCATCCGCGAAAACTCCACGCAGCCGCGTCTCGAAATCGGCCACTATGCGCGCGCCTCATCGACGATCGTCTTGAACCATGCCGGCGGCGCGGGGAGCGCTCCGCCGAGCTCGAGGGTCCACCACCGGCGATCGGAACCGGGCCGTTCGCGAAAGCCGAAGCGCTCGTAGAAATCGCGAACCAGCCCGTTCTTTTGGGTTGCGAGGTACTCGCCGACCACGCGGCGCCGCCCTCGCGCGCGCGCATCCGCCGCGATTTTCGCAATCAACGCATCCTCGATGCCTCTTCCGATCACGCGGCAGCTCATGAGGAAGGTATCGACCACAACGTCCTCACCTTCGTCACGCAGGATCGCCGCGGCCACGATGCCCGAGCTGTCGAACGTGTCGGAGAGCTCCGCGCAGAACACCGCTCGCGCCGGGTCCGCGCCGGCCGCTTCGATGTCGGCCTCGGCATAGCGCCGCGTCGTGAGATTGAATTGGTTGGTCTTTTGGGTCAATTGCGCGATGCGCGGAACCCGCAGCGCATCGCCCGGCCGAATCGTCAGCTCCATCTCGAGGGAGCGCAAGAACTCGTCGAGCGAGGTGCTCGAGCCTCGCAGCTCCGTGCGGCGGGTTTCGGCTTGATACATCTGCGTGCGCCGCCGGTCCTCATCGCTGAGCGCGAGCGTATCGAAGTAGGGCAGGTCGCGCAGCAGCCGCGCGTAGCGGCTAGGGTCCTTCGGCAATTCGATCGTGGTAACGGCGGGGACGTTGTCGCGCACCAGGCGGCATTCGGCCGGATTGTCGTCCACGAACACGAACGCGTCGAGCCCGAGATTGAGCTGCTCCGCGAGCGAACGAAGGTTCGAGGCCTTGTCGTTCCAGTTGACGCGCATCGCCGCGAAGTGCGCGGGGCGCAGTAAGCAGTCGGGATGATGCTCGAGAACCTCGAGGACGTCCGCTTCGTCGTTCTTCGAGTTCAGTGCGAGCAGAATGCCGCGATGATACAAATCCAAGATCGCTGCTTGAAATTCCACAAATGCGGAACCCGGAGCGCTCGGACCCAAGGCGATACCTTCGATGCCGTCTTCACCCACGACGCCGCCCCACAGCGTGTTGTCGCAGTCGAGCACCAGGCACTTCTTGTTCTTCCCTTTGAGCGCCGCGGCGGTTCGCGCGTACGCACCGGCCAACCGGCGGTGCAGCGCAAGGGAGTACGGCGAACGCGCGAGATGCCAGTAGCGGTCGTCGATTCCCCGATCGTAGCCGAGTTGGGAGAGTTCGGCATCGAGGTCGACGACGTGCGCGCCGCGCTCGGCACAGGCCGTCGCGAGGCGCGCGTTGAGCCGGTCGATCGTTGCGATCTGTCCGCTCGCCGAAGCGCGGTCGAGCAACCCGTACGCCGGACGAACGGGCCGTTCGAAATTGTGGACGAGGATCAGCGCGTTCGAATGCGCCCGGATCGCATCGATGAAGCCGCACACGCGCTCGAGTACGCCCGAGGAGAGCGCGGCTGCCCCGGCGGCATCCAAGCTCGCGAATTCGAGAACCAGCCGCGGTGCGAGCACCTGCAGCCGCAGAGCGAGGACGACGAGGTCGGGCGAGCTTGCATACAGCGGGCTGTGCGGATCGTACACGTCGCCTTGGACGTTGTCGAAATCGCCGAGGTACACCGAGCACGACATCCCCAGGCGCGCGCTCTCGATCGTGATGCTCGCGGGGAGCGCCGGTTCGACGGTCACGTTGCGCAGAACGGCGTAGCGAACGTTCACCGCTCCACCCGAAGCCGTTCCTGAGAGCCGCTTCGCCGCGCCGATGGTCCGGGCCAAGGTTGGCTGCTCAGCAAGCCATGCGAGGACCGTCTGCGGCGATTCGTCTATCAGCATGGAACCCGCCGGACTGTACGACACGCACCGAGTACCCTCCGTTCCTCCGGCCCTCTGGAAGTGGCTGGGCGCACGTTCGGGCCAAGTTTCGGGATTGAGGCGCTCCTTGGAGGTGTAAGCAACTCGCCAGAAGACCGAAAGATTAGTTGGAAGGTCCCTTCTCTTGGCGCTGACATTATTGTACGATCGACCGGGTCCCCGGTTAGGCCACACCTCCGAACCGTGATATAGGAAGTAATGCGGAGCTTTATATTTTTTGTTGCGGTCTTAGCGGCCGCATTTGTCTGCTCGGCACCAGTTGCAGCAGCGACTCTGCATCCGGGCGACAAGCTCAACGTGGTGGTCTATTATCACCCGGACCTTTCGGCCGAGGTAACGGTGCAAGCTGACGGGACGATCCAGCTTCCGGTTGCCGGCAGCATCCGGGCCGAAGGGCTGCAGACCTCGCAAGTGGCGCATCTCCTCGAGGAGCGCCTCGCGCCTTATGTGATGGGCGTTGGCGTCCGAGTCGCACTCGAATCGCAAAGCGACACGATTTTTGTCGTGGGCGGTCCGAGCGGATCGATTCGCTACGAACCCGGGGTCACGCTCGCGAGCGTCGTCGACCGGCTGCAGTATAGCCCGACCCAACGGCCGGAACGGTTGATTCCCGATCCGTACGACGCGCCCAACGCGACCGAACAAGTCTCCGCGGCGCCGCTCGACATCTTCTCCGGTCCGATCGATTTCGAGCGCGTGTCGGTTTTGCGCGACGGCAAGGTGCTGGGACCGTTCGACCTCATCGCGTTGCGCGGCGCCGGGCAGCCCGGCATCACGCTGCTCCCCGACGACACGATCCAACTTCAGAACAAGCCGGTCGAAGTCACGATCACCGGCGACGTCGCGCAACCCGGCCCGGTCTATCTCTATCCCGAAGATCCGCTCATCCGCGCGATCGACGAGAGCGGCGGCACGACCGGAACCTCGACCCAAACGTCGCTAACGCTCGTGCGCGGCGGAACCTCGCAAGTCGTCAGCCTCGGCAATCCGCTCTTCTCCAGCCCCGCGCAGCCCGGCGATCGCATCGTCGTACCGCGCGCGCCGCGCGTCGACGTGCTGGGAACGGTCGTTCATCCGGGCGAGACGTATCTTCGCGGCAATCAGACGCTGGTCAGCGCGATCTATTATGCCGGCGGTCCGGATAAATACGCGAATCTCAAGTCCGTCCAAGTGCTGCACGACGGCGTGAAGACCGAATACAACCTCGCGCGACTGCAAAAGGGTCACGAGGGCGACAACCCGTCGCTCGTCGACGGCGACGTGGTCTTCGTGCCGCAAGGCAGCACGATCGACGCAAGCCTGATCTTCCAAGCGATCGCATCGCTCGGGTTCCTGGTGTATCGATGACCGGTTCGACCGATCTGCGTCGTTACATCGAGAGCGACATCTCGGTGACGTTCCGCCACGATCGCGGCTACGAACGCCGCCAGCGCGCGTTCGACCTCTTCGTGGGTTTGAGTAGCCTCATGCTCGCGGCCCCGGTGCTCGGCGCCGCTGCACTCGCGATTTGGCTCGACGATCGCGGTTCGCCGCTCTTCACGCAGCAACGCGTGGGTCAGTTCGGCCGGCTCTTTCGGATCTACAAGCTGCGCACGATGCGTCTGGCGGCCTGTACCGATGCACTCTCGCCGAGCACGAACGACGACGCTCGGGTCACGCGCATCGGGACGTTTCTGCGCAAGACCTCGATCGACGAGCTGCCCCAGCTCTTGAACGTGATCAAGGGAGACATGGCGATCGTTGGCCCGCGCCCCGAAATGCCGTTCGTCGTGGGCCGCTACGAGCGCTGGCAGCATTGCCGTCATCTCCGCAAACCGGGCATCACGGGTCTCTGGCAGATCTCGGTGCGCAAACAAATTCCGCTGCATCACCCCGACGCGACGAAGATCGATCTCGAATACGTCCGCACGGCATCGACGATGACCGACGGCTCGATCTTCTTGCGCACCTTTCCGGCGTTGTTCAAGGCGCAGGGCGCGTTCTAGGAGTCTCATGAGTTTTTCGACCTTCTTCGGTACCCTTCGCCGCCAGTGGTTCGTGGTCGCCGTCGTCCTCCTGATCGGAGTGCTCGCGTTCATCCTCACGTGGCCGCACTTCCGCAAGTTCACGGCAACGTCGACGATGCTCGCCTCGAACTCGCCCGCGACGTCGAGCGGCGTGCTCGACCCGTCGCGCGATCCGATTTCCTCGGCCGTCGGGCTGAACGACCTTCAGACGCTCGCGACGAGCGAAGTCGTCTTGAATCGCGTTGCAGCGAGCCTCGGGTTCTCGAAGAGCAAAGCGGCGGCGCTCGCGAACGAAGTCAAAGCGAAGGCCGTCTTCGATTCGGATATCCTTCCGATCGCCGTCACCGATGCCGATCCGCAAACGGCCATCGACACCGCGAACGGAATTGCGAACGAACTCTCCGCCTACAGCCAGCGCCTCGCGACCGGCCGCTACGACGAACTGATTTCGAACCTCAACGGGCAGATCGCCGAGCGCCGCAAGGATCTCGCCGCCGTCGACAAGCGCATCCAAGAAGTCTCATCGGGCGACTTCTACGTGACCCCGGATGCCGGCACGACCGCGGTCAATGCGAGCTTGATCGCGCTCGAGCAACGGGAACAGCAGCTCGAGACCCAGGTCGAAGGCGACCAGGCCGCAGCGGCCGTAACGGCGCAGCAGCCGAACCTCTCGCGCTCCGTCGCTCGCCAAGAAATCCTGGCGGAAGACCCCTCGGTCGTCGCGCAGCGCGCACAACTCGGCAAGGACATCTCGGCGATGAACGTCGGGCTCGCCAGCTACTCGTTAAATTTCCCGGGCCTGCGCGGCTACATCTTGGAGGTTCGGCGCGAAGCGGCTGCCGTCGAAGCGGCTGAGAATCACACGGCGAAGGACCCCGGCCAAAGCGAATCGTACGTTGCGGCCGAAATTGCGACCAATAAGGCGCAGGCCGCGCTCGCCTCGGACAGCGCGCAACTCGCGTCGGTTCGCGATCAGCTTGCGGGACTTCAAACCCACCTGACCGATAGCGCGGTCGAGGGTTCCGACATCGCGCAACTGCGCCGCGCCAAGGCTGCCGGCGAAGACGTCTATACCGATCTCTCGCAGCGGCTGGCTCGTGCGAAGGCCGATCGCGCCCAAGCGGGGGCGATCGGTTCGGTCGTCGTCATCGACCACGCGTCGGATGCACTGCCCGCCTTGCTCGGCCGCCCGGCGGTGCTCGGCGCCGCCATCGCGGCGATCTTCCTGTGGCTGGCGATTTCGCTCGCCTTCCTGGTCGACGGCGCGGACGATCGCCTGCGGACGGCCGAAGCGATCGAAAAACTCTACGGCAAGCCCGTCTTCATGCCGGTCGGTTAGGAGCACACATGGACAACGTTTCGCAAGGTTTCGATTTCCTTCGTATCTCGGTCGAAGGACGTCTCAGCACCCCGGCCGTCATCACCGTTACCTCGGCACGAAGCGACGACGGAGCCTCGCTCGTCGCCTCGGGCCTTGCTGACTCGTTTGCCGATGCGGGACAACGCACGATGCTGGTGTCGGCGAGCTCCCGGCCCGTGGGGGTGATCAACGGCAACCCCAATCTGGCCAAGACGACGGCGGCCAAGCTCGTTGCGGAAAACGGCGGCACGCCGTCGGCGCTCGCGCGCGGCCTCCAACACCTGCGCGCCGAATACGCGGTCGTCGTGGTCGATGCGGACGCGCTGCCGTCGTCGCCGCTTGCGTACGAACTGGCGCGCAAGGCCGACGGTGTCGTCGTCGCGATCCGGCTTGGCCGCAAGCCCGGCAAAGAAGATCGCACGACGCTGCAACTGCTGCAAAATTCCGGCTGCAACGTGCTCGGTATCGCGCCGACGGGTGCGGCCAACGTTTCCGGCTCCACGAAGCGTCTACCCAAGGAAGCGGAAAACGACGGCTTCAGAAACCTCGCGCTCGAGGTCACCCGCTAGGTCGTGGCCACCCTGGTGACCGGTGGCGCCGGGTTTGTCGGAAGTCACCTGGTCGATCGCTGCATCGAGCGCGGCGAACAAGTCGTGGTCTTCGACAACCTCGCAACCGGCAGTCTTCGCAACTTGGCAAGCGCGCTCAAATCGGGCCGCGCAACCTTCGCGTACTGTGACGTCGGCGCTTCCACCGATCGCCTGCGCGCGGAGTTCAAGAAAGCAACGAACGAGCCACTCGCGCAGATCTATCATCTCGCTTCGCCCGCGAGCCCCGAGGCGTACAACGCGCATCCGTGGGAGACCCTGACCGTCAACGGCTTGGGTACGATGGCGCTCATCGAGTTGGCGCTCGAGCACCGCGCGCAGATGCTGTTCACGTCGACCTCCGAAATCTACGGAGACCCGCTCGTGCACCCGCAGCCCGAATCGTATTTCGGTAACGTCAATCCGATCGGCCCGCGCGCGTGCTACGATGAAGGCAAGCGCTTCGGCGAAGCTGCGATGTCGGTTGCGATTCGCGAGCGTGGGCTCGACGGACGGGTCGTGCGGATTTTCAACTGCTACGGACCGCGCATGGATATCGGCGACGGCCGGCTCATCCCCGCGCTCTTCGAAGCGGCTCGCGAGGGCAAGCCGATGCCGATTCACGGGACGGGGCTGCAGACGCGTTCGATGACCTACATCGACGATCTCATCGCGGGTCTGCTCGTCGTGCAAGCCTGGAAGCCGCGGAGCTTGAGCCCCGTGAATCTCGGCAGCGAAGAAGAGCACACGGTCCTCGAAATCGCGGAAGCGTTCGCGCAAACGCTGGGCGTCGAGCTGAAGACCGAGTCGTTTCCCGCGCGCCCCGAGGATCCGCAGCGCCGCAGGCCGGTGACGGCGCTTGCGGAGTCGCTCGGCTGGTCGGCCAAGGTGACCCTGCACGAAGGGTTGCGCCGAAGCTACGATTGGTTCCGCACCGAAGCGCTCGAGTACGCGTAGGGCAAGCAGCGTGGTTTCGAGCATTCGCCGCGACCCGGCAAGCGAACACGTAGGCGGCGCGATCGCGTGGCTGCGAGCACGCCCGTGGACCTACGCGTACGCGGTCTTGGTGTTGTGGGCGCTCGTGCCCGAACTGCGCCGCGTCATCGACTGGAAGTCGAGCTTTAGTTCGGTTTCGCTCGTCAGCATCGTGCCGCTCCTGTCGCTCTTGCCAGCGGCCGCAGCCTTCTTCTATACCGCGCGCGCCGCGAAACTTCAGCGCCCGTTCGTCGTCGCCGCGTGGATGTGGTGCGGCGCGTTCGGCTACGCGTACGCGATCGGGCTCGCAACCGGAAACGCCGCCGCGGCTACGTACACGCTGCTCGGTTTCATCCTTCCGATGTTCTTCGGAATGTACGTCGCCACGATGGACGTTCCGATCGATGTGGCATACGAGCGGATCGCCTCGTTCGCGCTCGCGCTGTCGGTACCGGTCGCGCTGTACGCCTTCTTCCAGTACGCTTTCCCACCCCCGTGGGATCTGTACTGGATCCAACAGGCGAACCTCGTCAACGTCGGCACGGCGGCCGCGTTTGCGTTCCGCCCATTTGCGACGCTCAACGGCCCGGGCCCGTTCGCGGACTTTCTCGCCCTGGTGCTCGTCCTCAACCTGCCGCGCCTGCGCGCCGCGAACGTGCTGCGCCTGAGCGCGATCGCGCTCAACGTGGCGGCCCTCGCGCTGACGCTCGTGCGCGCCGACTGGCTCGCGCTCGCGCTCGCGGTGCTCGTCTTCGTCGCGCTCGGCCCGCGCAAGTTCCGGAACCTCTCCTTCATCGGCGTCGCCGCCATCGCGCTGGCGCTGTTTGGGAGCAACGCCGCCGCGCTACTGGGAAATTCACCGGCCGGCATTCAGCTGCAAAGCCGCTTCGAATCGTTGAACACGATCACGACCGACTCGTCCTTCCTCGATCGCCAACTGCTCTTCGGCAACGCGCTGTCGACCGCGCTCGCGGAACCCACGGGCGAAGGGCTCGGTGTCACCGGGACCGCCGCGAAGCTCGGTGCGCGCGGGGCGACGGCCGACTTCGACAACGGGTACATCGCGCGGCTTACCGAGATGGGCTACTTCGGCACGCTCGTCTATCTCCTGACGATCGTGTTGATGCTCGCGTACTCGATCGGGCGGTGGCGCGCGGCAAACCGGGCGAAGGACCTCACGGCGGCATCGATCGTGTCGGCCGCGATCGCGATCCAAGTCGCGCTCGTCTTCTTGGATGTCTCGGGCGACCACCACGCGCAGCTCTCGGGCATCTTCTTCTGGCTGTCCTACGCATTCGTCTTCGGCGCGAGCCGCAGAAACGAGCTAGCTGACAACTAATGGTTGCCGCTCGACCCACATCCGAGGGCGAGCGGCTTCGTATCTTCGTCCCGCACGCTTCGGAGCTATTTACGAATCATCGTGCGCACGGCGACGGGTTGGTCGCATTCGAAGTCGCCGGCAGACTCGCGAAGCGGGGTCACGAGGTGCACGTGATGGCGCCGGAGATCGACGTTCGTGGAACGCTGCCGGCGAATCTTCATCTCGTCCCGCCGCCCAAGGCCGCCGGCGCAAATCTGGCGAGCAGGATCGGATACATGCGTGCCGTGCGCTCGACGTACGCGCGGTTGCACCGTTTGCGGCCGTTCGATATCATCCACCAGCTCAATCCGGTCTATACCGGCGTCAGCTTGGCGCTGGCCGGAACGCGCGTGCCGATCGTGCTTGGCGCGTACGTCGGTGCCTGGCCGAAGGACGCCGACAGCCCGTCGATCATGGGCACGATCGATCTTCCATTTGCCGCGACCGCGCGACGGTTCATCGCCTCCCTGCAGCAACGCGCCGCCGGCGCATTGATTTTGACGACGCCGGCGGCGGAGTCGCTCATCGCCGGCGTCGATCGCATGCGCGTCAAGATGTTTACGATCCCGCACGGTATCGACCCCGCAATCTACGAACCCGATCCGAGCGCACCGGATACGGACCTTCCGCCGACGATACTCTTCGTCGGCGGGACGGAACGCCGCAAGGGGATCTACGTGTTACTCGAGGCGTTCGCCATCGTTCACCAGGCAATGCCGAACGCGCGCCTGCTCATCGTGGGCGCCGGCGGCCGCGAGGCCGCGGTGAGTGCGGAAGTCGCAAAAATGCCGGAGCGCGAGAGCATTGAGTTTACGGGCGAAGTGGAGCGATCGCAGATTCCCGGGTTGATGCGACGGGCGACCGTTTTTGCTGCGCCGTCCTTCGGGGAGCCGTTCGGCATGGCGCTGCTCGAAGCGATGGCGAGCGCGAAGCCTGTTGTCGTGACCGACGCCGGCGGCCCCGCGCACATCGTCGATGCGGCCGGGGGCTTCAAAGTACCGGCGCGCGACGCACGGGCGCTCGCGTCTGCGTTGCTCGCCGTCTTACAGCAGCCGGCGCTCGCCGCGGCCATGGGGCGGCACAATCGTCACGCGGTCGAGACGACGTATTCGTGGGATCGCGTGATCGATCGCATCGAGATGGTGTACGCCTACGTACGTGCGCTCCGGAGCCGCTCGTGAGCGAGGCGGCAGCCGCACCGAAACGCTCGCTGGGCGTACGGATCCTCGTCAACGCGATGAGCGGCGCCGGCAACCGGGTCGCGACGACGGCAATCGGGTTCCTGCTGACGCCGTTCATCATTTCAGAGCTCGGGCTCTCGCAATACGGTCTGTGGGCCGTCGTCGGATCGCTTGCGGGTTACCTGGGCCTGCTCGACTTCGGTCTCGGGGGCGCGTTCGTCAAGTTCATTTCGGAGTACGTAGAGCGCGACGATCGCCGCTCCGCCCGGCAGGTCGTCATCTTCGGAATGATCTTTTACGCCGCGGTCGGATTGGTGCTCGCGGCGCCCCTCCTCTACTTCGCGCCCCAAATCGTCTCGGTCTTCAAGATGCCGCCCGATCAATACGCGACGGCCGCCACGTTGCTCCGGGTCTTTTTTGGGCTCTTGATCGTAGCGATGATCGCCGGCGTGCCCAGCATGGTCGTCGTGTCCATGCAGCGCATGGATCTCTCGAGCCTCAACAACTTCCTCGGGTACCTCGGCTACGCCGCGTCCACCGTGATCTTCCTGAAGCTCCACTACGGCTTGTGGGCGGTCGTGATCGGACAGGCGGCGCAGATCTTGGTCACCGGCAGCATCCAAGCGTTCACGGCGCACCGGCTGTTTGGACCCTTGTGGCACAACCCGCTGCGCATCGAGCGAGTCATCGTCCATCGTCTCTTCACTTTCGGTGGATGGACGCAGCTCAACTCGCTCGTTAGCATCATCAACCTCGATGCGGGCCGGTTTATCGCCGCCGGCATCGTCAGCGTCGCGAGCGTCGGTCTGTACGAGATCGCGAGCAAACTGGCGTTCTTTGCAAAGCTCTTCCCGTCGTATTTTCTCGACGCGCTCGTGCCCGCGGCCGCGGGCGCCGACGCACGCAACGACCACGATACGCTCGATCGCATGTATGCGGCCGGTACCCGCTATTCGGTATTTGCCACGTTTGCCTGCGTCGGGTTCGTCGTGGGCGGCGCGGATCCGATGGTGCAGGTCTGGCTCGGCAAATCGTATCCCTACGTATCGGCCATCGTGTTTTGGCTCGGGCTCGGGTATGCCGTCAATAGCCTCACGGGCGTCGGGACGACGATCTTGCGTGCCTCCGGCAAACCGCACTTCGAGACGTACTACTCGGTTCTCGCGATGCTCGCCAACGTGGCGGCCACCATTCCGCTCGCGCGCGCGTACGGCATCGTCGGGGTCGCGATCGGCACGGCGATCGGATGGATTGCGGGCACGCTGTATTTTCTCTATGTGTATCACCAAGTGCGCCGCGCGCCGTGGTGGCAGTCGATCGGCTCACCGATCTTGCGCTTGACGTGCGCCAACGTCGTTGCGGCGTTCGGGTACTACGCGCTCCTCCACGTCCCCGCCGTACAGCACTGTTTCGAGAATCGCTTCCTCGGATCGCTCGTGCTCGGAATCGTTGCCCTCGCCTACTTCGCAGCGTTCGCCGGCCTCTCGATTCTCTTCGGCGTATGGACGCAAGACGGCGCTCAAATCGCCGGGCGGCTGACGGAACTGCGCGCCGGTTTCGGAAGCAGGCTCGGCCTGACGCGCTCCTGATGAACGGCTCGCCCGCGAGTCTGCAGATTGGTCTCATTGCCTCCGCGCAGCAAACCTCGGGTTCGGATCGCTATTACTTCGATCTCGTTCGTGCGCTGCAGGCCCGCGGTGCGCGCGTCGATGGCGTGCTGCTCGGCGATCCGAGCGCCGTCGAGGAACCCGTCGCCGGCATCCGGTCGTTCGCGCCGGAAGGCAGCGGGGCGCTGCGACGCTGGCGCGGTTTGCGCCGCACGGTCCGGCCGCTCGTGGCCGGCAACGACGTCGTCGTCGCGCATCTGGCAGCGCACGTCTTCCCCGTGCTCGATATCATTCGAGACCGGCCGCTGGTAGAGCATTTTCACGGACCGTGGGCGCTCGAAGCGCGCTACGCCAAGCTGCCCGCTCGAACGATCGCCTTGCGCTCGGTTCAGGAGCGGAGCGTGTACGGACGCGCGAAGCGCATCGTCGTGCTCTCCGAATCGTTCGGCGCCGTGTTGCAACGCGAGTACCGGGTTTCCGAAGACAAAATTCGCGTCGTTCCGGGCGGCGTCGACGTTGCGCGCTTCGCACCGGCGGTATCGCGCGATGAAGCCCGCGAGCGGCTCGCGTTGCCGGCCGGCCGGCAGATCGTCGTCTCGGTACGCCGGCTCGAATCGACCAAAGGACTCGACCGGCTCGTCGAGGCGGCCGAGATCGTGCGGCGCGACGTACCGGACGTACTGTTCGTGATTGCCGGAACGGGTAGCCTGGCCGGCGCGCTCGCCGCACGGGTCAAGGAGCGGGAACTCGAATCGCACGTTCGCTTCGCCGGAAAAATCGACGATGCGGCACTCGCGCTGTTGTATCGCGCGGCGGATCTGTCGGTGGTTCCTTCGCAAGCGTGGGAAGGCTTCGGCTTGACGTGCCTCGAGTCGCTCGCGAGCGGCACGCCCGTCATGGTCACGCCGGTCGGGGGCCTTCCCGAAGCCGTGCGCGAGCTCGACCCGGGCGCGATCTTCGCGGGAACGAGCGCCCGCGATATCGCCTCCGGCTTACGGGATGCCCTGCTCGGCCGCACGCGTTTGCCGAGCGAAAGTGAATGCCTGGCCTACGCACGGGGATTCGCGTGGGCCACGATCGCGGAACGCGTCGAAGCGGTGTACCGTGAAGTCGTCTGACCGCCCGATCGAGACGCTGCAGATCGGCATGACGGCGTCGCGTACGCACATGTCGGGAACCGACCGGTACTTCCAGAATCTGCTGCGTGAAATGCCGGGCCTCGGCATCGGCGTTCGCGGCATGGTGATCGGCGAACCGCAAGCCGTCGAAGACCCGTTGCGCGGCATCGAATCGTTCGCGCCCGAAGGGGCAGGCCGGCTCACGCGCATCCTCGGGGCGCGACGCGTCGCTGCGCGCCTGATGGCGGGCAGCGATCTCGTCGTTTCACACGGTGCGCCGCACGCGTTTTACGTGCTCGACAAGATGGGTTCGCGCCCGCTCGTTTCGCACTTTCACGGGCCTTGGGCGCTCGAAGGTCGCGACGAAGGCGTGGGGCGCTTGATGGAATTCGTGCGCCATACGCAGGAGGCCGCGGTCTACCGGCGCGCGCTGCGCTACATCACGCTCTCGCGGGCATTCGCCCTCACGCTGCAAACCGAGTTCGGCGTCGACGCCGCGCGCGTGCGCGTGGTTCCTGGCGGCGTCGACTTGGAACGCTTCGCAAGCAGCGAGTCTCGGGCCGAAGCGCGGGCGCGCTTCGGCTGGCCCGCGGACCGCGCGATCGTCCTCGCGACGCGCCGGCTCGAACCCACCAAAGGAATCGGCGCGCTGATCGAAGCGCTGCCCGCCGTGCGCGAACGCGTGCCCGACGTGATGCTCGCGATCACGGGAACGGGTTCGCTTGCCGTGACCCTTGCGGCTCGCGTCGAGGCGCTGCGCTTAGGGGACAACGTGCGATTCCTCGGGCACGTGCGGAGTGCGGATCTGCCCGCGATGTATCGCGCCGCCGATGTCTCCATCGTGCCGTCGATCGCTTGGGAAGGCTTCGGGCTTTCCGTGCTCGAGTCGCTTGCGTGCGGAACGCCGGCGCTCGTGACGCCGGTCGGCGGGCTCCCCGAAGCCGTGGCCGACCTTGCGCCCGGCCTCGTGCTGCGCGACGCATCGCCCGCGAGCATCGCAGCGGGGCTGCTCGCAGTCCTGAATGATCGTGCTTCCGTCCCGAGCGCCGGGGCGTGCGTCGCATACGCGCAGCGCTTTGCGTGGCCCTCGATCGCCGCGCGCGTCGCGGACATCTATCGCGAGGTCGCATGATCGCCGCGCTGTCGCTCGCAACCACGATGCTGACGGAGACGGCGACGCCCGCACGAGCCTTCGTCGATTCGATCGGCGTCGTCACGCACTTCGCTTACGCGGATACGCCGTACGGCAATCGCTTCGAGACGGTCGCGCAGCGCCTGATCGATTTGGGCGTCCGGCACGTCCGCGACGGCGTCGTCCTCGGGGACACGCTCGTGTGCGAACGCGAGCGATCGCTTGCGACCCACGGCGTGCGCTTCAGTTACGTTACCCAACCGGCATTGAGCGCTGGCGATATCGCCGCATGGGCCAAATGCGCCGGCCCCGCGCTCGAGAGCTTCGAAGGACCGAACGAATACGATCTCAGCCACCCAGCCGGCGATACCGACTGGGCCGCTACGCTGCGTGCGTTCCAGAAGACCCTCTACGACGCGGTCAAGGGAAACGCGGCGCTGCGATCCTGTCCGGTCATCGGTCCGTCGCTCACGTCCGCCGACGCATTCCGTGCGGTGGGCGATCTGTCGGCCGATCTCGACTTCGGCAACGTGCACGATTACTTCGCGGGACACGAGCCCGAAACGCCGGGTTATGGACTCGGCGGGTACGGGAGCATCGAGTACAACCTCGAGGGCGCGCGCCTTCTATCCGGCGCGAAGCCGATCGTTGCAACGGAGACGGGCTACGGTACCGGAACCGGTCACGGCGACGTGCCCGACGACGTCCAAGCGGCGTACGTCCCGCGACTCTTCTTGACGCAGTTTGCGGCGGGCATCGCGCGTACCGATGAGTACGAACTGCTCGACGAGGGGCCCGAGCCTTTCGATCGATTCGGCCTGCTACGCAGCGATCTATCGCCGAAACCCGCGTACGTTGCCTTGCAGAGCCTCATCGCCGCGCTCGCGGACGGCGACGCAACGCCTCGTTCCGAGCGCCTCTCTTACTCGCTCGAGGGCGATGTCCCGGGCCTTCGTCACGCGCTGTTCGAGAAACACCACGGCCGGTTCGTTTTGGCGCTCTGGATCGCGCGCCCGACGATCGAACCGCACACCAAACTCAGCTACCCGGTGCCCCTGCGCACCGTTCACGTTCGCACGGACCGGCCGGCGGCATTACGTGCCTTGCGCTTCGATGCGTCGTATCGTCTCGTCGCGGGCAACACCGCTCGCGGTGGGATTCGCGTCGACCTCGACGATCGCGTCGCCCTCGTCGAAATCGTGCCCAGCCCCCCGTTAGGCCTTGAGCGCGACCTCGCGGTAAACGTCGCCGACGCGATGCGCGATATCGGTCCACGCAAATCGGCTCGCATACGCGAGACATTCGGCCTCACTCGGGACCCGAACCTGACCGAGTAGGGCGCCGGTGATGCCGCCGGCAAGCTGTTCTGGGGTGTGCCCTTCGAGTACGAGCGACGGATCCAGGGAGCGTACGACCTCGGGAAGGCCGCCGACCGGCGTCACGAGCGCGGGCGTGCCCGCGGCAAGCGCCTCGAGCACGACGAGGCCGAAGCCCTCGAGTACGACCGTGGGAACGATAAGGAGATCGGCCGCGCGGTAGAGCAGCGGCAGATCTTCTTCCACGACGCGGCCGAGCATACGAACCGTGCCGCTCAGGTCCATCTCATCGATCGACGCTTGCAGGGCGCCCGCGAGCGGCCCGGCGCCGGCGATCGCAACGAACAGGTTCGGCACGCGCTCGCGCACGAGCGCAGCCGCTTTAACAAGATTGTCGACGCCCTTCGCGTGCACGAGCCGCCGCACGGTCACGACCGTGGGACGATCGCCCGGCAGCCCGAGGCGCTCGCGCGCCTGCGCTCGGCTCGCGCGGGGCCCGAAGCGTTCGAGGTCGACACCGCCGGGGATCACGCGCACCTTGCCGGCGGAGATACCATACTCGTTCGTCACGATGTCGCCGAATGCTGACGAGAGCACGATGACGCGTGCCGCGGCACGATACACGGTACGTTCGATCCCGCGTTTCACCGCGACCGAAAACGCGCCGGCACCTTCGGCTTGGCTCTCGAGCGCCCACGGACCGTGGAAGTGCACGACGAACGGCTTGCCGCGAAGCCGATCTAGAATCGTCAACCCGTACTGCGCGAAGTGCGACACCACGACGTCGTTCGCAGCGATCGCCGGCGTCGCAGCGCTCCGCAGCTTTAGGCAACGGCGGAGCAGTGAGTCGGTCTCGCGCGCATACGTCTGCACGCCGGTCATGCCGGCGACGTCGCCCGGATCGCCCGTCACGAGACCACTCGCGCGAATACCGTCGCTCGCGAGGGCTTGCAAGAGGCTGAAATAATACCGGTCGGCTCCGCCCGCGGCGCCCGCCGAAGCGGTCATGCCGATTTGCAACGCCCGCAGGTCCACTACACCGACACCGTGACGGGCTTAGCGCGAAAGAAGGTCCGCTCCACGAGATAGTAGCTCAGTACGGCCGCACCAAGCGCGCAAAGCACGTTCAGGGGAAATCGCGCGATGATCGAGTCCGACATCGGAAAGAGAAACGGTTGCTGCCACAAGTACAGGCTGTACGAAATGCGGCCAACCCACGTCGCGGGTCCCGAGCTGAGCAGCCGCGCGACCGCCATTTGGGGCCTCTCGATCACGCCGAGCAACAGCAGCGAGACGGCGGCGCCCTCGATGGTCATGCCGGCTACGTACTGAAAACCACCGCGCAACACCGCGCTCGCCCCCACGCATAGCGCGAGAATCAGCAAACACCACGCGGGCTTCACGCGCTGGAGTGCCTTCTCGAGCCATGCCGGAATGCCGTGCTCGATCAGCAACGCGGTCGCGCAGCCGAACATCAGCGTGTCGATGCGCGTGTGCAAAGCGATCGAAATCAGATCGCGCTGCGAGGGGATCAAAAAGTACGTCGCAATGCGGACCAGAGGCGTCAGAGCGATGGCTGCGATCGCAACCGATCGCGCCCGGGCATTCCCAAGGAACAGTATGGTCGCGGGCCACAGCAGATAGAACTGCGTCTCGACCGCGAGCGACCACGTGTGCCCGAGCCAGGACGACGTGTGGACGTTATAATCGCGCAGATAGAACGCGTCCGCGAGCAATTCAGGCCAGCCGATTGCCACGACGCCGAGGCTCGCGAGCAACGCCATCACGGCGAGATACGCGTAGTACGCCGGGAAGATCCGGCGGAAGCGGCGGGCGTAGAAGTCTTTCAGATTCAGCTTTCCCGTGCGCGTGCGTTCCTGGATGAGCAATGTCGTGATGAGGAAGCCGCTCAAGACAAAAAAGACGTTGACCCCGATTTCGCCCAGGATCTCGCGCGCCGAGTTTGCGGGCCCGGTGCCGAAACGAAGGGTATGAGCGACGAGGACGAGTGCGATGGCGAACGCCCGTAAACCGTCGAGCTGCGGATTGCGGCCCTGCACCCTCACCCGCGCGCTCGCGTCAATGCGCTGTCGTACACTTCGCGCAAGCGAGCGACGTGTTTCGCCATCGTCGGCGGATCGCTCCAGTACCGCTCGTAGGCCGCGGCGCCCATACGGCCCGCGACGCCCGGTCGCGACAGTTCGCGCAGCGCCGCGCTGAGCGACGCGGCGTTACCGCCTTCGAACCACAGTCCCGTCTCGCTCGGAACCACCAAATCGCGCGCGGCGCTCGTATCGGGAACGATGGCCGGCACACCCGACGCAGCCGCTTCCATAACACTCAAACCGTAGGTCTCATACCACAGCGAGGGTAAGACGAGCGCGCGCGACGCGCCCAGTTCCGCCGTCACTTGCGACGCGTCGAGCCACCCCAGCAGCCGCGCGGATGGATTCACCGCGGATATCTCCGCCGTGCAAGGGCCTTCACCGGCAAAGTCGGCCTGCACGCCGGCGTCGAGCGCGGCGCGTGCGAAGAGCGCCGGCCCCTTCTCCGGCGACAGGCGCCCAAGATAGAGAAACCGCGAAGAGAGTTCCGGACTCGCCGCGGCGCTTTGCGCGCGATCGACGGGATTCGTGACCGGATAGATCCGGGCGTTCGGGGGCAAGTGCGGCTCGATGATCGAGCGGCTGAAATCGGACACCGAGATAAATGCATTGACCGCACCGGGCATACCCGCGATATACCGTTGCACGACCTGTCGCACGACGCGATAACCCTTGACCGCATAGTTTCGCGAATCGCAGTCAGTCGTGATGCAGCGCACGCTCATCGGCGTGAGCTTGCAAATGGCGTCGTCG
>Ga0302326_10012783_pt1 | contig 17855 bp, 11 predicted proteins | sample Palsa_T0_3_FD_202264 | JGI IMG/M metagenome (GOLD analysis project Ga0302326, IMG submission 202264) | Peat permafrost microbial communities from Stordalen Mire near Abisko, Sweden - Palsa_T0_3 | ecosystem: Environmental > Terrestrial > Soil > Palsa > Peat permafrost | place: Sweden: Abisko... | reverse complement strand
AAGCAGGACCAAGGCTACCAGGAACAGAAATCCAGCCACACCCAGCTCGGCGGTCAGCTGCAGGTAGTCGTTGTGAGCAAAGTCGAAGAGGTGGTCGACGACGCTGGTCTGGTACTTGAGAAAGGCTACCCGGTAGGTTCCTAGTCCGGAGCCAAAGACGGGATAGGCGCCGATCAGGTGCAGGGTGTCGCGCGCGATGGGCCAGCGTCCCTCGGCGGCAGCATCTCCTTTCGAAGCAATGCCAGCAAACCTCGCTACCAGCTCGTCCGAGGGCAGGAAGACCAGCAGGAACAACACCAGAGTGGCGATGCCAGCTATTGCCAGACCTCGCTTCCACCCCCGCAATCTGGTGGCGACCGCCAGCGCCGCCATGGCAAACAGGCCGCTGAGTCCCGCGACGAAGCCCATCTTCGAAAGGGAAAGGAGCAGCCCGGCAAAGATCGCTCCGGCCGAAATCAGGACTACACAAGCTTTGAGAATACGAAGGGCGGCCGAGGTGCGCTTTGAGTGCCTCTGGTGCAGGAGCGCGATACTGCCTGCCAGGGCCAGCGGCAACGCCATTTCGAGCAGGCCCGCGAAATGGTTGCGGTTTACATAGGTCCCTTCCACCTCCTCACCGGCGGCATTCTGCCAGAACCCCATCGACGCTTCCAGGAGCGCGAAAGCGACTAAAGGGATGACTGCCAGCCACCTCCACCTTGCAGACCAACGGCGGCTTGTATCGCGAACAACAAGGAAGGCGAGCGTATAGCCGATGATGCGGAAGAGGTAGACGAAGGTGGTGGCCGGAGTGATCGCCAGCGGCGCGAAGCGCACCGGCGTCGTGACGCGGTCCAGGCTGCCGAGGATCCGGGCCCGTTCGGGTGAGAGAAGCCTCAGCGCCTCCACCGGCAGTGGCAGCAATTGAAAGAAGACATAAGCGAGGAGAAGCAGTACAAGCAGTGGCTCCGAACCTTTGGTGGCCGACGGACCGGAGGGCAGCCTGCGCGGCCAGTAGATGATCGTGGCAAGACCGAGGAGCAGCAGACAGATGTTCCAGTCGGTTAGGAGCAGGCCGCCGTCATGGAAGATAGCGTAGCCGAGCGCCAGCGAAAGGATAGCTAGGCACAGCGGCGAGCGCAGGGGGGCGCGGTCAGACGACGAGGTAGTCTCGAATACGCCTAAGGTTGTGCTCATTGCCGGATCTGGCGATGAAGGTGGTCAGTTTGGGATCGACGTAAAATCCTCCGCAAGCCTCTCTTAGCACGCGATGCCAAGTCCCGTAACTGCAATGCGGAGAGTATGATCCGGCTCGCAAGGCGTTTGTCAAAGTAGTGCGCCGTTAACGCTAGCCGTCTGTCTTTAGCCCAGAGCAGCTTATAAGCTTGGGTTCCCCGCAGGAAGTCGAAGGACTGGTGCCCGGTACGTATGCTGTGCTCAATCGTGCAGCCCAGCGCAATCATCCCGACGCTGGATTTTGCCCAAGCCGGGTCCATTCCGGACTGGTAAAACGCAAACTGCCTGCCGACCGAGAAACCATACAGAGCGGCTACGGTCCGGCCTTCCAGCTGAAGCAGAAAAAGCCGCTGCCTGTGCCGGGACGCCATGCGTTTCAGCAGTCCTGCGTGAAAGGACTGCAGTCGCGGGTCCAGGAATGCGCTGGTCTTTCTTAATTGACCAAAGCGCTGATGATGCAGGAATAAGAGATCTTCGAAGCGCGCCTGGATTTCCGCATTATCGGTCAAGCACACAAAGCTCACCCGCCCGAAGCGCTCCAGATTGCGCCGGCGGCGCCGGAAGTTGTACCGGACGCTGGAACCGAGTTCGCTCAAATACTGCTCGAAACATGAGGGAAGCTTGGCGTAAGGGCATCCTGGACACAGCCTGGGGTGTTCTTGCAGACCTGCTTCCTGAAACTGCCGGCGCAATCGGGTGAACACGTCGGAATCCGCATCGGCATCCGCGAGTTCGATGTAATCCCAAGCGGCACGTCCGGCCAGAACCTGGCGAACAATCTCCTGAATCGCAGGGGCCTCCACCCCTGGCTCCACCAGAAGATTCAGGTGGTCCGAGGCTGAGCCGCGCGAGCCCACGAACGAAAGAACTCGAAGTCCGAGCCCGCCGACTCCGGACCGCCTGATGTAGAATGGCGCGAGGGCCACCAGCCGCCCGTCCGCCTCGCGGACTGTGGCGACGAACAGCTCGTTTTTCGCCCCCCAGTGCTCCCACCATTCAGCCATCCAATCGTGAGTCAAGAAGACGTCTTGACAATCTGCCCGTTCAAACAGCCCGTTCCATTCAGCCGCTAATTGGGACAGAGCTTCCCGGCTGCGGATAACAGTACCGCTAACTCCGGAATCAACGCTACATCCGTGTGAAGCATTCGCGGACCGAGGAGCAGACATCAGGGCGCAGCCCTACGCATCGGGGCCGCCGGACTTGGACGCCGTGCACCGTCCGTTCTCGCAGGCCTGGTCCTTGGCGCAGCAGACCCCGTTGCAGCACGCCTCGCCAGAGCCGCAAGAGGTTTTGCCGCAGCAAGTGTTTCCTGCCGGTGCACAGCACGGCGAGGAACTGGTCTGGCAGCAAATCTGATTCGACGGGCAGGCAGCGCTGCCGCAACAAGTCTGGCCCTTTGTGGCGCAGAAGGGCTTAGCTCCCGTAGTGCAGCAGACCTCTCCGGAAGAGCAGCAGCAGCCAGCGCCTGTGCCGCAGATAGTGGTTCCCTTGGGGCAGGTGGCTTTCCCGCCATCCTGACCCGCCGCCGCCCGGATTCCCAGGGTGCCGAGGATCGCGCCGGACAGAGCTCCGCCGAGGAGTTTGACTGCCTGGCGCCGCGGTATCGGGCTCGCCAGGATACGAGCAACGTCATCAAGTAGAAAGCGCATTTTCGCGGTCCTTTCCTTCGCCCAAACCTTCCAGGACTAGTGCGGTGATGGCATCCGACCCAACGGCCACATCTTTCAAAATGACACCATCCTCACCGACCAGGAAGGCCACGGGAGTGGCGAAGATCCCGTATTCCTTCGATAGCTTCCATTTGTCCTGCAAAACCACTGGAAATTGAATCCCGAACTGTTGTGCTTTCCGGAGATTCTCCGCGGTGTCCCCGCGGCCGATCATGACAAAATTCAGTCCGTTATTCTTGTGCTCCCGATGGAGCTTTGCCAACTGCGGCGCCAGTTCGTCGCAAGGCCCGCAATGAGGGTCACTGAAGACGAGCAGCACCCGCCGGCCTCGATAGTCGTCGAGAGAGACAGAGCGGCCTTCAAGATCGCGCAGGCGGAATGTGGGGGCGAGGGTACCCGCTTTGAGCCCATCCCTCACAATGCGGCTTTCCGAGAGCCGACGCGCGCCTGGGAGTTGTCGGGAATTGGGAAGGCCCGTAGCGCGCTGTTGCGCGTCAGTTGCTGCGGAAATGGCATTTTGGGCCAAAGCCGTTACCTCCTCGAACCCCACTGCGCACGGTTGATCTACCCGTCCTTCTCGGTCGAGCAGGTAAGCCACCGGTGTGCCTGTATTTTGAAATGGCCCCGGCGGACCGCTGCCGTTGAGCAACAGGATGGGACAGCTCAGGCCCTGTTCGCCGGCCAGCTTGCGGTTTGCTTCCGCATCCCCGTGAGCCAGGAGCAGCAATTGGACGTCGTGCTTAGGGAAGTCGACCTGCAAACGTGCCAGATCCGGCGCGATCATTTCGCAGAAGCCGCAGTCAGGGCTCCAATGGATCAGCAGGATCTGTTGCCCGTGGAAGTCCTCGATCCTTCTGATTTTTCCCGTAAGATCCGGAAGACTGAAGGATGGAAAAACCGTACCCTCGGGAAGTCCGACTGTCTCTGGCGTTGGACCCGCTTTGTCCCACTGCTGTTCCAGAGCGTCTAGCCGCAGGAGGATCCGGCCTTGCTGCTTGACCACCTGGTACAGACCCATCCATAGGCTGAGCAGGATGAGGACCAACATTACGTCAATGAACATTCATCTGTTCTCCGAATCCCAGCGATATAGAATCTGTGTCGACGTCACTTACGGCCGACACGAAGCGGTTTGTGGCGTGCTTTCTGACCGGCGTGATCTCGAAGCTTGTATCTTTTCGCTACCGGGTCACTATTATGGTTTTACCTTGGGTCGAAGACTACGGTCTCCGCAGTGCCGCCTCGATAGTTCAGCAGGTACTTGTCGCCTCTCATAACGATCGGGCCGTTCGCGTTCCAGGCCCCGGGGAGACCCATCGTACGCAGTCCCGGCACTCCATGAGCGGTGATGACAGCACGGTTTCGTTCAACATCGATCTCGGCGGGACCGCCTTGAATGCTGATGCCCGACGCTTCGCACAAGGTCGATCCGAACGTTGTCAGCAGGGTACGGTGGGCATCCGCATAGACATAGCAGTCGTCCTGGAGTGTCGCGGTCCAGCCACCTCGGCTGACCACGATCTTTGCTCCTTCCATCTTGACTTCTGGTTCCTTCGCCTGGCCCTTTCGGTAAGGAAGTAGAAGAACACTGAAGTCGCTCGTGGTTTTCGCTCGGAAGATGTACTGCTTCTCCTCAAACGGGCGGCCATTGGCCTTGGCGAATTCACCCTGTTCGCGGTTGGGGTGCCAGTTATGGGACCAGCATCCCATCAGCGCTTGCGCAGATTGCGCACTGAAGGTATAGAGGTCCCAGTTGATAAGCCACTGCCCGGTGAATCCGAAGTGGTTCAAGCCAGCTTTCAGAGAAACAACAGGACTGGCTGAGGGTAGCTGCTTGGGTCCCTCACGGCTCGAGTAAAGGCGCGTAGGCGGCGTCACCGGGCCTTCCGGCGTCGCTACCGGTCCGTCCGCCATCAGATTAAGTGTCAGGATCTTTTCCGCATTGGCCTCCGGCCCACTGAATCCATCGCGGATGATCAGTATGGGGTAGTTCTCGTCGGGGTGGATCGAGTAAACCGATCGGGTCCAGGTCGTTCCATTCGGCGCTTCATAAGTCGCGCTCACATGTCCACTGGCACTGAAGGATTCGAAAGCTTGCTGGTTAGCATGCCGCCACCGCAAGCCGCCCCCATCAAGCGGGGGGTTGTCCTGATTCCAAGCGAATCGCAACGTGCTTTCGGGCAGGACCAGGCTGTGCATGAATCCGGCCGGAGTCTGCGGCGAGTACGTGCTGCCCCAATCCAGGGAAAGCGGAGCGCCAAGCGCATACATGACAACCGTGCCGTTGTCTTCGTGGGCATGATCGCGGTAGAAGTCGCCGTCGACCAGCCATGCGGCCGTTTCGTTCCTGGTGGCCCAACCGTTCCGCAAGACGGTATACCAGCCTGGAAAAGTGGCGTTGCCCAGCCGCGCATTTTCAGGCGGGAGCGTGTCGTCTATCTTCAGGATGGTCGAACCGTGAAAGCCGGAGTGGGTGAAACCTCCCTGAATCCATGCGGCCATCAGCCGTGAACTCAGCGTGCGGTCCCGATCGGAAAAGCCGGTTGCAAGCTGCCCGAATAATTCGGACGATTCGGTGGAGCCGTCACCGACCGAGATCAGCTTGCGGTACCCACCGAAGCGCACTTCGGGCGGTGTGAGCAGGTTCAGGTAGAACTCTGCGAACTTAGCGAGCCGGTCTTCCGTCTTGAATGCATCCACTACGCCGGCCATTTGTAACTGTTGCAGTGTGCTCAGGAGCGGCCCCATCGAAGCGCCGATGTAATGCGTGGATCCCATGTGCGCACCGGACTCGTTGATCGTCTGGTGCAGATTGGCCAGGGCATTCTGGCAGGCGGATGCAACCCGCTCTTTCATCATCGGATGATTAGCTAACAGCAGGGCATATAGGTCGCGGTACTCGCCTTGTTGCACGGGCATGTTGGCGGTTCCCATGTTGAGGCCGTGTCCGTCGAACATCGGCACGAAATCTGAGTCCCACAGGACGTTCGCGAACAGTACGGCCACGGCTTTCACGCGCGCCTTGTCTTCGGCGGCGGCCATATCGCTGGTCAGGACACTGTTTATCCAAACGGCTTGCCGGCTCATTTCCAGGCCACCGTGCCAGTAATGGAAGCGGAAATCGTAGATGCCGTCGCCGTTCACCAGCGCGTCCAGCAGCTCTCGAGCGGTTTTTGCGGTGTTGTCCACAACCGCCATCAGCTTCCGGCCGGAGGTGTCGCGCCACATGTCCAGCAGGGGACGCGCACTCGGTTCAGCATCATAGAGGCGGTGGTAGTAATCGGCGTCCGAGCGGACACGGGCGATGACCGAGCCGACCGCAGCGCGATCCATGTAGAGAGGCTGGTAGTCGGCGGGCGGGTCGGGGAAACCGGTCTGGTAGCGATAGACCTTGTTCAAATTGATGCCACCGTGCAGGTTCATTTGGCGGGCGATGTTCTGGACTTTGTAGGGGTCGCCCAGATCGGCGGCTTTGGTACCTATGAAGATTCCCCACGAGACGCGAACACGGGGGAAGACGCGGGCGTCGGGCGCACGGCGATGCGTTTCGAAGGCGATCCCGGCCACGGGGCCGGGCGCGGTAAAGATGCCTGCACCGTTATGGGCCGCGCCGATGGCTTCCGATGCGGGTCCAGCAAAGATACCGAGCAGGTTGGCATCGGGCGCGGCTTTGACATTGTACAATTGCCAGTACCATCCGCTGTCGAACACCCACGGATCCCAGACAGCCATTCGTCTGAGATAGGGAGCGGTGCTGGTGTATGAGGTAGGAGCAGGCGTTTGATATTGCAGGTCGCGAAATGCATCCATCTGAGGCCGCTCGTGCCATTGGCGATACTGCTGGCCATCGGCTTCGTAGCCGTTCTGAACGGAGGTCGAATGATGTCCGCGATAGCGCGCCTGGTCCGGCTCGAGCCCGTGATAGATGTCGAGGCTGTAGCGGAGGTCCGTGTCGGTGTCGTCCTCGATGAGGATAGAGGGCTGGCCGGCCTGAATTTCGATGGTGGAGCGGTAGAAGCCTTGGCCGGTTGGGATGAGCAGCTTAGAGGCATACTTGAGGCGGGAGCGGTCAAAGGTATAGGAGACCTCAACGATGACTCTCAGCGGGCCGTTATCCACGAAACGGACCGTCATACTGGTAGCGTTGCCGGCGACCTCCAGGACATTGGGGCCGGTAGCCGTCCAGGTTCCGTCGCGGTAAAGGATGCCCTGGATTGGCGCCAGGGAGTTGTTCCCGGCGCGGGCGATGCGCACGCCGGTGAGGCCGTTCGCTATCTCGTACCATTCCGGGTTTTCGGTGATGCGCACCGCGCTTGGAAAGGGCCGAGGCGGGTGACCGGTGTATAGTCTCCAGGTCTCCTGAACGTTCGGGGGAAGGTCCGTCTCCACCGCGATTTTGCCGTCATACAGAAGCTGAAACGGAACTTCGACGCTTTGCGGCCCGATCATGAAGCTGTTCTTTGGATCAATCCGCTTCCGACAATCGAAATCGACGATCTGTCTAGGGTGCGCGACTCCAAACAGTTCACGAATCGAGAAGGTCTCAATCGGATTCGCGGTCGGCTGTTGCCCAGACAGTGCGGCAGCCACAACTAATGCCAAGCCGATGCGAGCTTGTACTTCATCAAGCAATCGGCACCAATGCCGAGTCCGCATGACTCGTCGCGATACCCCCGCGCTTCCAATTCACCATTTCCGTCAGCCCAAAGAGCGGATCAGCCGGCTGTTCAAGGCCGAGTACCTGCTTAGCGCGGGTTACATCCGCGACGAACCGGGTCACTTCGGTTTGGCGACGGGGGGCGATCTCAAAACGTGGCCGCCCGCCAGTTAGTTCCAGGACCCGCCGGGATAAATTTGAGATGGTGACTCCCAGGCCGCTTCCGATGTTCAGGGGTTCCCGAATGAGTTCGCCGAATCCAACTTTCCACAATGCTTCGACCACGACGTCGATCCAGACGAAATCCAGCACCTGCTGTCCACCATAGAGCACTAGCGGTTGACCCTGTAAGGCGCGTTCTATGAACAGGGGAAGAACCCGGTCTGTATCGCCCGGTCCGTAGACGTTGGCCAGCCGCAGGACCGCAGTTTCGAGGCCCTCGGACCCAAAAACCGAGCAATAGGCTTCTCCGGCAACTTTGCTGGCCCCGTACAGATTCTTGGGCTTGAGTGCCGCCGTCTCTGGCACGGGAACCCGAAGCGGATCTCCATAGACCTCGCGCGACGAAGTGAAGACCACCCGCCGAACTCCGCTCGTCCGAGCCGCCCGCAAGAGCTCAAATGTGCCCGATACGTTGGTTCGAAATGTATAATCCGCGTGCTCTTCCGCGCCCATCACACTCGACTGAGCAGCCAGATGGTAGACAAGGTCGATGCCATGCAGAGCTTCCAGCAAGCCGGCGGCGTTCCGGACATCTCCTCGCACGAACCGGATTTCATCGAGACAGTCTGCCAGACTCTCGGCACTCCCGCGGTGCAAATTATCCAGTACGGCAACGGAGCCAGCGCGCTCCTTGACCAACCGCCGCACTAAGTGGCTTCCGATAAACCCTGCGCCGCCGGTTACCAATACATTCACGAGTCTTCAGTCCCCGGCCGAGTAGGTACGCTGCGCACCAGCACCTGCTGATGCGGCCATAGACTTCGGAACGTCGTCATTCGACGCGTACGGAAGGGGCAACCCCGCCCCGACCGTGGCCAGAGTTTCGTCGCCCAGCGACTCGATCAGGTTTGTTAAGCGAGGGACGAGCTCTTCTTGGCGAAAATGCCTGCCTCGCTCCAACATCTGGCTACTCGGCACGGATGCATGAACGCCTGCGAGTATGCGGTGCATGACCATCTCCACATCGCCGTGCTCCGCCGCGTACAAGGGGATACCGTTCCCTGCTGCAATATCCATAACATGGCTCTCGGAGGGTCCGATATACAGCACTGGCGCACCGACGCACATGATGTTGTAGATCTTGCAAGTGTGGACGATGCCCACCAGCGGTTCGCCCATGACAACCACATGCAGATCCGCGGCTGAAAGCGAAGCCGAAAGACCCGCGAGCGGCTGGTAGGGTAGACACCGGATGTTTGTGAGGTTGTGCGCCGCTGCAAAATTGCCGACGGTGGGGAATTCGCTGCCGCCACCCACGAAGCAAAACACGATTTCTGGACGATGGGCCAAACGCTGGGCGGCTTCGAGCACAGTGGTCAAAGGATGGCAGGGGCTATGATTGCCGGAATACATCACGACGTACTTGCCGGCCAATCCGTGCCGCTCGCGAAAGGCCAGGCGTCCGTTCGGATCGTAGCGCACCACCTCGCTGTGCGCCCACGGCGGGATTACGCTGATCTTCTTCGCGGGCACTCCTTTCTTCATTACGCGCGTGCGCATGAAGCGGTCCAGCACCACGACTTCGTCGGCGGTGTGCAGGCTGAAGTTGAGCAGACTGCTGAGAATGCACGCCGAGGCCGAGTCTCGGTTGAGCCAGCCGGCGGCGACGGCCTCATCGGGGTTCAGATCCATGACCCAGAAGATGAAGTGGCCGCCTTTGAGCTTGACGTAGAGTGCGCCGAGCAGTGAGATGAGCGGTGGGGAAGTGAGAGCCATGACGACGTCGAAGCGAGGGAGGAAGATGAGGCGGAGAACACAACTAAGGAAGAAGCTAACGAAGTTCGCCACGCGCCGCCACTTCGCGGTTTTCCCCAGGGCCAGACACCAAACGCGCAGAATCCGGCTGCCGCGCCATCGTTCTTCTTTCGAAAACCTAATGTCCGGGTTATCGTAGGCCCGCGTGCTGGCGACCACGGTAACCTCATGGCCGCGCTCGGCGAGTGCTGCGACGAGATCGCTCGCGTGCTGTGCGGTGGATACCACGTCCGGATAGAAGCACTGATTCAGCAGCAGTATCTTCATGGTGAACCTCGAATGGGAGATGGATTCGGGTGTTATGCCAAAGCAAAAGCGCACTTGTGTTCGCTCAAGCGCAGGTTCTCGGATTTCAGGAGCATGTAGGGACCAATAGCCAGCACATCCATGCGAGTCCGCAGGAAGCAATCGAGCGCTTGCGTGGGGGTCTGGACAATCGGTTCGTTCTCGTTGAATGAGGTGTTCAGCAAAACGGGGACGCCGGTGATCTCGCCGAAGCGACGGATCAACTTCCAATAGAGCGGATTACACTCCTGGTCGACGGTTTGCAGCCGGCCCGTACCATCGGCGTGCGCGACGGCGGGGATATCCTGCAGGCGGCCGCCTTTGATTCGATAGGCGGTCACCATGAAGGGCGATGGATAACTGGTCTCGAAGAAATCCGAGACAGCTTCGGCCAGGATAGACGGGCAGAACGGGCGAAAATGTTCGCGATGCTTGATGCGGCTGTTCAGCAGATCCTTCATATCCTTGCGGCGGGGGTCGGCCAGGATGCTGCGGTTGCCGAGGGCTCGCGGCCCAAATTCCATGCGGCCCTGGAACCAGCCGACCACTTTGCAGGCGGCGATCTGGGAGGCGGTCTCCTCCACCAATTCCGCTTCGCTTAGGCGGCGATACGCGACGCCGGCCGTTTCCAGCTCCGCGTGGATTTCACGGTCGCTGTATTCCGGGCCATAGTAAGCATGTTGCATCACGAAGGAGCGCGGCTGATTCAGTCGCTCGTGCCAGACCGATAAGGCGGCGCCGATGGAGGTGCCCGCATCGCTGGCGGCGGGCTGAATATATATGTCGCGAAATGGCGTTTGTTCGAAAATCTTGCCGTTGGCTGCGCAATTGAGAGCTACTCCGCCCGCCAGGCACAAGGACTTTTGCCCGGTGTACCGATAGACATGGTTCAGCAGCGCGAAGTAGTTTTCTTCCAGGACGGCCTGCACGGACGCCGCCAAGTCCGCGTGCCGCGCCGTGATTTCGCTGCGGGGCGCGCGCGACTCGCCGAATACTTCGAGCATTTTCGGTGAGAACACGTTACTGGACATCGGCTCGCAGCCATCCCAAGTCATCTTGACGCCCCGGCTATGATGTGTAAAGTAATCCAGGTCCAAACGGCAATTTCCGGATTCAGTCCTGACAATCTGGCGGATGTGTCGCGCAAAGCGTGGCTCCCCGTAGGCCGCCAGCCCCATCATCTTGTACTCATCGCCGTACTTTGGGAAGCCCAGAAACTGCGTGAACGCGGTGTAAAAAATGCCGAGCGAATGCGGGAACAGCACTGATCCGAGCACGTCGATGCGATTCCCGCGGCCGACGCCCCATTGCACGCTGCTGTAATCGCCGAAGCCATCCACGGAGACCACAGCGGCTTCTTCGAAGGGTGAGGCGAAGAAGGCACTGGCAAGATGCGCACGGTGGTGCTCGACCTTGTGGATGCGGGCACGTTTCAACTCCGAGAGAATAGTGCCGGGCCGTTCCGAACTGAGGCGGGTCACCTGGACGATGTTGGCGACCCGCGACATGGACCGCTCCCAGGAGGCCGGCCGGGCGGCAGCGTACAGCACTTTTCGCGAGAAGTGGGCGAAGGGATTGCGGGAGATGGCGACGTGCTCAATGTCATTGCGATCCGATCCGTTGAGGCAGGCTGCCGCGGCGAGATTGGGGAATCCAGCCCAATGCTTGATGCGGTTCAGCCGCTCTTCTTCGACCGCCGCCACGAGCTGGCCTTGGCAGAGAAGAGCCGCCGAAGCGTCGCCGTGGAAGGCGTTGAGTCCGAGAATTTTCATGGGTTGTCACCAACTGCGGGCGAGGATGGGTGTTGGGTTCTCACCGTATTTCGACCTTCGCGCGCGGAGCGCCTTTGTTCGGCGATCATTTCATCGATGCGGATATCCACCATGAGGCGGAACCAGAAGCTTTGCATGAAATAAAAAATGAATCCTTCCTTGCCGTCGAGAAAACCCAGGCGGAGAAAATAGCGGTAGATGAAGAGCAGGAAGGGTCGCGTGTAGAGCGGAAGACGCAGCCACAGCGTTTTGAGCCAGAGGGTGCGCTGGTCGGCGTTTCCAAGAAGCGAGGGCTTGATCAGATACTGCAAACCGGCTCGGCGTTGCAGCTCCTCGGCGGCCAGTTCAGAGGCGAACTTGGCGTGCTTCTCGATAAAGAATGAAATGCGTGACTCGTTCTCGTTGGCCTCGAGCAGATCGTGGCCAAGGGTGCGGGTCTTGCCTTGCACGTAGAAACGGTAGTCGAATTCGTGGTCGTCGAGGAATGCGGCGCCGCGGCGGAAGATCTTCAGCATGTACTTCGGATAGTAGCCGCCGAAACGCATCCAGCGGCCGCGGAAGATCTCGCGGCGCTTGACGTACAAGCCATCGATATCAATGGGCGGGTTATCGAAGAACCGGATCAACTCATCGCGCAGCTCGGGTGTCACACGGTGGTCGGCATCCAAGGCGATCACCCAGGCATGTTCGAACGGCAGATTTTGCAAGGCCCAGGCGCGCTGCCGCGTGTGGCCTTCAAAGGCATGTTGGCTGATCTTTTCGGTGTATTTGCTGGCCAGCTCGACGGTCCGGTCGGTGCTGAACGAATCGACGATGTGGATATCCGCGCACCAGCCCGCTAGGCTCTCCAGGCAACCGGGCAGATTGCGCTCTTCATTGCGGGTGAGGATGAGTGCCGACAGCCGGGCAACGACGGGCGCGGCGGCCGAGGGAGCTTCCAGGGGTCGGGTAGTCATGCGAGCTTCTCGGCTGTCCACCCGGCGGGTGTCTCGTTAAGCGTGCGCCAGGAGGGCGGGAGTTTCGTGAGAACTTCGATGTTTTGAAATGGCTTAGTCTTTCGGCAACCGACGTGGCGGGCCCAGCGCGCCATGCGATCCACGCCTTCCTCGAGGCTGACGCACGGTCCGGCGCCGAGCAGACGGGCAGCCTTTTCATGACTGGCATAGGCGTCGACCACTTCGTCCCGTGCGGCGAGGTGCTGGATGAACGGCTCTACGCCGAAGGTCGCCGCCACCACTCGTGCGAGCTCGTTGATGGTATACGGCTTGTCCGCCCCGATATTGATGACCTCGTTGCGGGCGGCCGGGTTATGCACGGTGCGCGCGATGTGCGGGGCCACATCGTCCACGTAAGAGAAGGCCCTGGTCTGCTGGCCATCGCCGAAGATGGTCATAGGCTGGCCATCGAGGATCTGGTTCATAAAAATGCCGAGAACGTTGCGATAAGGGTCGCCCAAGTTCTGGTGCTCGCCGTAGACGTTGTGAGGCCGGAAGACGGTGTAGTTCAAACCGAAGAAGTCGTGGGCGGCGGCCAGATCCAGCTCGGCTGCATATTTGCTGACGCCGTAGGGGTCCTCGGGACGGGGTGCAAGGTCCTCGGTCATGGGCAATTGGTTCTTGCCGTAGACGGCGATCGAAGAAGTAAAGACGAAACGCTTAGTGCCGGCCTTGACCGCCTCGTTGACGAGGTTCACCGTACCGACGAGATTGGTAAGGTAGTTGTGGCGCCGGATGAAATGGGAAAGGCCCTCTGCCGCATAGGCGGCCAGATGATAGACATAATCGAAGCGATACTGCGCGAAGAGCGCAGCGAGCAGCGCTGGATCTGTGACGGAGCCCTCGACGAAGGTAGCCGCCTCGGGAACATGATCGAGGAAACCGCCGGACAGATCGTCGAGCACCACTGTGTGGTGGCCCAATCGCACGCATTCCGCGGCGACGTGGCTGCCGATGAAGCCGGCTCCTCCGGTCACCAGCGACCAGGGATTCCCGTTAAGTTCATGACTTGACATCGCGCTGAGCTCAGGTGGAGATTTCGTTGTACAAATCCAGCATGCGGGCGCCAACGGCGTCGGGCGAATAGCGGCGGCACAGGCGCCGGCCATTTTGTCCCATGGAAGAGCGCAGCCCGCCGTCGGCGAGCAAGTCCAGAAGTTGCTGCGCGAGCCGGTCGACGCTGCAGGGCACTACCGCGCCGGCGCGGGCCTCGGCGATTTCAGTATGAATACCGACCTGGTCGGATATCACCACGGGTAGGCCGGCCGCCATGGCCTCCACGATGGCGTTTCCGAAATTCTCGGAATAGGACGGCAGCGCGAAAATGTCGGCGTCGGCTAGCGCCGCCCATTTTTGTTCTCCGATCAAAAAGCCGGCCCACAGGACGCTCGATGAAATCCCCAGCGCGGCCGCGCGGACCCGGAGGGTGGCGACGAAATCCGGATCACCGCTGCCGGCCAGCACCAATACCGTGTCCGGGCACTGCTGCTGGACGTGCGCGAAGGCCGCGAGCAGCAGGTCAAGCCCCTTCTTTTCATCGATCCGCGAGAGAAATAAGATGATCCGGCGCCCTTCTAGGTGCGGGAAACGCGCACGAAATGCACCCAGCGGCCACGAATGTGGAGAGGCATCGAGCGGGTTCGGAATAATTTCGGCGCGACCGTCCGTGACCAACGCGGCCGCCTCGGTGCATTCCTGGCCGCTGGTGAAATGAATGGCCGCAGCGCTCTTTAGTATGCGGCTTTCGATCAGGCGGAAGGAGAGCTTTTTCAGCCAAGGACGGCGGTTTTTGATCCCCCAACGATTCAGCGTGCCCAAGGGCCGGACGATGTAGGGCACTCCGGCGCGGTGTGCCAGCAAAGCCGCCGGCAGGGCCGCATACGAGAAGAGCGCGTGAATGTGAACCAGGTCGAACTCGCGTACGTGTTGGGCAAGCCAGCGAGTCAGGGGCCAGGAAAAGATGTAGAAGCGGGTTTGGCGAGGAAAATACCAGAACGTTGCGCCATCTTCCATTTGGGGAGTGCCGAGTATAACGCACGACCGGTCGGGGCCGTTGTCGTCGGTAGTGGCGACGTGGATCTCCATACCGGATTGCGCGAGCGCGCGAGCTATGGTGCGCACCATCACACTGGGTCCGCCGCGCTGGGGGCCGACCGAAGGGATGACGTGCAGGATTTTGTGGACGGGCACAGGTTTTAGACAGCGAACAAGGCTTCGTTCAAACGCTGCTGAAAACATTGGGTGGTGAAACCGCTCTCGTAGCGGCGTCGCGCTGCCTGCGACCAGTGATCCCAATCTTGCCCGAGCGTCAGCAGGCGAGCCGTCGCCTCGGCGAGCTGCGACTGATCGTCCGGGTTGACCGCCAATCCGGCCTCTGGCGGATTGACGACTTCGCGGCCAGCATCACGATCGCTGACCAGGCAGGGACGTCCCATGCGCATGGCTTCAAGGTAGACCAGACCGAAGCCTTCGCCGCGACTAGGCATAGTTAGGCAACGGCACTCTTTGATCAGGCGCTCCTTCAGCTCTTCCGAAATGCAGCCCCAGAAGCGGACCCGGCTACTGAGACCGCGCGCCAGCACGAGTTTCTCCAGGACGGGACGGAGATCCCCGTCGCCTGCGATCCACAATTCGGCGCCGGGCGACATTTCGAGAACGCGCGGCCAAGCCTCGATCATCTGGCGGTGTCCCTTGTAATCTTCGCTGCGCAGCATGCGGCCCAGCATGAGAGCAACCGGCTTGACGGCCGGCACGCGCAGCCTGTCGCCGGCAAGCTTCCCCGCTCCCAAGTGCACGGTCGCATGCGGCACGTCTCGGAATGCGGGGTTGAACGACGTGAAGCGCTCCCAGGTATGGTCGCTGTTCGACAGAAATAGATTCACTCTGCCCAAAGTCCAGCGCGTTAAGGAATCCTGCCGGTGCCATGCTTCAATGCCGTGCAGGAACACAACCACGCGCGCGGCCGCGCCTGCCGCGAACGGAGCCAGTTTGAGCAGATGGAGATGCCATACCAGCAAAATGCCGTCCTGCCGCCGCCTTGCGAGCGCCGAGAGCGCCGCGAGGGGCTTGCTCGCGCCTCGCCGGTAGCTAAAGAAGCAGGCCCGTTGCTCGCCGATCTGGTCAACAATGCCCCGCCATGCATCGCGGCCGCTGGCCTGCACTCCACCGAGCAATTCTAGCGATGGGAACACGCCGACCACGTCTTCCACAGATTTCTCATACATTGTGAGGCGAACTCCGAAGTGCCGGAATAATCGGGCCCGACGGGGCCGTCCTGGCCGCTTGCTTGCGCCGCAAACGGTCCAGATATCTATTGACTGACAATGCGACGACCAGACTGGCTGCCGCGCTCGCCGTAAGTTCGACGAGCTGACCATTCACCTGGAGGAGACTGATGCCGGGCAGAAAACATAGCACAAAGCCGTGAAGATCCGAGCGCGCCAGACGCTCGCCTGCCTGCCAATCCAGAGTAGTGACCACGACTCCCATGATCATGAAGCCGATCACTACACCAAGCGTGCCGAAGTTGGCGTAAAACTCCATAACCTGGCCAACGCCCACACTAGTCCCCTCCGCGAACTTGATACCGGTGAAGCGCGTGGCCAGATCTCCGCTGCCAGCCTGGATCTGCTTGTCTGGCCAAATGGCGCGTGGAACGATGGCGAGAAGGGCATCCCAAAACGTTTCGCCACGGGCATAATCACCTGTCTCCGATAGCCGGGCTACCGCAGCTCCAACGAGAAGATTCTGATTCAAACGGCCATCAATTCGCTGTAGGTGCTCTTGGTTGGCGGGATCGAACCATTCGAATGTCGCGATTGTGTCCGTCAGTTTGTCAATCCTATCGGAGAAGGACTCTCCGCCCCAGACGCTAGCTCGAATTTCGTTGCGATCGCGCATGTAGTTAACGAATACGGTCAGGCCGAGGTAAATGACCGGAACGCCCACCAGGGCGATTTTTAGCGGCGACCGGACGAAACTGGAGACAAAAATGAGAACGATCAAAACGGCGACAACCCCGTAACCGAGAAAACCCTGGGTGATCACGGTCACGAAAGGCATCAGAAGCGCCACCCATAACCATGCTGCGAGCTTTCTCTTATCGCCTTCCTGCCGGGCTTTCCAGCAACAGAGGCATAACCCGGCAATCACAAGTTCCTGACCAGTCGATACGATTGCCGAGGCGGTCGGCAACCTGCCGATGAAGGTGGAAGACAGAACATAGAAAATAACGCCCGCGGCGATGTATGCCTTGGGCAGCCTGGAATCAGGTTGATGGTTTTCGGGGGAGCGTCGCAGGAACCCCCGGTTCGCCAGGAGCGGCGTGAACACCAGGGAGCCGAACGCGAATGCAGCAACGCCATAAACGGTTTGCTCAAAACCTAGTTCCGTGAACCGTGAATTCTGATCTCGATAGCCTGGGAGCACATAGATGGCAGCACCCGCCCAGTGGATCAGCGACAGGTTGAACAGGTAGGCAAGTGTCAGGCCGGTTCCCGGCGTGTTCCGCCGCGAGCGCACGACGGCCAACAGACCCATCACGGCCATCCAGATGAGCAGGTATTCAGCTAACTTGCTGGTATCCATTACTGCCTGTCACCCTACGCGGTCCTTCGCACCTGCGTTGAGCCGAAGCCGGCACGATGCACTCTTCTCTTATATTTCGCTTTCGTGAAAACACGAAAACCGAATCGCTTAGCCGCACTAAGGCGGGAAATACACGGACGGCATACTTCAACATCTCGGATATAACTACAACCGGTTTATGCCGCCACGAGATCAGGTCGATATCCTCGCCACGAACACCAATGCCACAAAAGCAATCGGCTGTTATCCGCACATTTCCAAACAAGCTACAGAACATCGCCCTTAATTCTTGCCAGCGATAATAGCGGACGCACCAGGACGTGGGATCGTCTTCGTCTCGATGCCTAAACAAGTGCCGAAAGTTAGTTAAACCGTGGCTGAGCGGGAATTCGATCAGGGCCGCCCCGTTCTGCTTCAGTACGCGCGCAGCCTCCACCACGAACGAAGCCGCCCTGGATTTGTGTACATGCTGGACCACGCTGTAGGAGAAAACACAGTCGAAGGCACCGCTCTTGAATGGCAGAGCGGCCAAATCCGCGACGACAACGAACCCGTCGACGTTGTGCGCCTTCATAACGCGTCGTGCGGCCTGCAGTGCGTCCACCTTGACGTCGATGCCCACCGGGCGATATCCGGCGCGAGCGGCGCTAATCATCCAACGTCCCCACCCGCAACCTATGTCAAGCAGCAGGTT
>Ga0302326_10012781_pt1 | contig 17856 bp, 17 predicted proteins | sample Palsa_T0_3_FD_202264 | JGI IMG/M metagenome (GOLD analysis project Ga0302326, IMG submission 202264) | Peat permafrost microbial communities from Stordalen Mire near Abisko, Sweden - Palsa_T0_3 | ecosystem: Environmental > Terrestrial > Soil > Palsa > Peat permafrost | place: Sweden: Abisko... | reverse complement strand
TCACTCCCCGAGCACCCAGGCGAAGATCAGGGGGGCGACGATCGTCGCGTCCGACTCGATGATGAAATTCGGCGTCTTCGCCCCGAGCTTGCCCCAGGTTATCTTCTCGTTCGGGACCGCGCCCGAGTAGCTTCCGTAGCTCGTCGTCGAGTCGCTGATCTGGCAGAAGTACCCCCAGAGCGGCACGCCCGACTTCTTCAGGTCCTGGTGGAGCATCGGCACGACGCAGATCGGGAAGTCGCCGGCGATCCCCCCTCCGATCTGGAAGAAGCCGATCGACCCGTGGCCGCTTCTCAGGTGCCTCGCGGTCGCCGTGTACCACCGCGCGAGCTCGGCCATGTACTCCACCCCCGAGCGCACCGTGTGCACGTTCTTGACGACCCCGGTGATGACATGGGCCGCGAACATGTTGCCGAGCGTCGAGTCCTCCCAGCCAGGGACGACGATCGGCAGGTTCTTCTCCGAGGCCGCCAGCAGCCAGGAGTTCCTCGGGTCGATCTGGATGAGCTTCTTCAGCCTTCCGCTGCGCAGGACCTTGTACAGGTACTCGTGCGGGAAATGGCTCTCCCCCGCCCGGTCCGCGGCCACCCACTCGTCGAGGACGATCTCCTCGATCCTCCTCATGGCCTCCTTCTCGGGGATGCAGGTGTCGGTCACCCGGTTCATGTGCCGGCCGAGGAGCGCCAGCTCGTCGGCGGCCGTCAGCTGCCGGTAGTCGGGGACGCGCTCGTAGTAGTCGTGGGCCACCAGGTTGAAGACGTCCTCCTCAAGGTTGGCGCCAGTGCAGACGACGGCGTGGACCTTCCCGCGCCGGATCATCTCGGCCAGCGAGATCCCGAGCTCAGCCGTGGACATCGCCCCGGCCAGCGTGACGAGCATCTTCCCGCCGGACTTGAGGTGGGCGTCGTACGCCTTCGCGGCGTCGACGAGCGACGCCGCGTTGAAGTGCCGGAAATGCCGCGCGAGGAACCTGGAAACCGGGCCCTTCGCGCGCGCGAGGACCGCGTTGATCACCTCGGGGGCCTTGTTTCTGGATTTGGCGGGCATTTCTTGGCGGGGACGTCAAAAATATATAAACGCCGCAACAGAGACTTGCTACAAAAAATCGGCGTGATTGACGCGGCCCGCGTTGTGGGTGTTTGATGCAGGGTTTCCATGCTCACGATCGCCGATGTCTCGAAGACCTATGGCACACGCACGCTGTTCGCGGACGTGTCGCTCTTCATCGCGCGCAGCGACCGCTACGGCCTCGTCGGACCGAACGGCGCGGGCAAGACCACGCTCTTCAACCTCATTCTCGGCGAGGAGTCGCCCGACACGGGCACGATCGAGTGGGAGCGCGGCGCCGATTTCGGCTATCTCCCCCAGGAGAGCGCACCCGTCGCCGACGAGACCATCCTTCAGATCGCCACGAGCGGGAAGAAGCTCTTCCCCGAGAACGACGACGACCACGACATCGACTGGACGCTCGAGCCGCGCGCGAAGAAGATCCTCGCCGGCCTCGGCTTTCGCGAGGGCGACGCCGACAAGCTTGCAAAGACGTTCTCGGGGGGCTGGGTGATGCGCGCGCACCTCGCGCGCCTCCTCGTCGCCGAGCCGGCGCTCCTCCTGCTCGACGAGCCGACAAACCACCTCGACCTCGAGGCGCTCCTCTGGTTCCAGGACTACCTGGCGCGCTACCCGGGCGGCCTGGTCGTCATCTCGCACGACAGGGCCTTCCTGAACGCGCTCTGCACCGGGATCCTCGAGCTTCGCGGCGGCACGCTCAACCGCTACACGGGCGACTACGACGACTACGTCGCCGAGAAGGAGGCGCGCAAGGAGCAGCAGGCGGCCGCCTTCAAGAACCAGCAGAGGGAAATCGCCCATCTCCAGAAATTCGTCGACCGCTTCGGGGCAAAGGCCTCGATGGCGTCCCGCGCGAAGTCGAAGGAGAAGCAGATCGAGCGCCTCGAGGCCGTCGCCGTCGACGAGCCCCAGGACGACCTCAAGCGGATCCACTTCAGGTTCCCGAAGCCCCCGCGCTCGGGCCTGAAGGTGGTCGAGCTCGAGAAGGTTCAGCAGGCCTACGGCGACCACGTGGTCTACCGCGACCTCAACTTCACCGCCGAGCGCGGCCAGAAGATCGTGCTGGTCGGGCCGAACGGCGCCGGCAAGTCGACGCTCCTGAAGATCCTGGCGGGCGTCGTCCCCATCCAGGGCGGGACGCTCGAGCTCGGCAGCAACGTCGTCACGGGCTACTTCGCCCAGAACCGCCTGGACAACCTCCACGCCGGGGCGACCGTGTTCGAGAACGTGATGGAGCTGCGCACGAACGAGAACCAGCTGACGGAGCAGCAGGGGCGCGCTATCCTCGGGGCCTTCCTCTTCCGGAAGGACGACGTCCACAAGAAGGTCTCCGTCCTCTCCGGCGGCGAGAAGTCGCGCCTCGCCCTTGCCCGCCTCCTCGTGAAGCCGCCCAACCTCCTCCTCATGGACGAGCCGACGACCCACCTGGACATCGCCTCCATCGACGCGCTCGTCGGCGCGCTCCAGGAATACGACGGGACCTTCATCTTCATCAGCCACGACGTCTATTTCATCAGGGCGCTCGCGAAGACGGTGCTCCACGTGCATTCCGGGCGCCTGACGCCCTACGCCGGGAACTACGACTACTACCTTGAAAAGTCCCGCGCGAAGAACGAGCGGGCCGCCCTCACGGCCGGGTTCACGGAGGCGCGGCCGCCGCAGGCCGGGGAGGCGCCCAGGGCCGCCACCACGCTGAAGCCCGGCGGCTCGCCCGCAAAGCGCCCCAACTCGTCCGAGATCAGGAAACTTCGCATCGATGTCGGCCGCCACGAGGAGGAGGTCTCCAAGCTTGAGGCGAAGCAGAATGAGCTGACCGCCGAGCTCGAGGCTCCCGAGACCTATTCGACCCCCGGGAGGGCCCAGCACCTGAACCGCGAGCTGAGCGCCGTCGTCGACCTGCTGGGCGCGGCGACCGCCGCGTGGGAGAAGGCCGCGGGCGAGCTCGCCGCGCTGGAGAAATAGCGCGCCCCCTACCCGATCAGCTCCCCGACGAGCGGGGCCGCGGCCGGCGGGGCGTCGCCCACGACGATGGCCCTCCCGAGGATCTCGGCCGCCTCCCGGAGGGTCCCCTCGCTGTTCGCGTGGATCATGCAGAGCGCGCCGCCGGCCTTCACGGGCTCCCCGGACTTGGCCAGGTGGCTGACGCCGACCGAGGGGTCGACGGTGTCCTCGGCCTTGACCCGGCCCGCCCCGAGGCGCAGCGCGGCGAGCGCGACGCCAAGGGCGTCGACGTCCCGCACGAAGCCGGCGCGGGCGCTGGGAACCGGCCGCACGAGGCCGGCCTTCGGCAGGCGCCCGGGCTCGTCCGCGACGCGGGGATCCCCGCCCTGCGCCCCGACCATCTCGCGGAACTTCGCCAGCGCCGAGCCGGTTGACAGGCTCCGCTCGAGGCGGCCCCTGGCGGCCGCGGCGTCCTTCTCGATTCCGGCCAGGAGGAGCATCTGCTCGCCGAGCGCGAAGGTGACCTCCATCACGTCACTGGGACCGGCGCCCTTGAGGCAATCGATCGACTCGGCGAGCTCGAGCGCGTTCCCGACCGTCCTCCCGAGCGGCTCGTCCATGGCCGTGATCAAGGCCCGCGCCGGCTTGCCCATGGCCGCCGACGAGGACGTGAGCGCGACCGCGAGCTCGCGGGCCCGCGCCTTGTCCCTCATGAACGCGCCGCGCCCGAACTTGACGTCGAACACGAGGAAATCGGCGCCGGAGGCCACCTTCTTGCTCAGGATGCTGGCGCAGATGAGGGGGATGCTCTCGATCGTTCCGGTCACGTCCCTGAGGGCGTAGAGCTTCCTGTCGGCGGGCGCGAACTCCGCGGTCTGCCCGATCATCGCCAGTCCGATCCTCGCCAGCTGCGCGCTGAACTCGGCGAGCGGGAGCCCGACACGGAATCCCGGGATCGACTCAAGCTTGTCGAGCGTCCCGCCCGTGTGACCGAGGCCGCGCCCGCTGATCATCGGCACCACGATGCCGCAGGCCGCCGCCATGGGGGCCAGGTGGAGCGAGACCTTGTCGCCGACCCCGCCCGTCGAGTGCTTGTCCACCTTCGGGAGCCGGATCGAGGAGAGGTCCGCGACGATCCCCGACCCCATCATCGCCTCGGTTAGGTACGCCGTCTCCCGCGGGGTCATGCCCCGCAGGAAGAGCGCCATCAGCATCGCGCTCAGCTGGTAGTCCTCCCAGGAGCCGTCCGATGCGCCCCTCGCGAAGGCCTCCAGCTCGCTCCGGTCGAGCTCCGCGCCGTCGCGCTTTCGCGCGATCACTTCCTTCGGAAAATGAGGGGTTCCCATCCACGCCTCCCTACGGGGGGAAGGCGCCGGAGGCACGCCAAATCACTTCTTGGCGCCGAAAACCGAGCGGGCGATGTCGAACGGCGCCTGGGTCAGCTTCGATATCGCGGAACGCTCTTCCTTCTCGGTGGCGGCCTCGGCCGCCTCCTCCTTGTCGAGCGCGCGCTCGGCCTCGATATGCTGGATGCGCTGCTCGCGTAGGGAAACCGCCTCCTCGCGCCGGATGATGTCCTCCAGGACGCCCTGCAGGGCGATCCGGTCGTCGCGAAGGTGCACCTGCTCGGCCTCAAGGAGGGAGCGGGCGCGGTAGAGCTTGTCCCAGGCGGCCTCGAGGGCGGTGTGCCCGCGCGGCTCGTTCTCGGTCCCGTCCGAATGCTCGCTGCCCTCGACGGCCATCGGGGGACGGGAAGCGGACGAGGAATCGCGGCGCTTGAGCGCGAGCTCAGGCCGGTTCTGGAACGGATTCGTCGTTTGTGAACTCATTGGATTCGGTGGGTTGGATCTTTGATCAGGATGTCCAGCATGCCCATTAGACGGCGATTAGGCCACATTCGGTTTCAAGATACTGCTGCTGAGGGTCCATTTTACGGACCGTTTACAGCAAGCCTTGGGCCTAATACAAACTAGGTGCGGAACAGGACACCCTCGCTCCTAAACATCCTTATCGCAAGGGCCAGCGCGGCGCCCGCGTAAATGACGGTCGTAGCGAAGATCGCGGCGATAAATCCCCAGTGCCACACCCCGGACAGCATCTCCTTGCATACCAACGATATGTTGAGCACGGGCACCAGCGCCAGGCGCGCGCTGAGGTCGATACCGGGGAGCGTGCCGATGCCGACCGGGATTATCGCGAGGAAGACGACCGGCTGCGCATAGCTCTGCGCCTCCTTGTAGCTCTTGGCGAAGAGCGAGACGGTGAAGAGGACCGCTGAGAAGAGCACGGACACGGGGATCACCATCGCGAGGACGCCGAGTAGGCCCAGGGGATCGATCGCGATCGCCGCGCCGCCGCCCCTGGCGGCGGACGCGGGGCCGGCGGCAATCGCCCTTCCCGCGACGGCGAGCGTCACGGAGAGCGAGACGAGCGAGCAGGCCACCGCGGCCAGCGATCCGGTCAGCACCATCAGGAACTTGCCGATGACGATGTCCGTCCTGGAGGCGGGGCTGCACAGGAGCGTCTCCATCGTGCCCCTCTCCTTCTCGCCCGCGGCGAGGTCCATCGCCGGGTACATGGCGCCGATGACGCAGAAGGTGATGATGATGTAGGAGAGGATCCCCCCGACGAGGTTCCCGCCCGTCTTCTCCGGCGGGACGACGTTGGACTGCCTGACCTCGAAGGGCCGCGCCACCGACGCGGGCAGGCCGCGGTCGGCCAGGAGCCTCGCCGTGGTGCGGTCGCGCAGCGCCGTGAAAAAGATCCTCAGCTGGCCCGTGGCCATCCCCGAGTTGAGCTCCCCGTCGAAGCCGTAGACGATGACCGGCGGGGCCGATCCCGACCCCAGCGCCCTCTCGAACCCCGCCGGGATCTCGACCGCCGCGCGCACCTTCCTGTCGGCGATGAGCGCCTTCCAGTCGGCGGAGGCCGCCTCGATCCTGAACTTGCCCGACTTCTCGAGGTCCGCCCGGATGCCGGGGGAATCGGCGCCCCCCACCACCATGATCCGCGGGACCTCCTGCCTCGCCCTTGAGACGACCCGGGACGCGAGGGAGCCGATGCCGAGGATGAGGAGGGGCATGAGCAGCGTCGGCATGAGCAGCGTCGACACCAGCGTCCGGCGGTCGCGCAGCGAGTCCGTGAGCTCCTTGGCGTAGATCGTGCCGATGGTGCGCCCGCTCATGCCCGCTGCCCCTCCATGACTATCTTGACGAAGCTCTCCTCGAGGCCCGCCTCGCCGGTGCGCGCGCGGATCTCGGCGAGGGTTCCCTCGGCCCTCATCCTGCCGCCGTGGATGATCCCGATCACGTCGCAGAGCTTCTCCGCCTCGCTCATGACGTGCGTCGAGTAGATGACCGTCTTGCCCCTCTCGCGGCACTGCCGCACGAACTGCACGATCGCCCGGGACGCGATGACGTCGAGCCCCAGCGTGGGCTCGTCGAAGATCATGACCTGGGGGTCGTGGACCAGCATGCGGGCGATCGACGTCCGCTGCTTCATCCCCGTCGAGAGCTTGTCGCAGCGCCGGTCCAGGAAGTCGTGCATGTCGAGCTCGCCGGCGAGGGCGCGGATGCGCTCGCGCAGCTCGGGGCCGCCGAGCCCGTTGAGCCTGCCGAAGTAGGCGATCATCTCACGGGCCGTCAGCCGGGCGTAGAGCGCGGTGCTCGTGGCGAGGAACCCGACGCGGGCCCGGACCTTGTCCGGCTCGGTTGCGACATCGTAGCCCGCGACGCTCGCCGTTCCGCTCGTGGGACTCAGCAGCGTCGCCAGGAGCCTCAGCGTCGTCGTCTTGCCCGCCCCGTTCGCGCCGAGGAGCCCGTAGATGCTGCCGGGCTCGACCCTGAAGGAGACGGAGTCCGCGCCGCGGATCTCCCCCTTCTTCCTGTCGCGGAATACCTTCGTCAGGAGCCGCGCCTCGATCATGCCCCCGGGATACGCCAGCGCCCGGGTGGTTACAAGCTCATGCGCTCGCGGAACTCCTGCGCCTGCCTCCTGCTGAGCTCGACCTTCGCCCCGCCCTTCAGCTGCACGAGGAGCCCGCTGCTGAACCAGGGCTCTATCCCGGCGATCCACGCCGTGTTGATGATCTGCCTGCGGTTCGCCCTGAAGAAATGCCTCGGGTCGAGCCTCTCCTCCATCGCGTTGAGCGAGCGGAAGAGCTGCGGCTGGGCGTCCCCGAAGTGGACGCGCGTGTAGTTGCCCTCGCTCTCCAGGAGGCGGATCTGGCCGACCTCGACGAACCAGCAGCGCTCTCCCTCCCTGACGAAGACCTTGTCCTTGCCGTCGAGCCTGTCGCTGGCCGCCGGCCTGGGCCTGGCCTTGGGACCGGTTATGCGCCCGACGGCGCAGGCGAGCCGCGCGGGATCGACCGGCTTGAGAAGGTAGTCGAGCGCATTGAGCTCGAAGGCCTTCACCGCGAACTCGTCGTAGGCCGTCGTGAAGATGACATGCGGGACCGGCGGCTCGAGCGACTCGAGGAGCTCCATCCCGGTCTCGCCCGGCATCTGGACGTCGACAAAGAGGAGGTCGGGCTTGAGGGCGGCCATCTGCTCGCGGGCCTGCTTCGCGTTGGCGGCCTCGCCCGCGACCTTGACCCCGGGGAACTCCGCGAGGAGCCGGCGGAGCTCGTTGCGGGCGAGCCGCTCGTCGTCGATGAGGAGGGCCTTCACGTGCGCACCGCGATCGGGATCACCGCCTCCGCGACGACCTGCGCCGGGTGGTCCGAGCGCAGGCGCAGCGTCGCCGCCTCCCCGAAGATGAGCCGGAGCCTCTCGGCGGCATTGTGGAGGCCGACGCCCGTCGAGGTCCCGCGCGCGCCCCGGGCGACCTCGCCCGGGTTGGTCACCTGGATCCTGAGGGCCCCTCCCTCGTTGCGCGCGATGATCGCGATCTCGCCGCCCTCCGACCGGGTGGAGATCCCGTACTTGACGGCGTTCTCGACGAGCGTCTGCAGGAGCATCGGCGGGATCGGCAGCCGGCTGACATCGGGCCCTATGTCGAGCCGCAGCCGCAGGCGCTCCTCATGGCGGACCTGCTCCAGCGCGAGGTAGTCGTTCACCACGTCCAGCTCGTCCTCGAAGGGGACGGTCTCCAGCTGGCCGCTCTGCAGCGAGTACCGCAGCAGGTTGGCGAGCTGCGTCACCGCCAGCCGGGCCCGCGCGGGGTCCTCGTCGATCAGCGCCCGAAGCGAGTTGAGGGAATTGAAGATGAAGTGCGGGTTCACCTGCGACTTGAGGGCGCGCAGCTCGGCCTCCTTCACGCTCGACATGAGCTGGAAGCGCTCGATCTCCGAGCGGTTCAGCCGCTCGAAGAGGTGGTAGAAGAAATAGAGGCAGAGCCAGCCGCTGATGAGGACGGCGGTGTAGAGCACCTCCATGATGACGACCATGGGCAGCGAGTACCGGGTGTTCCAGGGCAGGCCGAGGACGCCGTGGATCCAAACGATCTCCAGGCCCCTCCAAACCGCCGCGGCCGCGAGCGCCATGCCGGCAAGGCGCGGCACGAGGCTGCGCCACCCGAGCTCCTTCCACCCCCACCGGGCCATGAGCGGCCTCAGGCAGTGGGTGACGAGGAGGCCCACGCTGTAGCCCATGACGGCGATGGCGATCGTCGTCTCCAGGCTCCACAGGGAGTCGTGCTCGGGAAACGCCAACACCGACCAGACCTCGAGGCCCAGGAACGCCCCCCATCCCCCTGCCTGGAAGAGGACGTAGAGCCTCATCTTCGCCCGCTCGCGCTTGGCGGCGTCGCCCGACGGCAGGGAAATGTCCGCGGAAACCTCCATCGCCGCACACTATTGGCGCCGGCGCCTCCCACCGCAAACTTTTGACGAGCGGTCCGGCGGCCCGGATGAGCGGGGAACCGGCCCCGCGAGGCGGACCCGCTAGGAGCCGATCGGGTGCCAGGTTGTCTTCAGCTCGACAAAGTCCCGGATTGCGCCGAGGCCCTGCGAGGAGGCCTCGAACCAATCCGAGCGGCCGTCCGTGAAGCGCACGCGCTTCACGCTCTCGGCCGCGCCTAGGCGGATCGCCCTGCGCTCATCGCCCGCGGCCGACGCGTAGATCGCGCGGATGTGGGCGTGGGTCGCGAAGGTCGGCACCAGCTCCCTGCGGAAGCCGGTCAGGATGTTGACGACGCCGCCCGGCAGGTCGCTTGTCGCCAGCATCTCCCCGAGGAGGATCGCCGGGTAGGGAACCCTCTCGGAGGCGAGGGCGACGACCGTGTTCCCGCAGGCTATGACCGGGGCGACCATGGAGATGAGCCCCAGGAGCGGCGGGCTGTCGGGGGCGATGACGCCGACGACGCCCATGGGCTCCGTCACGGTGAAGTTGAAATGCGGGGAGGCCACCGGGTTCACGGAGCCGAGGAGCTGCCCGTACTTGTCCGCCCAGCCCGCATAGTGGATCAGGCGGTCGACCGCGACGGACATGCCCTTCGCGGCGTCCGTCCTGCGGGCTCCGAAGAGGACGAGCGAGTCCACGAGCTCGCCGCTCCTGGCCTCGATCATCTCGGCCAGGCGGTAGAGGATCTGGGCGCGGTTGTAGGGGGTCCGCCTGGCCCATGCCGGCCCGGCCTTGGCGGCGGCCTCGACGGCGTTCCTGAGGTCCTTCCGGGTGCACTGGGGCACGTTGGCGAAGAACGCGCCGTCGGCGCCGCTGATCTTGAAGGTCCGGGCGCTCTCGGAGCGCACGAACGCGCCGCCGATGTAGACCTTCGGGGTCTTCGTCACGGGCAGGCGGGCCTTTTCCCTGGGGGTCATACGAGTTTGGCGTAGTCGAGGAGGCCCTGCCGGCCGCCCTCGCGGCCGAAGCCGCTCTCCTTGTATCCACCGAATGGCGACGACGGGTCGAACCGGTTGAAGGTGTTCGCCCAGACGACGCCTGCCTTGAGCTCCGTCGACATCCGCAGGATCCGCGAGCCCTTGTCCGTCCACACGCCCGCGGAGAGGCCGTACGGCGTGTTGTTGGCCTTCTCGATCGCCTCGTCGACCGTCCGGAACGTGAGGATGGAGAGAACCGGGCCGAATATCTCCTCGCGGGCGATCCGGTGGCTCTGGGTGACGCCCGTGAAGAGGGTCGGCGGGAAGTAGAAGCCCTTCTTGGGCAGCACGCAGGGCGGCTGGAAGATCGCGGCCCCCTCGCGCACGCCGCTCGCCACCAGCCTCTTGATCGTCGCCAGCTGCGCGCGCGAGTTGATCGCACCCAGGTCGGTGTTCTTGTCGAGCGGGTCGCCCACGCGCAGGACCCGGATGCGGTCCTTGAGCCTCGAGACGACCCGGTCGGCGACCGGCTCATGGACGAGGAGCCGCGATCCCGCGCAGCACACGTGGCCCTGGTTGAAGAAGATCCCGTTCACGATGCCCTCGACGGCCTGGTCGATCGGGGCGTCGTCGAACACGATGTTCGCGGCCTTGCCGCCGAGCTCCATCGTCATCCTGCGGTCCGTGCCCGCGAGCTGGCGCATGATCGCCTTGCCGACCTCCGTCGAGCCGGTGAAGGCGACCTTCGCGGCCGAGGGGTGGCCCATCACGAGTGCGCCCGTCTCCCCGGCACCGGTGACGAAGTTGACGACCCCGGCCGGGAGACCCGCGTCCTGGAGGAGCTCGGCCAGCTTCAGCGCCGTGATCGAGGTCGTCTCGGCGGGCTTGAGGACGACGCAGTTGCCCATGGCGAGCGCCGGGGCGAGCTTCCAAGCCAGCATGAGGAGCGGGAAGTTCCACGGGATCACCTGGCCCACGACGCCGAGGGGCGCCACGGACCGGCCCGGCGCGACGTATTCCAGCTTGTCCGCCCATCCCGCGTGGTAGAAGAAGTGCGCCGCCGCCATCGGCACGTCGAAGTCGCGCGACTCCTTGATGGGCTTGCCGCCGTCCATGGTCTCGGCGACCGCGAACTCCCTCGCCCGGTCCTGCAGGAGGCGCGCGATCCGGAAGAGGTACTTGCCGCGCTCGGCGCCCGGCAGCCGGGACCAGGGCCCGAACGCCCTCGACGCGGCCTTGTAGGCGTCGTCGACGTCCGAGGGGCCCGCCAGCGCGATCTCGGCGAGCTTCGCCTCGTTCGCGGGGTTGATGGAGTCGAAGGTCTTCCCCGAGCGCGGCCGCACGAACTTGCCGCCGATGAAGAGGTCGTAGCGCGCCTTGAGCCTCGGGTCCGCGGTCTCGGGCGCCGGGTCGAACTCCCACAGGTCCCCGAAGATGAGCCCGGCGCGGCGCGTTCCCGTTGTCTTGCGTGGGGCCATGTCAGTAGCTTTCGGCCGCCTCGCTGAAGTAATACGGGGCCTGGTAGGCCCCGGTCCTCTCCTTCTCGCTCTGCCTGAGGAGGTCGTTCAGGAGCGAGCTCGCCCCGAAGCGGTAGCGCTTCGGCGTCAGCCAGGCGTCGCCGAGCGTCTCCTTGACCGCGATCAGGAACTGGAGCGACTGCTTCGCCGTCCTGATCCCGCCCGCGGGCTTCATCCCGATGGCGGTCCCCGTGTCCAGGTAGAAGTCCCGGATGGCCTCTATCATCACCTGGTTGTTGCCGAGCGTCGCGTTCAGCGAGGTCTTGCCCGTGCTGGTCTTGATGAAGTCGCCCGGTCGAAGGACCCCCATCGCCAGGAAGGAGGCCGCGCGGATGCTGTCGAAGGTCTCGAGCTCGCTCACCTCGAGGATGACCTTGAGGGCCGCGCGCCCGCAGGCCTCGACGACCCCGGAGATCTCGTCCTGCACCCTCGCGAAGTCCCCCGAGAGGAAGGCTCCCCGGTTGATGACCATGTCGACCTCGTCGGCCCCGTCGGCCACCGCGCCGCGCACCTCGGCGAGCCTGGTGCGGTAATGGGTCTGGCCGGAGGGAAAGGCCGTCGCGACGGAGGCCACCTTGACGCCCGACGCCCCGACGCAGGCCCTGGCGTGCCGGACCATCGAGGGGTAGACGCAGACGGCCGCGACATGCGGGACGGCGGGGTCCTCGTGCGGGCGGATCGCCTTGGTGCAGAGCGACTCGATCTTCCCCGGGGTGTCCTTGCCCTCGAGCGTCGTCAGGTCGGTCATGGAGACGGCCATCCGCAGGCCCCAGAGCTTCGCCGACCTCTTGATGCTGCGGGTCGTGAACTTCGCCACGCGCTCCTCCACCCCGACCTGGTCCACGGCCCCGACCTCGTCGAGAAGCCGTGCGTGGGCCGCGAGGGATTTGCTGGGCAGCATCGCTCCACTATCGCCCCGTTTGCCCCTCAAAACAATTGAAAAACGGGGCGCCGGGGGGCCATCATCCCCAATGGCCACGCGCTCGGAACTGCAGCTCGTCAGGTCGCTTCGCGACAAGAAGCACCGCGAGGAGCTCGGGCTCTTCGCCGTCGAGGGCGAGAAGATCGTGGCCGAGCTCCTGGCGGCCGGTCACCCGTTCGAGAAGATCTACGCGACGCCGGCCTGGGCGGGGGAGAGGACCCACGAGGTGACGGAGGCGGAAATGGCGCGCGCAAGCCACTTCCCGGCGCCCTCGGCCGTGCTCGCTGTCGGCCGCATCCGGCGCGAGGCCCTTTCGCCGGGGGAGCTCGACCGGGGGCTGACGCTGGCGCTCGACGGCGTCCAGGACCCGGGCAACGTCGGCACGATCCTGCGGGTCGCGGACTGGTTCGGCCTCGCAAGGGTTCTGCTCTCGCCCGGCTGCGCGGACCTGCATTCGCAGAAGGTGATCCAGGCGAGCATGGGGTCGTTCGCGCGCGTGCGAGCGGTCGCCGCCGGCCTCGGCGCCGCGCTTGCCGGCCTGCGCGTCCCGGTCATCGGCTGCGAGCTCGGCGGGCGGGACGTCCACGCCCATCCCTCCCTCTCGGACGCCGTGATCGTGATCGGCGGCGAGGGCCGCGGGATCTCCGAGGAGGTCAGGCGGCTCCTCGCGTACTCGGTGACGATACCCGGTCGCGGCGGCGCCGAGTCGCTGAACGCGGCCGTGGCCGCGGGGATCGCCTGCGACAACCTCTGCCGGCGGCCCTAGCGGGTCATTTCTCGCCCTTGCCCGAGCTCCTGCCCCTGCCGCCCCCGGCCATGAGCACGGCGCCCGCGAAGACGCCGATCGCGAACATCCCGAAGTAGATCTCCCAGGCGTCGCCCGAGAGCCTCTTGTCGGGGAGGAGCGGGAAATTGAGGTTTGCCGACTGCTGGTTGTTGACCCCGATCATGAGGAGCAGGAAAAGCAGCCCGAGGAAGACGATTAGCTTGAAGATTATCTTTACGCTCATGGGGTTGTGTTAGGTCAGGCGGCCGCGCCAGTCAATTCGTCGTAGGCCGCCCCGAGGATGAGCCCAAGGCGGTTCGGCAGGGGAACATGGTAGTCCGGGAACCCGGGAAGGTTGTCGAGGCCCACGATCGCCGGCTTGTCGTGGCCGGCCGCGATCTGCCTGCCGACGTAGTCGAGGACGGCCGCGTGGAAGTCGCGCATGACAAGGAGGTCGCCCCTCGTGCCGGTGACCCCGAATTTCGAGTTCGAATGGCCGAAGATGTAGACGGAGTCCGCCGGGTAGGCCTCGGCGCAGTCCTCGAGCGCCTTGATCCAGCCCCTGAGCGTCGCGCCCCCCGGCCTGTCCACGACCGGGTACAGACGGTTGAACACGAGGTCGCCCATGTGGATGACATTGGCCCTTTCGAATATGACGACGGCGTCACCCCCCGTGTGCGCCGGCCCCCTGAACTCGGCCGTGACGATCTCGCCCCCCAGCTCCCGGCGCCAGACGTCCTTGAACGTCGTGTCCGCGTACACCTGGTTCGCCACGGTCGCCGAGGGGTCGACCTTCAGGCTCTCCTCGGCGCGCTTCGCCGCCTCGAACTGGAGCCTCGGGACGTTGTCCTGCGCGACGAGCGTCCTTGACGCCGGCTTGAAGACGCCGTTGCCGGCCGTGTGGTCCCTGTGGTGGTGGGTGTTGATCGTGGCGTCGATCGTGCGGCCGCCGATCCCCGGGATCCCCCTCAGGCAGATGCGCGCCGTGTCCGGGAACTGGGTGTCCACGACGACAAGCGCGTCCTTCGACGAGAGCCATCCGATCGTGCCCCCTTTCCCCGTGAAGACCCCGACATCCCCCCTGAGCGGCTGGAAAGCGCTCACGGGGCCAGCCGGAGGCATGGGCGCCGCCTGTCCGACCAACCGCCGGCCCGCCGCCATGGCCGCCGACAGCACGAGGGACGAGCGGATGAATTCGCGGCGGTTCATGGCGGGGTTGCCGGCGGGCCCCGGCGCCTAGCGGACCACGCGGGCGCCTCCGCCCTTGATCAGCTTCTCGACCTCTTTCCTCGTCGCCATCGACGTGTCGCCCGGGGTCGTCGAGGCGAACGCCCCGTGGGCCGCCCCGTACTCGACCGCCTTCTTCGGGTCGTTGAACTCGAGGAACCCGAACTGGAGCCCGCTGGCGAAGCTGTCGCCGCCGCCGACCCGGTCGAGGATCTCGAGGCCCGGGTAGGACCGGCTTTCGAAGAACTGGCCGTCGTGGTAGAGGATGGCCCCCCAGTTGTTCACGGTCGCGGTGATGACCTCGCGCAGCGTGGTCGCGGCCACCTTGAAGTTCGGGAACTCCGCCACGGCCGTCTTGATCATCGCCTTGAACGCGTCGATCTCGATGGAGGAGAGGTGCTCGTCCGCGCCCTTCACCTCGAACCCGAGCGAAGCCGTGAAGTCCTCCTCGTTGCCGATCATGACGTCGACGTACCTGGCGATCTCGCGGTTCACCTCGCGGGCCTTCTTCAGCCCGCCGATGGTCTTCCATAGAGAGGGCCGGTAGTTGAGGTCGTAGCTCACGACGGTGCCGTGCTTCTTGGCGGCCTTGACCGCCTCGATGGTGAGGGCCGCGGTCGTCTCGGAGAGCGCCGCGAAGATCCCGCCCGTGTGGAACCAGCGGACGCCCAGCTTCCCGAAGAGGTGCTCCCAGTCGAAGTCCCCGGGCTTGAGCTGGCTCGCCGCCGTGTTTCCCCGGTCGGGGACGCCGACCGCGCCCCGGATCCCGAAGCCGCGCTCCGTGAAGTTGAGCCCGTTGCGCACCGTGCGGCCGATCCCGTCGTCCTCCCTCCACTTGATGAAGTCGGTGGCCACGCCGCCCTGCATGACGAAGTCCTCGATCAGGTGGCCCACCTCGTTGTCGACCAGCGCCGTGGCGACGGCGGTGCGGTAGCCGAAGCATTTCCGCAGTCCCCTCGACGTGTTGTACTCGCCGCCGCCCTCCCAGGCCGTGAATTCCCGCGCGGTCCGGATCCGGGTCTCGCCCGGGTCGAGGCGGAGCATGATCTCGCCGAGCGAGATCTGGTCGAAGACGGCGTCCTTGGCGGGCTTTATGGTGAGGCTCATGGGTTGAGGGGGATCAGGCCCTTGCGGCGGCCTCGACGAATTCCCGGGCGCGCGCGGTGACCTGCGCCCAGTCGCGCGCCTTCAGCGCCGCGGGCGAGATGAGCGAGCTTCCCGCGGCCGTCGCAAACGCGCCGGCCCGCAGAAAGTCCCCCACCGTCTGGGGCGTCACGCCGCCGGTCGGCATGAACTCGATCTTGGGAAACGGGCCCTTCAGCGACTTTATGTAGGCGGCCCCGAAGAACTCGGCCGGGAAGATCTTGATGATGTCGGCCCCCATCTCCGTCGAGCTCACCACCTCCGTCGGGGTGAGCGCGCCGGCAAGGATGGGAACGTCGAGGCGCCTGCAGGCGGCGATGACTTCCGGGCGCACGCACGGGGTGACGATGAACTTGGCGCCGGCCGCGACGCCCTCGCCGGCCACGCTGGCGTCGAGCACGGTCCCGAGCCCGAGCGTGATCTCCGGAAGCTCTCGTGAAACCCTGGCCAGAACCTCGATGGCATTCGGGGTCGTCATGGTCAGCTCGATGATCCCCAGGCCGCCTGCGAGGAGGGCCCGGGCGCATTCAAGGAGGCTGTCGGGGCTGTCAGCCCGGATGAGGGCTATGACCTTCTGGTTCCTGATGCGCTGGAGGATCTCGGCCTTGGCCATGTTCTTTGGGGAGGTTGGGGGTTCGCCTTGGCGGCTGCGAGTTCGGGGACAGTACTAAGGGACCGATTTGGGGCGAACACATTGTCGCCCCGTCCGCGCCGGGGCCACAGGATAATGGGCGCAATCCGGGCACAAGGCCCTCTGGCAGAGCCTTAAACGGCTCTCATCGGGCCCATTAGCCAGCGGCATCCTTGTGACAAAACTGTGCCATCGTGGCTTATTGCCCTGATTCGGGTTGTGAATCTGGAACAAGTGCTGCTACGTCACGTCTGTAGCGACAGAACTCACTTTGCTTTCAAGGAACTCCCAAGACGTTCTTTGAATCCATGCCCCGGCCGGCCCCTTCCGGCGGGACAACAAGGCTCCCGGCTTCCAACCCCTGAATGGCAGCCGGCGTGAATTGAATTCCAGCTTGGGTTACCCCAAGACGACATTTTTGGCCGTGGGGGCCTCAACCGCCCCCTCGTCCAGAACTCCCCTGAAGGCGCAGTCGCATCCGCGCCGGCGCCCACGGGGTGTAACCATAAGCCAGAAAACAAAACTCTCCGCCCCGCGCGGAGTTTAAAAGAGCCATGAAAAACATAAACAAACTAGCACTCCTGCTCGGTATCGGAGCGCTCGCGCCACTCGCCGCCCCGGCGAAGACGCTCGAGCAATCCTACATCGAGTTGTGCAAGAAAAGCGCCGACATCCCGGTGCCGGTCGCGGTAGTCGCGCCGGTCGCCCACGCGTGGGACGTCGGCCAGGAGGTCAAGGTAGGGTTCGTCGTGAACACGGCGGGCTACGCCTCGGACATCAGCGTCGTGTCGAGCACCGACACGGAGCTGGCGGACGCCGTCGTGACGGCCGTCAAGCAGTGGAGGTTCACGCCGGCGCAGCGCAACGGTGCGGCTGTGGAGGCGAGGGTCATCCTGCCGGTCCGGGTCGTCGACACCGACAGCACCAGCGCGTTCGCCCTGAACTGATCCAGGCGCGCTCCAACAAGGGAAATCAACGAGGGCGCCCCCGAAGGCGGGGGCGCCCTTTTCCTTTGGGGCCGCCCGACGGGGCCGTTACGGGCTCCCGTGTAACGATTTCCGCCGCGCCCCGGAACAATCTTGCCGTGGGCGCACCGATCGGGCCATCCTGATCGTTTATTTCCTGACGATCCCCTTCATGACGATCCGCATCCACCGCGCCCTATCAGCCCTCATCCAATGGTTTGACGCCGACCACGCGCCGGGCGGCGCCGCGGCGATGCGCAGCGAGCCCGACAAGGTCGACTGGATGCGCTGCATCCCGTTCATCGTCCTGCACCTGGGGTGCCTCGGCGTCATTTTCACGGGGGCCAGCGCCTTTGCGGTGTGGACCGCGGTCGCCCTCTACTTCGTGAGGATGGCCGCGGTGACGGGCGTCTACCACCGGTATTTCTCCCACAAGACCTACAGCACGTCGCGGCCGATGCAGTTCGTCCTCGCGCTCGCGGGCGGGACGACGGTCCAGCGCGGGCCCCTCTGGTGGGCCTACCACCACCGCCACCACCACCAGCACTCGGACGAGGCCGAGGACGCCCACTCGCCCCACGTCCACGGGTTCCTCTGGTCGCACATCGGCTGGATCACGAGCCGGCGGAATTTCCCGACGGACTACACCAAGGTCCGCGACCTCGACAAGTATCCCGAGCTCGTGTTCCTGAACCGATTCGACGCGGTCGTGCCGCTCGCCTTCGCCCTGTCGATCTTCGGGCTCGGCGCCTTTCTCGAGGTCCACGCGCCCGGCCTCCACACCAACGGCTGGCAGATGCTCGTCTGGGGCTTCTTCATCAGCACGACGGCCCTCTTCCACGGCACCTCCTGCATCAACTCGATGGCGCACCTCATGGGCCGGCGCCGCTACAAGACGGAGGACGACTCGCGCAAC
>Ga0302326_10012780_pt1 | contig 17856 bp, 17 predicted proteins | sample Palsa_T0_3_FD_202264 | JGI IMG/M metagenome (GOLD analysis project Ga0302326, IMG submission 202264) | Peat permafrost microbial communities from Stordalen Mire near Abisko, Sweden - Palsa_T0_3 | ecosystem: Environmental > Terrestrial > Soil > Palsa > Peat permafrost | place: Sweden: Abisko... | reverse complement strand
GCGAAAGAATCGAGCGTGAGGCCGTCGTCGAATCGTATCGTTGACAGGTGAATGTCAGCCGGCAACTCCATTTCGCTCTTGATGTTTAAACTGAACTGCAAGTCGCCGCTTCTGCGGACGTGTATCTCGAGCAGCCGCCGCGAGAGCTCGCGCTTTGCGGCCTCACTGAGCGAGTCAAAGAGCGTCTGATGCTCCGGGGTGAGGTCAAGGCGCGCTCCGATCGCGACCCCGCGGGGGCGCGTTTTCGTATTCTGTACGAGCAAGCGCTTGTGTGGCTGCCCCGGGTCCTGAATCTCGAATTGCCAATTTACCGCCGGGCTCGGCGGCACCTCTCTCCATGCCCACCCCATGGCGCTCAGCCAGTCCTTGACCAGTTGCACGGTGATGGTTATTGGCTCTGCCATTGGGGTGCTCTCTGTTGCGATCAGCCGGGTCCGCTATTTTACGCCCAGCCCCATCCGGTTCAGGCGGTACGTCCCGCACGCCGCGGCTACCGGCCGGGCCCGGCTCTGCGGTAGCCTCCACACATGGGTTCCGACCCCGGACTGTACGATCTGGCGGACCGCGTGGGCCACAAGCTGCGCGCCGCCGAGCGGCGCATCGCGACCGCCGAGTCCTGCACCGGAGGCTGGGTCGCCAAGGCGCTCACCGACGTCCCCGGCAGCTCGCACTGGTTCGAGTGCGGCTACGTCACTTACTCCAACGCCGCGAAGATGCGCGATCTGGGGGTCGCCGCCCGCACCCTCGACAGCTTCGGTGCGGTGAGCGAGCAGACCGTGCGCGAGATGGCCGAAGGGGTGATGCGGATCAGCGCTGCCACGGTGGCACTGGCGGTCAGCGGCATCGCCGGCCCCGACGGCGGCACCCCCGGCAAGCCTGTCGGCCTGGTGTGGTTCTGTGCGACGGCGCGTCAGGGCGCGGCCATCGACATCATCGCCGAGGAGAAGCTCTTCAACGGCGACCGGGAGTTCGTGCGCATCCGCTCCGTGGAGCACGCGCTGCGCCTCATCCTCAGGCTCGATCTACCGGTGCGACTGGAGAGCCCACCGCGCGCCGGGGCGGCTTGACCAACCCCGGCGATCCCTCGCAACGGCTGTTCTTTGCGCTGTGGCCGTGCCCGCAGGCGCGCCAGGCACTTGAGCTCGCCGTGGCGCAAGCCGTCCAAGACAGCGGTGGGCGCCCCGTGCCCGCAGAGAAATGGCATGTGACGCTCGCTTTCCTTGGCAGCGTGCCCGAGGGGCGCGTGGGGGAGCTGCGCCGCATCGGCCGCGAATGCGCCGCGGCATTTGCGCATTCGGCGCCGGTGTCGCTCACGTTCGCGCAGCTCGAGCACTGGGCGCGGCCACAGATTCTCGCCGCGCTCACCACGGGTGAGTCGCCGGCCGTGCACGCACTGGCGCAGGCGCTCAAGGACGCGAGCGTGGCGGGGCGATTCAGTCCTGATCTCAAGCCCTTCCGCGCGCATGTCACTGTGGCACGCAAGATCGCGCGGCCCCCGCCGCTGCAGCTGCTGCGCCTCGTCACGTGGCAGCTGGAGGCATTTGCGCTCATCGACAGTCGCAGCGAGACGGCCGGTCCCGTATACAGTGTCGTTGAAACGTATCCACTGGTTAAGACGCAGAAAGTACGCGAATAGACGCGAAACAGCGCGCGCGACGTGCGTCGCACGCAGTCGCTTTGTGTGATAATGCGGCGCGGAAATATTCCGCCGCACTCAGCAACCCCTCGGGAAGTCCTCAGATGGAAGAGAACCGTAAGAAGGCACTCGCCGCAGCACTCGGTCAGATCGAAAAGCAGTTCGGCAAGGGCTCAGTGATGCGCTTGGGCGATGCCGTTTCGAGCTACGACGTGGAGACAGTGTCGACCGGCTCGCTCGGCCTCGATATCGCGCTCGGCGTCGGCGGCCTGCCGCGCGGACGTGTGGTGGAGGTCTTTGGCCCCGAAGCCTCGGGTAAGACGACCCTGACGCTGCAGGTGATCGCGGAAGTGCAAAGAAGCGGCGGCACGGCTGCCTTCGTCGATGCCGAACATGCGCTCGATCCGAGCTACGCCGAGAGGCTCGGCGTCAACATCAACGACCTGCTGGTATCGCAGCCGGACACCGGCGAGCAGGCCCTTGAGATCACCGACATGCTGGTGCGCTCGGGTGCGGTCGACATCGTCGTGGTGGATTCGGTGGCAGCTCTCACGCCCAGGGCCGAGATCGAGGGCGAGATGGGGGAAATGCAGGTGGGACTGCATGCGCGCCTCATGTCACAGGCAATGCGCAAGCTCGCCGGCAACATCAAGCGCTCGAACACCATCGTGGTGTTCATCAACCAGATCCGCATGAAGATCGGGGTGATGTTCGGCAACCCCGAGACCACCACCGGTGGCAATGCGCTGAAGTTCTATGCCTCCGTGCGGCTCGACATCCGCCGCATCGGCGCCATCAAGAACGGCGAGGAAGTCACCGGCAACATGACGCGCGTCAAGGTGGTCAAGAACAAGGTCGCACCCCCGTTCCGGGAGGCCGAGTTCGAGATCATGTACGGCCTGGGCATCTCACGCGAGGGCGAGATCATCGAGCTCGCAAGCTCGCTCGGCATCATCGAGAAATCCGGCGCCTGGTACGCCTACAAGGGCAGCCGCATCGGTCAGGGCAAGGACAACGCGCGCAGCTACCTGCAGTCAAATAAAGAGGTCGCACGCGAACTCGAAGAGCAGGTGAGGGCACGCCTGCTGCCGCCGCGCCAGCCGCGCAACGTGGAACCCGTGGAAGCGGCGGCCAATACGGCCTGAGCGCGGCAACGCTGCGGTGCGCTCAACGGCCGGAGGGATTGTTCTGCTGCATCATATTTTTATCCACACTATGCAGGGCCTGGCGCTCAGTCACATCCAGCTGCAGCGCCGTCGAGCAGACTTTCTGTCCGCCCAGACGTGAGCCCAGCTGCTCTTCCCTGCGGCAGAACAACTTCTCGCCGTTGTGCATTTCGATCTTGTAGCCCTCCGCCAGGAGGTGCTTCTCGAGTTGGCTGGCTTCCGCCGTGACGGTTACCGATGCGTTGGCGGGCGCGGAGGAAGTCTGAGCGGAGGGGGCCGCAGGCGCTGAGGGGGTCGCCGGTGTAGCAGGGGTCGCCGGCGTAGCTTCAGCTGCCGGGGCTGCGGCGGAGGGCGGATCCGCCAGAGCCAGGGACACACCGCTACCGATTGCACAAGTCAGCACGCAAACCACGAGTCGCATAGCTCTTTCCACTCCTCGGCTATTTAGGGCAGCATCGCTGCTCGCTATATTGTAAAACACGCGCGCATTCACATTCGCCCCGAACGCGGCGCACGAGTGTTGAGCGTACCGCACGGGCGCCAGCAAGCGCCACAGGCAGAATCGAGGGGGTGCCTGATGCCCCGCCAAAGACCATCGAACCAGACCCCGAAGGTAGCGCACACCGGCCTGGAAGCTGCGCGCGCGACGGCAGTCGCGCACCTGGCGCGGCGCGATTTTGCCAGCGGCGAGTTGCGCCACAAGCTCGGCGTGCAGGGCTTTGACGAGGTCACGGTGGCCGTGCTGATCGCCGACCTCACGCGCGAAGGGCTCCTGGACGATGCGCGCTACGCGAACAACTATGTCGCTTCCCGCGCCGGGCGCGGTCAGGGCCCGGTGCGCATCGGCGCCGAATTGCGCCGCAGCGGCCTGGCTGATGCGCTGATCGAGGCGGCACTGGCGGGCGCAGCTGACTGGCGTGCACTGGCACTGAAGGTGCGCCGCGCAAAATACGGCCCGGAACCGCCCGTCAACTGGAAGCAGAAGGCCCGGCAAGCACGGTTTTTGCAGTATCGTGGCTTTTCGTCGGATGATATCCGTGCGGCCACCGGTGCCGACTCCGATCAGGACTAAAAGGCACTTGAGCAAACTGCATTACATGAGCGCTGCGGAAGTGCGCAGCAGCTTTCTGGAGTTCTTCCGCGGGCAGAGCCACATCATCGTGCCCTCCAGTTCGCTCGTGCCCGCGAATGATCCGACGCTGCTGTTCACCAACGCCGGCATGGTGCAGTTCAAGGATGTGTTCCTCGGCAAGGAGCAGCGCGACTACCTGCGCGCCGCCTCCAGTCAGCGCTGCGTGCGCGCTGGCGGCAAGCACAACGACCTGGAGAACGTCGGCTACACCGCGCGCCACCATACGTTCTTCGAGATGCTCGGCAACTTCTCCTTCGGGGATTATTTCAAGCGCGAGGCGATACACCTCGCCTGGGATTACCTCATCTACACCCTCGGCCTGGATCCGGCGCGCCTGTGGTGCACGGTGTACAAGGACGACAAGGAAGCCGCCGACATCTGGCTGAAGGACATCGGGGTGAGCCACGAGCGTTTCGCGCGCCTCGGGGAGGCATCCAATTTCTGGGCGATGGGCGAAACCGGCCCGTGCGGCCCGTGCAGCGAGATCTTCTACGACCACGGACCGGAAGTTGCCGGCGGACCCCCCGGCACCCTAGAGGAGGACGGCGACCGCTACGTCGAGATCTGGAACCTCGTGTTCATGCAGTTCGAGCGCTCCGCGGATGGCACGATGACCCCGCTGCCTAAGCCCTCGGTGGATACCGGCATGGGGCTGGAGCGCATCGCCGCCGTCATGCAGGGCGTGCATTCCAACTACGACATCGATCTGTTCAAGAACCTGATCCGCGCCGCCGGCAAGCTCGCCGGAACCTCGGTGCTCACCTCCAGCTCGCTGCGGGTCATCGCCGATCACATCCGCGCCTGCACCTTCCTCACGGTCGATGGGGTGCTGCCCTCCAATGAGGGCCGCGGCTATGTGCTGCGCCGGATCATCCGCCGCGCCATCCGTCACGGCTACAAGCTCGGCATCCACGAGCCATTCTTCTACAAACTCGTGCCGGTGCTCGAGAAGGAAATGGGCGCGGCGTATCCGGAGCTCATCCGCGGAAGCGAGCACGCTCAGCGGGTGCTCAAGCAGGAGGAGCTGCGCTTTGCCGAAACACTCGCCAACGGCATGGTGCTGCTCGAAGGGGCCATCCGCGGCCTGCGCGGAGCCAAGGTCATCGACGGCGACACCGTGTTCAAGCTCTATGACACCTTCGGCTTCCCGGTCGACCTGACGGCCGACATCGCGCGCGAGCGCGGCCTGTCCATCGATCAGGCGCGCTTCGACGCCGCGATGGAGGAGCAGCGGCGTCGCTCGCAGGAGGCGAGCAAGTTCGGTGTGGATCGCAGCGCGGGTGCGACCTTGGATGCGCACACGCAGTTTCGCGGCTATGAGGAGCTTAAGACTTCCGCTCGCGTGCTGGTGCTCCTGAAGGAAGGCGCGCAGGTCGAGGCACTCGGGCAGGGCGAGGAGGGCGAAGTGGTGCTCGACCATACGCCCTTCTATGCCGAGGCCGGCGGGCAAGTCGGGGACGCCGGCGAGCTCACCGCCGATGGCGTGCGCTTCGTCGTGACCGATACGCAAAAGCGCGGCCCGGCGTACGCGCACATCGGCACGCTCGTGCAGGGCACGATCCGCCTGGGCGACGCGCTGCAGGCCAAGGTGGACGCGGCGCGGCGCCAGGCCACCGTGCTCAATCACAGCGCCACCCACCTGCTGCACGCGGCATTGCGCCGGGTGCTCGGCACGCACGTGCTGCAGAAGGGCTCGCTGGTGGCTCCCGACCGGCTGCGCTTCGACTTCGCGCACGTGCAGGCGGTGACGCCTGCCGAGCTGCTCGAGATCGAGCGGCTCGTGAATGCGCAGATCCGCGACAATGCACCGGCGGAGACGCGCGTCATGGACTACGACAGTGCGCTTGCTTCGGGCGCCATGGCTCTCTTTGGCGAGAAGTACGACAAGGACGTGCGCGTGCTGCGCCTGGGCGACTTCTCCATGGAGCTGTGCGGTGGCACGCACGTGCGGCGCTCCGGCGACATCGGCCTCTTCAAGATCGTGAGCGAGAGCGGCGTCGCCTCCGGTGTGCGGCGCATCGAGGCACTCACCGGTGCCGCCGCACTCGATTACGTCGAACAGAACGAAGCGGTGCTCAAGGAAGTGGCGACGCTCATGCGCGGCTCGCGCGAGGACCTGAAGGACAAGCTGCGCGCGGAGCTCGAGCGCTCGCGGCAGATGGAGCGCGAGATCCGCTCGCTCAAGGACCGCCTCGCCTCGGGCAAGGGCGTCGATCTGGCGGCGCGCGCAATCGATGTTCAGGGAGTCAAGGTCGTCGCCACCAAGGTGGACGGGGCCGATGCCAGCGCATTGCGCACCGCGGTCGACCAGCTGAAGCATCAGCTGAAGTCCGCCGTGGTGGTGCTGGCGAGCGTGGAGGATGCCGCGAAGGTTCTGCTGGTCGTCGGTGTCACGGCCGATCAGACCGGCCGCATCAAGGCCGGCGAGCTCGCAGGCGCCGTGGCTGCCCAGGTAGGCGGCCGCGGCGGCGGCCGTGCGGACTTTGCGCAGGCCGGCGGCAGCAAGCCCGAAGGACTCGATGCGGCGCTCGGGTCGGTCGAGGAGTTCGTGCGCTCACGGCTTGCCGCCTGACGGATTGGGAGCCCTTCGGCACCGGCATGCTTTGCTGCGCGCAGTGCGTTTTTCGTATCATGGCCGCCCCGCAAGCGGGCTGCCTACACCGCTTTGGTGCAAGTGGCTGAACTACAAGCGTTTGCCTTGCGCGGAGAGATGGCCGAGTGGTCGAAGGCGCACCCCTGCTAAGGGTGTAAGGGTCAAAAGCCCTTCGAGGGTTCGAATCCCTCTCTCTCCGCCACACATTCCCTGCGATTGGCGCTGCCGCGACGCGACGCCAGTGCCAAATCAATCAAATTCGGGGGTCTGGAGTGCAAGCAGCGCCGTGGTCGGCGTGCGAAGCGTTGATCGGCACGGTGATCCGGCGCCGAGATGCCAGCCGCTTAAGGCGCCATTCTTTAAGCGAGAGGGAAGAATGCTACCGATCCGGCGCGCGGCTCAAAGCAGCCGGACCGGCCTGCGAGTCTGCTCTGACCACATTCCCACGACCGGCACGGCTGCCAGCAGGAGGCCAATCAAAGTTTCCATGTACAGGCCGTACTGAAGCGGGATGTTCAGTTCGTTGTGGTTGAGGTGCGGCCAAGCCGTGAGGACGGCAGCGACCAGCAATAATGTGATCCCCAGCGTATCGAGCGTCAGCAAGCGGAGCATCGACCGACGCCAGCTCTGCAGCCCGAACAGTGCTTTGCGGTAGCGTTCCCGTTCTTCTTGGCGTGCGCGAATCGCCCGCTGCGCCGTGTCTGCCTGCGATTCGGCTTGCAAACATGCCATGAGCCGAGCGTCGAAGTCCGTCCCCGTGTCGAGGCCGCCGAAGAGGGCCAGCAGATGTCTGTCGAGTTCTGTAACCGGCGTGCTCATGTGCTCACACTCAAATGTTGACGGCCGCGCTCAATCGGGCCCGCGCGCGATGCAGCAAGGTCTTCACAGTTCCGACGGGCATCGACAACATGGTAGCCACCTCTTCGTGAGATTGCTCTTCCATATAGAAAAGCATAATCACCTGCCTTTGCTTCGTGGGGAGCTGATCGACCAGCCCCAGAAGCGCAGCGCGCTCGAGCGTCGCATCCGCTGATGAAGCAGAGTCGGCCGACTCCACCGCATCCATCACTTCCGGATCGCTGAGAGATGAATGCGGGCGCCGCGCACGCAGCGCTGAGAAGCTCGCGTTTCGGGCAATCGTGTAGATCCACGTGGACAAGGAAGCACGCCCGTCAAACCTCGGCAGGGCCCGCCAGACCTTGATGAATACGTCCTGGGTCACGTCTTCTGCCGCCTCGCGGTTGCGAAGAAAGCTGTACGCCAACCCGAAGACCCTGCGTCGGAAGGCAGGCAGTAGCAGGGCGATCGCCTCATCGCGGCGCTCCGACTGCACGAGCTCCATGAGTCTGGCATCGCTCAGCACGGCGTCGCATTGCCCGTTTCGTCCGTCCTCAATGTCCTCGCTCGCCCTTTAAGGCGCCTGATCGCTACCGGACGCGGGCGCTTCGCGTTTCGGGTCTGCCGCGCCGCGTCCTTCCACGAAATAGAAGATGAGATAGGCGGCACCGACGGCGACCGCGATCCAGCCTCCCATTTGGGCCCGCACCCACTCGCCCTCGCCAAATGTGAGGGCGAGGCCCACACCGAGCCAGATCAGACCGCGCAGCAGATAGCGTGGGCGCGGCGGCACCGGCTCGGGCTGTGGAAGCGACTCCGGCGGCAGCTCGAGACCCTTCTCGATGGCCGCCATGCGTTCCTTATGGCGGCACTCCACCTCGTGAACCTTGCGCCGGTACCCAACCAGGATCCAGATGATTAATGCAGCCAGACTCACCGTGACGGAGATGATCGCAATCAAGAGGGACAGCGTAGCGTCTGACATGGTCACAACCTCTTCTTCAGCCGATCAGTGTGTGCACAATCCATTCGATCTCCGGACAGTGCCGCGCGATCAGATAACCAGCGATCGCACCGATCAGGGCGGCTGACAGGGTATCGTTCATCGCACTCTTCCAACGTATCCATTCTCGCGCGTCACAGGGGTTGATACGCCTGGGAGGCTCGCTGAGTTTCAGGGTATCGACACTTTTTATTAGGGGGAACCCTTGTGCTGGCCAACCCCCGTGCCATCCCCTCTCCAGCCCTCCCCCGGTCGTTGGTAAGGTGAATAGGCGATCTGCAGCGTCGCATTGCGATGAACGAACCAATCCCTCTCGAGGGTATTGGAAGTGTGATCCACTCTGTTGCACGAACCAGAGAGGTATCCTCTTATCGCGCTGGCGTCAGCGCCCGTGCACATTTTGCCGCGCGCCGGCGGGTCCCTTTTTTCGCAGTCCGATGCTGAAGTCAATCTAGGAAGTGCACTCGTGATTCCACTGAACACGCCGCAGGCGTTGACGCCTCGCGCATTCTGGTATATCGCCCTAAGGACTCTCTTGGTGTCTCTGCTCGCCCTGGGATTGGGCAAGCTGGTCGCACTGGGGGCGAACTCCCCGCACGGGGCCTGTCGTGGTGCGTTGTGCGGAACGGTCACTGGTTCGCACCTGGCCGGCTTCATCTATCTGTTCGCCGCATTTCTTGCGGTCCGCGCTCTGGTGAACTTCAGATCGCTGTCTTTCGTGCTCACGGACAAGAACATCAGCATCAGTTCCGGCGCGTTGTTTCGCAATTCCTGCACCATTCGCTTCGATCGCATTCAGGATGTGCGCCTGCTTCGCAATCCGTTGCACCTGATCCTGGGACTGAAGTCAGTCGCCATCTGGACGGCCTCGCCCGACCAGCGCATAGGAAATTCAAAGCGACCCGACGGACTCCTCGTCCTAGATGCAGGCGAGGCAGATTGGCTCAGGGATTACTTGTCCGATCCGGGGCAGGGAGCGCGACAGGACTTCGCAGCCGGCCATGGCAGTGCGGTACCGACGGGCGCAGCCCGCGCACAAGCGAGCACGGGTATCGGAGCATTCGCAGCCGTGGGCGGCATTGTTGCTCTGGCGATCGTAGCCCTTTGGCACGGGACGCCTTCTTCCACCTCTGCATCGCCCACTAGCGCGCCGAGCGCGCCTACCTCCGCCGACTCACTGAGTGCCGCTTCAGCCGGTGGAACGAGCGGCAGCGCCGCGCCGTCCTCGCGTCCCGATGTCGAGCGCTCCTCCCCGGTGACTCACCCGCTCAATCCTCAGTTTGCGCTTGTCTGTGCCATCCATCAGGGGAGCCCCGGGGGCATGACGGCCTGCTCGGAGCTCGGCGAAGCGCGGCGCTGTCAGCAGGAGTCGGGGTACCCATCGCAACCTACCCAAGAGGCTGCGGTCTTCACGATCGCGAACCGCAGTCGCGAGCCCGTCAAGTTCTTCTGGCTCGACCGCTCAGGCGTGCGGGCGCTCTATGCAACGCTTCCACCGGGCGGGCATGTGGATCAGCAGACTCACGTGGGCGCGCACTGGCTGGTCTCGACTGTGGATGGTCGCTGCGTGGGTATTTTCAACGCCGCAACAATGGCCATCGGGATCTATTAGAACTCTGTAAGGGCGGCGACCGCGCAGCCAACCGTGATGGGCGCGGAATGCGCCTTATCACTCGGCCAATGTTCCGGGTGCGCCTTGCGGCGCGCAGTAGCTAGAGAGGCCCTAATGTCAGTGCCGCCCCAGCCTTGGTTCTGGCCATGTAGCATTGCGAAGAAGGGCGCTGAACTGCTGTCCAGCGCGACCGAGTTCACGGTCAGCCCGATGCACAAGGCGCGGACTCCAGCGGTAGCGCGAGCCGCCGACATATTTCAACTCTCGCAGCGTACCCTGTCTAAGCTCGCTATGGATGAGGTACAAGGGCATCCATCCAAAGCCAACCCCCATCAGGAGCGCTTCCTTTTTTGTGTGGTGACTCGAAAAGTAGAAAGCACGTTCGCAGCCAAAGAGATGACGATCAAAACCTTGTTCTTCGCTGGAGTGCTGCACCGATAGTTCAACATGACTTTGCAACTCTGCCAAAGAGACTCGCTTCGACTTAGCAAGCGGATGTGACCGCGCTACACAAAGGATGCAGTCGATTGGAGGAAGTGCCTCCTCATGCAGGTATGGATCGGCCGCATAATCCACTGCCAACATCAGATGAGCGTTTTCCCTTTCGAAGCACGCCTGCACACCCCGCAAGAATTCGACTCGTAGCTGTACTCGAGTAGGTACGCGCGCAGCCGCGAGTGTCTTCATTGCAGATAAGGTTGGGTCAAGCGGTAGAATCCCATCCACGATGATCATCAGGGAGGGCTCCCATCCCTCCGAGAATTGTCTCGCCACAGACTTCACATGCTCTGCTTGAGCCAGCAACCGACGCCCCTCTGCGAGAATCACTTCGCCGGCGGGCGTTAACTGCACCCTGTATCCTTCGCGGTTAAAGACTTTCACGCCAAGTTGTTGCTCGATTTTCTTCACCTGGTGACTGACGGCTGACTGAACCTTATGTAAGCGCTTGGCAGCTCGCGCAAAACCACCACACCTTACGACCGCTTCCAGCGCCTCGAGGCTATTAAGATCGAGCTGCATCGGTATTCTCGCTTTAGATCGAGTTCATCGAAATCATACGCTTTCATCGAACAACGGGGCGACTTATCCTCCTATTGCTCTTAGTCTTCAGATGCCTGGGTAAAACATGAGCGGACCTCCAGGGCGCCTTTGGAGGCAATGGCTACGCTGGCGCGCTGTCTACCCTGAACAGGTTAGTGGTCCCCGATCACAGGGCTGTCGCACGTCCTTGTTTGCTTCTTGGGCGAAAGCTAAGACGAACTTCGGCGACGGAGATCACGCTATTTAAATCGCTCGGTATCATTGCTGAGGAACTGACGCTCGCACAACACGTATTGGAATGCGCCTCGGCCGAAAAACTGGAGTCGGCCTGGCCTTGGAGTGACGCCGCATCCAAGGACCGCGGTGAGTTGGCTGACTGTCGTAATTAAGGGGACTGCCTTAACCTAAGTGGTGGAACATGCCTCCCAGAGGAATTCAATATGTCCGCTATCGTGGGAAATGATTGGAATGTGCAACGAGGCTATTTCAACACGGCGCTTCGCGGCATTCCCCCTCGAGCATCCGTCGAAGCGGCGCAGCAAACACTTGAGTTGTGGAGCCGAGGGGAGCTCGACTGGATTAAATGGTTGGACGATGTGGAGCGAGTGCGGAGCGCGTTTGCGGCCCTGATCGGGATTCCACCAGCGCAGATAGGCGTGGGACACACCACGGCGGGGCTTGTGAATGTCGTCGCCTCTAACCTCAAATCGAATTCACGAGTTCTAGTCCCGGAAAAGGAGCATAACTCGAACACCATACCTTTTCTTGGTCAGCAACACCGCGGAATCGTCGTCGACACGGCGCCATGGACTGAAATGGCAAACCGTATCTCGGGAGAGCATGCGGTCGTCGCTCTTTCCCTGGTGCAATCCATCGATGGATCTATCGCGGACCTGCGCACCATCTCACAGAGATGCCGACAAACGGGAAGCTTGCTTTGTGTCGATGTAACGCAAGCCGCCGGCTGGCTTCCATTTGATGCATCGCTTGCGGATATTATCGTTTGCTCTTCTTATAAGTGGCTGATGGGTCCAAATGGTCCCGCATTCATTTGCTTGCGAAGTGACCTTGTTGAATCGTTTGGGCAATTGCAGCCAAACTGGTTTGCGTGTACCGAACCTCATGCGGCGCCTTATGGAGTGCAGTTTGCGCCGGCCAGCTCTGCGCGAAAATTTGATGTCGTTCCTGCGTTGATCTCGGCGAGTGCTCTGCTGCCATCCCTTGCTTTGATAAATCAAGTGGGCGTGGAAACCATACACCGCCATAACACCGGGCTTGCAGAGAAATTATGTGCGCGACTGAGCGTTGCCTACAACGGATCATCCATCGTCATGCTGGAGGTCCCGGAAGCCACACAAAAGCTGAAACCGCGCGGAATCCGAGCCACGATAAGGGGCGATCGGGTTCGCGTGGCAATTCATATTTACAACGACATGGAGGACGTCGAGGCGTTGGTCAAAGCGGTCCTGGCTCGCTAACGCAGCCGGAGCACCCAGGACGCTGTGGTGCCCGTTGCGCTGTGCCTGGCAACCGATGGCATGCATGACCTCACTGCCGCACGGCCTGCTTGGGTGGGGCCAGGGACCTCGAGAAAGTGCGTGGTATCGACTCCCATCCACGCATTGGCGGCGACAACTGCGAGGACAGGTCCGATGCTGGAAGCTCCGGTCCAGTGGCATCGCGGGATGAGAGCTTCCTACCAATGCCGAGATGCGGAGTGGTGAACAGGTTGCGATCGACTCGAGGTCTTCATCGCGCAAACAGGATCACAATTCGAGATCAGATCGATCGAAATCAAGCGCTTTTTCGTGACAGCAGCGCTCGTTAGTCTTGCCAGGGGCCAGGGGGACTAAAGGTTAAGGCAGCTCGTGGGTTTGGAGCCGTTTACTGCAGCGGACCCACCGTACGAGCAGCCGATGCGCGCTGACCTGACCGGCGGGCTCGAGACGCGCACTCCGAAGCGCGTGGTAGCGAGCTCGCTCGGATCGGTGCCGAGCTTTCGTGCTGCCAGTCCCTATCCTCGGCGTACCGGCAGAGCGCGCGGTATTTGAAAGATGACACCTGCTCGGCGCTACTCTGCATTCTCGCTAGGTCGCCACGCTCTGCTAAAGAGGGCTTGGCCACGGGCTTGGCGCTCGGACAAACCTAAATCCAGCTATGACGTGGTCATCATCGGCGGTGGTGGCCATGGGCTGGCAACTGCTTACTACCTCGCCGCCAATCACGGAATCAACAATGTTGCCGTCCTTGAGCGCGCGTATATCGGCTCGGGCAACGTCGGCCGAAATACCACCATAGTGCGGTCGAACTACGCGATTAACGGCAACACTCAGTTTTTCGAGTATTCCTTGAAACTCTGGGAAGGACTGTCTGAAGCCCTCAACTTCAATGTGATGCTCTCTCAGCGGGGCCAGATCGTATTGGGTCATTCGCCGCTGCAGATCGATGTGCTCGCGCGCAAGGGCAACACCATGAGATTGAATGGAATTGACGCCGAGCTTCTCGATCGCGGACAGGTCATGCGACTGCTGCCATATCTGGATTATTCGACCGAGGCCAGGTTTCCAATCTTGGGTGGACTTCTTCAGCGCCGTGCCGGCACCGCACGCCACGATGCCGTTGCATGGGGATATGCACGTGCGGCGGACTCCTACGGAGTCGATATCATTGAGCAATGTGAGGTCACCGGCCTCGTTATCCAGAACGGCCGCGTTTCCGCGGTCGATACCAGCCGCGGCCGTCTATCCGCGGGGCGCGTCGGTCTAGCTGTTGCGGGGCACTCTTCGCACGTGGCCGCGATGGCAGGTCTTAGGTTGCCGATCGAAAGTCATCTGCTTCAGGCCTTCGTGTCGGAGCCAATCAAGCCATTCGTCGATCACGTGATCTCCTATGGGGCGGAGTTCTTCTATATCTCTCAGTCGGACAAAGGTGGCCTGGTTTTTGGCGGTCATATCGATGGCTTTAACAGTTACACGCAGCGAGGTCAGTTTCCGAAGGTACAGAGCGTCGCAGAGTCTGCAGTCGCACTCATGCCATCGATCTCACGACTGCGGCTGCTGCGCCATTGGGCCGGGATTCAGGACATGACGCCCGACGGAAGTCCGTTCATTTGTCGAACCCCTGTCCGGGACCTCTATCTCAATGGTGGCTGGTGTTACCAAGGGTTCAAGGCGACACCTGCAGCCGGATGGTGCTTCGCGCACACGATCGCACACGATGAAGAGCATGCGCTAAACCGCTGTTACAACCTCGAACGATTCGAGAGGGGTCAGGAACTTGATGAGGACGGGGTGGGCAATTGGACCTATAAGCAGTAGCAACGAGAACTAACGAGATGCTGAGAATACCCTGTCCCGTCTGTGGTGTTCGGGACTATACCGAGTTCCTCTACGGTGGAGACGCCAGCAAGAGGCGCCCCGCGCATGAGGCCTCTGGGTTACAGACGTGGCACGACTATGTGTTTTTGTTTGACAACGTCAAAGGCGCTCACCGCGAGTTCTGGCAGCATGTTGTCGGCTGTCGGCAATGGCTAATTGTTGATCGCGATACTGCGACTAATCGTGTCGCTGGCTCCAGACTGGCTCGTACGGAAACAAGTGCTTACGAGGACCGAGACCGATGACACGCGGGTGTTATCGACTCGCAAAAGGCGGTCGGATTGATCGCACGGCACCGCTGCGCTTCTCCCTTGATGGGAAATCCCTGAGCGGCTTCAGCGGGGACTCGTTGGCCTCTGCGCTCCTGGCCGATGGTGTAACACTCATCGGGCGGAGCTTTAAATACCATCGGCCCCGCGGTTTTCTCTCGGCCGGAGTTGAGGAACCCAACGGTCTGTTTACCCTCGGTGAGGACGGAAGAACAGAGCCTAACGTTGCCGGCACATCCACGGAGCTGTTCGCTGGCCTCGTCGCACGCCGTCAGAACTGCTGGCCGTCGGCCGCGTTTGATTTGATGGCCATCAATTCGTGGATCGCGCCGTTGCTTGTCAGTGGTTTCTACTACAAGACCTTCATGGGACCCACTCGCGGCTCCTGGATGTTCTATGAGCGATTCATCCGTCGAGCCGCGGGGCTCGGGCGGGCGGTCCACCAGCGCGATCCAGATCGATACGAGACACGACATGCATTTACCGATGTGCTCGTTATCGGAGCAGGACCTGCCGGGCTCACTTCTGCGCTTACTGCCGCGCGGGCTGGAGCGCGGGTTCTTATCGTCGAACAGGATTGGCTGCTGGGAGGGAGTCTGCTGCGGGAAGGCGTGGAAAGCCCAGCAGAGACCTGGCTTCGCCAGATTGAAGCAGAGCTCGCATCGCTCTCCAACGTAGAGGTACTTCGGCGAACGACAGCATTGGGCGTCTACGATGCCAACACGGTTGCGCTGGTGGAGCGACGCGATCACCTTCAGCCCGATGGAGCTGCGGGGGAGCCGCGCCAGATCACAGTTACGGTCCGCGCTGATGCCATTGTCTACGCAACTGGCGCAGCAGAGCGGCCGCTCATTTTCGCCAACAACGATCGCCCCGGGGTAATGCTGGCGTCGGCAGCGCGTACCTATCTGAACCGGTTCGCTGTCATTCTGGGAAAGCGCGCGCTGGTTGCGACAAACAACGACAGCGCGTACGCAACAGCGTTCGATCTGGCGCAACACGGAATTTCCGTCACCATCGCCGACCAGCGCGCTGAGGTTCAGCGGAGTCTTCAGGAGCAAGCAAGAGATCTTGAAATCGAACTGCTCCCCGATACGGCGGTTGTTGATGTGCTGGGCGGCAAAAGAGTGCGGCAGGTCATCCTGGGTAGTCCGAGTGAGGGGCCGCCCTCTACGCGACGTGAATGCGATCTGCTGTGCATGTCGGGCGGCTGGTCGCCAGTCGTACACCTGACATCTCACGGTGGCATTAAGCCGCGCTACTGTCCCGAGATCGCAGGGTTTGTGCCGGGTGGGTATGCCGAGGGCCATTACGGTGTGGGCGCACTGACGGGGAGCGTTACGCTGGCGGACGCGGTCAAGCATGGGGTTGAAGTAGGCCGAAGTGCGGCCGCGCAGGTGGGATGCGAGTTCCCCACGATTGCTCTATTACCTCCCTCCATTAGAAGCGCAGATCATGCCGTTGCAGTCCTCGGTACTCCGCGTACTCCGCAAAAGCGAACGAATAAGGCCTTCGTCGATTTTCAAAATGACGTGACGCTTAAGGACATCACGGTGGCGCACCAAGAGGGCTACGAATCAGTCGAGCACCTGAAGCGTTACACCACGCTCGGTATGGGGACAGATCAAGGTAAGACCAGCAACATCAATGCTCTAGCGATAGAGGCCCGACTGCGAGGCCTAGAGATTCCGGCAGTCGGTACAACGACCTTCCGTCCGCCCTACACCCCGGTGTCCTTCGGCGCACTCGCCGGGCGAAGCGTCGGAAAGCACTTCCGGCCGACCCGCAGATCGCCCTTGCATGATTGGCACCTCGCCCACGGCGCGGCGTTCACCGAAGCAGGTCCTTGGCTACGCGCCTGGTGGTACCGATGGGCAGGGCCCACCGTGGAGCAAGCATACATTGAGGAGATGCGGTTAGTGCGTAGCGCTGTCGGGCTTTCTGACGCCTCTACGCTCGGCAAGATCGACATACAGGGGCCCGACGCGACCGAGCTGCTCAATCGCATTTACGTCAATGATTTCGCGAGATTACCGGTCGGCAAGACTCGTTACGGTGTCATGCTGGCCGACGACGGGACAGTTTTTGACGACGGCTCGACCACGAGGCTGGACGAGACGCGTTACTTCATGACCACCACGACCGCGCACGCTGCCGAAGTACTTTCCTGGATGGAGTTCTTGCTTCAGACCGCGTGGACCGATCTAAAGGTCCACGTGACCTCGGTTACGGATGTTTGGGCAGCCATGGCAGTTGCCGGTCCAAAGGCCCGCGCTGCACTCGAATTGGCACTGCCTGGGCATGATTTGTCGGATACGCGACTCCCCTACATGGGATGCATGGAAATTGAATATGAAGGAGTCTCGCTGCGTCTCATTCGCCTCAGCTTCTCGGGTGAACTGGCATACGAGGTCTATGTACCGGCCGAGTACGCAGTGGCATTTTGGGAGCACATACTCTCGAGGGCCGCGCCGCTTGGTATAAAACCGGTTGGACTTGAAACGGTGGCCTCGCTGCGCATAGAGAAAGGCCACGTAGCCGGACTTGAGCTCGATCACCGCAACACGCTGAAGGATCTCGGCCTCGGCCGAATGGGAGGCACAGGGAAAGCGTACGTTGGCCGTGAACTGAGCCAGCGCCCCGCGCTGCAGGCTCAGGAGCGCTGGAGTCTTGTGGGCATCGAGTGTCTCGAGCCTGGGAAGCCTCTGCGTGGCGGGTCGATTCTGTTCGGGAGCGGCGACAAGATCGAAGGTCATGGCCGCGGATACATCACTTCCGTGACATGGTCGACCGAACGCGAAAACTTTATCGCGCTTGCGCTGTACCAGGGAGGCCTCAAGCACATAGGAGAAGAAATCATCTGTGCCTACCCGCTACGGGGAGAGCAGGTGAGAGGCCGCATTGTCTCTCCGGTCTTCCTTGATCCGAAAGGGGAGCGATTGCGTGCTTGAGAGGAGCTCGGTACTGATCGGCGTGGGCAGGGAAGCTGGCCGCGACGGCGCGAACGGGCAAAGACGGCTGCGCATCGGCGAGGCGCGGGGTTGGAAGCTCGTGCAGGTGGCGGCCTTCTCCACGACGGCCGCGGAACTGGAGCAGGCAGTGCGCCCATCAATCGGCGGCGCCCTGCCAGCCGATGTGGGCCATGCGACAAGCATCGGCAGTCGACTTCTGCTGAGAACCGGTCCCGAGC
>Ga0302326_10012778_pt1 | contig 17856 bp, 8 predicted proteins | sample Palsa_T0_3_FD_202264 | JGI IMG/M metagenome (GOLD analysis project Ga0302326, IMG submission 202264) | Peat permafrost microbial communities from Stordalen Mire near Abisko, Sweden - Palsa_T0_3 | ecosystem: Environmental > Terrestrial > Soil > Palsa > Peat permafrost | place: Sweden: Abisko... | reverse complement strand
CTGGACCTGCCGGCGAGGCGGCGGCCAGATCCTCGCCCAAGCCGGCCGCGATCGTGCTCATCACCAATGGAATGTCGGCGACACTGACGTGAGAATTCGAGAAATAGGCGGCGGCAACCTGGGCCACCAACTCCGGCTTCCTGTTCGTATTGTCGGCCATTTCCGGGCAACCTCCATGATCGGGGCCTAAAGCCCCTTCCCCTCGAGCGCACAATTCCAGACGCTGAAGTGAAAAAGCGCCACCCAGCCAGAAACGTCCGCCGGATACCGGTTAAAGCCATGTTTCCCGGGTGACAATGACCGCGGTGCGCCGATCACTTGGATTCTCGTACCGAGCGAGACCGCTGGACCGTGGAGAAGCAACTCTAAGGCCCAAGCGGCGCGGTCAATGCCGGGATATGGCCACCACCTCGGCCAAGGCTACGCGCAAGGCCGGCTGGGCGACCTTGTAGCCGAGCCTCTCGGCCTGCTCGACGAGGTCGGCCAGGTCGGCGCCAAGGCCGGCGTCGCGCCGGCCGCGGCCGACGGCTGCGAGCGCCTGGCCGCGGCGCGCGAAGAAGCTCGACCAGGCCAGGGGCTCGGCGCGGGCGAACCGCTCGAGCGCCGAGGCGTAGCGGTCCGCCTCGTCCCAGTCCGACAGCTCCAGGCTCACCTCGACGGCCGCCGGGTAGAAGTGCAACTGGTTGTGCCCGACGCAGCCACTGCCGATGATCGCTTCGGCTTCCGCCAGCTCGGCGCGCCGCGCCTCCGGTTCGGACAGGGCGAGGGCGAGCGCCCCAAGGAGCGCCGGTCCGAGGAAGGCGATGCCAGTCCGCCTTGCCGAAACCACGGCTTGGCGCAGGCTCTCGACGGCCTCGGATTTCCGTCCCTGGCCCAGCAGCAACGAACCGGCCCCCCAGGAATTGATCTGCTCGTATCGCCGCGCCCCCAGGCGTTCGACCAGCGCCCGGCTGTGCCCGATGGCGCGGTCCAGGGCCTCCCAGTCGCCGAGAATGGAGAAGGCGATCGGCGCCACGGCGCTGGCGTTGCACTGGGCGCGCAGGTGCCCGATCCGCGCCGCGCCCCGCTCGGCGGTCTCGGCCTCGCCCAGCGCTTCGCGCAATGGCCGGAAATACAGCATCGCATGCGCCAGCTGGGTGCCGTTCGCCGCCTCGATGCGGCCGTAGCCCTCTCGCCGCGCAAGTTCGACGCACTCCCGCAGGCGCCGTTCGGCGCTGATCATCCGGCCGCGCACGTATTCGGCGTCGCCGAGCCCGCCCAGCGCCGCCGCCTCCTGCTCGGCGGCGCCGATCTCGCGCGCCAGCTCCAGGCTGCGCGTGTGCTCCCGCAGGCAGCCATCAATGTCGCCCCGGGGAAAGAGCAGGTTGCCGCGCAGGAACCGCAGGCGCGTCTCCTCGGTCGTCAGGCCGTTGCGAACCGCGACCTCCTCGGCCAGGGTCAGATCGGCGAGGGCCCCGTCGATATCCTCGGTGACGCGTTTGACCTGAGCCAGGCCGATCCAGGCGCGGCAACGCTCGGGATCGCTGCGCGCCGATTCCAGAGCTGTCTCGAACGCCGCGAGGGCGCCGGGCATGTCGCCAAGATCGTGGAGGATATCGCCGTGGAACGCGGCCAGCGCGAAGCGCCCGGCATGATCGGTCGCGATCGCCAGCGCCCGTTGCACGAGCCGCTCGGCCCTGTCGTAGCGGTAGTGGTCGGCTTCGAATTTCGCCGCCTCGAGGTAGGCGCCGGGCGCCGCCGCGTCTTCGGCGCGATCGAGGTGTTCGGCCCGAAGACCGGGGTCGCGCGGCCCGAACCATTGCGCCGCCTTGCGATGGAACTCGCGCCTGCGGGCCTTGGGCATGCTCTCGTAGATCGCCTCGCAGATGAGCGCGTGGGAGAACAGGAACTCCTCGTTCTGCGGGTGGACCATCATCGTCGCCAGCAGCCGGCCGGCCATGTCCGATCGACCGTCGAGCAATCCGGAGAGCGCCGCCGGATCGAAGCGTTGTCCAAGGACCGAGGCGGCTTGCAAGGCGAGCTTGTCGTCCTGCTCCAGCCGGTCGAGCCGCGCCTGCACGATGCTCTGGACCGCGGTCGGCACCGAGCCGATGGCGTCCTCCGAGGCGTTGCGCAGGATCTGTTCGAGAAACAGGGGGTTGCCGGCGGCGCGCTCGACGCAGGCCCTGATCAGGCCGGCGTCGGCGCCGAGAAACGATGTCGCGAGCGCCGTCGCCTCTTCGGCGGGCAGCGGCCCAAGATCGATCGTGATCAGCGGCGCCCTTCCCGCCTGGGCTCGCCAGCCGCGATCCAGGGGATCCTCGTCGTGGCGCGAAGTCATGACCAGAACGATGCCGGTGCTGGCGGTCGTGGCGGCGACCGCCGCCAGCTGCGACAGGGTGGACGGGTCGGCCCAATGCACGTCCTCCACCGTCAGCACGCGAGGCTGGCGCCGGCCCGCGGCCTCGATGAGCCGGGTCACCGTCCGCCGCTTGCCGACATCGCGCGCGGCGTTGTCCATCGCGTCGTAGAGCGCGCGCATGTCGTCCGGCCGCGGCGCATCCAGCAGATCGTAGAGGAACGTCGCGTCCTCGCCGGCGCAGAGGCCCTCGGCAAGCGCCTTCTCCGCCGCGGCGCGGACTTCATCCGGCCCCGACTTCGGACCGACCCCGCAGATGTCCCGGGCCAGCGCCCGGATGGCGTCGCGCCCGGCGCCGGCTCCGAATTCGAGGATAAGGGCGCTGTGGCGGCCAAATCCCTTCTGCTCGGCCGTCGCCAGGAATTCCTCCAGCAGGCGCGTCTTGCCTATCCCCGCCTCGCCGCGGATGTAGACGGCGCATCCACGTCCGCTCACGCACGGCCCGAGCGTGGCGTTGAGCTGTTCCAGCTCGAACCGGCGGCCCACCAGGGGCCCCCGCCCGGGCCGCTGGGCGCCGAACCGGTCCCCCGCGTCGGCCTCGCCGAGCACCTGGCGCAGGTGCAGGCTTTCGGCAAAGCCCTGCACCGCCAGTTGCCCCAGGTCGTGGTAGTCGAACCTATTGCCGACGAGACGGTGGGTTTCAGGGGAGATGACCATCGCGTCGGGATCGGCCATGCCCTGCAAGCGCGTCGCCAGCGTCGCCGCATCGCCGATCGCGGTCTTGCCAAGCGCGGCGCCGGCCGCGTCGACCAGAACCACGACTCCGGAGGCAATGCCGATCCGCGCCCGCGGCTTGGGCGCCGGCGACCCGCGCCCCGAAATGACTGCAAGGCCCGCCAGCACGGCGCGCGCGGCGTCGTCTTCGCGCGCCGTCGGATAGCCGAAATAGGCGACGACGCCATCGCCAGGGAGATCTGCGACAACGCCTCGCTGCGCCTCGATCTCGGACCGGCAGCGAGCCTGGAAGGCGAGGCGGGCTTCCTGCTGTTCCTCCGGGTCGAGACGCCTTTCCGGGCCGCCGGGGGCCGCCATCTCGCACGCCAGGATCGTCAGGTGGCGGCGCTCGAGCGGGTCGCTGGCGCGCGGCGGCGGCGGCGGCGGGGGTTGGGCCACGGCCGGGGTATCCTCGGCGGGCTTCGGCGGCGGCGCTGGCGGCTGCGCGAGGCGACCGAGGGTTCCTTCGAGGGCCTTGACGAGCTTGTCCAGGTCGACGTGGAAGGACTCGTGATGCACGTGGAGTCCGTTGCGCAGCGCGAGTTCCTTGAGGTTGTCGGGCAGGCTGTCGGCGGGCGGGATCCCTACCTCGTCGAAGAGGACCGGAATGACGGGGATATCGCGGGCCAGCGCCGTGGCGATCTCTATCCGGACGAAATCGTCGGGATCCTCCAGTCGACGTCGCCCCTGCTCGTCGCGGGCGTCGATCCAGTTGCGGCCGATGAGCGCCAGGAGAATCTGGCACTTGCCGACCTCCTCGCGCAGGACCTTGACGAAGTTCGACCCCAGCGGAATGGCGTCCACGTCCATGAACAGCAAGTCATGCCCAAGCTCGCGGGACAGCCGATCGTTTACCCGCCCGGCGTAACCGGCCGCGTCGCCCCGACGATAGCTGATGAAGACCTTGTGTGGCATCGCGCTCCCGGTCGCGAAGTCCAGGCGTGGGCGGCGCCGGCCGTGTAACCGACCCTCGCCGACCCCCGCGGCCGATCATCGTCCTAAAACCGGCCTCTTGCCAATGACGAGCCTTCCCGGCGCCGTCGGCGCGCTATCGGGCGCGTGCGACGCCGGTCTCTGTCGCTATCTGACCTTGGTGATCGCGAACGCCTGACCGTTCTGGATCACTGTCGGGATCTGCTCGTGTTTGTAGAGATTCGCCGCGATCGGCCCGACTTCCTTGCCGACATAGTGGGCCAGGAGAAAATTGTCGACGATCCCGTCGTCCGCATCGGCCGCTCGGCCGGCAAGGCCGTCGACCACGACGTAGGTGAAGAGGCCATGGCCTTTGTAGTCGTCCAACGCGTCCTGGTCGGTGGTGGCTGCGGCGATCACAGTCAGGTTCAGCCCATTGCCGAGCAGGGTGGCCGCCGTACGCGCGTCCATGCCCGTTGCATCGCCCATGGCGCCGGCGTGGCACGTATCGATGATTGCGAGCTTCTTCGTCGCCTGGATATTGCCCAACAGGCCATCCAGTTCCTGCTGGCTGATCGCATCGGACCTCAGGCGCGCCGGGGCCGCCGAGCTGACGTTCGAGGTGATGAGGTAGTAGACCCCATTGGCCACGACGCCGTGGCTGGCGACATAGAACACGAACTCATCGTTGGGTCTCGCGTCCGCCTGCATGGCCTTCAGCGCGTCGATCACATGAGCCTTGTCAGTGTTTCCCGCTCTGGTCAGCAACTGGATGTCGACCTTCTTGAATAGTGGTCTGGAGTATTTTGCCAGCGTGTCGGCGAACAGTTGAGCGTCCGCGACTGGGTTGGTCAGATTGTTCCGTGGGCTCTTGGGAAAGTCCTGGATGCCGACCACGACCGCGTAGAGCGCGCCGTGTGGCGCTGGCGGCAGGTTGGCTGTGACGGAAGCAGTTGCGTCATTGCTCTGAACCGTGCCAGCGGCGTTGAAAGCGACGACGTGCAGCTCGTTGGGCCCGTTGAGCAGTGGAACAGCGTAGCTGCGCGTGACCACCAGGTGGCCCGATGGCGTCACGGAGTTGTCCTGAACGATCGGCGAGCCGTTCAGAAACAGCCGGACGAGGCCGATGCCGCCGCCGCCATCGGTGATGCGCAGGTTCACCTCGAGCGTCGGATCTATGGTCGATTGCTGCGGATCGATAAGCTCGACGGTGGGCGGAAGCTTCTCGTCGCCGATGCTGTCCAGTCGACTGAGCGACCCACCGGCGAGGGCCCGCTCCACCAACTCCGGCCGATAGAACTTCTCGCGATAGGAGGCGATTCCGAAGACGCGATCGCCGACGCGGACGTTCAGATGGTCCTCGGCTTGAGCCGAGGAGGAGTCAAAATACCCTTCGGGCGTAACGGCGATGGAAGAGCCATCGTCGAAGGCGACGAGCGTCACTCGCTCCTTGCCGGACGACACCGCCCACTCTCGCGTCGTTCCATCCAGACAACTCGAGGCCAGCGTCTTGCCTCCCGGAGAAAAGGCGACCGAGGAAACCTGACCGAGATTTCCGGTGAGCGTATTCAGTTCGCGTCCGCTGGCGACGTCCCAGATCTTGATGGTCTTGTCGGCGCCACCCGAGGCGAGCAACCTCCCGTCCGGCGAGAAGGCGACCGAAGTAACCCAATCCGCAATTCCGCTCAGGGTGTGCAGCACGCGCCCGCTGGCCAGGTCCCAGAGCTTGACCGTGTGATCGGCGCCCCCGGAGGCGAGCGTTTTCCCGTCGGGGGCGAAGGCGACAGACCAAACCGCGTCGGTATGCCCGCTCAGGGTACGCAGAACACGCCCTCTAGGGACGTCCCAGAGCTTGATGGTATTGTCCCAGCCGCCCGATGCCAGCATCTTGCTGTTTGGCGAGAAGGCGACAGACCAAACCCCATTCTTATTTCCACTTAGAGTGTTCAGCGCCCGCCCGCTGGCCACATCCCAGAGCTTGACGGTCTCGTCGACACTTCCCGAAGCCAGCATCTTTCCGTCGGGGGAAAAGCTGATGGATGTGACTTCGGACCTGTGTCCGTTCAGGCTTCGCAGTTCGCGCCCGCTGGCCACGTCCCAGAGCTTGACGGTGGTGTCGTCGCTGCCTGACCCCAGCAGCTTCCCGTCCGGCGAGAAGGCGACCGATTCAACTCTGCCGGCATGGCCACTCAGGCTTCGCAGTTCGCGCCCGTTGGCCACGTCCCAGAGCTTGATGGCGCCGTCGCCGCCGCCGGACGCCAACAGCTTGCCGTCAGGCGAGTAGGCGACAAACCAAACCCCATTCGTGTGTCCGCTCAGGGTGCTCCGGTCACGCGCGCTGGTTAGGTCCCAGAGCTTTATTGTGTCGTCTCTGCCGCCTGAAGCCAGCAGCTTCCCGTCCGGTGAGAAGGCGACTGATTCAACATAGTCTGTGTGTCCGCTCGGACTCGGCAGTTCGCGCCAGCTCGGCACGTCCCAAAGCTTCACGGTGTTGTCCAGGTCCCCCGCCGCGAGTAGCTTTCCGTCCGGTGAGAAGGCGATCGATCTGACCGCGGCTGCGTTCCCACCGAGGGTGCGCTCTTCGGCCCCGCTGGCGACATCCCAGAGCTTGATCGTGGTGTCGGCGCTACCCGAGGCCAGCGCCTTCCCATCCGGTGAGAAGGCGACCGAGTAGACGAAGCTGGTATGCCCGCTCAGGGTGCGCAATTCACGCCCAGTGGCTGGGTCCCAGAGCTTGATCCTGTTGTCCCAGCCGCCCGAGGCGAGCACCTTTTCATCCGGCGAGAAGGCGACGGTGTCGACCACGTCGGAATGCCCGTTCAGAGTCCGCACCGCGCGCCCGCTGGCCACGTCCCAGAGTTTGACGCAGTGGTCCCTGCCGCCGGAGGCGAGCATCTTGCCGTCAGGGGAAAAGGCGACGGAGGTAACGTAGTTTGTATGGCCAAGCATCGTGCGAAGTTCTCGCCCGCTTGCCACGTCCCAAAGCTTGATGGTGCGGTCCCAGCTGCCCGAGGCGAGCACGTTTCCATCCGGCGAGAAGGCGACGGAAGTAACGAAATCCTTGTGTCCAGACAGGGTGCGCAGTTCTCGCCCGCTAGCCACGTCCCAGAGCTTGACGGTTTTGTCGTTGCTTCCCGAGGCCAGAACCTCTCCATCCGGCGAGAAGGCGACGGCATTGACGAACGCCGAGTGACCCAGTTGGGGGAAGATGACGGGTTCGTTCTGATCTTGGGCATGCGGCGAGCCCAAGCACGCAGCGAGCATAACGACGCCGATCAGGATTCCCGCGCGAAGGAACGCTACCTTCAGGGCCAGCGCCAACCTCGAGTCTTCAAACTCTCGTTCAAGGTGCTGTCGGAAACGCCAAGTCGGTGTTGCCGATCAACGAGCGCCTTTTGTTCATTGGCGCATTGCCGATAGAGCGCGTTCTTACTGGAGTGAACCTTTTCGCACATTTGCTTGTGCGCCTGGATATCGTCAATCAAGACATCGATCTGCGACCGTGCCGGCGCGGTGGTTGCCGCCTGGGGCGTTTGCGCCTGGGATGGCGAGTTCGCGATCGACAACAGCAGCGGACCCAACCCAATCACGCAGGCGAGGCCTAATTCAAACACCCGTCTTTTCATCACATCCTCCAGGTCTTGCAGTGGTCGCGTCGGCTACTCGTCGTATCGACCTTGCGCGATCGGACCCTCGAGATCACCTTTTTTCTCTGCGACCGGCCCATTGGCGCCGTCATCGGCGGGCGGCCCATTCGCCGCACCTAACCTGACGCCGCCGAGAGCGCACTACTGCGCGCTTGCGGCGCCGGGCGCCGCGCTCTCTCCCGCCAGCGCGAAACCCTTTAGAATCAGCGCGTGGAGCGTCTCGTTCCGAACCCAGGTCTGCGCCCAATCGCCGAGGTCTATAGGGGTGAGCGCGCGGTGTCGGTCGATCGCTTCGCGGGCGGCGGGTATCTCTCCCAGATGGCCATAGGCCGCCGCCAGGACAGCGAAGTTCAGCGGGCCAGTCGGGGCGGAGCTGGGCCGACTGTATCGCCAGCGTAACCGCATCGCCAAAGCGCCCCCCCGCCAGGCGAGCGAGGCCCAGGCCGCCCAGATACGTTGGCCGCTCCGCGGACAGCGGATCGAGGCGGATGGCGGTCTCGAGATGCTCCACCGCCTGTTCCCGTCCGCGTTCGAGCCTCGCCCAACCGCTGTAAGCCCAGGTTGTGCAGGCGCCCGGGTTCAGAGCCAGCGCCCGATCGTACATCGCCACCGTGTCGGCGTGGGGCTCCAGGATCATCATCTCGACCGTTGCGTTAGTGAGCACGCTTGGATCGTCGGGGGCCAGGCTCAGGGCTCGGTGGGCCAGGCGCTGGGCTTCGTTCCCCGTCTTCTTAGGGTCCTCCGTCCAGCCATAGATGATGGTCATGGTGAGGACCCCCGCCGCCAGGGCCAGGGCTTCGGCGTAGTCCGGGTCGAGCGCGATGGCGCGACGCAGGAATTCGAGCGCCTCGGTCATGCCGGCCTGCGACCAGCTCCGCCAGGGGACCAGGGCGCGCAGATAAAGGTCGTAGGCGCCGATGTTCGCGGTCGGCCGCGCCCGCGCGCAACGGATCTCGGCTTCCAGCAGAGTGGGCTCGATCTGGCCGGCGGCGCTCAACGCCACCTTGTCCTGCAGGGCGAAGACGTCTTCGAGCGTGTCATCGAACCTGTCGGCCCAGATCTGGGCGCCGTCCGAGGCGTCGGTCAGCTTGACGGTGATGCGGACCCGGCCGCCGGCCTGGCGGACGCTGCCCTCCAGGACGTAACGCACGCCCAGCTGCCGGGCGGCGTCTTGCGGACTGACGGACCTGCCCTTGAACGACAGGGTCGAACCGCTGCTGATCACGAAGATCGATTTGAACCGCGAGAGCGCGGTGACGACCTCCTCCACCATGCCATCGGCGAAATAGGCCTGGCCGGGATCGCCGGACAGATTGACGAACGGCATGACCGCGATCGAGGGCTTCGCCGGCAGGGGCAGCGGGGCCGGCGCGATCCCAGCCGCCGCCGGCGCGGACGCCCCCAGCAACTCGCCGATGCTGGCGGTCACCTTGCGCCAGCCCGGCGCCTCGAGATCTCCGGTCCAGCCGATCAGTTTGGCGCACTGGATGCGGTCGAACGGCATCGGCAACCGGACATCGTCCAGGGCGAGCTGAACCAGCTTGCCGTCCTGGCGCGCCCGATCGGCCTCCGATTGCACCCACTGTGACTTCACGGCCTCGGCAGACCAGATCACCAGCACCGCCTTGGCCTCGCGCAGCCGCTCCTCGATCACGTCGGCGTAGGCTCGGTGGGCCGGCAATTCGTCGTCGCGCCAGACGCTAAAGCCGCAAGCCCGCAGTCCTTCGCTGACGAGATGCGCCTGGGCCGCCGTCGATCGGGCGTAGGAGATGAAGACGTCCGACATGCTGGCGCGGCCCCGTCCCTGCCCGCTGTCAGGACCCTAGCGAGGCTGCGGAGAAAGGGGCAAGAGAAAGCTGGCCGAAGGAGAGGGACGAGGCGGATCCATGACCCACCCGATCACCGAACATGTCGTCAGAACCGACCGGCACACGAGCTTCTACCTCGCCTGCGGGGCGCCGGACGCGCCGCCGATCGTCTTCGTCCACGGCTGGCCGGAGCTTGCGATCAGCTGGCGCCATCAGCTCCCTTGCTTCGCGGCGCTGGGGTTTAGGGCCGTGGCCCCTGACATGCGCGGCTACGGCCGCTCAGGGGTCTATGGCCACCACGAGGACTACGCCCTTCGCGAGATCGTCGCCGACATGATCGAGCTTCTGGACGCGCTGGGGGCCGAAAAGGCGATCTTCGTCGGCCACGACTGGGGAAGCCCGGTCGTCTGGAGCCTCGCCAGCCACCATCCCGAGCGCTGCCGTGGCGTCGCCAACCTCTGCGTCCCCTATGTCGCCCAGGGCTTCGCCCCCGCGAACATCATCCCGCTCGTCGACCGGTCGGTGTACCCGGTCGACCAGTTCCCGGCCGGCCAGTGGGACTATCAGCTCTTCTACCAGGAGAACTTCGAGAAGGCCGTGGCCCAGTTCGAGGGCAGCGTCGAGAACACCGTCAAGCTGCTCTTCCGCAAGGGAAGTGCGGCGGGCGCCGGGGCGCCGGCGGTCACCTCGGCGGTGCGGAAGAACGGCGGCTGGTTTCCAGGCGGCGGCGCCGCGCCGGACGTGCCGATCGACACCGACCTCCTCGGCGACCAGGACTTCCACGCCTACGCCGCGGCCCTGACGCGCAACGGCTTCTTCGGCCCCGATTCCTGGTACATGAACGCCGAGCGCAACATCGTCTACGCCGGCGAGGCCAGGAACGGCGGCAAGCTCTCCCTGCCGGTCCTCTTCCTCCACGGCGCCTACGACTATGTCTGCGAAACGGTGAACTCGCGGCTCGCCGAGCCGATGCGCCGCGACTGCGCCAACCTCACCGAGGTCGTGGTCGAGACCGGCCACTGGATGGCGCAGGAGGATCCGACCGGCGTCAACGCCGCCCTCGCCCGCTGGATGGCGCTCGAATTCCCCGACCTCTGGCCGGCGACGGCGCCGCCGTCCGCCAAGGAGACGCGCCCATGACCGACATCGGCAAATCCGGGACCTTCGCGCTCGCCGACCGCACCGTGAAGCGCATGGGCTACGGGGCGATGCAGCTGGCCGGGCCGGGCGTCTTCGGGCCGCCCAAGGATCGCGCCGGCGCCATCGCGGTGCTGCGCGAGGCGGTCGCCAGCGGCGTCGATCATATCGACACCAGCGACTTCTACGGCCCCCACATCGTCAACGAGATCATCCGCGAGGCGCTCCACCCCTATCCCAAAGACCTCGTGATCGTCACCAAGCTCGGCGCCCGGAGGGGCGAGGACGGCTCCTGGAACCCGGCCTTTTCGGGTGAGGCGCTGGAAAGCGCGGTGCATGACAATCTCCGCAACCTTGGCCTCGAGGCCCTCGCGGTCGTCAACCTGCGCCTGATGTTCTCGCACCATGGGCCCGCCGAGGGCTCGCTCGAGGCGCCGCTGACCGCCCTGGCCGAACTCCAGCGCCAGGGACTGGTCCGCCATATCGGCCTCAGCAACGTGACGCCGACCCAGATCGCGCAAGGCCGCGCCATCGCCGACATCGTCTGCGTCCAGAACCAATACAACCTGGCCCACCGCGACGACGACGCCCTGATCGACGATCTGGCCGGCGAGGGCGTCGCCTATGCGCCGTTCTTCCCCCTGGGTGGCTTCTCGCCGCTGCAGTCGACGGCCCTTTCCGATGTCGCCGCCACTCTGGGGGTGACGCCGATGCAAGTGGCGCTCGCCTGGCTGCTGCAGCGCGCGCCCAACATCCTCTTGATTCCCGGGACCTCGTCCCTCGCCCATCTGCGCGAGAACCTGGCGGCGGCCGAGCTGGAGCTTCCCGCCGAAGCGATGGCCACGCTCGACCGGATCGGGACCGCGGCCGCGACGGTCGCCTGAGGCCGAGGCCTCCGCGCGGCGGCGGCTTGACCGGGACCAAAGACCCGACCCAGTCTGGCGCGTGTCAGGTCCCCGGCCCTTCGTTCCCCGAGATTTTCCCTCGCCGCCGATCGGCCCGCCTTGAGCGCCGTCGGCGGAGGGGCGCGCGCGGCCACCGGCGTCTCGGCCGCTCTGGTGGCGATGATGGCCGTGGCGATGTTCATCAACTACGCCGACCGCGGCAGCCTCTCGGTGGCGGCGCCGGTGCTGACCGACCAGCTGAAGATCTCGAGTTCGCAGATGGGCCTGCTGCTTTCGGCGTTCTTCTGGTCCTACGCGGCGGCCCAGCCGCTCGCCGGCGCGATCGCCCAGCGCTTCGACGTCCGCTGGGTGATGGCCATCGGCCTGACGCTCTGGGCCGGCGCGACGGCGCTCTGTGGCCTGGCGATGAGCTTCGCGGCGCTGCTGGCGTTGCGCCTGCTGGTCGGGATCGGCGAGAGCGTGATCTTCCCGGCCAACGCGCGGATCCTGGCCGAGCATGCGCCCGACCACCAGCGCGGGGCCGCCAACGGCGTGACGATGCTGGGCCAGTTCCTGGGGCCGACCGGCGGCGCCCTGGTCGGCGGACTGATCCTGGCCCGGTTCGGCTGGCCCTGGGTGTTCTTCGCCCTCGGCGGCGTCTCGCTCGTGTGGCTGATCCCCTGGCTGACGATGCCGCTGGGCCTGACCCGTGGCCGCGACCGGCCTACCCCCGGCCCGGCCCCCTCCTACGCGGCGCTGCTGAGCCAGCGTGGGCTCTGGGGCGCTTCGCTCGGCCAATTCTGCTACGCCTACACCCACTACCTGCTGCTTACCTGGCTGCCGCTCTACCTCGTAAAAGGGCTGCATTATTCGCTGGCGCAGATGGGCCTGATCGGGGCGGCGATCTTCGGGGTTCAGTCGGTGGGGGCGCTCGCCAGCGGCTGGCTGTCGGACCAGGCAATCCGGCGCGGCGCACCGGCCCCGCTCGCTCGCAAGCTCACCATCCTTGCCGGCGTCGCCGGGGTGATGGTCTCGACCGGCCTGATCGGCGTGCTCCCGCAGGCGACGGTGCTGCCCTGGCTCTTCGCCGCCGGTTTTTTCAACGGCGCCACCAGCACCATGGTCTTCACCATCGGCCAGACCCTGGGCGGACCAACGGCCGGGGCGCGCTGGATCGGGATCCAGAACATGTTCGGCCAGTTCGCCGGCATCGGCGCGCCGATCGCCACCGGCCTCCTCTTGGAGCGCACCGGCGCGTTCGGGATCACCTTCCTGGTGGCCTCCGGCCTCTCCGTGGCCGGCTTCCTGATCTGGACCTTCCTCGTGCCGCGGATCGAGCCGGTCGCGTGGCGTCCGGCCGACTGACGCGCCCGAGGGAAAGCGTCAGCGCGGCGCCGCCAGGATCGGTCGCATCGGCCCCCGCCATCCGTCCGCCGCCTCGTGCGCGGTCCCCCCGCTCGCGCCGAGGCTCGCCATCGCGGCGATGAAGGGGTGGGTCGAGGCCATTCGGCCGGCGCCGGAGGCGGCAGCTGGATCTACGATGCTGGTCCCGCCGTGGCCGTCGCTGGAGAGGGTGAAGGTGCTCTTGGTGTAGTTCCCCTCGAGGGTGATCTTGGCGACGTGGGACCCGTCCGCGACGGCGAGCACCCCTGACGTCGTCGTGCCGCTGTAGCTCGCCTTGGTCGTGCCGCTGACGAAGGCGATGTCCTCGAGATCGAGCGAGGTGGTTCCGGTTCTGGAAAAGCCGCTGATCTCGCCGGTGTAGTCTTCCGATTGGGCAAGCTCGAGCGTCGCGGCGCCGGCGCCAAGGAAGGTGACGTTCTGGGTGAAGGCGCCGGCGAACTCGGCCGTCCCGGCGTTGATCTCGACCTTGCCGGTCCCACTGACCGCGCCATCGACGGTGAGGGTTCCGTCGAAGGCGGCGAGAAGGCCGGTGTTGTCGACCGCGCTCACCACCGTCGTGATTCCCTTCGAGGTCGCCTCGATCGTCCCGGCGTTAGTGATCGTGCTCGTCGTGTCGATGGTGAGCGCCACGGAGTCGTCGCCGTCGATGATCCCGCCCTTGTCGTTGATAAGGCCCATCGACCCGTCGCCCAGCGCTCCCGCGCCCTTGATGTAGTCGTTGACGTTGGTCAGCGTCCCGCCCGAGACCTTGTTGGTCGCGAGGTCGGAGAGGACCAGGTCCCCGCCGCCTCCAAGCGAAGCCCCGCCGGCGGCGATGACGAGGTCCGTAGTCGAGACGCTCATCACGCCCGAAATACCGATCACGCCGTTCAGGGTGACGGTCGCCCCGTTGATGACCGGGTTGAAAGCGGTGACATGAACACCATCGAGGGTGTCCGATCCGCCGATGAAGGCGATAGTGCCGGCGCCGGCCAGCGTTCCGGTGAAGCTGTCGCCGGCGCCGGTGAAGTTCACCCGGTCGCCGCTGGCCGCGGACAGCGCGCCGGCGGTCTGGGACCAGACGCCGGCATAGACGAGGTTCGAGGTCTCGAACGTCGCGCTCGCGCCGTTGCCGGTTTCGGTGACACTGGAAATGGCGAGGCTGGTTCCGGCGTCGAGGGTCACCGCGCCACCCGCGATGGCCAGCGTCCCGGCGCCGGCGATCGTGCCGTTGGAGGTCAGCGAACCTGCGACCAAGAGCGTGCCGCCGCTGATTTCGCTGGCGGCGTCGAGGACCAGCGTCCCGCCCGTGGCCACGTCGACGACACCGTTGCCGAAAGTCATGTCTTGGTCATTCTCGATCGTCGCCTGCTCGATCGTCAGAGCGCCTGAGCCGATCGCCGCGATCGTGCCGTTGTTGTAGGTCGTCCCGCCATCGATCAGCATGCCAGCGGCGCCGGTCGACTCGATCAGTCCAGTGTTCGTGAGACCGGCGACGGCGTCGAATTCGAGGACGTTGTCGGTCCCGGTGGCGTCAAAGACGCCTTCGGCCTCGTTATCGACTCCCAGATCGCCGTCCCCGATGTTCCCCGCCCCGGTGATCGTGTTGTTGACGTTGAGGAGGCCAGCGTCGCCAGATACCGCGTCGAACACGTTCTCACTGCTGTCGGAAAGCGTGACAACGCCCCCGCCGATCAAGACCAAGGGCTCGACTTCAGGGCTCAGTCGCGCCTCCTGGCTCGACGCATTCAGCGAGATAGTTCCTGTGTTGATGAGTGTTCCGTCGGCAACCAGAAAACCATAGGCCGGGATGGAGATGAGACCGGCGTTTTCGAAGGTGTTTGCGTAAATGAACGCCCCGTTCCCATGGAGTGAAGGATCGGAGCAGTTGAGAGTGGCCCCAGCCTCGATGTCGACAGTTCCGCCTCCGATGCCGCCGATCCCGTAGACGCCGAGGGTCGAGCCGTCGGTTGCTACGATCTCTCCGCCGTTATTGTTGATGTCCGACCAGAGGATAGTAAGTGTGTTTGCGTTATTGACTTCGATTGTGCCGGCGTTTGTCATGCGCTCTTCACCGTATATCAGCATTCCGGCCGAGCCAGTGCTCTCGATCAGCCCGTAGTTGTGGATGGCGCGGCCGCCGCCTTGTGCGATTTCAAGCTCCAGGCCGTTCTCCATCCCGGTGGCGTCGATTATCCCGGCGGTGTCATTGGTCAATGACGCGGAAAAGATTCCGGCACCGCTGATTGTATTGTCGACGTTAGTTACAGTGCCGTTGCTCAGGAGTTGATTGTTCTTACTATCGCTAAGAGTGATCGCGCCACCGCCGGTCAGGCTCGCATAGCTTGCCAGAGTCAGGGAGCCTTGCGAACTCCCACCGCCGATGAGCATTGAGCCCGAATTGACTACGGATCCTCCCAGCTCCAGGGAGCCACCGCTGACGTCAATTACACCAGCGTTCGCCCCCGAACCTGTCCCAGCCGTGGCTTGGAACATTGCCCCGGAAATATCCAGGGTCGCGTTTGCGGCCGTCTGGATGCTCGTGACTGTCTCCGCCTGGGAGACAGTGACGGTGTAGGGCGTCGGGCCGGCGGCGTCGAGAATGGCGTCGTCGCCGCTGCCCGGGACGACACCGCCGGTCCAATAGGAGGCGTTTGTGAAACTGCCGTCGACCGGGTTCGCCCAGTGGATTTCCGCCATGCGGGCGCTCCTTACGTTCGAGCACCAGGCTATCTCGCCGCGATTAACAAGCCGGTGTCGCCTCGCTCGCTTGTCGCGCAGCCGCGGCGAGGCGAGCCGGCGACTAGGCGGCTGCGGTTCCAGGTCTTGCGAGCATCGGCGGATCGAGGAGACGGCCCTCCCGGGTGGGAGCGATCGACTCCCCTGCGCCGCCGCCGATGGCGGCCGCGGCAGCGATGAAGCTCTGGACGGATGACGGAACGGGCGGATCCACAACGCCGGTCCCGCCGTGGCCGTCGCTGGAAAGGGTGAAGCTGCTCTTGGTGTAGTTCCCCTCGAGCGTGATCCTGGCGATCTGGCTTCCGTCCATGACGGTGAGCACGCCCGAGGTCGTCGTGCCGCTGTAGCTGGCGGTGGTCGTCCCGCTGACGAAGGGGATATCCTCGAGGTCGAGCGCCGTGGTTCCGGTCCTGGAAAATCCGCTGATCTCGCCGGTGTAGGCCTCCGAGTGGGCAAGCTCGAGCGTCGCGTCGCCGGCGCCAAGGAAGGCGACGTTCTGGGTGAAGGCGCCGGCGAAGTCGGCCGTGCCGGCGTTGATCTCGACCTTGCCGGTCCCGGTGACAGCGCCATCGACGGTGAGGCTTCCGTCGAGGGCCCCCAGCACCCCGGTGTTGTCGACTGCGCTGGCGATCGTCGTGGTCCCCTTCGACGTCGCCTCGATCGTCCCGGCGCTGGTGATCGCGCTCGATCCGGTGTCGATGGTCAGGGCCACGGAGTCGTCGCCGTCGATGATCCCGCCGGCGTCGTTGATCAGGCCCATCGACCCGTCGCCCAGCGCTCCCGCGCCCTTGATGTAGTCGTTGACGTTGGTCAGCGTCCCGCCGGAGACCTTGTTGGTCGACAGGTTGGAAAGGACCAGGGCCCCACCGCCGCCAAGCGAAGCCCCGCCGGCGGCGATGATGAGGTCCTTGGTCGAAACGCTCATCACGCCGGAAAGCCCGATCGCGCCGTTCAGGGTTACGGTCGCTCCGTTGATGACCGGGTTGAAGGCGGTGACATGAACATCGTCGAGGGTGTCGGCGCCGCCGGTGAAGGCCACCGTCCCTGCCCCGCCGATCGTCCCGGAAAAAACATCCCCGGCGCCGGTGAAGTTCACCCGGTCGCGGGCCGAAGCCGAAACCGTCCCGCCCGTCTGGGTCCAGAGGCCGGCATAGGCGAGGTTGGAGGTCGCGAAGGTCGCGGTCGCGGCGTTCCCGCTCATGGTGACGTCGGCGAAAGCGAGGTCGGAACCGGCGCCGAAGGCCGCCGCGCCGTTCACGAGGGACAAGGTCCCGGAGCCGGCGAGCGTTCCTCCGGCGTCGAGCGCTAACGTGCCACCCTTGGCGACGCCGACCGCGCCGCCCTCGATCGTCGCCTCTTCGATCGCCAGCGGGCCTGCGCCTATCGCCTCGATCGACCCGGTATTGACGATCGTTCCGCTCGCGGAGGTCGTTCCATTGAGTATGAGCATCCCGGCTGGACCCGTAGTCTCGATGAGTCCGGCGTTGGCGAAGCTGGCGCCGATCGCGATCTCGAGGAAGTTGATCGTCCCGGTCGCGTCGATGATCCCCTTGGCGTCGTTGAAGACCGAGAGGACCCCGTCGCCGATCGTTCCGGCGCCGGCGATCGTGTTGTCGACATTGGTGAAGGTGGCGGCCGGCGGGTTGGAACGACCAGGCCAGTTATTCGTAATTGCGTTCCCGGCATCGTCCGACAAGGCGACCATGCCGCCGCCGGTCAAGGTCAGGTCGTCTATCACATCGAGTTCGCTGAAGTGACGGGAGGCGTTCAGCGACACCGCCCCGGTGTTGGTAATCCCGCCCTCGACCACCAGGGCGCCGTAGGAGGATGACACCGCGATGAGACCGGCGTTCTCGAAGTCGGAATTATGGACGAACGCCACATTCCCGCTGGCGGCTTTTCCGGTGATCATGGTTGCGCCGGCGGCGATGTCGAGTGTTCCGCCATCGATCCCTCCGATGCCGTAGATGTTGAGGGTCGAGCCCTTGGTGGCGGTGATCTCGCCTCCATAGTTGCTGATTTCGTCTTGATAGATGGTCAGCAAGCCCGAGCCGTTGGCTTCGATCGTGCCGGTGTTGGTTTCAAATACCCCCTGGAGATGGATGAGCATTCCCGCTGACCCGGTGCTTTCGATCAATCCGGTGTTGTCCAATGCTCCGACCGTGATCTCGAGCGCGACACTCACGCCCGTCGCGTCGATCTCTCCGGCGTTGGTCAATGAAGTCATGCCAACG
>Ga0302326_10012777_pt1 | contig 17857 bp, 12 predicted proteins | sample Palsa_T0_3_FD_202264 | JGI IMG/M metagenome (GOLD analysis project Ga0302326, IMG submission 202264) | Peat permafrost microbial communities from Stordalen Mire near Abisko, Sweden - Palsa_T0_3 | ecosystem: Environmental > Terrestrial > Soil > Palsa > Peat permafrost | place: Sweden: Abisko... | reverse complement strand
TTCGTTTTTGACTGGTACTTCAACGTCGCGGTGAACGATCCCGGCGAGAATCTCAACTCCGCTCTGCAGATCACTCAGGCACTGCCCGATCGCTACGGCATGCAGTACGCCATCCTGTATGTGGACGGTCCTCCGTTTGATGTCCAACCAAACGATTGGACCAGCGCCGTGAGCGAGTGGGTTGGCTATATGATTGACCCGGACTACGTGCAGATCAGCGGCAAACCCGCATTCTTCATTATCAATGTGGGTGAAATGCGCTCGGTTTTCGGAACTTCTGCCGCGGTGTCTGCCGCACTGGAACAACTGCGCGCGGCCGCCCAGGCACAGGGTCTCTCCGGTGTCTACGTCGTGGGCGGCTTCGGAGTGCCCGACGGCACCGTGGGGCAGAATTCGCTGTCGGATGGGTTCGCCATTGCGCAAGCCGATGGCTACGACGCGATCGCCTTTTACAACTATCCTTTTGCGCCACCGCCGGTGAACGGAATCCTCCCTTTCTCCACTCTTTCCGCCGCCGGGCAGTGGACGTGGAACGAAGCCACCATTGCGGAACGCCGATTGTATAAAGCGGGTAACTATGGTGCCGGTCAAGCAGTCTGATAAGTCTGCCAACAAGCGTGGATAAAGGAGACGGGACAAGAGGAGTTGTTAACGCTTAACTATCAAACCCTTGCCTCCATCACGAAGCAAAGACTGTTGGAGGGTGAAAGCCTTTGAATTTGCGTATACACCAACGTTCCACCAGGATTGGTAACCACTGCCGCTATCTGTGTTTCAAGCACTTGGTCGTAACACAACCACACCTAACCTCCGTTACAAAACGGAGCTAAAAGAGATTGAGTTTGAGGGGATTGACCCAATTACTAACTACCTCGGTCGGCTCTCCATGAACTTTCCTTTAGCGGAGGTGTTATACTTTTTGTACCTTGCCGTGTTGCTCATCTATCCATCGCTCCACTCCTGAGTAGTCCGCTCCCATTCATTCCGACCGCGATGGCTGGCTGGGATCCCCGCCCATGGAGCGAAACCGAGCCAATTTCGGGAGACTTGATGTGGTATAGCCGGACGCCGCAGGATGTGGCCAGTTTCGCGCAAGCTGCCATTACATGGACCACGGCTAACCCCCAACTTCGGCCCGAACCCTCGCCCACGCCGCCGCTTGTGCTAATCGAGGCCTGGAACGAATTCGGGGAGGGAAGTCACGTGATCCCGACGGCTGGCGACGGGACCAGCTATGGGGACGCGATCGCGGCGATGTTGCTGGGGCCTTGATAAGGGCGAGCTCGTTGAGGCTCTCAGTCGATCATGCCGGCCGCGCCCTCACAAATATGCATTACACCCGAGAGAGGGGTTGCACCCCAAACTCAGCTCGCCTCGTATCTCAGTCACTTAGACTGGCCGGTTCAACACTTAAAACCCCGAATGCTTTATCGCGTTTTTCGCCAACAGACGCTTCCGGACACAGCCGACTTCCTCAGCATCATTGACTTGCACCACTCTCAATGGCGACCAGCAAACGTCCTGCAGAAGTGATCAGCGAAGCGAGTGGCGGGAAAAACCTTTTTCCGGCCTTTTCATCCACATCCGAAAAATCAGCTAACTGTTTTCACCTGAGAAGATCTCATACGTGTCCTTTCCACCGGAGGGTGGGAAAAACGCTTGGGGTGCTTTGCGAAGTTAATAATTTCGCAAGGAATTGTCTCGTTGTGTACAACCTCGGTCAAGGCGGACTGCCTTGCTTCTTTCGGTCGAGGCAGCTTTGTGCGACGTCTTTCGCGTCGGGCTGCTTTGGCGCGCCAGATAGCGGGTTTTCGGCCTCCTTCACAATTTCCTGGTTCGAGTCTTTCAGCGACTTGGTGGGTTCGCCCGGAAAACCCGTCAGAGACTCTCGCCGCTCGAGTTCCGTCATGTAATCTGCATCCAGTGCAATGTCGGCGGGCATTGGCTCATTCAGCCTGAACTCCTGAGGACCAAGATAAAGAAAGGCATCGACTAGGGCTTCCATGGGTTTTTGCAGCTCGGGAGGAAAATCGATGCGCACTTTGCAGTCTCGCTCGATCATGATCGGCGGCGGGGAAATGTCACGCAGCATCAAGGCACCCAGCCAGGTACCTTTGGTTAGGGCCAGCGACGGGTTCGCCCACAATGCGAACGGGCTTATGGGTGCGGTCCGGGTCATGTCATAGATGCCGAGATCACTGATGACAAAGGTGACGTGGGGATAACGTTTCTCGTAGGTTGACACGGCGCTATCAGCAACCCCGTGCAGGAGGTGAAATGTGCCGAAGAGCATGAGAGCCCTCCGATGCTTGGATAGGACCTCTTTTTCCATCACGGAAACGATGCTGGGTTCGCGATCGAAAAATTTCATCCCGTCTTCGGAAGTCTTGACGCGGTCCCAGTCAATGGGAGGATCGCCGGCCAGCACACGGAGGCGCTTGGCTGGGGTGAGGTTCTGATTGATGGCGCGAACGAGAGGAAAGAATTGCTCAAAGAAGCCAGAACGCCCGCACATAGACTGCGTGGTATTTCTCCAGACTTTGCGGACTTCGGTGAAAGGCACATCGTCTCCGGCGATGTAACGGTCGAGAACGGGCTGATAGAGCGAATTGCCGCATTCGACTTCGATGTCATTCACCTTTGCGGGAAACGTGGGATCGCGGATGAGAGAAAGAATGAAGTCGTCTACATCTTTCATCCCATGCCCCTCTGGCATGGCCACGACTTCGTATCTGTCGAAGGCGGCAAGAATTGCGGGGATGGCAGGCTCGGGAATTGATCCGGAGCCGGTCGACTTCGTCGGCGGGGCTTGGCTCGCAGCTGGAAGCACGACCATCAGGAACAACACGACGCAGCCTAAACGAGGGACTCGACGCTTGTCGCCGCTCTCAGATTGCGCGTCAGAAACTGTTCTGCCGAGTATCCGTTCCTCCATTGACTCCTCCTGCCCTAATTGCCGAACCAGACGCGGCTTTCGTAGCAGACGGTATGCTACGACAAAAAGCGCTTGTGCCGAACCTTGATTGACAAACCCAGATTTTGACAAACCCACCCGGAAGGCGCAAGCCAGGGCGGGTTGCAAGAATTGGTTTGACGCCGGCGCTCAATGCTCGCCGCTTTAACGAGAGTTTCCTAACTTGGCTATTTTTCGCCAGCTGATGCTTCGGGACCCAGCCAACTTCCTCAACTTCCTCAGCTTCATTGACTTGCACCACTCTCAGTCCTAACATTTCAGCCCAATGATCGGCCAGACGATTTCGCACTACCGAGTCCTCGAAAGGCTTGGAGGCGGTGGGATGGGTGTGGTCTACAAGGCCGAGGACATGGAGCTTGGGCGCCTGGTCGCTCTGAAGTTCTTGCCCGAAGACCTGGCGGGTGACCCCCTAGCGCTCGAACGCTTCCGGCGTGAAGCTCGCGCCGCGTCGGCTCTCAATCATCCCAACATCTGTACGATCTACGAGATCGGCAAGCAGGGAGAGCAGCCATTCATCGTCATGGAGTTTCTGGACGGGTTGACCCTGAAGCGTCAAATTGGCGGCAAGTCGATGAAGATGGACGAGGTCATGTCGCTTGGAATTGAGATTGCGGATGCGCTCGATGCTGCTCACAGCGCTGGTATTGTCCACAGGGACATCAAGCCCGCCAACATCTTCGTGACCAAACGGGGGCATGCTAAGATTCTGGATTTTGGATTGGCAAAGATCACGCAGCCGATCCCCGAGCCCGGCGACGATGTATCCGGAGAACAGCCGACGACAACGCTGGACGGGCATCTCACGAGCCCTGGTCAAACTGTTGGCACAATTGCTTACATGTCGCCCGAGCAGGTTGGTGCCAAGGAACTAGATGCCCGCACGGATCTATTTTCGTTCGGCTCTGTTCTCTACGAGATGGCGACCGGGGTCATGCCGTTCCGCGGAGAAAGTAGTGGAATCATTTGCAGCGCTATTCTAGAACGCGCGCCTGTTTCAGCGGTCCGAATCAACCCGGACGTCCCTCCCGACCTGGAACGGGTCATCCGCAAGTGTCTCGAGAAAGAGCGCAACTTACGTTACCAGCACGCTTCTGACATTCGCGCCGACCTCGAGCGCCTCAAACGTGACGCTGACCCCAGCAGCGCCCGAGTCATTTCATCAACCGCACTCGCGCCGGAGCGCTACACCTGGATGCTGTGGACTCTGGTGGTATTGCTGGTGGCGGGAATGCTCGCGTGGATCGTCGCGAATCACCACCCGCCGACACCCCAGAATCCGCTTACCAACGCGCATTTCACAAGGTTGACCAACTTCGGAGGAGCCAAAAGCGAGCCTGCACTCTCTCCAGATGGGAAATTCGCTGCCTTCATTTCCAACCGGAGCGGTGCGTTCGACATCTGGCTGATTGAAACCAACGGGAGCAGCCTTGTGAACCTCACGCAGGGCCGGATCGGAGATGCGCGTGCACCGCTGCGTGCGGTCGGATTCTCAGGGGACGGATTAGAAGTGTGGAGCGCGGGCACTGAAGCGCGAAGGCTCATGCTCTGGCCGCTCATGGGCGGGGCACCGCACAATTTCCTGGATGAATCTGCCGCCGAGGTTGCATGGTCGCCTGACGGCATGCGGGTGGTGTATCACACCTGGCAAGCGGGTGACGCCACATTTGTGGCCGATCACAACGGCAACAATCAACGCCTGATCGTTCAAAACGAGGCCGGATTACACAACCACTATCCGGTCTGGTCGAAGGATGGACGCTGGATCTACTTCGTGCGGGGCCGCCCGGCTACGCGGGAGATGGACCTGTGGCGCGTTCCAGCGGACGGTGGAGCAGCAGAACAACTTACACATCTCAACACTGACGTTGCCTACCCGACCCCGATCAACGAGCAGACGGTTCTATTCGTTGCCCACAACAAAGACGGGAATGGGCCATGGCTGTGGGCGTTCGATGGAAGAACCCGGACTTCACAACCCGTGAGTTCCGGTTTGGAGCAATACACCGCTCTGGCTGCGACGGCAGATGGCCGTCGTCTTGCGGTGGGTGTCGTGAATCCTCAGGTCAACGTATGGAGCGTTCCGATCACGGGTCGCCCCGTCGAAGAAAAGGACGTCGAAGCCGTCCAACTCCCGACCATGCGCTCGCGGGCGCCCCGTTTCGGCGGCGGATCGTTGTTCTACCTATCGTCGCGCGACGGTGCTGACGGACTGTGGAGCTATCGCGATGAGAAAGCGCTGGAGATCTGGAAGGGATCCGAAGGTGCACTCGAGTCGCCTGCGGCGATATCGGCAGACGGTAAGAACGTTGCATTTGCACTGACACGAGATGGGAAGCAGTTGATGCACGTCATGACATCAGATGGAACACAGCTCCGCCCCCTTTCGAGTGATGTGGATGTTCGGGGTACAGCCTCATGGTCCCCCGACAGCAAATGGATGGTCGTCGCCGGCAGCGACCGCAATGGACAGGGTGTATTCAAACTACCAGTAGACGGCGGACCACCAGTTCGGATTGCGACAGGACGGTTCTTGGACCCGGTGTGGTCGCCCCTTGGGGACCTGATCGTGTATTGCGGAGCGCAGGTGTTCACGCTCGCGCCACTCCTGGCCGTACACCCGGATGGCACGCCGGCTAGTCTGCCGGAGATCAAGGTGCAGCGCGAAGGGGAGCGTGTTCGTTTCCTGCCCGATGGCACAGGCCTGGTTTACATGCTCGGAGATACGATGGCCGAGCAGGATTTCTGGCTGCTCGACCTTAGAACGATGCACTCACAGCGGTTGACGAGGCTCAGCAGTTCCGCGGTCATGCGGACCTTTGACATCACCCCCGACGGTAAGCGGATTGTGTTCGACCGACTGATAGAAGATTCGGACATATTGCTGGTTGATCTCATGACCAATGAAGTTCGGCCCTAGTCGGCTGGAAATGACGCTGCTCACTGGCCCCACATATTTCGATCGCTAGAGCCTTGCTCATCGCTTCGGTTGTCAATCGTTTCTAACAGGTTTTCGCGTTTCGACCGCCGTCACTGAGCGCCAACTAAGCTAAACTAAGGCGAGGTTGCGACAGTTACGCCACGGATCAATAACCTACGTGGTGTAAGCCCGCCACCACGGCTGCGGCCGCGAGGCAGTAGATTCCGAAGAGATACCAGCGCCCGCCCTCAAGCCACCGGCTAAGCCATCTCAACGCTAGAAGGCCAGCAAGAAATGCAAGAACTGCACCCGCTACGCTCGGGAACACGGCGGAAGCCAAGTTGGCGGTTCCACTGATGTGCTGTGCGTGGATGAGCCGCATCAGTTCACGGAAGACAACCGGAGGGGTTAGAACAACCGCCAGAGCGAAGCTGAAAGTCTCCGCCCGCGACTTTGCCAGCCCCGCCAGCATTCCTGCAGAGATGGTTGCACCCGAACGGGAAAAACCACGAAAGGGCAGGCAGAGTCCCTGCACGGCCCCGATCAAACCAGCCTGGCTCGTATTCAGATCGTTGGTTTCGGTGAGACTTTTTGTAGGCTTCCGCTTTTCAAGAATGCCCGCGATCAATATCAGCACTCCGGCTGCGGCGAGTGCCGGTGCAATGAGTTCGAGATGGCTGAAAAGCTCCTCAATCTCGGCGTGGGGCAGACCTCGAAAAGCCGTCTTTTCGATGATCTTGATGATTGTTTCGCCGACAACCCCCGTAAGTGCCGTTGCCAAGATGAGGAGTCCACAAAACCTCTTGAAAGCGGCGGAACTCTGGAAGTATGTGCCGCGCCACATGTGCCAGAAGTAGACGATTACGGCGAACATCGTCCCCGTGTGGAGCAAGACGAGAAGCAGAGTCATGGGTGGCGACGATGGATCGAGGCCCATGAGCTTCTCCGCCACGATCACGTGGGCAGAGCTCGACACCGGCAGCAATTCGGCGAACCCTTGCAGGATTGCAAGGATGATGACATCAAGCAGTGACATGCGCCCATTGTAAATGGGACCTCGTAAGGAAGGGCTAACGGTGAGAAGGTAAGGAACAGGGCGCCAGAACTGCCTCAGTCGTACGCCAGCGCCTCAATCGGATCTTTCCCCGCCGCCTTGAATGCCGGATACAGTGCGCCTGCGACTGCGCCTACCACCGCAATGGCCATAGCACGGGCGACCCAATCTGCGCTGACCACCACCTGCACTAGAGGAAAGAAGTGGCGGATGCCCCAGCTGGCGGCGAAGCTAAAGCCGATACCGAGCACGATGCCGCCGACGGCCAGTAATCCAGTCTCCCGCAGGATCGCATTCACGATGTAGAACTTCGATGCACCCATCGCCTTCAGGATCCCGATCTCGCGCGTGCGCTCCATCACGGCCGCGTACATGGACTGGAAGATCACCAGAAATCCTATGATCACGCTGACGCTAATCACGATCCCAATGAAAGGCCGAAAACCGGGCAGATGGCTGGGAGTCATCATGCTGAGATAATCGGCGGTTGACAGCACCGTGTACTTGTCCATCCCCGGCTGCTGCTTGATTTCATTCACCACGTCGGCGGCATGCTCAGGATTATCCAGTTTCAGGTAAAACACAGAGGCTTTATCCTTCGCGCCCATCATTTCCTCTAGAGTGTCCATGGGGATGAATTTTCGGGCCCCGCGACCGTTCTCCACGATTCCCGCCACGCGAAAGTCGTGGTTTAGAACCTCCATCGTATCGCCGACCTTCACGTGCTTCTGCCGGGCAACAAAATCGTCCACCAGAATGTCATTCGGGCCCTGGAACCGTCCGCCGTGCAGATATTGAAACGGTCCGCCCAGGGCTTCGAAGCTGTCGAGATCGATGCCATCGATCACTTCCAACCCACCGCCGGTTGCGATCTGCCAGATTACGGGACTTACTACTTTCACGTGCGGCATGGGGCGCAAAACGTCGGCGACCTTCACCGATACCGGGGCGCCACTAATGCCGTTAAAGAACGACGATCCTGGCGGTTCGACAATCACATCGAATCCAATGCCGGCGTTGCGATATTTTTGATCGTTCATGATGCCGTAGCAGAGGCCGGCAATCAGCAGAATCAGCGCCACTTCGAGGCCGATGGCCCCCACGCTGATGAGCGACCGGATCGGCCGGTGGACGAGGTTGGCGACGATCATTTTATTCATCATGGGTCAGCTAAGACAGCACGGGGCGCCAGCAATGAGCCGCTGCTCTTCGATCGACACGTCGGTCATTCATTGCCAATTGCTCATTACTGCTAACGCTTGCTCATGCTCGACGACGGCGGGGCCGTGGCGCTCGATTGCGGCTTGTCCATATGCACCACCTCCGCCCCCGGTGGCTGCTCCAGCGCAAACTGATCATCGCGCAGCGGCTTGTTGATTTCCAGTTTCAGCACGTTTAGCGTGATGTCGTACTCTTCCTGCGGTCGGAAAATCTCGATGCGTGATGGAAAGCTGACGCCATCGTACTCCTTGTAGTTCGCGTAGCGGGCGTCAGTCACCAGCTTGCCCTGATCGTCATAGATGTACTGGCGATGGGGTTGCAGGTCGGTGCGGCTGAACACGATCTTGCGCGACAGCACCCCCGCGTTCTCGCCCTTCTTGCGAATAACGATCAGTTCGTAGTCCTCCTGCAGGACGCGATGCCCCTTGGCGTCATGCAGAATTTCTGCGCTATTCTCGAGCACTGCAATCTCGTGCTCGGAATCGACGTACCGGATCAGGAGCGCGTCATAGATATCCTTGGGCCGAATATTCTCCATGGGCTGGTCGTCGCTCTGCGTCTGGGCTTGGTTGTTGCCAATCACAAACCGGTTCTTCGGCGGAATCCACAGCTTGAACTCCTGGCCGTTGCTTACCATATCGAAGGCCGTGGTTCGCACGATCGGCAGCAGCCCGATCATGTGCAGCATCGCCGGCTTCCGCGCCAGTACGTAGCCCCGAATCTCCTTGTAATCAGTGACATGGCCCTTTTTCACGCCGCCTGCGGAAGTATCAATATCCACCGTCGCCTGCAGCGACTGGATCTTCTCTGCCTGCTGGTTGATGTTGTCAATCAATCCTGATTGGGTCGATTCCTTGAGGGGAGCCTTGGAGTACGTTTCCTCCACCGGCCGTGTACGGAACAGACAGCCCGTAGTGGGCAGCAGCACTAGAAGCAAACTTAAGGCCCAAAAGGGCGAGCTACGTCTCATGAAGTATCGGATGGCTCCTAAGACATTTGAGTATACCTTGCCGGAAAGGTTGCACCAATCGCGAGAACCAGCATCGGCAGCGCCTGGCTCGCTTGCGGCGGTTTCGCCTCGCCCTCGCGGCTGTTCTTCGCGCTCTGGGCGATTTAAGACTTTGCATTCGCCAACCTTACGGGGGGGAACCGCATCAAGGATCTTACTAAAGTGAGTTCCGCGCGCCTTCGATCATCATCTAAACTGTGGCCATCGTGCGGAAGATCTTCTGGCTCATCTTTATTGCGGCGCTCGCCTCGGCGGGCTGGTTCGCCTGGGCCCTGCTGACTCCGGTTGAACCTCCCGGGAAGACCTTCGTGTTGCTGCACCCGGGCTATTCCACTCGCCGCATCGCCGCCGAACTCAAGTCCGCCGGGGTCATCCGCAGCGAGGAGGCATTTATCCTTTGGCACGAGTTGCACCGCCATCGTTCCCTCAAAGCCGGAGAATATCTCTTCGAGAATCCGGCAAACATCATCGACCTGCAAAAGCGTCTTCGGCATGGCGACGTCTACTTCCGTACCGTCGTCGTTCCGGAGGGTTTCACCATGTTCGACATTGCTCGCGCTGTCGAGGCCGCCGGACTCGGCCCCGCGGACGATTTCCTGAAAATCGCGCAATCCGATACCGTGCTTATCGCCGATCTCGCGCCCAGCGCGCCTTCGCTTGAGGGGTACCTGTTCCCAGACACGTACCAATTCAGCCGCATGGAAACGATGCAGGACATTGCCGCCGCCATGGTCTGCCAGTTCCGTGTCGTAGCCCAACGCATCGGACTCACTGCGGTACCAGATAGCCACGCACCGGGACACGCTTCGGACGAACCGGCTAACTCAGGACACGCATGCCTCGTGGTCACGTCCCTCGAAGCTCGCGACTCAAACGCAGCTCCGACCGACCTTGAGCGTACCGTGATCATGGCATCAATCATCGAGAAAGAAACGGCGGTCGCGGAAGAACGCCCGCTGGTCGCAAGCGTCTACTACAACCGCCTGGCGAACAACATTGCACTCGACGCCGACCCTAGCATCATTTATGCCGAACTCTTGGCAGGGACCTACGCCGGCGCGCTGCACCACGATGACATGCGGTTCGATTCCCCCTACAACACCTATCGGTACGCGGGACTTCCGCCCGGCCCTATCGGCAATCCCGGCAAGAGCGCGCTCGAAGCCGCCATGCATCCCGTGCAAAGCGACTACTTCTACTTTGTCGCCGACGCCGCCGGCCACCACCGCTTCGCCCATACCATCGAGGAACATAATAAGAATGTGGCGGCCTACCGCCGCGCCATGCGGGGACAATGAGTTCTCTCCTTCAATAACCGCCCGCCCGGGGCAGCCGTCCCCGCGCACACCCTTCAGTGCGGGACGGCGCATATAATCACCGCGTGGGCCTTGACGAGAGAACGGCAGACCTTCCAGCCGGGCGAGTTCTTGGGCTGGACGTGGGATCGAGAAGGATTGGGATCGCGGTGTCGGATCCTCTGGGGATTACCGCGCAAGGATTGGAGACTTTACAGAGGCGGAACAAGCGGCAGGATTTGGCGGCGCTGGAGCGGGTGATTCGCGACTACGCCGTCCGCGAGATCGTAGTAGGTCTGCCGCTGCGCATGAGTGGCGCCGAAGGGACGCAATCGGAAAAGATGCAAGGGTTCGCGGAGGATCTGCGCCAGCGCTTCCGGCTGCCGGTGCACCTGTGGGACGAACGGCTGACCTCGGCGGAAGCGAACCGGCTGCTGAGAGAGACCGACCTGTCGATCGAAAAACGGGCGAAGGCAGTGGACCGGATGGCGGCCGTCTTGATCCTGCAGGGGTGGATGGAGAGGCGGGTGGGTGGCTAGAGATTGGCGGCCTCAATCTCCGGATCATTGGCCTGCGTCCACTGCCTGCGATCCACCAGTCAGATGGGGAACAGGCGCATGGGTCCCGGGTCCGCGGTTTGACCGAACGCATGCCAGAACGGGCCCGCATGACGACCCTGCCCGAGACATCCATCGAACGGCAACTCATCTGAAAGCAGTAACTTACAACCCAAGGCACTCTCGTCTCGCTGGGCCCAAAGCCGCGAATCCCGCACCAATTCTTGCTTTTAGTGCCATTTTGGAATAGCATCATACAGTAAAGACTACGTTCTTCCCCCTTGACCCTCGCCTGCCCAGGTGCCTTTTTATGAATGGTGTCGATCTGAATTTCCACATCGGCGACAAGGTCGTTTATCCCAACCACGGCGTGGGCGTCATCGAACAAATCAGCAGCCGTGCCGTCGGAGCCACGGTGGAAAAGTTCTATCTCCTGAACATCAAGGCCAGCAGTCTCAAGGTCATGGTGCCCTGCCACAACGTGGGCAGCGTCGGCATTCGCCGCGTCATTCGGAACGGCGAGGTGCAGAAGATTCTCGACTTCCTCTCCATCGCCGAAAACCTCAGCACCGCTGACTGGAAGGACCGCTTCAAGGAAAACTCCGACCGCATGCGCACCGGCTCCCTATTCGAGGTCGCTGGCGTCCTCAAGAGCCTGATCGCCCTCCACCAGGCCAAGCCTCTTTCCTTCCGTGAAAAGAAGATGCTCGAACGCGCCCGCTACCTCCTCGTCAGCGAACTAGCCATGTCCCGCAACTGCGAAGAGACCAAGGTCGAGGAACTCCTGGCCCTCGCCCTCGCCAAGTGCAAACTCCGCTTCCCCGAAGCCTCCGAATTCCAAGCCTGATTCAGTTTCAGTTCCCATCCCGGCACGCACCAAAGAACAAATTCAGACCCATCTTGCATTACCCCGCAAACCCTCAATACTTGCAAAGGCTCTCGGCCGGAGTCCCTCGCGATTTGCTGGTGTCGGCCCGAGGGCCTGCCCACGACCCGGCCGCTTGGGTTGGTTTGCGCCCTCGCCCCCCCTCGCCCCCTCTGTGCTTACCGTCCCATTGATTCTGAGGTAAGATTCCGAGATCAAGCCTTCGACATTCCGCAAGGAGACGCCCATGTTCGGCATCGTCTTTCTCGTAATCCTCGTTGTCGTCGCCGTCGTGCTCATCGGTATGTACAACAGCCTGGTGCAGTTGCGGGTGCGCAGCGACTCCGCCTGGTCTGACATTGATGTGCAGCTCAAGCGCCGGCATGACCTCATCCCCAACCTGGTGGAGACCGTCAAGGGTTACGCTGCGCATGAAAAAGGCACGTTCGAAAACATCGCCAAGTTCCGCTCCCAGGCCATGCAGGCCACTACTCCCGAGGGCAAGGCCATTGCCGAGAATCAGCTCACTGGCGCGCTGAAGAGCCTGTTCGCCGTGGCCGAAAATTATCCCGAGTTGAAGGCCTCGGAAGAATTCACCCAATTGCAGGCATCGCTGAGCCAGACCGAAGACTCCATCCAGAACTCGCGCCGCTACTACAACGCGGTCGTGCGCGACCTGAACACAAAGATCCAAGTATTCCCGACGAATATTCTCGCCGGCATGTTCGGATTCCAGGCCCGCCAGTTCTTCGAAACCGCCGACGCCGACCGCGAGCCGGTAGCGGTAAAGTTCTGATCCCGATGACTGGCGCTACGCATGGAGCGATAAACAGGAGATTGACATCGGGCGATCCAAAGCTCTGTCATCCCGATCAGAGCATGGCGATTCGTTCCTCCAATCGCCACGCGGAGTGGAGGGGCCCGCTGTTTCGGCGACTGGCGGCGCCCCTGCTTCTGTTCGCAACCATCTTTGCCCTGGCCGTTCCTGCGGCCGCGAAATCCTGGCGCATCTCCAATTTTCGGGACACCATTACTGTCAACCCCGACGGCAGCGCTCTGGTCGACGAAACCATCACGCTGAACTTCGTAGGCGAGTGGCACGGCATTCACCGCACCATCCCCATCGAATATCCGGGAGCAAACGGCACCAACTACCAACTCTTCCTCGACGTCACCGGCGTAACCGATGAAAACGGCGCCAAGCTCAAGTATGACTCTTCTACCTCCGGCTCCTACCGCGACCTCAAGATCTACATCCCCAACGCCGTCAATGCCACTCGCACCGTAGAGATCGCCTACCGCGTACGCAACGGCACGCGCTTCTTCGACAGCTACGACGAATTTTATTGGAATGTGACCGGCAACGACTGGCCCGTTCCCATCGATCATGCCACGGCCAGCGTGCACTTTCCTGCCTCAGCCAGTGAGTCCCTGCGTGCGCAAGCCTTCACCGGCGTCTACGGCTCGACCGAGCGTGACGCAACCTCGAAGGTCGAAGGCTCGAACGCTGGGTTCGAAACCACGAATCCTCTGCCCATGCGCGGCGGCCTCACCGTCGATGTCTATATCCCCAAGGGCATCCTCAAAGAGCCGGGACGGCTCGTCAGATTATTCTGGTTCATCGGAAGCAACCCCGCGGTTTTCCTGCCGCTGGTCACGCTAGCCGTTATGTTCGTTCTGTGGCTGTACAAAGGCCGCGATCCCAACCCCGGCATGTCCGTCGCGCCCATGTATGACCCACCTCAGGGAATCTCTCCCGCGGAAGCCGGCACTCTGCTCGACGACCGGATACATCCGCGCGACATCACGTCGACCATTGTCGATCTGGCGGTTCGCGGCTTCATCAAAATCGAAGAGACCGACGAGAGCGGCCTTCTATTCCATCACAAGGACTACGTCTTCCACCTGCTCCAGAAGCGCCAGGACTGGAGCGGTCTCGCTCCGCACGAACGAGTCATGCTCGAAAACATCTTCGCGGGAGACGTCGCCGAAACGCGCCTCTCCAGCCTGAAGAACCGCTTCTACACCGCCGTGCCCGTGGTGCGCACCGACATTATGTCGGCGCTCAAGCAGAAGGGCATTTACGCGCTCGATCCCGAGTCCGCCAACGGCTACAGCGCCGGGGCAGCCGCCTCGATCCTCATCCCGTTCGCCATCCTCCAGTTCCTGGGATGGGTCGACTTTCTGAGTTCAGTCCCCTTGCTCATCGCCTGCCTTGCGATCGCAGCCGTGATCTGGTGGCTCTTTGCCCGTGTTATGACAGCGAAGACCCTCAAAGGATCCCGCGTTCACATAGCGGTCCTGGGATTTCAGGAATTCATGAACCGCGTAGACGCCGATCGCTTGAAGACAATGCCGACCAACATCTTCGAGAAATTTCTTCCCTATGCCATGGCCCTCGGGGTCGAGCATCACTGGGCGCAAGCCTTCGCCGGCATAGTGAAAGATCCTCCAACCTGGTACGTGGGACCCGGCTACGGTTACGGGACAGGCTTCAATCCCATCTTATTCTCGTCGTCTATGCACGGCATGGCGACGGATATGCACCAGGTATTCGTATCCGCGCCGCGGGCCAGTTCCACGGGATCGGGATGGAGTGGCGGCTTCGGCGGAGGCGGAGGTTTTTCCGGCGGCGGCTTTGGCGGAGGCGGGGGCGGCGCGTTCTAGCGCTTGGTCGGCGGCAGAGGTGGTGCGCCCGGAGAGACTCGAACTCCCAACCCTCTGCTCCGAAGGCAGATGCTCTATCCAGTTGAGCTACGGGCGCCCGGAAACATTTTACGGCAAATTGGCTCCGCGTGAAGACCCCGGCGGCGGGGGGTGGATGTAAAGTTGCCAGATCGTTCCGTTGTTCGGTTCGATGTCTTCCGGCTGTGAGCCCTTCGCTGCACGCTTCCGACATCCCGACCCTGGCAAAGGACGCAAGGGCACTCTCAGCTGTGGTGCTCCGGCTTGTACCAGGATTCTTCTACTCCATCTCAAAACTCAGGTAGGTGAGGCCATCCGGGCGTTCGACTTGCATTACTACGGCATCGCCGGTCTTCAGGCGTAACACGGCGGCGCGCAGCGTTGCCATGTCGGTGATGGCAGTGGTGTTGAGGGCGTGGATGACGTCGCCGGTTTGCAGGCCGGTATCGGGCAGGATCAGGTCGGCGGCGCGGCCGAGCACGACTACACCGGAAGGAATGCGCATCGTTCCGATCTGACTGTGCAGCTCGCTGGTTAACTCGATGGCGAGGATGCCAAGGCGCGGGACAAGATTCTGTTCGGGGTCGGCAGCATCGAAGAGTTGATCCATCTGATCGCGATGCTCGAGGGCGGGAATATAAAGAGTTTTTTTCTGGTCGCCGCGCAGGACCTCGACCTGCAGAACCTGGTCGAGGCGGTGAAGATACAGGGCGGAAGAAAGCTGGGGAAGGGTTTCGATGCGGCGGTCGTCGGCAGTAAGAACGATGTCCTGAATCTGCAGGCCAGCGGCGGCGGCGGGGCCATCGGGCTTAACGTCGGCGATCATGACTCCCCAGTGCTGCGAGAGTTGGAGTCCGTCGGCCAGCGTGGGCGTGATTTCCTGGGCCACGGCGCCGATTTCGACGCGATGCACGTGGCCATACTTGCGCAAGCTTTGGTAGACGAAATCCACGATCCGCGCGGGGATGGCGAAGCCCAGGCCTTCACTACCACCACCTTGGGAAAGAATGAATGTGTTGAGGCCGAGGACCGATCCATTCATATCGACGAGCGGTCCGCCGCTGTTGCCGGGGTTAATGGGAGCATCGGTCTGGATGTAGGTGAGCGGCTTGTCGGGATCGGCCTGGCGAGCTACGGCACTGACCACTCCCATGGTGACGGAGTTTTGCAAACCCTCGGGGCTGCCGATGGCGAAAACGAGCTGGCCTACGCGGGGACGCTGTTGCGTGAGCAGGGCGAGCGTTGGTAAATCCTTTTCCTCGATCTTGAGCAGCGCGAGATCGGTCTCTTTATGAGTACCGAGCAGGCGGGCTTCGAAGATGCGGCGTCTCCCGGCCGCCACGGAGCGGCCGTTGTCGCTCGGCAAGGGCAGGGCTACACGGATGCGTTGGGCGCCTTCGACGACATGGGCGTTGGTCATGATGTAACCGTTGGGATCGACGATGACTCCGGAGCCGACGGCGTGCTGGCGCACGATGAGAGCGGTCTGCGTGCGGTTCTCCTCGTGCAGCGGGCCGTAGCCGGTGACGAGAATCTGAACGACCGCGGGAGATACTTTAGCGGCGAGACCTTCGAAGGCATTGTTGATCTGCATGAGAGCTGCGCCTGCAGCTGCGGATTCGTCGGGCTTCGGCTGCGGCTTTTCTTGCGCAGACTTGTCCCCGGCGATTTTACTGGCGGGGGTTGGGTCGGTGGGTTTCGGCGCCGGCGGCTGCTGGGCTAGCAGGACTGTCGTCGAGACCAGAACCAGGGCGGCCATCTGGCAGATGAGATGCTGCGGCCAATGCTCGGCGTGCGCACGGGAGAAGAATGAAGGGGGCATGGGTTCGCTCTCCTGAGAGGAAAAAAGCATACATCAACGGTACCATGCGGGGTTCGGTTGCGCTTTTAAACTCGGGCGAGAGAGGCGCGGTAGGAGGTCGGGGACGGCAGGAGAGAAAAGCCCCGCCCTTCAAAATTTGACATTCTTTTAATCTCCATCCCGCACTCCGGCGATGCACGGCATCTGATTCCGCTAAATCTGACATCTTCTTCCGGGGGATCAAACCTTGTCCGTGAATCGCAGAGACTTTTTGCGCGGAGCCGCAGGAACCTCGGCCGCCGTGGTCGCAGGATCGCTACTGGGTAAACACATTCTGGCCGATTCGTCGACCTTGCCTACGCCGGCCGAATCGGGCATCCAGCATATCGTTGTGGTGATGATGGAAAACCGCAGCTTCGACCACATCCTGGGGGTGGTTACCGGGCGCAGACGGCCGTCAAGCTGGGCTGAAATACCCGGACCCCAGGGGAGTGCTCGAGAGTACGTATCCCCTCGATACTTACATCGGATGCGGGCATCCCGATCCGGATCACTCCTATCAAGGGGGCCGCGATGAATACAACGATGGCAAGATGAATGGATGGCTGCGAGCCACCACCAATGACATCTTCTGCATTGGATATTATACGGAGGCAGACCTGCCATTGTTCAGCGCGTTTGCGCGGAATTACACCACGCTGGACCAGTATTTTCCTCCCATTCTCAGCTCCACCTTTCCGAATCGCGCGTTTTTTCACGCGGCGCAGACTGACCGGCTGGACAATCGGCCACCATTTCAACCTTGCCGACCATCTGGGATGCCCTCGCTGAGGCGGGAGTGAGCAACCAATACTATTACTCCAAACTATTACTCCAATGTGCCTTTTCTCGCGCCGTGGGGAGAAAAATACATTCCGATCTCGGCGCGCTGTATCCGCAATTTTTTAGTGGATTCCGCTGCCCGGGACGTTGCCTGCGGTTTCTGTCGTGGACCCGCGTTACACGCTGATCGATGACGGCGAAGGCAATGACGATCATCCTCATGCCGACCTCCGCGCCGGCGAGTCGGACACGGCCGTGCCAGTGCTGCCGGTGATTCCAGAACCCGTACCCACTCTCTGCGGACAAGGCGGAATTTGGATGTCCGAGCCAAGGCGAAACCGACAGTTATCGATTACTGCACTCGCCCTTGATCAAAGGATGGCCACTGCCGCAAGGGTTACTCTAACTGCATCGGTCTGGCCGGGCGAGAGGGCGGCTTGAAGGTCGCGCTGGCCGTTTGGCTCGTCTTGGTGTTCGCCCAGGATGACAATCAGAGTCGAAGGCAAAATTGAGGACCGCCTTCAAAAGCCAACGAAGGTCAAAAACGTCGGACAGGAGTGCCCGACCCACACGAGCCGATGCGCTCGAAACAAAAGCAGGTCCATCTACTGCGCTCGCTTTCGCTCCGCTCCAGTCAGGATGACAGAGTTCGCTGGA
>Ga0302326_10012776_pt1 | contig 17857 bp, 14 predicted proteins | sample Palsa_T0_3_FD_202264 | JGI IMG/M metagenome (GOLD analysis project Ga0302326, IMG submission 202264) | Peat permafrost microbial communities from Stordalen Mire near Abisko, Sweden - Palsa_T0_3 | ecosystem: Environmental > Terrestrial > Soil > Palsa > Peat permafrost | place: Sweden: Abisko... | reverse complement strand
CGGCATCCTGCACGGATGCCTCAAAACCCGCACCCTCTACGACGAGGCAACCGCCTGGCCTCACCGCGAAAACCTCCCGCAATCTGGCGTAGCCGCTTGACATCTAAGCTCCTGGGATGTCTGTCGGTTGGCGTACACCGGCGCTACCCGTAGACGATGCGCCGGAGCTGGCGTTCCGACAGCCCGGGCGCCGCGAACCTGCGCTGACCGAGTTCGGCCGCGATCATCGGCCAGATCTCGTCGTTCTTATGCTGGCCTCGCTGCAGCTCGGCGTGGCGCCTGCGGACGAAGTCCTCGATGGTTTCGTTGAAGTAGGTCGCTACGTCGGCGATGACCCGGACCGCGGTGGGCTGCGGCAGCCCCGTAGAAGCAGCCAGGTAGCGCGCGAGGTCCTGCGGGAAAGGGTCAGGCACGCATACTTTTTACCCGTAGCCCGTGGTTTAGGCAAAGATTCTGCCCGATATCGGGCAGAATCTGCCCCATAAAGTGGCTTATGGCCGAACATAGCGTTATTTCGGTGTTTAGCGTGGCAGACAGACCCATGGGCTAGGGGCCGGACACCTGCGCGGTCGCGCTGATCAGGTGAGTCTTGTTACGGCCGGTTACCTTGGCGTGGTACAGGGCCGCGTCGGCGGCGGCGAGCAGGTCGGCGAGCTGGCGGCTTTCGCCGTCCAGGGCGGCCACACCGACCGAGATGGTGAGCTTGACGCGCGGCCCGGACTCATCCGCGTCGTTGACGGGGATCGACAGCCCGGCGATGTGCGCACGGAGCCGCTCGGCGACGCTCAGCGCGTCCCCCTCGTAGGCGTGCGGCAGCAAGATGGCGAACTCCTCACCGCCGAAGCGCCCGGCCAGGTCGTAGGCGCGCAGCTGGCTGGTCAGCCCGTCGGTGACCGCCCGCAAGGCCTTATCGCCGACCAGATGACCGTAGGTGTCGTTCACCAGCTTGAAGTGATCGATGTCGACCAGCGCGAGAGCCAGCGGGCTTCGCGTGCGCAGGGCGCGAGTAATCTCCGCAGACGCCTCACGATCCCAGGTAGCCGCGTTGAGCAGGCCTGTCTTGGTGTCGATCCGGGACTGGGCGACCAGCTGAGCGTGCATCATGAACCGCCGGGCCAGCAAGACCGTCGGCACGGCGAAGACGGCCAGCACCGGGTTGACGGCGACGACGACGGTGATCAGGACGCCGAGGTCGAACTCGGCGAAGTCTCCCTGCAGCGCTTCGCGATTGAGTTCCTGCTCCATCAGCCGTGCCCTCGGATCGGCCAGCTTAATTCCGCCGAGGATCAGGAACCGATGCCCTCTTCCGCCCACTATCTCGCAGGCAGCCACGGCGACGGTCCATTTCAGGGCGTGCAGGCCGGTACCGATCGCGCCGCCGGCGAAGGATGCCGGAAACGCGTGGAAGAGGTAAGACGCCCCGCCGTAGGCCAGGCCGATAGCAGCCGCGGTGAACACCCGGCGATAAACGATGCCCCGGTGGATCCGCCACTGGGTGAGCACGAGGAGCGGGATGGGGGTCACCATGGCGTAGATGGGCGGCAGCAAGATCGCTATCGGCATCACCCACACGGTGAGGAAGTCTCGGGTCATGCCGCCTTGCAGGTAGGCGATCCGCGGCGTGGCCGCGACCGAGACCAAGCCGCAGCCGAGCAGCAGGGCGAACTTTCCCCCGTCGGCGGCACCCCACGAGGTCTGCGAGAACGCGATGCCGATCAGCGCGAGCGCGGCGAGCGGCACGGCCGCCACGTAGATGCGGAGCAACTTGGGAAGCTCCCACCAGGCCCAGTCACGTACAGCCGCACCCGCCAGGAGGCGGCGAGTGATGGATGTGGCTTCCATGTAGCACCGTTCTGGATGGGACTCGACAGCCTGATGTCTAGTCGGCAGCTCACCGTAAAGGACTAGCTCCGTATAGCTACCATAACCCATCTATGGCCATCTTGGGCACTATTGCATCCGATTCGACTGCATCGCGCCATAAACAGGGGCTAAATGGTGATTGACAAGCCACGATTACCCGGCGTGCTTGGTGCCGGGGAGGATTTCACGCAGTGCATGTCACTGCCGGAAGGAGGTTCGACCATGCGCGCTACTTGGTCCTGAACACCCGTCACATGCGGCCAGGACAACCGAGAAAGGAATAGCAATGCGTGACACGTGGACTTGAGCAAAGCTCTGGGGCAGAGTCTGCCGCCGCTGCTACCCAGATCCCCGTAGCGGCACCGAACTTCTAGTCGCGGCGCGACCGGGACGCCGTCCCGCCGCATGACGCCCGCCTGGTGGCGACACGTGGCGCCACCTGAGCGTCAGCACTACAGCAAGGACCGCACCAACACCACCAGCTACCGCGATGACCGCGGCGGGGGAATACCTCTGCGCGGCCGCGCCGGCCGCTATGAAAGCGGCCCCCTGGCCAACAATCACACCCATGTTGGCAATGCCAAAGGCTTGAGCCCGTCGTTCGTTCGGCACCCTGACAACGAAGGCGGTGTTGGCCGCAATCTGGTAGACCCCGAACGCGGCCGAGGCGGAAAAGATCACCAGTGAGGCGGCAAGACCCGGCCGGAGGGCCGTCAGGACCAGTGCCGCGCAGGTCAGCACGGCCAGCGGGCCCATCAGGTCGATCCGCCGACGCGGGCGGACGAACCGGGTGAACAAAGGCGTGACGATCGTCGTGGACAGCGCCGTGGACGCGATCACCAGACCGATCGCGATGGACCCTCCGCCGAGTTTTGTCGCATATCGCGGGGCGATTCCCTCGGGAACCGTGTAGAACGCCACCAGCCAGCCGAGCAGCACCAGGGTGCGCAGGCCCGGGTCACCGAACACCAGCCGGAATCCTTCCGCCATCCGCGCCAAGGGGCCCGGGCCAGCGACCTCCGGCCGGGCGGCGGCGGGCCTGGAGCGGGTACCCAGCCCGATTAACAAGCCGGAGAGCACGAACGTGACGGCGTCGATGCCCAGCGAGGGGCGAACGCCGATAAAGGCCACCGCCACGCCGCCGCCCGCCGCGCCGATGACCTGTCCCCCCAGGAAGGTGCTCTGAAGGACCGCCGTGCCGAGAACATAGCGTTCACCCTGCAGGATGTCCGGGGTGATCGCGGCCCGCGCCGACTCGAACAGGGGCGCGAACATAGACGTCGCGAACAACAGCGCCACCAGGGCCACGATGGGCGTATGCGGGACCACCATGGCCGCGACCAAGACGGCGCGGACCGCATCGCAGGCGACCATCACCGAGCGCCGCGGCCGCCGGTCCGCGACTTCCGCGAGGAAAAGGCCGCCGATCACCCACGGCAGATACCCGGCCGCATACGTTATGGAGGCGAGCAGCTGCGACCCCGTTCGGTCATAGACGAGCAGGGTGAGGGCGACCAGGGCGAGACGGTCACCGGCAACGGAAAGAACCTCGGAGAACCACAGGGCGCGGAATTCAGGTACCGCGAACACGTCACGGAACGTGGCGCGTGGCGGCGCAGAACCTTTCACTGTTACCTTTCCGTCGAGGCCTGTAGTCCGCCGTCGGTCAGGGTCACTTCATTTCACCATCACCCGCTCATAAATCGCAACAAGTTGTACGGAATCGGTCACCCTTGGTGCCACTCGCCCCCGTCTGCGGGGCCAGGGCCGTCGGAGGTGACGGAGAAGGCATTGCCTGCGGTCAGCGCCGACGGGGTGGCCAGAGCGGTCCCGTCCGGCGCGGACAGGGTAAGTTCGCTCAGGTTCGCGTCGGTGCCGATGGGAGCGTCATCGACGGTGACGCCGGTGAAGTTCACCGTGCCGAAGTCCGCCAGCGGCAGCACGGTCCCGTTGCTCGGCGCCTCGGCGATGACCTCCGCCGACCCGAGCTGTGCACCTGGCCCGGCCTGCTGGGTCGCCTGCGTCCACCCCTGGGTCGCGTCGCGCAGCGTGAGCGTGAAGATGCCGTTGCCGTCGGCCAGCACAGAAGCCGACATGCCGTCTCCCGGTTGCACCGGGTCGGGGTAAAACACCGGGGCGTTCGGGAAGATCTCGTACCAGCCCTGGTAGGACGCGGTGCCTTGGTTGCAGTCGGCCTCGGTGCCGGTCTGCTCGACGGTTGGCGTGCCGTCTCCGTCGAGCCCCGCCCAGAAGGCGGAGAAGGTATCGGTCCCGCCGCAGCTGACGGCCGGCTGCGCCCACGAAGCCGACACGCTGGTAAAGGAGCCCGCCGCACCGGTGGCGGCGTAACCGGCCCAGTTCTCGCTGGTCACATCGGTCACCGCCGCGACGCCGCTGGCCGGCGCGCCGGCGGGCGTGTTGGCGGCCTGTCCGCCCGGCCCGGCCATCATGGGATATCCGCCCCGGCCCCAGCCTCCGCCATCCCGCGCGCCGCGGCCGGAGGTGGCCGCGCCCGGCGCGATGGGGCCCGGCGCGGCATTCTGGACGTCCGCGACGGAGGCCAGGTGCCGGGCGCCTGGGGAGGCGAGAAAATAGCCGATAGACACGACGGGAACAGCGGCGCCCACCGCGATGAGGGCGCCGAGATTTCGCCGCGGGTGGCGGCGCGATCGTGACCTCGCTGGCCCGCGGTAACGACTGCGCCTATTCCGGTTATGCATCACCTGGGATTCCTCTCTGGCCTGGATGAGCTGGCGATTGGCGTCCCGGGTAACACATTCTCAGATATGACACGAGATGTAAGCAGAAAAGGCGAAAATAGCAGGAATTTAGAAGCTCTTACCATTTCCTAACGACTACGGTTTATGCTGAACCAGCACGCGTTCTGGCCGTGGTACGGCTATGCGCATATCCTGCTATATCTAGATAAAAAGCCTTAGAATGCCCCGCCGCGCCGGGGCGCCGAGCGGGGAGACACTGGTGAGGAATCCGCTACCGCCGCTGGTGACGGAGCGACTTCGCGAGCTGCGCGAGCGGCCCGTCGAGCCGGTCGAGAAGGGGTTCGGCCCGCGCGCCCCTGGGGGTCCGTCCGCCGCCAGCGTGGCCGCCGCGCGGCCGCTGCTGCACGGGGCGGGATTCACCTACCCGCTGCTGATCTTGCGCGAGACGGCACTCGCGGGAAACCTCGAGGCGATGGCCGCCTACTGCGCCCGGGCGGGCGTGGCGCTGGCCCCGCACGGCAAGACCGCGATGTCCCCTGAACTCGCCGCCCGCCAGCTCGCCCACGGCGCCTGGGGCATCACCGTGGCCACCATCGGGCAGCTGCGAACCTACCGGGCCTTTGGCTTCCCCCGGCTGCTGCTGGCCAACGAGCTCGTGGACGAGGCCGGCATCACGTGGCTGGCCGCCGAACTCGCCGCCGATCCCGGCTTCGAGGCCTACTGCTACGTCGACAGCCCCGAGGGCGTGGCCATCCTGGACCAGGTGCTGACCCGGCGTCCCGCCGGGCGCAGGCTGCCCGTCCTGGTGGAGATCGGCCACGCCCGCGGGCGCACCGGCTGCCGGACCGATGACCAGGCGCTGGCCGTGGCGCGGGCTGCGGCCGCGACCGGCACGCTCAGGCTGGCTGGCGTGGCCGGCTACGAAGGCAGCATCGGAGCCGGTTCGCAAGCACAGACGCTGGAGGAGGTCAGGTCGTTCTGCCGCCGGATGCGGGCCCTGGCGGACCGACTAAGGGCGGCCCACGGGGAGTTCATCGTGACGGCGGGTGGCAGTGCGTTCTTCGACGTGGTCACCGGCGAGCTGACCGCGGGCGGCACCACCCCCACCACCCTCACCACCCCCACCGCCGGCGTCAACGGGATCACGGCGATACTGCGCAGCGGCGCTTACCTGGCCCACGATCACGGGTACTACGGAACCGTCTCCCCCGTCTCGCGCGGATCGGCGGACGCACCCGTGTTCCGGCCCGCCCTCGAACTGTGGGCCCAGGTGCTGTCCCGCCCCGAGGCCGGCCTGGCGCTGCTCGGCGCGGGCCGCCGCGACGTCGGATTCGACAAGGGCCTGCCGGTACCGCTGCGCGCGCTGCGGCGCGGCGGCAGCGGCGCCGACCTCACCGAAAGCCAGCTGACCGAGCTCAACGACCAGCATGCCTACCTGCGGCTGAACCCAGGCACCGAGCTCGCGCCCGGTGACCTGGTGTGCCTGGGCATCTCGCACCCCTGCACCACATTCGACAAGTGGCGGGTGATCCCCGTGGTGGACGACGACGACCGCGTCACCGATATGGTGCATGCCTTTTTCTAGCCCGGCCTGCTTACTTTTCCCTAATATCGTACATTTACGACAAAGTACGCCAAGGTTCAGGTTTCGGTAATCTGGAGTCGGCTAACCAGGCCCGTTCGGATTAAATGATTTTCTTCCAGAACGGGCGGTGGTTCGGAGTTTGAGACAGGCAGAATGCGCGTAGTGGGATGACGACCACCGACGCATCTACTCGAGCGGAGCACACAATGTCTGACGAATCGTTGGTCCAGCTGGCTGGCAGCGAGCGAGCGCCGCTGGCCGACGCCACGCTGGCCGGGGAGCTTGACCCCTCCGAGCGAGCGGAGCTGACCCTGGTGCTGCGGCGCCGGGCCGGGCTTCCCGCCGAGGTGATCGCCGGGCCTACGGTCCTGACCAGCGACGAACTGGCGGAGCGGTACGGCGCCGACCCCGCCGACGTTGACCTGGTGAGCCGGACGCTGATCGGCCGCGGCCTGGAGATAACCGCCGTTCAGGCGGGCTCCCGCCGGGTCAAGGTGGCGGGGGCCGTGGGCGAGCTGGCCGGTACGTTCGGCATCACGCTGCAGCAAGTCTCCAGTCCGGACTTCTTCGGCCGGCAGGTCACCCACCGGTACCGCCAGGGCCCGCTGTACATCCCGGCCGAGCTGGACGGCATCGTGCTGGCCGTGCTCGGCCTGGACACCAGGCCGCAGGCGCGGGCGCACTTCCGGTCCGCCTCGTCCGCCGCGGCGGCGCAGGGCACCTCGTACACGCCGGTCCAGGTGGCTGACCTCTACCAGTTCCCGGCCGGCACCACCGGCGCCGGCCAGACGGTCGCGATCATCGAGCTGGGCGGCGGCTTCTCGACCAGCGACCTTGACACCTACTTCGGCGGGCTGGGCATCACGGTGCCTTCGGTCACCGCGGTGAGCGTGGACGGGGCGTCCAACGCGCCCGGGTCGGACCCCAGCGGGGCCGACGTCGAGGTCAACCTGGACATCGACGTCGTCGGCGCCGTCGCACCTGGCGCGACGCAGCTGGTGTACTTCGCGCCGAACAGCGGCGACCAGGGCTTCGTCGACGCGATCTCCGACGCCGCGCAGGCGAGCCCGGCGCCCATCGCCATCTCGATCAGCTGGGGCCAGTCCGAGGACTCGTGGACCGCACAGGGGCTGACGTCGATGAACGCGGCCATCTCCGACGCGGCGGCGCTCGGCATCACCGTGTGCGTGGCGGCGGGCGATAGCGGCAGCACCGACGGCGTCACCGACGGCGAGGCGCACGTCGACTTCCCCGCATCCAGCCCGTACGCGCTGGGCTGCGGCGGGACCACGCTCGTGGCGGACTCCTCCACCAGCACGATCAGCTCAGAAGTGGTGTGGAACGAGACGGCCGCGGACGAGGGCGCCGGCGGCGGCGGGGTCAGCGACCAGTTCGCCCTGCCGTCATGGCAGGCGACCGCCGGGGTGCCGGCGCGGGCCAGCGGCACGGGCACGGGCGGGACGGGCGGGACCGGCGGCACGGGCGGGACCGGCGGCACGGGCGGGACCGGCGGCACGGGCGGGACCGGCGGTGGCGGCGAGCACCACCACCATCACCACCACCACGACCGGCACGACCGGCACGAGGCCGGCGCTGATGCGGCCGGAGGCAGCGGGCAGGCGGCCGGGGCGAGCAGCGGCTCCGGCGAGGCGGCCGCCGGCAGCGCCGCCAGCGCTGGCGGCCGCGGCGTGCCCGACGTGGCGGGCAACGCCGACCCGAGCACCGGGTACCAGGTCTACTCCGACGGCCAGGCTCAGGTGGTGGGCGGGACCAGCGCGGTCGCTCCGTTGTGGGCGGCGCTGATCAGCCGGCTCGCGGAGGCCACCGGCCAGCGGTTCGGCCTGATCCAGTCAACCCTGTACGCGGGCACCACGCCCGGCACCGACGTAGCCGGCTTCAACGACATCACCAGCGGGAACAACGGCTCCTACTCGGCCGGGCCGGGCTGGGACGCTTGCACGGGCCTGGGCAGCCCGGACGGTACCGCCCTGCTGAAGCGGCTGCAGTCCTGACGAGGTCCGGCCTGATCTGAGGTCCGGCGAAACCGGGGTTCGTAGGGGTCCTGTCCCTGATGAGCTCCGGTTTCGTCATGTCTGGAACCGGCTCGCGCCGAATTTCGATTGACACTGCCAACTGATGGGCACATACTTTTGGTAGTCACTTTCATTTAGCTGGGCCGTCTACGGGGGCGGCGGACGGGAGGTGAGAGTCATGGTGGACAACTCGGCTCGCAGGTGGTGGGCGCTGGTCGCGATCGCGGCGAGCGTGCTCGTCGTCGGGCTCGACCTGACGGTGCTGAACCTGGCGCTGCCCACAATCTCCAACGACCTGCACGCCTCGACCAGCGACCTGCAGTGGGTCTCGGACGCCTACAGCCTGGTGCTGGCGGCTGCGATGCTGCCCGCGGGCCTGCTCGGCGACCGGCTCGGCCGCAAGAAGGTGCTGCTGACCGCGCTGGTGCTGTTCGGCGCCAGCTCGGCGGCATGCGCCTACGCCAGCGGCATCAGTGAGCTGATCGCCGCCCGGGCGGTGCTCGGCATCGGCGCGGCCGCGATCTTCCCGCTGTCGCTGTCGGTGATCCCGGTGCTGTTCGCTCCCGAGGAGCGGCAGAAGGCGATCGCGCTGATGGCCTCGGCCACCTTCATCAGCTTCCCGATCGGCCCGATCGTCGGCGGGTACCTGCTTGACAACTTCTGGTGGGGCTCGGTCTTCCTGATCAACGTGCCGGTGGTCGCGCTGGCGCTGATCGCGGTGGCATTCCTGCTGCCGGAGTCGCGCAGCGAGCGGCGGCCGAGCGTGGATGTGGTCGGCGTGGTCTTGTCCAGCGCGGGGCTGGCCGGACTGACATACGGCTTCATCCGGGCCGGGCAGAGCAGCTGGACCAATCCCGCCGCGCTGGCCACGATCGCCACCGGTGTCGTGGTGCTCGCGATCCTGGTGGGCTGGGAACGCTGGCTCACCCGGCGGTACGCGGCCGACGATGACGGAACCCCGCGCGGGGGCGGGTTCGGTGGGATTCGGCCGCTGATCGAGCTCAAGCTGTTCCGGTCGGCCGGGTTCACCTGGGGCACCGCGCTGGCCACGCTGGTCTCGTTCGCGATGTTCGGCATCTTGTTCGCGATGCCGCTGTACTTCCAGGAGGTGCGCGGGGTGAACGCGATGGGCAGCGGGCTGCGGCTGCTGCCCATGATCGGCGGCATGGTCATCGGCATGATCGGCGGCACCAGGCTGGCCTCGCCGCGCAAGGGCGCCGACGGCGCCCCGCCCTTGCCTCCGCGGGTCAACGCCAAGGCGCTGGTCACGGTGGGATTCACGCTGATGGCGGCCGCGCTCGGGGTGGGCGCGACCACCACGATCAGCAGCGGCACCGGGTTCGCGGCGGCCTGGTTCGCGGTGTTCGGCCTCGGGCTTGGGCTGGCTATGCCGCAGGCGATGAACGCGGCGCTTTCCGCCCTGTCGGCCGAGCGCAGCGGCTCCGGTTCGGCGGCGATCTCGGCGTTGCGCCAGGTCGGCGCCACCATCGGGGTCGCGGTGCTGGGCACCGTGCTGGACTCGGTGTACCGCAGCCACCTGGCGGTGACGCACCTGCCCGCGGCGGCCGCGGCCACCGCCAAGAGCAGCGTGGTCGAGGGGGTGGGCATCGCCCACCGGCTAGGTTCGGCGGCGCTGCTCGGCTCGACGCGCAGCGCGTTCGTGACCGGCCTGGACACGATGCTGTGGGTCTGCGCCGGGATTGCGCTGGTGAGCGCCATCCTCGCGCTGACCTTCCTGCCGCGCCGGGCAGAGCGGACTGGCTGGGCGGACCCGGCCGGCGAGGTGGGGCCCGCCGCAGTCGGTGAAACCGGCGCGGAGCGGGCAGAATTGGAAGTGTGACAGACATGCTCGGCGGCGGCCCGGACCGGCCCTGCGGGCTGCGCGAGCGGAAGAAGGCCAGGACGCGTGCTTCGCTGCGGGAGCACGCGCTCCGGCTGTTCGGTGAGCAGGGCTACCAGGCCACCACCGTGGAGCAGATCGCGGCCGCGGCCGAGGTATCACCGAGCACCTTCTTCCGGTACTTCCCGACCAAGGAAGACCTCGTCCTGCAGGACGATATGGACACCCGGATGATCGAGGCGCTCGAGCGGCAGCCGGCCGGGCTCGGCCCGGTCGCGGCGGCCCGCGCGGCCAGCCGGGAGGTGTTCGCCTCCTACACCGAGGCCGACCTCGACCTGATCCAGCAGAACATGGCCCTCATCCTGAGCGTGCCCGAGGTGCGGGCCCGGGCGCTTGACGAATTCGCCCGGACCATCGCGGTGATGAGCGAAGCCCTGGCCAAGCGCGCCGGGCGCCCGGCCGACGACCTGACCGTGCGCACCATCGCCGGGGCGATCATCGGGGTCATCATGTCGATTACGATGCCGTGGGACGGCTGGTCTGACCGGCAGAACATCGAGGACACGTTCGGCCGCATCGATACGGCGCTGGGCGTGCTTGAGGCCGGCCTGCCGCTGTAGAAGCGGGCGCGGCTTACGTGCGGCCGGGGGCACCGCTCGGCATAATGGGCGTGGACTCACAGGTGGGCCGGGAAGTCTGGTCGGCACGGATCACGCTCGGAGGGCCGGCCATGTACCGTGGCGTTCTGTCCTCGGCGCTAGCCTCGCACTGGCGCCGGGAGGTGCTGCGCACCAGCTTGTGGTTCGTGCCCGCCATCGAGGTCGCGGCCGCGATCGTGCTGTTCATCTTCACGCTGCTCGCGGACCGGGCCAACTACCGCGGCGACTTCGCCATCCCGGGCTGGGTGATCAGCGGCAGCGCCGACGCGGCCCGGGAGATCCTGACCGCGATCGCGGCCGCCATTATTACGGTGGTCGGGGTGGTTTTCTCGATCATCCTGGTCACGCTGACGCTGGCCTCGACCCAGTTCGGGCCGCGGATGCTGCGCAACTTCATCCGCGACCGGGGCACCCAGCTGACCCTGGGCACGTTCGTGGCGACGTTCGTCTACTCGGTGCTGGTGCTGGCCTCGATCGGGACCGGCTCGCACGGGGACTTCGTGCCGCATATCAGCGTGACCATGACGCTCGGGCTGATGGTCGCCGACCTCGGCGTGCTGATCTACTTCATCCACCACACCGCCGTCTCGATCCAGCTCCCCCAGGTCATCGCGAGCATCGCCGCCGACCTGGCCGAGGCGATCGCCGAGCAGGGCAGCGGGAACGCCGAACCGCACGTCAAGAACGGCCCGACCGCGACCGAACTGGTGGCCAAGGCCGAACGGGAAGGCGGCGTGCTGCTCGCGCCGGACAGCGGCTACGTGCAGTTCATCAAGCACCAGAACCTGGTCAGGCTGGCCACCGCGGCGGACGCGGTGATCAACCTCGAGCACCGCCCCGGCCACTTCGTGGTGCGCGGCCAGCGGTTCGCCACGGTGTGGCCGCCGCAGGCGGCGCCGATGGTGCGCCAGGCCCTGGGCGGCGCGCACATCGTCGGGCCGTACCGGACGCTGACCCAGGATGTGTCGTTCGGCATCGACCAGCTGGTGGAGATCGGCCTGCGCGCCCTTTCCGCCGCGGTCAACGACACCTTCACGGCGCTGACCTGCATCGACTGGCTCGGGGAGAACCTGTGCAAGATCGTGACCGGGTGGCATCCGGCCCGGGTGCACCGGGACCGCCAGGGCTTCATCCGGGTCATCGCGCCCGAGCCCGCCTACGACCGGCTGGTGCAGCGGTCCTTCGAGAAGATCAGGCAGAGCAGCCTGGGCGCGCCGGCCGTGATGATACGCCTGCTGGACGCGCTGACCCGGATCATGGCCGAGACGACCAGCAGCGGTCAGCGCCGGGTGCTGCTCGAGCAGGCGGAGATGATCGAACGGGCCTGCGAGCGGTCGGTGCCTGAGGCCGCCGACCGGGCCGATGTCAGGCGGCGCTACGAGGCCATCTTGACCCTGGAGTCGAGGCTGACCGGCAACGGGTAGCTCCGGGCCCGAGCGCTGGCTCCGGGTACGGAGCCAGCCAGCTGGCTGGCTCCGGCAAAAACTGGGGCGGGGATGTCGGATACGCGGTCGCGTCGTTCGTGGAACAGTTGAAGGGGCGCCACCGGGGGCCCCACAGATTGGGAGGCGACCGTGAAGTACGTCATTCTGCTCATGAACACCGAGGCAGCCGCGAACATAACCGAGGCCGAAGGCCAGGCGTGGTACGCCGAGATCGGGACCTGGTACGAGAAGGGCGGGGGCGGGTCGGGCAAGCTGGTCGAGACCGGGTACCAGCTGACACCGCCGGCCACGGCCAAGACGATACGGGCCAGCGGCGTCACCGACGGCCCGTTCATCGAGACCAAAGAGGCTCTCGGCGGGTACTCGGTACTCGAGACCGACACCATCGAAGAGGCCGTGGACATCGCGAAGACCTGGCCCGGTGTGGACCGCGGCTGGATGACGGTCGAGGTCCGGCCGACGGTGGAGATGTGACGGGGTAGGTCCGTCAGAAGGACAGGTCGCGGGCGAGCAGCTCGCGCTCGGCCGGGTTGCCGGCCAGCGCGAGCGCCCGCTCGCGGGCGGCGCGGGCCTGCGCGTCACGTCCGAGCCCAGCCAGCAGGCCGGCCCGGAGCGCGTGGAAGAGCCGGTATCCGTCCAGCTCGGCGGCGAGCGGCATGATCTCGGCCAGCGCGGCCTCCGGGCCGACGACGTAGCGGGTGGCGACGGCCCGGTTGAGCAGCACCACCGGCGACGGCGTCAGGGCCTGCAACCCGTCATAGAGCAGGCGGATCTGCGCCCAGTCGGTTTGCTCGTAGCCGGGTGCCTCCGCGTGCAGCGCGGCGATGGCCGCCTGGATCTGGTAGGGCCCGGGCGCGCGCAGCGCGAGCGCCCGGTCAAGCAGCCGGGTGGCCTCGGTGATCAGCGTCCGGTCCCACCGGGCCCGGTCCTGGTCGGCCAGCCTGACCAGCCGTCCCCAGCCGTCGAACCGGGTCGCCGCGCGGGAGTCGTGCAGTAGGAGCAGCGCGAGCAGCCCGAGGACCTCGGGCTCGCGCGGCATCAGCCGGTGCAGCAGCCGGGTCAGCGTCACGGCCTGGGCCGCCAGGTCACGCCGGGCCGGCTGGCGCCCGGCGCTGGCCAGGTAGCCCTCGTTGAAGACGAGATAGATGACGGCCAGCACCTCGGCGAGCCGGCCCGCCAGCTCGTCGGGATCGGGCACGCGCAGGTCCGCATGCGCGGCCCGAAGGGCCTTGCGGGCCCGGAGCAGCCGCTGCGTCATCGCGGGTTCGGCGGCCAGGAACGCCGCGGCGATCTCGGCGGTGGTCAGGCCGCAGACGGCCCGGAGCGTGAGCGCGATCTGCGACTCGCGGGGCAGCGCGGGATGGCAGCAGGCGAAGATCATGCCGAGCAGCTCGTCATCCACGCTGTCGGCGCCGACCCCATCACCCCCGTAATCCCCGCCACCCCCCTGGTTGCCGTCCTCGCCGGTCATGGTCGCCGCGAGCAGGGCCAGCTTCTGCTGCCCGGCCCGGGCCCGGCGCAGCCGGTCGATGGCCTTGCGGCGGGCGGTGGTGGCCAGCCAGCCGGCGTAGTTGGGCGGCACCTCGCCGTCGCGCCAGTGCTCGATGGCCTCGATGAACGCGTCCTGCACCGCATCGGCGGCGAGCCCCACGTCACCGATCCGCGCGGCGAGGGCGGCGGTAATCCGCGCCGCCTCCTGCCGGTAGACCTGCTCGAGCCGGGTCACGTCCACGATCTCAGCCGCCCCGCGGCGTTCTGCACTTAATCTGCGGGCTCCGCCGGGCTCTAGGCTTCAGCTGCCGGTGAAGCGGGGCGGGCGCTTGGCGACGAACGCCGCGACACCCTCGGCGAAGTCGCCTGAGGCGGCCATCTCGCGCTGGATTCCGGCCTCGAACTCGAGCTGGGCGTCCATCCGCTCATACAGCCAGTGGTTCAGCTGCCGCTTAGTCCCCGCGTAGGACTTGGTGGCCCCGGCGGCGAGCCGGTCAAGCAGCGCGTCGGCGCGGCCGGCGAATTCGGAGTCCGGGAAGACCTGGTTGATCAGCCCCCAGTCGACGGCCTTGCGCGCGTCGAGCCGCTCCCCCAGCATGGCCAGCTCGGCCGCCCGGGCGAAACCGACCCGGGACGGCACGAACAGCGACGAGCCGCCGTCCGGGACGAGCCCGATGTTGACGAAGGCGAGGGAGAAGTACGCCGACTCGGCAGCGACCACCAGGTCGCAGGCCAGCGCGAGGGACATGCCGATCCCGGCCGCCGGGCCGTTCACCGCGGCGATGACCGGCTTGGGCATCAGCCGGATGCCGGTGATCAGCGGGTGGTACCGCTCGGTCAGCTCCTCGTACACGTCGAACGTGCCGCCGTCCGTTCGCTCGACCGCGTCCTTCAGGTCGGCGCCGCTGGAGAAGGCCCGCCCGGCGCCGGTGACGACGACCGCCCGGACCTCCGGGTTGTCGGTGACCTCACGGATCGCCGCGAGCAGGTCGAGGGAGAACTGGTCGCTCCACGCGTTCATCCGCTCGGGACGGTTCAGCTCGATCTTCGCACCCGGTCCGCGGCGGTAGAGGTTGACGGTCTCATACTGGCGGTAAAGCTCATCGTCACTCACGCCGGCCATGCTATCGCGGGGCGTTTGTGGCCCAGGACCGGCGTTAGGGGCCGGAGCTCTCGCCTGGGCGAAAACTGTCACCATGGCCCGTTCGGTCGAAAAGATCTTGAATTTGGGCTTCGCGAGGCCGCCTGAGGGGAGCACGTCTGGCGGGTGCCTGGCCGGCTGAGCAGAGTTCAGGCATTGTTATCGCTGGGCCGGGGCCGGCCCGGCGGCCGGGCATGAAACTATTCCGTGGGGAAGTACGACGCGAGGAGGCAGGACATGGCGGTCCCACCACTGCCTGAGCGCACAGCGTGGCAGGCGCTCAAGCGGCACTACGACGAGATAGCCGGCCAGAACTTGCGTGAGCTGTTCGCCGCCGATCCCGGGCGGGGCGAGCGGCTGACCGCGGAGGCGGCCGGGCTCTACCTGGACTACTCCAAGAACCGCGTCACCGACGAGACCATCCGGCTGCTGGTCGCGCTGGCCGAAGAGTCCGGCGTGCCGGAGCACCGGGATGCGATGTTCCGCGGCGAGCACATCAACGTCTCCGAGGACCGCGCCGTACTGCACGTCGCGCTGCGGATGCCGGCCGGCGAGCAGCTGGTCGTGGACGGCACCGACGTGGTGGCGCAGGTCCACGAGGTGCTCGGCCGGATGGCGGACTTCGCCAACCGGGTCAGGTCCGGGGAGTGGAAGGGCCAGACCGGCAAGCCGATCAGGAACGTCATCAACGTCGGGATCGGCGGGTCCGACCTCGGGCCGGTGATGGCGTACGAGGCGCTGCGGCACTACAGCACGCGGGAGATCACGTTCCGGTTCGTGTCCAACGTGGACTCCACCGACTTCGTCGAGGCCATCCGCGACCTGAACGCGGAAGAGACCCTGTTCATCATCTCCTCCAAGACGTTCGGCACACTGGAGACGCTGACCAACGCCACCTCGGCCCGGGACTGGATCGTCGGGGAGCTCGGCACCGAAGACGCCGTGGCCAAGCACTTCGTCGCGGTCTCCACTAACGCCGAGCGGGTTTCGAAGTTCGGCATCGAGGTGGCGAACATGTTCGGGTTCTGGGACTGGGTCGGCGGGCGGTACTCGATGGACTCAGCCATCGGCCTGTCCACCATGGTGGCGCTTGGGCCCGAGGGGTTCGGCGAGATGCTGGCCGGGTTCCACGAGATGGACGAGCACTTCCGGACCGCGCCGCTGGCGGAGAATCTGCCCGTGCTGATGGGGCTGCTGGCGGTCTGGTACCGCGACTTCTTCGGCCTCCAGACGTTCGGCGTCATGCCGTACGAGCAGTACCTGAAGCGGTTCCCGGCCTACCTGCAACAGCTCACCATGGAGTCCAACGGCAAGCATGTCACGCTCACCGGGAAGCACGTCAGCTACGACACCGGCGCGGTGTTCTGGGGCGAGCCGGGCACCAACGGGCAGCACAGCTTCTACCAGCTCATCCACCAGGGCACCACGATGATCCCGGTCGACCTGATCGGCTTCGGCAAGGCGCTGAACCCGCTGCGTGACCACCACGACATCCTGTCCTCCAACGTGTTCGCCCAGGCGCAGGGGCTGGCCTTCGGCAAGACCGAGGAGGAGGTCAGGGCCGAGGGCACACCGGAAAACGTGGTGCCGCACCGGGTGATGGAGGGCAACCGGCCTTCCAACGTGCTGCTCGCCGAGATCCTCACCCCCCGGATCCTCGGGACGCTGGTCGCCCTGTACGAGCACAGCGTGTTCACCCAGGGAGCGATCTGGGACATTGACTCGTTCGACCAGTGGGGAGTGGAGCTCGGCAAGGTGCTCGCGGTCAAGATCATCCCCGAGCTGACCGCCGCGGCCGAGCCGGAGCTTGATCATGATTCCTCGACGAACACGCTGATCCGTAAGTACCGCGCGCTCAAGGCCCGCTGACAACAACAGGTAAGGATTCACCCATGCCAACTAAAAAGCCGATGCAGCTCGGCATGATCGGGCTCGGCCGGATGGGCGCCAACCTCGTCCGCCGGCTGATGCGCGACGGCCACAGCTGCGTGGCCTATGACGTGAACTCCGGCGCGGTCAAGGCGCTCGAGGCCGACGGCGCGCAGGGCGCGGAGAGCCTGGCCGACTTCGTCGCCAAGCTCGAGACGCCGCGGGCCATCTGGATCATGGTCCCGGCCGGCATCGTCGAGCAGACCCTCACCCAGCTGCGGCCGCTGCTGTCCGCCGACGACATCATCATCGACGGCGGGAACTCCTACTACCGGGACGACATCACCCGGGCCAATGACCTCAAGCCCTTCGGCATCCACTACGTGGACGTCGGAACGAGCGGCGGCGTCTGGGGCCTGGACCGCGGGTACTGCCTGATGATCGGCGGCGAGGACGAGGCGGTGCAGCGGCTGAACCCGATCTTCCTGACCATCGCCCCCGGCAAGGGCACCGCGGAGCCCACCCCGGGACTGGCCCCGGGCGGCACCGGCGAGCAGGGGTACCTGCACTGCGGCCCGAACGGCGCCGGGCACTTCGTCAAGATGGTGCACAACGGCATCGAGTACGGCATGATGGCCGCGATCGCCGAGGGCCTGTCGATCATCAAGCAAGCCGACGTGGGCCTGCACCAGGACGAGATCGACGCGGAGACCGCGCCGCTGCGCGACCCCTGGGCTTACCAGTACAACATCGACGTCGGCGACGTCGCCGAGGTATGGCGCCGCGGCTCGGTGATCAGCTCCTGGCTGGTCGACCTGACCGCGGCCGCCTTCGCCAAGTCGCCCGACCTGGACGACTTCAGCGGCCGGGTGTCGGACTCCGGCGAGGGCCGGTGGACGGTGCTGGCCGCGGTGGACGAGGGCGTGCCCGCCTCGGTCATCGCCGCCTCGCTGTACGAACGGTTCGAGTCCCGCGACAACGGCGCGTTCACCGGCAAGATCCTCTCGGCGATGCGCTCGGAGTTCGGCGGGCACAACGAGAAGAAGGCCTGAGCCCGACGATGCCTGCGAAGAACGGCTCCCCGCGGCCGGAGAATCACGTCATCGTGCTCTTCGGCGCGACCGGTGACCTGGCCAAGCGCAAGCTGCTGCCCGGGCTGTTCCACCTGCACGCGGCGGGGCTGCTGCCGCGCGAGTACCGCGTGATCGGGA
>Ga0302326_10012775_pt1 | contig 17857 bp, 14 predicted proteins | sample Palsa_T0_3_FD_202264 | JGI IMG/M metagenome (GOLD analysis project Ga0302326, IMG submission 202264) | Peat permafrost microbial communities from Stordalen Mire near Abisko, Sweden - Palsa_T0_3 | ecosystem: Environmental > Terrestrial > Soil > Palsa > Peat permafrost | place: Sweden: Abisko... | reverse complement strand
CCTGCCGCCTTTCTGCCTCCTCGCTCTCCTCCTTTCGACCGGATGCCGCGGCTTCGATCTGCTCAATGCCCCGATTTCTTCCGCCGGGTACACTCGCGAGATCGACATCCCGTATGGTCCACTCCCCCGGCAGAAACTGGATGTCTATCAGCCCCGCCACGCAAGACCGAACGCGCGTGTCGTGATCTTCCTCTACGGCGGCGAATGGCAGGCGGGGAAAAAGGGAGATTATCGCTTCGCGGGCGAGGCGCTCACCAGCAGGGGATTTATCGCGGTCGTTCCGGACTATCGCCTCTATCCGGAAGCAACGTTTCCCGTGTTCGTCGAAGACGCAGCCAAGGCAGTTCGCTGGACTCACGACAACATCGCCCGCTTCGGCGGGGATCCGACGCACCTTTACCTGATGGGCCATTCGGCCGGCGCGCACATCGCGGCCCTGCTGACCCTCGATGCACATTACCTCGAGGCAGCGGGGTTAAGTCCCCACGTCATCCGCGCAACCGCCGCCATGTCCGGCCCGTACGATTTCAATCCCTACGGCAAAGACCGCCCCATCTTCCACCTGCTCCCCGGCAACCAACCACCGAGCCCCGCGATCGAACCGGTGAATTTTGTGGACGGCCACGCCCCGCCGATGCTGCTTCTTCAGGGCGGCAAAGACACGCTGGTCAACCCAAACAACGCGTTTGAACTGGAACAGAAGATCTGCAAAGCCGACGGCTACGCCAAAGTCATCCTCTACCCCGACATCGGCCACGAGGGAATGGTCGTTGCCCTGGCCGCCCCCTGGCGCTGGCTTGCGCCGGTGCTGAATGACACGGCACGGTTTTTCCGGGAACATTGAGATTGGCGCGATTCGTTCAACGATAGTCATCCTGATCGCGCGTGCGTTTGTGTCCCGCCGTCGTCATTACCATTTCCATCGTGTTGGCGTAGTCCACCGGGTCGTGGGTCGGGCGGGGTAGGAACATCGCGACCGATGCCACGTAGTCCCCCGGGATTTCGGCAAAACCAATCTTATGATGAGCTTTTCGCATTAAAGCAGCCTACACGAACGTTCTGTCTTACGGATGCCACAACTGGTCCCTTTCAAGTCGCCGTTCCACCACACCGCGCGAAACGTCGAAATCCTGCGCAAGTTTGCCGAGCAGACGGTCGTACACAACGTCTGGCAATTGACGAACGTCTAATCCCGCCTGACGGATCTTTTCGACGACCGCTTCGAATCGCTCGAGTAGCGGCTGCGGAGGCACCAGCAGCAACCCGGCGAATGTGTTGGCGTGATACTCCAGAAAGGAGTACTCCCTCTCCGGAATTCCCGTCATCGTCGCTTTCCACTCCGCGGTGTTTTCAAACGCGAGTTGGCGATAGGCGTCGGCGTGAAGCACGAGATGAGCCAGCTCGTGTGCCAAACTGAAACGAAGCCGGCCCGGTTGATATTCGTAAACTCGGCGGTCTACCCGGATTTCCTTCAGGTCGTTGGTGATAAACGCCACTGCCTGGAATCGATCCTCCATTCCATACTCTGGCACAATGTCGATCCGAAAGCCTATGTCGATGATTTCTTCGATCGGCACAGGCACGGTCCCGCGCGGGTGGTATTTCAGGCCGCACTCGTGAGCGGCTTTGGCGATTTCCTGATAGGAAAGGAACGGTGCTTTGATCGACATGCCGACCCCGCGGCTCGTCACTGCGGATGCTTGATGAAATCGATCAACTCGTCGAGCTTATCCGCGGGCACCGGCTCGCCGCGCAGAGTCCGGAAGAGCACCGGCAGCTTCTCGACAACTTCCGCATCACTGAGCAGGTCCTTCGGAAGCTGCCCCTTGGCGGCAGCCGCCAAGTCAAAGAGTGTGGACCATTCGTCGCTGCCTCGCTTTACGCCCAGCGCGTGCGCGATCTCGAACATCTTTTCCTCGCCGGCAGGCGGGGGGAACAGCCCGCGCTCAAGCTTGCTGTAGTTGCCCGCGTCAAACTTATGCATCTCGCAAAATCGACGGAGGGTATTCCCACTGCGTATGCGAGTATCCTTAATGAATTCACCGAACGTCATTGTGACTCCTCTGCTAATGGCGACCGCCGTTGTAATAATATTACAACATTTTCTCAAGTCAAATCCTCGCGTTCATGGATATTTTCCATCGTGCCAGTAATTTCAAACGGACGCCCGGATTTGTCCGGCGTTGGTGGTGGCGTTGCGTAGTCCTGATTGTCCGCACGTCTCCGCTCGACTACGTCTCAAGAGTCTCGGGAAGAAGCGAACACCTTGGAGTCGAACTGCCGCGCTATGGATTGGACGTGCATATCGACTCAGCACCAGGCTCTGCACTGCTTCGATATCGGTTAGGCTCCGGGTACCTGAGGCGATCTGGGTACCAGTGAAGATGGCCCAGTGCTGCCTCGCTTCGCTGGGCCGCAACCAAAAAAGGAGATCTTGGGATTGACGGCAACACCCGCGGCAGCGCGTTGTCAGGTTGGCGGTCAGTGCGGCACCACGACGGTACTCGTCGCTTCTCGCGACATTGTACCGGTGCATGTCTCAGCACGGCTGTCCAGCCAGACCAGCGCGAGCAGTCCCGCGGCAACGACTATCAATAGTGGTGGTCGTCGCCGTGCCAGTCGGCGTCGTGCTCCCAGTGATCGTGGTTCCAGTGGTCGTGTGCATGGTCATCATGGGCCCAAAAGCAGCCGGCAGATGACATCGCTGCTCCGAGCAGCAACATGGAATACAAAAAAGCCTTACACATTCGAAGCTCCGCCAATTGACGTCAGGCAACGAAACTGTCGCACGCGCGGTCGCGCCTCGTTGCGCCGAAAGTGAACCTGTTGCACATTCGATGCCAACGGCGGTCCCATCCAGCCGTCTCATACAATTATAGACGCGCTGCAACCACAGGATGGTTATTCGGGGAGCTAACCCTTGAATTTAATCTTCACAAAATCCAACGGAACCGGCGTCGATGACGCATCGGTGAACGTCAGAACGCCGGCGGTCACGCTCACGGTTGCGGTTTTGGAAACGAACGGATGTTTTGGTTTGGGTCCGCCGTTGAGGATTGGAGCGCCGTTGGCATCGACCGCGTCGATGCCGGTGCTGATCGTCGAATCGCCGGCGGCAATGTGGACGGTGTATTTCCCGTCAGGCAGGGCGATTTGCCAGTTGCTCGCTCCGGGGGACCCGAGCAGGTTGAACGTGGCGTAGCGGGGATCTTTTACGCCGCTGCGAGTGACCGCGTTGGCGGTGTTAAGACTGCTCCAGCCGTAGGTGAAGCCGTTGGCCCGGCTGCCGTAGGCGAGGCCGGTGTCTTCGAGATAACCTGGAACGACGGGCCCGATGATGGGCTCGAAGTTGATGTTCAGTCCGCCGGCGGCGGGATTATGGGGTTTGGAGTGCGGAGCGGACTTGGTCTTCTTATTAACCCCACTGACGATCGTGCCGGTGCCGCGGGATTGCTGAAGCGCCGCGTTTTGGGCGCCGGAAAGCTCCACGACAAAACTCCGATTAGGCAAATAGGTCTTCGAGCCGTTCACCACCACGGTGACCGCTGCCTGCGCAACACCCGCGGCCAATGAAAGTTCGCCGCTGGCAGCATGGAAAGCGATGCCGGATTTGGCAGTGCCGCTGACGGTTTGGTAATGCACGGAAGAGGCTGAGTTGAGATTTCCCGAGCGGGTTACGGTGAACGTGAAGTTCGTGGTTCCCCTGGTAACGTCGGTTTGCTCGACGTTGGAGATACTCAGCGCCGGCAATGCGCCCGCCGGCCCCGCGGCAGTCGAGGAGCCGGAGCCTGATGTTGGAGCGGGGAGAGTATAGGTGCCGGTTGGCGTTCCGCTGGTCGGAACCCCGGTGGTGGTGCTGATCGGCACAGATGGAATCGTGCCGGGAAAGTTTTGGCCGTAGGCGTAGGTGTTCGCGGTCGCTGTGTTGTCGGCGGTGTAGGGGTCGGTGCTCGGATTGGCGGCGACCGTTGCGGTATCGGTGTACTGGCCGGTGGTCGACGCCTCAAACGTGACGGCGACTGTCGCGGACGCGCCGTCGGCAAGATCGCCGAGCCCGGCGGTGACCGTTGTCGCCGAGGAGCTGGTGATTGTCCCCTGGCTGATGCTGCTCGATACGTAGGTTACGCCGGCCGGAAGCGAATTGGTGAAAGTGATTCCGCTCGCGCTGGCGGGGCCGTTGTTGGTGATGGTGAATGTGTCGGTGATGTTATCGCCGACACGGGCGAAGTAGTTGCCGCCTGTTACCGCGACAGCCACTTCCGCTCCGCTGGTTCCAACGACCGGAGTGTCGACCTCGGCGTAATTGTTCTCGTAGTTGGGGTCAACCGAATCGGCATTGATCGATACGCTGTTGCTGAGCGTTCCGTAGCCGGTCGGTCGGACGACGATCTTTACCGTTGCAGAGGCTCCGCTGGCGAGATTGCCGAGGGCGACGTCGGCCTCGCCGCTGTTGGTGGTGTCGACAGTTCCCTGACTCGTGGTTGCCGATACGAGCGTCGCGCCGGTGGGGAGCTGGTCGTTGAGCATGAGATTGATGGCCGTACCGGGGCCTGAGTTGGTGACGGTTTCGGTGTAGATGAGATTCGAGCCGAGCGTAACGGTTGGCGAGCTGTTCAGGGTGACACTAATGTCGGCGGATTGCTGGAGGGCCACAGTGACGTTGCCCGAAGAACTGGCGGTTGCGAAATCGGTACCGCCGTCGTTATTGAAATCGTCGGCGGCAACCGCTGCGGGGGTGGAACCCAGTGGGACATTGACCGCGGCACCGAACGTCCCGTCGCCGTTGCCGGGGATGACGGTGACGGCGTTCGAAGAAGCGTTGGCGACGACCAGATCGTCGTTCCCGTCGCCGTTGACGTCGGCCACGGTGATGGACGTCGGTGTCCCGGAAATCGGGATTGCGATCGGCGAAGCGAATGTGCCGGTGCCGACTGCGTAGGTGAAGTCACTGGTTGATGCTGCAAGCGGTTGCACAGGCCCGGGGCTGACTGGTATCGGCGCGGGGTCGACAACGGTAGCCGTGGTCGAGTTGCCCAGCAGCACGTCGACCTGATTTTGTTCCGGGACTGTGACCGCTAAGTCGGTCACGCCATCATTATTGAAATCGCCGGTCGCGATTCCCGTGGCTCCGGGCGCGACCGTTTCGCTGATGGGAGCGGCAAACGTTCCGTCGCCGTTACCCTCAAATATCTCCACCGTGCCGGCGGTTGGATCGGTTACCGCGATGTCTTCGTTGCCATCCTGGTTGAAGTCACCGCTGACGATGCCGCCCATCGGATCACTGGAAATTTTCACCGGCGCTTTGAATGTGCCATCGCCATTGCCCAGCAGAACGTACAGGCCGCCGGCCCCGGCCACGGCGATGTCATCGTCGCCGTCGTTGTTGAAATCGTCCATCACCAACGACAACGGCCCCTGGCCGCCGGGCTCAACATGGTAAGTCTTGGCGGCGGCGAAAGTTCCGGTTGGATTACCATCGGAATCCACATTCGCCAGTAAGACACTGACATCACCGCTGGCAGCATCGGCGGTAATGATGTCGTCGTTTCCGTCGTTATTCACATCGTCCGCCGCGATCGCGGTGGGATCGGTGCCGACGGCGTAGCTGACCGGCGTGCCGAAGGTTCCGTCGCCATTGCCAAGCATTACCGTGACCGTGTTGCCGGCACCGTTGGCGATAGCGATATCCTCGTTGCCGTCACCATTGAAGGCGCCAGTTGTTATCGCAGTCGGCGATCCGCCGGTAGAGATTTGCACCGGCGGCTGAAACGCCGGCACGGTAGCGGAGAGACAAAGCCGCCGTTCCAACGCCTCGATACAAGCTACCGCGACCGCCCTGGTTTGGCTGGACGATCGGCGCGAAGTCTTTATCCGAACGGCGGGTACGCGCCGTTGATCCAGTCGCTTCGTCATAATCTCTGCTCCGGTGCCCGGGGAAAATGCGCCCGGAAAACGCTCGCCCATCAGTCGGTATCTGACCTCAATGACATCGTCCGATTGTGATGAGGTTGATCCTGGATTTCGCTGCCGGGGTGCTGCCACATTGCTCAAAAGTGTCCGATTTTTCCGAGTGGCGCGACTGCATGCTGCGGCGGCGCTGCGAAGAACTTCAGGATTCAGGGGTTCAGCGATTCATCTCTCCGCTGAAATCGACTAAACGCATTGCTGAGTCCGTTTAAGGAGTGTCCCAAATAAATAAAATAAATTGATTGACATTGAATCGCCATCATTTAGGCTCCGTGAAAGTGGAGTTTATGCAACGCGAAGCTGTACTCATCTCCTCAGATCCATTCGAACCCTTCTCAACGTCTCCAGATCAGTTTTTGCGATCCCTCAGTTTTTCGCTCCGCGCGAATCGTCCGCACGAAAGACTGCTGTCAAGTCTGGTTCGCCATGCATTGCCAGCTCGTGCCAGCGCTCCGCTACACGAATCGGCCGCGGTGTTTGTTCGCAGCCGAGAGACGCTGAAGACAGAGAGCGAAGGGTATTTTCATGGACACGTATTTAGAATCGAGGGATCGTAAGCGGGGATTATGGAACCAAAACTTGCGGGTAAGTTGCCTTTCCTGCGTGGAAGACCTTGAGAGACGGGTCTTAATGTCGGCCGACGTGCGGCCGATTGACGAGGTCGGGAACAACGTGGCGAATCCCACCTGGGGCACCGCAGGCGTCGATCTCACCCGGCTGGTTCCCGCGGCCTACTCCGATGGCGTCGACGCACCGTCGCTTCCTGACGATCAGAGCGCCCGCGCCATCAGCAACATCCTTAACAATCAAGCCGATCCCGATGATCCGTCACAGGACATCGCCACCGTCAACCAGGAATCATTATCGGACTTTGCTTACAGCTTCGGTCAATTCATGGACCACGACATGGATCTGACCCTCGATAATGGCGCGTCCGATCCGATCCCCGTGGCGCCGGGCGACCCGATCGGCGGGGGCAGCGACGCGTCGCTTGCCTTCAACCGGTCAGAGACCGATCCCACAACCGGCACCGGTCCGGGCAACCCAGCCCAGGACCCCAACGTCATCACCTCATACCTTGATCTGTCGCAGGTCTATGGCTCCGACCTGGCGACCGACAATGTCTTGCGGACCTTCGTCGGCGGCCAGATGAAGACCAGCCCGGGCGGCCTGCCCCCCCTGGAGAGCAGCTTCACTTCAGCTCAATTGAGCCAAATCAACGTCCCGGAGGGCGGCATGGCTAACGATGGGCCGTTGCCCGATTCCGACATGTTCGTCACCGGCGACACCCGCGGCAACGAGAATATAGAACTCACCGTCCTTCAGACTCTTTTCCTGGACAATCACAACCGTATTGCCAGCGAGCTGCAAAAGATGAATCCCACCTGGAGCGATGAGCAACTTTTCCAGGATACCCGTAAGATCAACATCGCTGAATATCAATCGATCGTCTACAACGAATGGATTCCGTCGGTGCTGGGACAGAATGCGCTGCCCTCGTATAGAGGCTACAACCCGGATGTGAACGCCACGATTGCAAACGAGTTCTCGACGGTGGCGTTTCGCTTCGGCCATAGCCTGCTCAGTGGAGACGTGGAGCGTCAAGGCAACAACGGGCAGACGGTAGCCGACGACGTGCCGTTGGCCGAAGACTTCTTCGATCCTGACATCCTCAATGGCCAAGGCCAGCCGCAGACGACCGATCCGGTTACCGGCCTGACTACCACGAGCATCGGTGCCGTTCTGAAGGGAGATGCAGATGGGGACGCTCAGGCCACGGATCCGATGGTCATTAATGAAGTGCGGGATCTGCTCTTCAACGAGGTTGTGCCGGGTGTAGGCGGCGGCCAGGACCTGATCGCTTTGGACATCGAGCGCGGCCGCGACCACGGACTCCCCGATTACAACACCATGCGGACCGAACTGGGCTTGCCTGCCATCACCAGCTTCTCGCAGATCACCAGCAATGTCCAAGTCCAGCAGGAACTCGAACAGGCGTATCCCGGCGGCGTCGATACGATCGACGCCTTCGAAGGCGGGCTGGCGGAAGATCACGTGCCTGGCTCGGATGTCGGGCCCCTGTTTCAGACCATCATGGTGAAACAGTTCGAGAACCTCCGCGACGGCGACCGGTTCTTCTACCTCAATGAGAATTGGACGCCACAGGAATTTGGCATCTTTGAGCAAGGCAATACGCTGTCCAAGGTCATCGAGGCGAACACCGGCATCACCAACCTGCAGGCCAACGCGTTCAAATTCCGGGCGTCGATCAGCGGCAGCGTGACGACCGCGGGTGCGTACGGCTCTGGCAGCGCTCAGTCCGGTTTCAACGGTGCTCAGTCCGGCTCCACCGGTGGTACGCTCGGCTTCCACGGCTATCCGTCGCCCGGAGTGTCGGGAATCACCGTCGAGCTGGAAGATACCACTGGCGATCTGCTGGCCACGACGACCACCGATGCCTTCGGCAACTACACCTTCAATCAGCTGAGCACCGGCAACACTGACCCCGCGGTCACGCCGGGCGTCAGCGCCACCGGCACGTACGAGATCGTTCTGGTCCTGCCAACAACACTGAAGCAGGTGGGCGCGAGCCCCGCGCCAGTAACCGTTACGGCCGGTGACACGATGCTGAATGGAGTGAATTTCAGCGTCGCATCAACAGACCCGGCTCCCCAGCCGACGCCGCCGTGGCGGTTTGGTTCGCCAATTCCTCCGTTTCGCGGCATGCAGCATGTCTTGTTCCAACTGCTGCAGCAGTGAATTGGCAGGGCAGAGTTTGCACCTCGCAGTGAAATTCGGGGCGATCGGCGATTTGCTGATCGCCCCGATTTTGCATCGCCGTACGCTCTGGCTTGAGCTTCCGTCGTCCAGACGCAGCCGCTCGGCGGACAGAAGCCGCGGATGTACATCCGCGGCTACCAGCGCCTCCCGCTATGTTCGAACGAGCAAGCGAGCAAGACGAGCAAGGCTCTGGTTTGACGATGCCGCCTCTGACCGGTACATTTTTGACCCTTTCGGCGGTTCGCGGCATATGATCGCAAAAGCGCCACAAACGAGGAAGCAGCATGCGAGCGAGTGAAATTCGAAAAGGCCAGGCCGTCATCATCGACGGGAAACTGTATGTGGTGACCAACGCGGATCACAACACACCCGGGAATCTGCGGGCCAAGGTGCAGTTCAAGATGCGCGATGTCTCCAAGGGGACGATTCAGGACAAGCGCGTCGGCGCTACCGACGACATTCAGACCGCAAGCCTCGATCGCCGGCAGGTGGAATACCTCTATTCCGACAACGCGGGGCACATTTTGATGGACCTCGAAACGTACGAACAGGACACGATTCCCAAGGAAGTCTTCGGCGACGATATCCTGCTGCTCAAACCCAATACGCCGCTGTTGGCGATGTTCCACGAGTCCAAAATCGTCTCGTACGAAATGCCGAAGACCGTCGATCTGGCGGTCAAGGACACCGCCCCCGGCATCAAAGGAGCAACCGCGACCAATCAGATGAAGGATGCCGTGCTGGAGACAGGACTACAGACGCGCGTGCCGCCGTTCATCGAAGTCGGCGAGGTCGTGCGGATTAACTGCGAGACGCACGAATACCTGAGCCGGGCGTGAGCAGGAATCGCTCTGATTCCCGCAGGTAATCCCCCGCCTCGGATCTGATCCTCTGCCGCTGCCATAGGGCTCGGGCGAGCTGGCGGACCCTTGGCACCGCCGCGATCAAGAACCCGAAGCAAACCCATTCAACAGGCTTGACTCGCGCTGGAGTCCTGAGTGCGCGATTCTTTGAACCAATCGCGCCCACACTTCAATCAACCTGCGTCTTTCAACAATCGGTGCGCTGCCACGGCCGACAGCTCCATCCGTCGCGATCAAAACTCATACCCCTGCTTCCTCCAATAGAGCCAATCCTCGACAGCCTCCCGTGTTGAGTCATCGGCTGCCTTGCCCGCTTTGAGTTGCCCGAGCGGTACCGCCAGCCCTTCCGTCTCCCAGCGGATCATGACGAACATTTCGCGCTCGCACTCGGATTCAGGCGCCATGCCAGTCACCTCCACACTGTCGCCGACTTTCAGCGGCGAGATGGGTCGCTTGACGGAGCAGCGGGCGGCGAAAGGAAAATTCAGCTTCTCCTCCAGATAGTAATACCATCCCATGGCGGCCTCTTCGGGGCCATTGCTATCGACGATGATTTCCATCCGGATCCGGTGCTCGCGGTCCTCGTTTTTCGTGTTCGGCATGGGGAATCATAGGTCGCCGATTGAGTGGCACGGGCGTCCCGCGCGTCCCGCCCGTGTCAGCAATGTGGAGCGAATGGAATTGCTGTTCGCGACTCTCTACGCTCCGGGTCGCCGACACGGGCGGGACGCCCGTGCCACTTCGCAGACTGGGCGTGGCCGAAAGGGCTCACACCGTCTGCACCGCTGGGCTCGACTCGACCAGCGCTCGATTGTGATCATCCAGCGATTCCCTCAGCGGGACCAGCGTCTTGACGACCCCGCTGAGAACGCGGATCTGCGACATCGTCGCATCGATGCTGCCGCGCGGTCCTCCGCCGCTACCAAAGGGCGCGGGTGAGTCGGCCGACCCTTGGCACGGCCGCGACCAACACCCCGAAGCAGACCCATTCAACAGGCTTGAGTGTCAGGTAGGCGACGTCCGCAAGCCAAGGGGACGCGGTGATCCTTCGCGCCAGCGGCGGTCCGATTGTATCGTACGGGAGTCGAATCACCCGGTGTGTTCTGGGACACGTCGCCGCAAGCGCGATCTCGACACACTTCAATCGGCGAAGCTGGGCGTTGACCGGGAAGATTGCACCATCGACTGTCCGCGCGAGGCTTGAACGGACCAACCGCGGGTGTCCCGTCGCGGCGGCGGTGGCGATGAAGCACCTCGGCTGCTTCGTCGGCAACTGCGCGTAGAGCGTCAGGGCATTTTGAACCGCCCAGACCAGCCCCGTAACGTAACTGACAATCCATGAGAACCACGCAAGCCGCAGATTGCGGCGCTCGTCGAGAGCGGGGAATTCGCCCTGGAGGACGGTTCTTAGGTAAAAGACTGCTCTCAGATATATGGCCAGCGTCCATGCAGGCGCGGGAATCACGAGGAGGCCAGCAATATACCCCAGCCACTTCGCGCCGTAGACCAGTGTGAGCGGCACGGCAACACAGAGGCCGATCGATGCGGCGAATATCCAAAATAACTGCGGATACTTTGCTATGAGCACGTCGATGACCCGCATGATGCCGAGCAGGAACATCATGCAAATGATCGCGCTGCCGACCGCACAAATTCCCCCGATTCGCGCCGCTTCGATGAGCGCGTACTGCGCCGCCAGCAGGCACCCGCTGTAGATTCCCAGGCGGACGACGAGCCTGCACTCGCATGCCGGTCGAGCCACGAGGCAGCAAAGCGCCGCCATCGAGTAGAGCAGCAGAGGGTAAAGTGGGTAGCCAGCCTTTGGGTCGGGGATGAAGAAGACGCACGCCCATTTGCCCTCCTGCCACTCGGGCTCCATACCCATCAGTAGTGAAGAATCCCACGCTGCCAGCGAGAAGCACACGACCGGCAGCACGACACCGAACGCGAGGTAGCAAAACCTTTCAAAGATCGAGATGACAGGCGGCGAGGTCGGCGGGTGCTGAGTGTGTGGGGCTTTGTAGTTGAGGATCGGAAGGGACATTGGATGAGCAATGCGAGCCGAGAAAATGTGGGCTGAGCCGCGTGGCGCAGAGGAGCATTTTTCTCATTCGGGGCCGGATCGCCTGAAGAAAATGCGGTGGGCGAGTACGCCCACCCTACACTTTCGCAACGGGGCTCGACTCGACGAGCGCGGGGTTCCGGTCGTCGAGCGATTCCTTCAGCGGAACCAGTGTTTTGACGACCTCGCTGAGAACGCGAATCTGCGACATGGTCGCATCCACGCGCACCACTTTCTCTGCCGGATAGAAGTCGAGCACCGGGCGTGTCTCGCGTTCATACACTTCGAGCCGGCGGCGAATGACGGCGTCGCTGGCGTCATCGATCCTGTTTTCGCGCAGCGCCCGGCGGCGGAGACGCTCGACCATCTTGTTCAAGTCCGCGCAGCGGAGGTAGATGACTTTCTGAACGTCGATCGTGTCCTCGAGCAACTGGGCCTGCTTGATGTTGCGGGGGATGCCGTCGAGCACCACGAATTCGCTGCTGGGGTGGAACTGGTTGACCATCTCCATGCCCTGGATGTATTGCCGCCACAGGGAGATGGTGAATTCGTCGGGAACCAGTTCGCCGCGCGAGGCGAATTCCCAGAATTTTCGGCCGGTCTCGCTCTGGAGGTCCAGCGAGCGGAAGATGTCGCCGGTGGCGTTGTGGAAGAAGCCGGGGATGGTGCCGATGATCTTGCCCTGGGTTCCCTTCCCGCTGCCGGGCGCGCCGAACAGGAGTATTGAGCGGTATTTCATCAGGCCTCTTCCTGGTCCTTCAGGCGGGCAAGGACGCTGAAATCTTCGAGAGTCGTCACGTCGCCCTTCACTTCGCCGCCGGCGGCAATCTCCTTGAGCAGGCGTCTCATAATCTTGCCGCTGCGGGTTTTGGGCAGTGACGGGGTGAATCGAATCAGGTCGGGCTTGGCGAGGCTGCCGATCTGCTTTCCGACCCACGCACAAAGCTCCTTCTTCAATTCTTCGGACGGTTTTCTGGTTGACTCCAGCGTCACAAACGCGGTAATCCCCTGCCCCTTCAGTTCGTGGGGCATCCCGACCACCGCGGCCTCGGCCACGGCCTCGTGGGCGACCAGGGCGCTTTCGATCTCCATCGTTCCCAGCCGATGCCCGGAGACGTTGATCACGTCGTCCACCCGCCCCATGATCCAGAAATATCCCAACTCATCGCGGCGGGCGCCGTCACCGGTGAAATAAACGCCCGGCACATCGCTCCAATACTGCTTGGCGTAGCGATCGGGATCATTGAAAATTCCGCGCAGCATCGCCGGCCAGGGTTTGCGGATCACCAGCAGCCCCCCCTGGTTGGGACCGAGTTCTTTGCCGGTGCGATCGACGACGGCGGCATCGACGCCGAAGAACGGCAGCGTCGCGGTGCCGGGCTTGGTGGGGGTCACGCCGGGCAGCGGAGTGATCATGATGGACCCGGTTTCGGTCTGCCACCAGGTGTCGACGATCGGGCAGCGTTCGTGTCCGATCACCTGGCGATACCACATCCATGCCTCGGGGTTGATCGGCTCTCCAACGGTTCCCAGCAACCGCAGCGAGCTGAGATTGTGCGCGTCGACCAGTGCGCGCCCCGCGCGCATGAACGCGCGGATCGCGGTCGGCGCGGTGTAGAAGACGCTGACCTTATGCCGTTCGATGATCGACCAGAAGCGTGAGAAATCGGGGAAGTTTGGGGCACCCTCATACATGAGAGTCGTCGCGCCGCAACTCAGCGGGCCGTAGACGACGTAACTGTGACCGGTGATCCAACCGACGTCGGCCGTGCACCAGTAGACGTCTTCGTCGCGCAGATCGAAGACGTATCGGCAGGTCACGTTTGTTCCGACGAGATAACCGCCGGTGGTGTGCAGAATCCCCTTGGGTTTGCCGGTGGAGCCGCTCGTGTAGAGCACGAAAAGCGTCTCCTCGGCATCCGTCTGCTCGGCGGGACAGTCCGTGCTTTGGTCGGCGACAAGCTCGTGCCACCAGACATCGCGCCCTTGGACCCAATTCATGCCGGAAGTTCCAACGCGCTTGAGCACCACCACGTTTTGCACGCGATCGGTCTTCTTCAGGGCCTCGTCGACGTTTTGCTTCAGCGGCACCACCTGCCCGCGGCGGAAGCCGCCGTCGGCGGTGATGATGAGATTGGACTTGGCGTCCTCGACGCGATCGGCGATCGCCTGGCTGGAGAATCCGCCGAAGATGACCGAATGCGCCGCGCCGAGTCGCGCGCAAGCGAGCATCGCCACCGCCGCTTCGGGGACCATCGGCATGTAGATGGTGACCCGATCGCCGCGCTTCACGCCCAGTGTCTTAAGGCCATTGGCGAACTTGCAGACCTGATCCCGCAATTGCGAGAACGTGATGTGCCTGACATCGCCCGGCTCGGCTTCGAAAACGATCGCCCGCTTGTCGCCGCGCCCCTTGGCGATCTGCGCGTCGAGACAGGCGTAAGAGGCGTTCACCTTTCCGCCGACAAACCATTTCGCGTACGGCGGATTCCAATCCAGCACCGTGTCCCATTTTTTGAACCAGTGCACTTCGCCCGCCATGCGCGACCAAAATGCCTCCGGCTGATCGATCGACTCGCGATAGAGCGTATCGTACTCCTCGCGTGAGCGGATGTGGGCCCGCTCGGTGAACTGCGGAGGAGGAGGGAACAGACGCTGTTCCTGTAACGTGGATTCGATTGCGCCGGATGATTCTGACATATTCGGATACCTCCAATGGAGCGGGTGGAATTCAGTATAACGACTCTGCCGTCACTCCGTACTTGTGAACGGATCAGTCACCTTCACCCCAGCGGCGGCGAAATCGCGGACGTTACGGGTAACGATCGTCAATTCATGAACCAGCGCGGTCGCCGCGATCAAACTGTCCTTGATGGGCATCGATCTGCCGGCAGCGCGAAGATCGGCAAGCAGCTTCGCCCATCGCAGTCCGGTGGCAGCATCCCAGGGCACGCAGTGCATGGCCCCGACGCCCCGTGAAAACCAAAGCTCCAGCCGCCGGCGCCGACTGCCCGCCGCCAGCAGGTTGATGCCGAACCGAATCTCCCCGAGAATAATCGGGTCCACTGCAATGTCCCGCTCGTTGCGGCGTAGCCATCCCACCACCTCCGCTCGCGGTTGCGGTTTAGTGCCTTCGCTCAGGACATTTGCATCAACCAGATATTTCACAACGTGTCGGTGGACTCCGATGGGATTGGTACGAAGTACCCCTTCTCTGGGCAGGAAAGCAGCCAATCGGTCAGCCCCTCATTCGATGCTTCCTTGTGGAGAATGAGGCGGTACTCGCCCCTGTCGATTCGCTCGACGTCGAACTGCTGACCGGGCTTAATTCCGTCTTGCTGGCGAATCTCCGCCGGCAAAACAATCTGGCCCTTGCTGGAGAGAACGGTTTTCATCGAGGTAAGATAGCATCTTACATCTTCCGCGGTCAATTTTCCCCTAATATTGCCCCAGCGCCCGATTCCCATATGATGCGTCCACCAACCGCCAAACGTGTCCGCGCGCTGCCAGTCGCGGGACGGAGAGATTATGCGTCAATTTGATTGTGTCGTGATCGGAACCGGGCCTGCCGGGCAGAAGGCGGCCATCCAGGCGTCAAAACTGGGGAAGAAGGTCGCAATCGTCGAGAAGAACAATGTTCTCGGCGGGGCCACCGTCAACACGGGGACCATACCTTCCAAGGCGCTGCGCGAAGCGGTCATGCACCTCACGGGCGTGAATAAGCGCGGACTTTTCGGCCAGAGCTATCGCGTCAAGCGGCATATCACGATCGCCGACCTGATCTCGGTCAGTCAGCAGGTTGTCCATCACGAGATGGAGATCATCCGCGACCATTTCGACCGAAACGGGGTGGAGTTGGTCTGGGGACAGGCGTATTTCGAGGGCCCGACCACCATGCGCGTGGAGCGGCCGGAGGATTTTGAAATCCTGACCGCGGATAAATTCGTCATTGCCACCGGCACACGGCCGGCCAGACCGGCGCATGTGCCGTTCAATCACTCGACGATCCTCTGCTCGGATGCGCTGCTGAAGCTGGAGGCGTTGCCTCGAAGCATGATTATTGTGGGCGGCGGCGTTATCGGGGTGGAATATGCGTGCATGATGCAGACTCTGGGCGTTCGCGTGACACTCGTGGAGGGACGCAATGAGGTGCTCGGATTTTTGGATAGCGAGATCACCGAGGCGTTTCAATATCAGATGCGCCGCGCCGGCATGACCCTGCGGCTGGGGGAGAAGGTCGAAAAGATCGAGCAGTTGCCGCCGGAGAACGGACGCGGAGGCCTCGTTCAGGCGACGCTGGAGTCGGGCAAACACCTTCAGGCGGCGACGCTGCTCTACGCCGTGGGCCGACAGGGGACAACCATTGCCCTGCGTCCGGAAGCGGCTGGACTGAAGACCGACGATCGGGAGCGGTTGAAGGTGAACAGCTTCTATCAGACGGAGGTTCCCCATATCTACGCCGTCGGCGACGTGATCGGGTTCCCGGCACTGGCGAGCACGGCCATGGAGCAGGGCCGGCAGGCGGTCTGTCATGCGTTTGGCGCGCCGACGAACAGCATGCCCGAGCTGTTCCCGCTGGGAATTTATGCCCTGCCGGAGATCAGCATGGTCGGGCGAACCGAGAAACAGCTTACCGAGGCGGGAATTCCCTACGAAGCCGGGATCGCCCAATACAAAGAGATCGCCCGCGGGCAACTGCTCGGCGACGATATCGGAATGCTCAAGCTCCTGATTCACCAGGACAACCATCAGATTTTGGGGGTTCATGCGATCGGCACGGGTGCGACCGAGCTGATCCACATCGGCCAAGCGGTGATGGCCTTCAACGGGACGGTCGACTTTTTCATCAATAACGTCTTCAACTTCCCCACGCTTGCCGAGGCGTACAAGGTTGCCGCCCTGAACGGGCTGAACAAGCTGCGTCATATCTGATCGAATTAATGCATCTTCATCGAAGTTATTGACCCCCATTTCACGATAAGAGTTACAGGACCAAGGCGCGAGGCTGGCAGAGCGCGGAAGAGATCGCTGCCGGTGCCCGATTCCTGCGCTCCCGTCCGCCAGGTGCCGTAGCGCTGCGATTGCAGGCGCCTCTGGTCCCGTTTTGATCGCGCACTGGACAGTGTGAACAGCCGAAAGAATCCGTGATTGCCGCAAACAGCAACGATCCCTCCCCAACCGGGTGCCGGCCGGCCGAGCTGCCGGCGACAGCACCACAGTGGCGCGGGCGCGTCGCGACGAGCTTCTGGAGTCTGGCCGATCAGGGAGTGGTCAGTCTCGGGAACTTTGCCACGGTTCTTCTGCTCGGTCGCAAGCTTTCGCCAGAGGCATTGGGAAGCTACGGCGTCATCCTCGGCGCTCTGCTGTTTCTGAACACCATTCAGTCGTCGCTGATCACCTATCCCCTTTCGGTCCATGGCGCAACCAGCGATCATGCCAAGCTTCGGCAATTGACGTGGATGTCCATCGTGCTCACCGCTGTGCTGCTGGCGCCGATGACGCTGGGGATCGCCTGCGTCAGCCGGGCGATGAGCCTTCTCGCACTCGCGCCATGGATCATCGCGGCGCTGATTTCCTGGCAACTCCAGGAGACGCTCCGCCGCGCTCTGATGTCGCAACTGCGCTATCGGGATGCGATATGGGGTGACGCGCTGAGCTCCCTGGGGCAGGCTGCATTGATCGGAGCTCTGATCTGGCGGCGACAGACTGGTCTGCCGGTGATCTTATCGGCAATGGCAATCACCTCTACGTTGGGTGCACTGGTACAGTGGATGCAGATCCGACCGGTGGCCGCATCTCCAGCCGAAGTTGTGGGCCATGCAATTGAATGTTGGGATTTGGGCCGCTGGTCCGCACTGAGCAATCTGGCGGGCGTGATCAACATTCAAGTGGTCCTCTGGACGTTGGCGGCAGCGCACGGCGCGGCTGAGGCGGGGAAACTGCTGGCGCTGGGGACCATCCTCGGGTTATCGCATCCGGCGATCTTCAGCGTCGGCAATCTCATCGTCCCGGCGTCCGCTCGCGCTCTTCGATCCGGAGGCGCCGCCGCAGCGCGAAAAATCGCGCTGACCTATGGCGCCATCGGCGGACTGCTGGTGATCCCCTACTACCTGCTGCTCATTGCCAAACCCGGCCGGGCGCTGGGCGTCTTCTACGGCGCCCGATCGCCCTACCTGGCGCTGCA
>Ga0302326_10012772_pt1 | contig 17859 bp, 18 predicted proteins | sample Palsa_T0_3_FD_202264 | JGI IMG/M metagenome (GOLD analysis project Ga0302326, IMG submission 202264) | Peat permafrost microbial communities from Stordalen Mire near Abisko, Sweden - Palsa_T0_3 | ecosystem: Environmental > Terrestrial > Soil > Palsa > Peat permafrost | place: Sweden: Abisko... | reverse complement strand
GGGCTGATCCCGCGCCAGCGGAACCGCACGTGGCGGAGAGCAAACCGCCCGCCGCACCCTACCATTTCGTCGTCTACCTCTTCGACGATGTGCATCTAAGTTCCACCGACTTGGCAGCGGTACGGGATGCGGCCGAACGCCATCTGAAAGATTCGCTGGGACCCGCCGACCGCGCCGCGATATTCGCCACCTCCGGCCGGACCATGCTGGATTTCACGAACGATTCCGCGAAACTGCACGAGGCGCTCCTCAAGCTGCGCCCGCAGCCCATCGCCCGGCCCATGGGCAAAGAATGCCCGGACGTCTCTTATTACCAGGCCGATTTGATCGTGAACAAGCACGATCCGGGAGCGCTGCAAACCGCCGTACAGGATGCGTTCATTTGTATGAACCTGCCGGATTTGCATCTGGCGCCGCCGATTGCGCAAGCGGCCGCCCGGCGCGCCTTATCGGCCGGCGACACGGAAAGCCGCGTCGCTCTAGGCATGGTCGGAAAGGTGGTGCGGGCCCTCTCCACGGTGCCCGGGCAGCGCAGCATCGTCCTTATTTCTCCCGGATTCCTCACGCTTGCGGATCTCCAGCAGGATTCCACCGCGATCATGGACTTGGCCATCCGTTCCAACATCATCATCAGTAGCTTGGACGCGCGCGGGCTGTACACGGTCGTTCCCGGCGGGGACGCCGGCCAGGCGGTGCAGAACGCCGCGCAGACGCAATACCAGGGCGCCGGCGCTTCGTCGGACGAGGATGTGCTCAGCGGACTGGCTGATGGGACCGGCGGCGCATTCTTTCACGACAACAACGATTTGGTGGAGGGATTCAGGCGGGTGGCGGCGCGTCCGGAATATGTTTATGTGCTGGGCTTTTCGCCGCGGGACCTCAAGCCGGACGGCAAATTCCACGATCTGAAGGTTACCCTGAAGGACCCGGCCAAACTGACCCTGCAAGCGCGCCGCGGGTATTACGCGCCCAAGCCGGGCAAATAATTCACTCTCGGGCAAATCGTGCGATCTTGGCGGCAATTGCTTTGCGGACTTCTGCCGTCTTGATTTCTCTGAACTTGTCGAGGGCGAAACTCCCACGGTCCTCGTCTGTTGGATCGCAGTCTGGCCAATGCGGCACGTCGATCCGCTTCTCCGGGCGGGAGTTTCTGAACCGCGGCTACAAGTACCTGTCGCACTCGACGCTCGACCTGACCGCAATTCTCAAGCAACCACTCCCGTTTTCGTCGCCTAGCCCACTTCCGTGTACTATCCGGGAGCGAATCTCGTAGAGCCCCTTTATAAACCTGACGATAACCTCGGCTTCTGCAGCATTGTCCGGTGCGATCAGTGCGGCGGCACGACGCCTTATACGCCGCGTATTGTAATCTTTTTCTGGCACGAGCGTCGATTCGAGCGCCGTGGCGTAGTCCACAATTCGATCCACGTCGTCCCATTTGGGATTAAACTGCTTCGCTCCGCCGCATAGGAAGAACCTTCTTGCCGCTGCGAACCAATCGGATCTCCATGACGGGCTTTCTCGAATGCCATCGGCGAAGGCCTTCCATGATTGGCAGTCCTCCGAGTCAACCTCAAATCGCAGTGGGGCGTAGCTGTTCAGGTCATTCATCGCCCGGTATGGGAACTGAACAAGCGAGTTGCCACTCGGTTGGATGATGGCCTGTCTGATAAATGCTATGTCGCCAGGCTTGTAAAGCCGAAGAAGAAGCAAAATATCTTCGGTGTCGTTCGGGATGCCACCAACTGGAGAGCCAGGAGGACCGAGCGGCAACTGTGTGTAGGACTTTTCGAGAATCCAATCGTCATTGTTTACATCTACAGAGGAGAAAACCTCTCTAAGCTCCTTGGATCGAAGACCAACAAGGTTAATTGTGAATTCGCCAAAGTCAAGGCTCTCCGCACTTGATTCGAGATTGCGGACTAAGATAGCCGCTTTGAACATTGGAGCAGAGCCGACACCAGGAGGCCGGATGATACAGCTACGTCTTCATCGGATATGCTTCGCGGCCCGCGAATACGTTTTGCAAGGTAGTCGTTGTTGTCCTCAAGGATTGCGCTTTCACGTCGAAGAATTTCACTGGCAAACCTGCTGTAACGCCGCTAATGCGTCCTCGACGTTTTCGTAGTGGCCGGTCCAATCGGTTTGTGTGTTATCGCCGGTGATTCGCATGATGCGCCAATCGTTCCGGCTCGGCGCTCCGAAGTTCGCAATTCTCGCCGTGTTGCCGTCGGGCATTCCGCCGACTCGGTAGCCGTTGACCTGACGAACTTCGTTGCGGCGAAACCAGGCGTCTTCGTGCAGCGTGAAGGTGTACAGCATGTGTCCTCCATGCGCGATTGTAGCAAAAGGCGAGATTCGCTGGCGCGGGGGTGGCGTCTCAAAGGTGCGTTGACCCAGATTTTTCTCGATTTTGGCCAGCCGGGCTCTCACTCCCCGCAGGGACGCCGGTACTCCTCCATTTCTTCTGGTGATCGCTTCATAGAAATTTCGACCTTGGCCAGCCATTTGTCTAATGCGGCAAAAACCGCCTCGCGGAATGCCTTACCATCGGCTTCGTCATTGAAAGTGGCATCGTCCGCGACCTGCCGCCGCAGGCCGGGCGCGTCCATCTCGTCGGAGATAAAATCGCCGCAAGAGTCTGCCACGGGCCGGACTAGCGGACCCGTCGGAGACGGCGGTTTCTATTATCGCGGTAAGGTTGAACGGCAGGCATTCGGGCGATACGAACATTTCACTTCCCTGGAGAATCGTACCACGCGACCGTTTGCGTATAGGTGGCGTTTCAGGCGCTTCGTTGAAGACCACCTTGGCGCTGACGGGCCGTGCCAGGTCATTTCCGCGCCCAAATTATGGCACGAAGGCGCGTAACTTTTCCGGTGATCGGCAGTATTGATAGTTAATGGGAACCCTTCTGCAAGACGTGCGCTACGGTCTGCGCAATCTGGCGCGCAACCCCGGCTTCGCGCTGGTGGCGATGCTGACGCTGGCGCTGGGCATCGGCGCCAACACCACCATCTTCAGCGTCATCAGTAACACGCTGTTGAAGCCGCTGGCCTTCCCCGGCGCGGACCGCCTGGTGCTGGTGTGGGAGACCTTCGGCAAGGGTCCCGACAACTGGAACATCGTCTCCGCGCCGAACTTCCACGATTTCGAGCGGCAGAGTCACTCCTTTGAACGGATGGCGATCTTCGATTCCGCTGGCCGAGGCTATAACCTCTCGGCGGCGGGCAATGCGCGGGAGGCGGAGCAAGTGTCGGGGCTGCGCGTATCGGCGGGCTTCTTTTCCGTGTTGGGCGTGAGGCCTCTCATCGGCCGCACGTTCCTGCCCGAGGAAGAGACGCTGGGCAAGGATCATGAGGTCGTCCTGAGCTATGGACTGTGGAAGACCCGCTATGGCGGCGATCCGTCGCTGGTGGGCAGGACCATCCGCATCGACGGCGCGGAGTTTACCGTGATCGGCGTGATGCCGCGCGAATTCGCATGGCAATTCTGGAGCGACGCGCGCCAGCTTTGGGTGCCCGTGGGCTATACCAAAACCGACTTCGGCCGCGGCGACAACAGCTTCGTCTCCATCGCCCGTTTGAAGCCGGGCGTGAGCATGGCGCAGGCGCGCGCGGAGATGGAGGCGGTGGGCAGCAACGTGGCAAAGCAGTACCCGGACGACGACACGGGGATGGGCGCCACCGTGTCGCCCCTGGGCGAATTCGGGATGGAGGGCCTGCGCACCACCATGCTGACGCTGCTGGCGGCCGTGGCCTTCATTCTGCTGATTGCCTGCGTCAACGTGGCGAACCTGCTGTTGGCGCGCGGCGCGGCGCGGCAGAAGGAGTTCGCCATCCGGCGCGCGCTGGGGGCGGCGGGGTCCCGCATCGCGCGCCAATTGCTGACCGAGAGCGTCCTGCTGGCGCTGGCGGGCGGTGCGGCGGGGCTGCTGCTGGCGGCGGGGAGCACGCGGGTGCTGTTCTATGCTTTCAAGCTGGATTCCATGCACCTGCCGCTACGCGCCGTAGATTCGATTCCGATGGACGGGCGTGTGTTCGCATTTGCACTGTTGATTTCCTGCGCGACGGGTGTGCTGTTCGGCGTGGCGCCGGCGATGAGCGCGTTGCGCGCCGACTTGAACGAACCGCTGAAGGAAGGCGGCCGCAACGCCACGGCGGGCGGAGGAGGGAACCGATTGCGCCACGTGCTGGTGGCGTCGGAAGTGGCGCTGGCAATGGTGGTGCTCTCGGGCGCCGGGCTGACGATCAAAAGCATGGAGCTGCTACTGGGTGTCGATCCGGGGTTGAATCCGAAAAACGTGCTTACCGTGGGGATGTCGGTGCCGCAGGAGGAGATCTACGTTGGACCGCCGGGACTGCCGCGCTTTTGTCAGGATCTAGACGAGCACGTGGGGGCGATTCCGGGCGTGGTATCGGTGGCCGCGGTTGGGCATTTGCCGTTTCAAGGAAACGCCGGCCGGGGCTTCCAGATAGAGGGCCAGCCGCCGGCGGCTCCAGGGCAGATGCCGGGCGCGGGTTATAGCGTCGCGTGCCCAAATTATTTCCGGACCATGGGCATTCCGGTGCTGAAGGGGCGGGAATTCACGCCGCGGGATACGGTGGGTGCGCCGGGCGCGATCGTGATCAACGAGACGATGGCGCGCGCCTTCTGGCCCAAGCAAGACCCGGTGGGCAGGGCGATCCGGCTGGGTGGGTCCGACGGGCCGCGGCTTACGGTGGTGGGAGTGGTGGGAGACGTGCATTACCAGGGCCTGGACGCGCCTGTGCCGCGGCAGTTCTTCCGGCCATATATGCAGGCTGGATGGCCGGTGATGGCCGTGGTGGTGCGGACCATCCACGCGCCTGCCACTTTCGCCGCGTCCGTGAAGAAGGCTGTGGCGGATGTGTTGCCGGACTGGCCGGTATCCGGATTCCAAACCATGGAAAAAGTGGTGCACGACTCGACGGGCTCGCGGCGATTCCCGATGCTGCTGCTGAGCGTGTTTTCGGTGCTGGCGTTGGTGCTGGCGGCGGTGGGCATCGTGGGTGTGGTGGGCCATTCGGTGACGCAGCGGACGCATGAGATCGGGCTGCGCATGGCGCTGGGCGCGGGGACCTTGGATGTGTCGCGGCTGGTAGTGAGCGGCAATATGATCTGGGTGCTGGCGGGACTCGCGGCCGGCGTGGCGGGCTCGGCGGGACTCACGCGGTTGCTCGCCGGGATGCTTTACGGTGTGCGGCCGCTGGATCCGGTGGTGCTGGGCGCGGTATCGGTGCTGCTGGGCGGGGTGGCGCTGGCCGCGAGTTACTTGCCGGCGCGGCGGGCGGCGCGGATCGATCCCATGGCCGCGCTGCGGTGTGAGTGATGTCAGTTTGGGGCGGTCGCCCGGCCTGAAGCGTACTCCGCGCGAGACGCCCCCCATCGCGCGGCTGGAAACGGAGCAGAAAGCCGACTTTGTGTCGCGCCGCAACTCTGACCATTGCTTGGCGGCAATCAACTCATTGGGAGCGCCCATAACCCGTTTTTCTGTTGCAGCTTGCCGTTCAGGCAGCCTGGCGCTGAGAATCGAGCCCATGCCTTGCCGGATCAGGTGTACACTCTATTATATATGCCGGTTGACGGAGGAGCCATTGGCCTGAAGGTCGCCATCGATTTGGTGAAGCGACCGGCGATGACCGGGCTGGCGCGCGTGCATACCTGGCTGACCGGCAATGAGGTCTTGATACTGGGACCGGCCCGCGCCGGAAAAACGAGTTTTGTTGAATATTTGCGGTATGGCGTGCTCGAGCCCGAGCAGGAAACCGCCACCACGATCGAAACGAAGAAGAGCGCTACATTCAGAGTTAAGGTGGGACGCGATCAGTCTCTGGAACTGAAAGTGAAGCGTGCAGTGGATGTCGCCGGACAGGTTGGCCCAATCGAGCATGCGAGGCTCGCTGAGGAGCGGAAGCCTCATGCGCTAGTCGTGATGCTAGATTTGTCGGCTCCCTTAACGGGCGCATCGGAGCGGGCCTCAGGGCCATGGTTGATTGAATTCTGCAAGCATTTGGACGAGCGCCTAAGGAATAACGCGACGATGATAAAGCGATTGAAAACTATAATCTTCGTTGCAACCAGGCAGATACCCAAAAGCCGGACGCTCTGACGAAGCGCATAGATGGATTTAGGCAGATCCTGAGGAAACACTTGGGGATGTCGTTGACGACGAACGTTGACGTCATCCCGATCCTGCCTTGCATTCTGGTTCAGACGGAAAATGGTACGGGCACGGCCGATGCCGTCATTGTGCGGCTGGCCAAAGCCTTGGCTGAATGAGCATGGAACAAGCACAACCGAATCCTGAGGTAGCGCCTCGACTGCCGCGAAAGCTCAAACTCTCGTCAGGGTCGCGCCTATCGACAACCGACTTGCTGATGACTCGGTATCGGGCCGAATACTCGGCTCGACAGTACACACGGATTTTCGGCCGGACCACCTTCGCCGTGCTGACATGCGCCACCCTTTGGTTAGGTGTTTCTTCCGTAACGGTTTTGGCTGGCACCTTTCTCGTCGCCGCGGTTCTGGGATGTTTTTGGTTAGCCGATGACCGGGCTCGTGCGGCGAACCTGGTCCATATGGAGGAGGCGTTATTATCACGGGCTGCGAAGGGCTCTGAGGGCAGGCTCTCGGACGACTATGTAAGAGTGCGATATTATTGGGAAGGTCTGACGATCCTGAGAATGGAACCGGTAATTTGGCTTTGTGTCATGTTTGCGGCCATGCTTCTGAATCCAGTTTTTGCGCGAATATTCAAGGGCCTATAGGCTGAGCGAAGCGTTCGCCTTGGTTGCAGCTCCGGCTTCATCTCAACTCTTCGTCAAAGCACACTGCCACCTTGCCGCAACGGCCGCTCGCCATCAAGGCATACGCGTCGCCCGCCGCCTCGAGCGCGAACCGGTGAGTGACTAAGTCCGCGGGATGCAGGTTCCATTCGACCAGCCGCTCCACCAACTCTTCCATTAGCCACGTGGATGTCACCCACGAACCAAAGATAGTCTTCTGGTCGTGGATGATGTCCGGCGATGGGTTGAACTCCACCTTCCCGCCCTCGCCCAGAAATACGATGCGGCCCCACTTACGCGTGGCGCGGATGGCGGTGGCGCGCGCGGCGTCGTTGGCGGAGCAGTCCACGGCGCGTTCCACTCCGTGACCGCCAGTAAGCCGGCGAACTTGCGCGACGTTGTCCGGCCCCGCCGGCAGAGCTTCGTCGCATACGCCCAATTCGCGCGCTAGGGCGACTCGCTCAGCGATCACGTCGATGCCGATAATTCTCCGTGCGCCGAGCTTGCGGCATAAGGCGCCGGTGGCCAGACCTACGGGGCCGAGGCCGGTAATCAAGACGGCATCGTTGCCACTGATGCCGGCCTTTTGCAGGCCTTCATACACGGTGCCGAAACCACAGGCGACTTGCGCGCCGTCGGAGTAAGTCAGCTCGGCGGGCAGGTAAATCAGATCCTTCTCCTCCGCCAGCAGATACTCGGCCATGCCGCCATCGCGCTGCCAGCCGTAGGCGCGGCGGTAGCGCTCGCTGGTGCAGGAAATCATGTATCCGCGCCGGCAGTCGTTACATAGGCCGCAGCCCGAGATGTGATAGACAATCACGCGATCGCCAACGTCGAAACGGCGGCATCCGGGTCCGGTCTTCACGATCTGGCCCGAAGGCTCGTGGCCGGCCACCACTCCCTGGTATCCTTCGGCACCCTGGCCCAGGTGCTCATGATAGATGCAGCGGATATCGGAGCCGCAGATGGTGGAAGCCTTCATGCGCAGCAAGACTTCGCCGTGGCTGGGTTCCGGCACGGGGAGTTCGCGCAGTGCGACGGTGCTGTTGCCGGGTAGGTATGCTCCTGTCATAGTGTCTGCGCCGATTGGCAATCGGCGCGCAGGATGCCATCCTGCCCCACGGGGGAATCCCAGAGGTCTTCCCAGCTTTGGTTGTCTTTCCAGAGGAATACTTGCCCCTTGATCAGACGGCAGTGCCGGTCGATGCCGGCGATGGCCTGCATTTCTTCAGCCGTCAGCGGCGCGGTAGTCGTGGCGCGCAGATTCGCAATGTAGTGCGCGGGCTTGGTCGAAAGCGGGATGGGCGTCTGGCCGCGCTGGACGGCCCATTTTACGCAAACCACCGCCGGATGCACGCCCAGCCGTTCGGCGATGCGCACAATGACGGGGTCTTCGATATCCACGGTGTCCTCGGAGGTGCGGTCGCGCGGCGGCCGATGCGGCGATCCGATGGGGCAGTAACCGATCGGTTCGATGCCGTGGCGGCGCACGAAATCGAACAACTCGGGCTGTTGGAAATGCGGATGCAGTTCCATCTCGTTGCCGGCGGGTTTGATGCGGGCGTCGCGGAGCAGCAGAGTCAGCTTCGGAATCGTCATGTTGGAGGTGCCGATGTGGCGGGTGAGTCCCAGGTCCACGAGGCGCTCCATTTGCCGCCATGTCCGCATGAAGTTGTGGTGGATATAAGGATGCGCACCCGGACTTCGCGACTCTACGCTGCATCCCGGCGGATGGAAATTGGGGAAGGGCCAATGGACCAGATACATATCCAGATACTCCAGCCGCAGGTCGGCCAGCGACTTTCGGCATGCGGGGATTACGTCGTCTTCCGCGTGCTTGTCGTTCCAAAGTTTCGACGTAACCCACAATTCATCGCGGCGGATTCCTTCGACGAAGACGCCTTGCAGCGCGGCGCCTATACGGTCTTCGTTGCCGTAGACCGAGGCGCAATCGAGGTGGCGATAGCCGAATAAAACCGCGCCTTTGACCGCCGCCGCGATTTCATCGGGCGGCACATGGTCGGACCCGAACGTGCCCAGGCCGATGGCCGGCATGCGGGCGCCGGTGTACAGGGTTCGCTGGGGCACCACGGACGGGTCGACTTTTTCGCGATGCATCAGACCGAATAGTAGCGCGCTTACAATAGTCGTTCATGAACCAGGAAGAACGGCTGCGCGCCTTTCGCGCGAATTATCCGAACAAGTCGCTGGCAGTCGCAGGCGTGGAATGGAAATACAGGGTGGGCGGCGCGGGCGGGCGGACGCTGCTGATACTTCCCGGCGGCGAGTTGGTGAACGACATGGGCTTCGACCTGGTGGCCGCGCTCGCGCCGCGTTTCCACATCGTCTATCCGGCATATCCGCGGGTTCGGTCGCTGGACGATCTGGCCGATGGCGTGGCCGCGATTCTGGATGCCGAGAACGCCCCGCGCGTCACGGTGTTGGGGGCGTCTTTCGGCGGAGCGGTGGCGCAGTGTATGGTGCGGCGGCATCAGGCGAAGATCGAGCGGCTGATTCTGTCGAACACGGGTGTGCCGCTGGCGCACCTGGTGCGCGGACGCAAGATCGCAAATGCGGTGATCGCATCGATTCCGTGGCAGGTGCTGCGCCGGGCGATGGCCAAGAGCATCCTGAAGCTGCTGGGCGCGCCCGCCGGGGAGCTTCCGTTTTGGCGGGACTATACGAAGGAGTTATTCGCCGCACAACTGGGCAAGGCGGACGTCATGGCGAATCTGGAGATACAGTACGAATATCATCTGCGGTATCGTTTTGCGCCGGACGATCTGGCTGCGTGGCTCGGGAAAATGGGGGGGAAGGCTTTCGTGATCGAGTCGGATAACGACATCTTCAACGCGGAGCGGCGCAAGGCTCTGCGGGATACCTATCCGCAAGCGCCGGTGTATACATTTCACGGCGCCGGGCACGCGCCGGGCTTCAGCCGGGCGGGTGAGTACCTGGAGGTGTTGGGGCGATTCTTGGATTAACCAGTACTATGAATTTCATCCGGTGCAGCGGAACGCCGGTGCGGGTCTATAATATCTCCAGATACTTCTTTGGAGAAATTATGCGCCGATTGTATCCGATTGCCGTAGTTACGCTGTGGGGCGCGGCACACGTATTCGCTCAAGCGCCGGTGATTTAAACGGTGGAAAATGCGGCCAGCAACATCGCCCTCACTTCGACTACCCCGCAGGTCCTGATCACCGTCAAAGGGCAGAATCTGGCAACTTCCACCAAGGCAGCCAGTGGTTACCCGCTGCCCACCACGCTGGGCGGCGCCACGGTCACGTTCTTCGGCGGCGGAGCCGGACCGGCGCTCGCACCAATACTGTACGCTTCCCCTACGCAGATCAATGCCCAGGTTCCGAGTGGGGGGGTAAGCAGCCCAAACGTCATTGGGACAAACATCATCGTCACCACGGCGGCGGGGTCGAGCGCGCCATACCAGGTTCCTTTGGGCGCCGAAATTGGAACTGTTCCCTATGTGCTGGGCCCTCTCGGCATTTTTACCCAGGATTCCTCCGGCTGCGGCCAGGCCGTGGCCTACAATATCCACCCGGATGGCAGCGTCACCCTGAACACCCCGCAGGCCAGTCTCGATCCGGAAAAGGACGTGGGCCTAACGATCTTCCTGACGGGGTTGGGCGACGACTTTGCCGACCGCCAGGCTGGCATTCCGTGGACCTATAACAGCGCCGATAACCTGGTGCCACAGTTTGCTCAGTACGGAGCCAACCTGACATCCGTGGCCTTCGGCGCGCCCGGCTTGACCGCGACTGCGGGAAGCCTGACGCTCACATACCTCGGTCCCGCCCCGGACAAAGTCGGTATCGACCAGGCCAACGCACTGGGTCAATGGAAAGGGTGGCCGCAAGGATGCAAGGTCCCATTGTCGCTGGCTATGCTGGAGCCTCGCGTGGTCGACAATTTTGATGGTTTTCCGGCGCCGGCCACCTTGGCGCCTTTCACTTCCAGCCAGTTAGTGGATGTCAGCATACAGCCCGGCGGTGGCGTCTGTGCAGACCCACCGGACAGTACATTGGGCATCGTTACATGGCAGACGAGCACTGTCAGCGACGTGGGGGGTATATCCGCAACCGAGGGAGTCACCGCTCAGTTCATCCAGTCGGAGGGACTTGGCTTTCCGCAGCCTCCAACTGGCAATCCGTTTCCCCCACCCACGCTCGCGTCTCTGAATTACTCCGCGTATGGATCGCGCCCTGTGCCGCCACCGTTCGGTTGCAATACAGGGCTTCCGAACACGCTGGATGCAGGCGCCCTGACGGTCTCGGGGCCGGGACTCAGCCCGGTGGCGCTGGCGCCTTCCACGCAAGATGGACGGTTGACCTATAGCGCCGCTCTGGCGCCTGGAACGTTGCGGGGTGGCACGTATCAATTGGCGGGGCAGGGCGGCAGTCAAGTGGGCGCCTTCAGTGCCACGGCCAACATCCCGGCGCCGATCACAGCGAATCGCCGGATCCCTGCCGGGCGGCGAGACCTCAAACTTGCAGCCTGGCACGCAACTCGAGTCGCCGTGCGTCGTACTCCCCACTCCTTTTTATCCTTGCCAGGATGGTGAATATAAGTTCACCTGGACGGGCGGCGACGACCGGAGCATCGTCACGGTTCAATTCATCGTGGGGAATAGCTTCCAGGCAGCGGCCTCGGCCTATGGCGGGTATGGGAGCATCACGCTTTCGGAAAGCTACGGCGCCTTTCCTCTTCTCTGCGGCCAAACCCCGCCGTTGAGTTTGACTATGAAGATTGCAGCTTTATACCGGCCGGCAACGTGGAAGTGATTGTCACGCAGACCCCTTATCACGCCCCGTCGCAGCCGTTCAGCGCGCCGGGACTGGGTTGGGGCGGCGAAAGCGCCTGGAAATATGTGTGGGATTTTCGCGGGCTGACGAATTAGACGTATGATCAGGCACCCGCCCGGCCGAACAAGAGTTGACACGCGCGCCAAACTCTGACAGATTAATCAGACAAGGGGGTACGGGATGGAAACCGTCGGTTCGATGCTGCGGCACAAAGGATCCGACATCTTTTGGCTGTCGCCGGAGGCTACCGTATACGAAGCCGTCGCCATGATGGCCGAGAAGGGTGTGGGCGCCCTGTTGGTGCTTTCCGGCGGCAAATTGGCGGGCATCGTATCGGAGAGGGACTACGCCCGCAAGGTCATCTTGAAGGGCAAACACTCGCACGAGATGCAAGTGAAGGAGATCATGACCAGCCCGGTGTTTACGGTGTCGCCGGAGCACTCGGTGGAAGATTGCATGCGCATCGTCACGGCGCACCACATCCGGCATCTGCCGGTGATGGAGGGCGACGCGCTGGTAGGCATGATCTCGATCGGCGACGTGGTACGGTCGATCATTTCGACGCAGGCGCACGCCATCGACCAGTTGAGCGGGTATATCGAGGGGCGCTACCCGGCGTAGCGGCATGCCTTGCGGGGCCGTGGCTAGTAGCTGATGGCTCGTGGTTTTGTCAGGCCGCGCGTAGCGCTGTTCAACCACTGCAGGGCTGCCTGTAACACCGCGTCCTGGCCGTCCGGCACGGCCGTTTCGGCGCCCCGAATCGCTTCATCCGGGCCGAAGCCGTCGATATACTGCTTCCCCGTGCGGTCCGCATCGACACCTATGGTCAGCCACATGGCAGCGCCATCGGAAAGTTCGATCACATCGTTAGCGGTGGAAGCGCCTTGCGTGTGCTCCCCAAAAAACCTGGTCTTCGGGCGGCCGCGAAATGCAATGGCCACCGCTTCTCCGGAGCTTCCCGTCCCGCCGTCGATCAGCACCGCGACGTGGGGCTTGCCCGCGATTTTGTACGGAGCGCCCGCCACCGGCGGATATCGGCTTTCCTTCCCATCGTCGGCTACCTCGGAGGCTGCGCCATCCCGATATCGCCAGGCGGAATGCCCGTCCGTATTGAAGAATTCGCCAAGGTGGTCGCCTTCGCCGAGCAGAGGGCCGATCCCCGCCAACATCGGCCACATATTGCCACCCACATTGCCGCGCAGATCGACGACCCAGCCGGCCGGACGCGATCCATCCAAGTCCGCGACAATCCTTTGCAGCTTCGTCTCATAATCAGTGAACTGCCGGTCGTTTTCCGGAAAGCATTTGGTCACTACCACGATGGGGATAGCGTTTCCACCCAGCCTTGCGAGCCTGCCTTCGGGTTCATGCCTCCCGATGAATGGACTGGATGGCGTTGACGTTGGCGTCTCCGCCTCGCGGCCGGTTGCGCGTTGCGCCTTGCGCTGCAGTTCGCGCTTCTCCATCTCCGGCGTGGGATGAAACGAGCTGTGACGGTCTCCGAGACTCGCCAGCGCGAAGCGAATCGCATCGCATCGTAGGTGTCGACTGTAGACTCGGCATGCGCCGCGCGGGCCAGCGCCTCCGCCCTAAGGCGGGGCCAGTCTACGGCGCCGCGCCGCAGTGCGCGCGCCTGCATCTCGTCGAGCGCGCGGTTCAGGTATGCGGCAGGATCGGGCTGCGCGGCATCGGCCGTCTGCGATTGCGCCAGACAAATTCCGGAAACGGACAGGAGCGCCGCGGCCCCGAACAGTTTGCAGAACATATACAAGATACGATAAGCGGCGACAAAAGTTAGCCGCCGGTTCGGGAGGCGCGGGCTGAAACTTTTCAGATGTCGATAATGCCGCGCTTGACGCCGATCACCACGGCGTGGGTGCGATCCCTGGCGCCCAGCTTGGATAGAACTTTGCTCATGTGGGCTTTAACGGTTTCCTCCGCGATCGAAAGCTGCGCGGCAACCTCCTTATTCGGATTGCCCGCCGCGACGCAACGCAACACTTCGACTTCACGCTCGGTGAGCGGATCGTCGTTATAATGCTCAGCCATCGCCACGGCGATCTCGCCCGGAATGCGCAGATTGCCGGCATGTACGGACCGAATCGCATCCGGCAGTTCCTTCCGCAGCATATTCTTGAGCAGATACCCGGAAGCGCCGGCTTTTATCGCGCGCAATGCCTGAACGTCGCCACTGTACGTGGTCAGCACCAGAATACGGGCGCCGGCAAACTCGCGGCGAATCGCCATGATGGCTTCGAGACCTTTCATCTGGGGCATTTGCAGATCCATGAGTGTGACATCCGGGCGGTGCTATTGGCAGCCTCGCCAACCACCACGATGTCGCGCTCATGCGCAAGTACGGCCGCGACGCCTTCGCGCAGCAGCGGATGATCGTCCACGGTGAGAACCGTGATTCGCTCCGGATCGTTTGACATTATCGCTCATGGCCTCCAATTGCCACACCTGGGCTTGCGGCTCTCGACTTGCTCGAGGCGGCCACGTAGGCGAGGCTGCCGGGGACGGTCAACTCGATCGCCGTTCCCGCGCCGGCCCGGCTGCGAATATCGAGATGGCCGCGAATCCTGCTGGCGCGTTCCCGCATTCCGCTTAAGCCCCAGTGGGAAGACTTGCCGCCCGACGCCAGCACGTTCGGGTCGATTCCGCAGCCGTCGTCGTGAATCCGGATGCGCAACTCTTTTGCAGAGTAACAAATCTCGACCTCGATCTCCCGGCTTTGAGCATGCAGAAAGGCGTTGACGATCGCCTCGCAACCGATGCGGTACACTTCGTCGCGGACCAAAGGACGCAGGCTTCGTACATCGCCTTCCACCAGGACGCGGCATGCGGTATGCGAAGCCGCGGCAAATTCCCGGGCAACACTGGAAAAAGCCTCTGCCAGATCGTTGCCTCTATCGCCGGAGGCGCGCAGGCCTCGCACGCGGTCCCGCCCCTCAGCCATCACCTCGTCCGCGCGGTCCAGAGCTTCGTCCAGCATCCGCCGCGCAGACTGGTCTTCCGGTATCCCCTTGGCTGCCGCCTGAAAACGCAGCATCAAACCCTGAATGGCTTGCAGCAGCGTGTCGTGCAGTTCCCGCGCGATGCGCTCGCGCTCGGAGAGCCGCTCGGCGTACTGCAAATCCAGGCGCGCGGTGACCAGGCGCAGACGCCAGCGATAGACAATCCACGCCAAGGAGCTTGCTATCGCGCCGCACAGCAGTAGGAACCAGTTGGTCTGATAGAACATCGGCGCAATATCGAAATCCAGGGTGGCGCCATCCTGGTTCCAAACGCCATCGTCATTGCAGCCGGTGACCCGAAACCGATACCGCCGCGGCGGCAAGTTAGTGTATGTTGCCAGGCGCGTCGCGACGGGCCCGTGCCAGTCACTGTCGTAGCCTTCGAGCTTGTAACGAAACAAGACGCGCTCGGGTATCGAGAGGCTCAGAGCCGCGAACCCGATTTCAACGTTCCGAACCTTCGCCCTAAAGTGCAGCTCGGGCGAAATGGCAAATGATCGATTGTCCGCGGTCAGTGTTTGGATCACGATGGGAGGCGGCACCGCGTTCATCGGCAGCCGGTGTGGATCGATAACCGCGATGCCGTCTGTCGTGGCAAACCATAGCTTGCCGTCGGGTGTCTTGATTGCCGCTGGAAACGACGCTGGGCTCGGTAACCCAGGTAGACCGTCGGTAGTGTCGAGAAACAACGTTTGCATTCGATGGGTAGAAGACTTGAGCGCTGTCTCGACTTCTTGCGGGCTGGCGCGAATGATCCCGAGCGCTCCTGCGATCCAAAAGAAGCCGTCGTCGTCCTCCACAATCCCCGAAACCGAAGCTCCCGGGAGCCCATTTTCTTTGGTAAGGGTCGCGAAACGGCGGCCATCGAAGCGGCTCAACCCGCCTTCTGAACCAAACCAAACGCGACCCTTATGGTCGCTCGAAATCGACCGTACCCTGCCAGGGGGCAATCCGTCGGCAGCGGAGTACCGGTGGAACCGGCCATTCTCATAGGCCGCGACCTCCCCGTCGCAGCCCAGCCAGACTCGTCCGGCGGCATCGCCGAACAGAGCGCCGCACCGGTAATTAGGGAGTTCCGGGCTACTGCGGAAATCCGTCCACACGCCGTTCCGAAGCCGCCTGACACTGGACTTGTCGCCTTCCCAAACCTCAATCCAAAGGTTTCCCGCAGTATCCGAGGCGATATTCTCGACCCCCGACTTCTCCGGCTTGCCGGGCACGCTTACGAACGAAAACTTCCCGCCTATGCCCTCCGCCAGGCCGAAACTGCCTCCCAGCCATACGCGGTACTTGTCCGAGTATAGGCTCAGAACCCCTGAGTCCGATCCGGAATAAGGCGGAAGCCTCTGGCTGACAATCCGCCCGCCGACGAAGTGCTGCACCAGATCGCCTGCGAAAGTAATGACCCAAACGGTTCCGTCCGGCGTCGAGGTCAGGTCTAACAGAGGGTTTTGCGCCAGTCCTTCTTTGGCAGAGAAGGGCGTTGCCTTATTCTCGCGAAAACGATCGAGCCCCCTGTTCGTACCGAACCAGATGTTGCCTTCGCGGTCCCGAAACGCGGCACGAACGCCATCGCTCGAAAGTCCGTCCGCACTTTCGAAGCGATCGAAACGCGCGTGCTCCAAGTGCTTGAAATCCGGCGCACGGCGAATGCCGCCGCGGAATAGCCCAATCCAGAGGCTCGATTCGCCATCGAAGATCCCCCGGATGGGCTCCCCGTTTACTGCGCGGGAAACGTTTAGTTCCGCGCGGCCGAGCACGGGGCTGACGGCATGTTCCCCAAATTGAAACATCCAGATTTGGCCATCGGGAGCTTCCGCCAACTGCGAAACATATGCGACTGGTTGACCGGTCCCCTGGAACTGCTTGCCATTGGGGGCCAGTGTCAGTATGGTATTGACGCTGACGCTGTCGCCGCTCAAGCCGAAGTCCGTTCCGGTGGTTGCCACCCAGAGCGTGCCGCGGCGGTCCACGGCTAATTGTTGCGCTCCCGCGGCACGAAACCCGAGTTCGGCGCCAACCCTATGCCACCTTCCATTTTCAAAGCGGCTAAGGCCGTTTTCGCCGCCTGCCCAAATGGTCCCGCTGCCATCTTCGGCGAAGGACCTTGTCGTCCTTAGCGAACCGTCGGCAGCCGAATAGGTCCTGAGCACTCCGTCGCGCAAACGGGCAACCACACCCGCGCCAAATCCTATCCAGAGGCTGCCGTCCCGAGCCGTGAATAGCGACACGATCGACGACTGGGGAAGCGGATCTCCGCCGTGCGCCGCTTCCCACGAAATAAAGCGAAGGCCGTCAAACCGGTACAGGCCGGCACGCGTTCCAAGCCACAGATAGCTGTCGGGCGTTTGCGCGATAGCCTGTACAGGGCCTGGAATCCCATCCTTGGCGGACCACGATGTGTGGGTGAACTGGCTGATGGTCTTGTTCGGATCGAGGCCCCTGACCGGCAACGGCAATGCGCAGGCGGACGCGGTCAGCATCAAGCAGATTCGTAGGTCGTTGCGAAGGGAACCCATGAGCGTGCCCTCTCATCCTACGCCTTCCCGCCTTCGAGCAAATCCCCCAAAAGGGGAAGGCGGGTGTACCCGATTTAGGGCTTTAACGCTCGGCATTGCTCGTGTAGGCTGAGGATTGGGACGGCTGTTCTCGATGTTTCCGTCCGGTCGACTCGGTATCGGCCTCATCGCTCTCAGGTTCTGCCTGGTGAGCATACTATTGCTGCACGCATACCGTTTCGGGCCGATTCTGTCGTGGTCCTGGACCACGCCGGTGCTCCTCTTGATCGCCGCCGCGTTGTGCCTGGGCGTCGCGACGCCGCAAGCCTGCATGCTGTCTTGCGCCGCCGAGATCGGTTTCGCGTTGACCGCGGCGGGCTTCGATGCGACGGTGCTGATCCTCAGCATCCCCGTCGCGATCGCACTGGTCCTGCTAGGGCCGGGCGCCTATTCACTCGACGCACACATCTTCGGTAGACGCGTCATTGTACTCCCGACTGATAATCCCAGGTAGTGGGTCAGTTTGTGGGGCGGCCAATTTTGGCCGCAGCCGCCTTTTAGGCGGCCAGAGCCGGCTGATAGCCGGCTGCGGGGTGTGCCCAGCATGGGCAGAATCTAGTTGGATGAAAGGAGCCAATCGGGGCCGATGACGGCAACCGTAGCCGAACCGCAAGGCGTAACCGCGAGGGGAAAGCCGAAAGAAGCGGGAGGCGAACCT